>Ga0126369_10003772_pt1 | contig 11000 bp, 11 predicted proteins | sample PanSoiMetaPlot_1_FD_109646 | JGI IMG/M metagenome (GOLD analysis project Ga0126369, IMG submission 109646) | Tropical forest soil microbial communities from Panama - MetaG Plot_1 | ecosystem: Environmental > Terrestrial > Soil > Tropical forest > Bulk soil | place: Panama | collected 2016-02-17
GAGTCGGCGGTGAGCACGACCTGACGGAGCGGGAGTTGAGGCACCTGGCGGGCTGGCGGGAGAGCCGGCCGGTCCGGATCGGCAACGGGGCCTGGAACTAGAGGCAGCTCGACGTCTATGGAGAGCTGCTGAGTGCTGCTCGCAGGCTTCGTGAGCAGCTGGGTTCGCTGGACGGCCCAACGAGACATTTCCTCGTCGAGGCCGCCGAGACCGCAGCAGAGCGCTGGCAGGAAGCGGACCAGGGCATCTGGGAGGTGCGCGGCGATCCGCGCCACTTCCTGTACTCCAAGCTGATGTGCTGGGTGGCGCTCGATTGCGCCATCGACCTGGCTCCGCAGCTCGGTGGGATGGACAGGATCGAGCGCTGGGACCACACCCGGCGGCAGATCAGGCAGGCGATCCTGACGCAGGGCTGGAGCCAGTCCACGGGTGCGTTCACACAGTCCTTCGACTCGGAGGAGCTGGACGCCAGCGCACTGATGGTGCCCATCGTGGGATTCCTGCCGGGGACCGATCCCCGGGTCCGTTCCACGATCGACAGCATTGATGCCCGGCTCACCGACGCCCGCGGCCTCGTTTATCGATACCGTTCACCGGATGGGCTGGAGGGGGAAGAAGGGACCTTCCTGATCTGCACCTTCTGGCTGGCTCACGCGCTGGCGCTGGCAGGCGAGATCGATCGCGCGAAGCGGAAGTTTGAGCAGGCAATCTCTTATGCCAACGACGTGGGCCTGCTCTCCGAGGAGGTTGCGCCCGGTACCGGAGAGCTCCTTGGCAACTATCCGCAGGCCTTCAGTCACATCGGCCTGATCAATGCGGCGTGGGCCATCTCCCAGGCTGATCATTCTGTGAGCGGCGACGTGCACGGCAATCCGGCGCAAGCCCTCATGTGGGGATGAGGCCGATGGTGAGCTCGAGGTAGCGCGGCCCAGGCCCAGATGGTGCGCGCCGGGGGCGGCGACCGAGTCAGCCGCTGCCGCCGAGCAGGACAGTCCAGCGCTCGACCCGGGCCGGACGGAGCATGCCGCTCATCGCCCACGGATCCTCCGCCAGGCGCACGCGAATCGCGTCCACCGACTCCGCCTCGATGATGAGCAGCACCTCGCGGTCGCCCTCGAGCGGGCCGCCGAGCACGACGAAGCCAGCGTCGACGAGGCCGTCCATGAAACGCGCGTGCTCGTCCCAGCCCGTCTGCTCGCGCAGGTCACGCGACCAGTCCCAGGGCCCGCCACGCGTGAGCCGAACGACGTAGCGCGCCACGCGCCAAGGCTACGCGTAACTGGTCAGGTGTTCCCCCTATCGAGCCGACGGACTGGTGTTGAGACCTGCTCGGGCCGGGATCGGTGGATTCGGGTTTCATCAAGGCGGGCTGGCGAGCGCATCTTGAAGCTCGGCGATGTGGTCGGTGAGTCGCAGTGCCCAGTTGAGTTCGGGTGCGGTCGCCACGAGGTGGCGCCGGGCCGTGTCCTGGTTGTCGAGGAGGGCCACCCAGACCGCGATGGACCACAGCGGCTGTCGTGTCATCGCGAGCGGTATGGCGGCTCGTTCCTCCCGGGAGAGCCGGGTGCCGAGCCCGGCTTCGTAGGCGCTGACGAGTCCGGTGAGCTGGGCTGGGTCGCGAGTGACGTCGGTGATGCCGACGCTGGTGTAGTACAGGGTCAGTGCGAGGTCGTCTGCCCGGGGGCGTTCGCCCAGGAAGTCGAAGTCGGTGACCAGGGCGATCTGCCGGCGGCGGAACCGGACGTTGTTGTCCCAGAAGTCGCCGTGCACAAGCTGGCGGCAGGGCGGGCCGGAATCGTGCTGCTCCTGCCCCGCGAGGGTGTCGGCGAGCTCGTCGGCGAGGTCGGCCAGCCGGGCTTCGGCAGGAGACGGCTGCCAGGCGCGGATGCGCCGGGTCCCGGCGGCGACGGCCTCCGCCAGGCCGTCTGCGGCGACGTGGTTGGCGAAGCGCGGTGCCGCGGTGGCCGGGTCAGCCTGGAACGCCTGCAGGAGCGCGTGGATGCGGCCGAGCACCGTCAGGCCGGTTCGCACCCGGGCCAGGGTGTGCATCGTGGCCCGCGCGGCCACGTACGGTTCGACCTCGACGGCCCGGCCCTGGAAGGTCTCCCATCCCCGGCCGCCGCGGGCCGCGATGGGTTCCGCGCAGGGGACGCCGTGGCGGGCGAGGTGGCGGCGGACCGCCTGGAGCGCGGCCACCCGCTGGCCGGTCACGAAGGGCCGGTAGACCCGGGCCACTCGCAGCGACCTGCCGTCGGTGACCAGCAGGTTCAGGTTGGCCGAGCCGCCCAGGTCCGGTGCCGCGCCCGCAGGCCCCATGCCCCAGTGCGCCCGCAGGAACTCCTCCAGGTCCGGCGAGGCGATGGCCCTGGTGCCCCGCTGGCCCCCCGCCGCGTCATCCACGATCCGGACTGTAGACCGGATGACGGGGCGCCGCGCGACATGCGGACAGGCTACGCGACCTCAATCAGCCGCGATGCCGATCAGAGGTGGGTCTTGAACCACTCCACGGTCCGGGTCATGAAGTCGAGCCGCTGGCTCGGCCGAGCCTCAGGGGACACGAAGAAGAGGTGTGACGCGCCCGGGTACAGCGCCAGCTCTGTCTCGCACCCGGCTTCGTGCAGGGCGGTGTACAGCTGGTGCGCCTGGCCCACCGGGCAGCGGTCGTCGGCCTCGCCCTGCACGACCAGCGTGGGTGTGTGGGCTCGATGCACGTAGGTCGATGGCGAGCGGTCACGGTACCAGTCAGGCTGCTCGTATGGCGGCCCGCCCCACTGCACGTCGTCCCAGGCGTAGCCGATGTCACTGCTGCCCCAGTGCGACTCAAGGTCGAAGCAGGGAGCGCCTACCACTGCGGCGCGGAAGCGGTCCGTGTGGCCGATGGTCCAGGACGTCATGTAGCCCCCATAGCTGTAGCCGAAAATGCCGACCCGGTCTGCGTCCACGTACGGTCGTTCCACCGTCGCGTCGAGGACAGCCATCAGGTCCAGGTAGTCATCGCCACCCCAGTCGCGGAAGACCAGCCCTGCAAATCGGCGGCCGTAGCCTGCAGACCCGCGCGGGTTGGCGAAGACGACCAGGAAGCCTGCCGATAAGAGAGCCTGCTGGTGCGGCACGAAGCCGTAGCCGTACCAGCCGTTCGGGCCGCCGTGGACGTCGAGCACGACCGGGTAGCGGCGGGAAGGCTTGAAGTCAGCCGGCCGTAGCAGCCAGGACTCGATGGTTTCACCAGCCCGCGCGACGTCGAACCGTTCCCAGCCGGCTCCAGCGGCTTCGCTTCCGGCGACCGTTTGGGCTTCCCCAGTGCCGAGGTCTACCACGGCGATCTCAGATTGCCGATCGAGGCTGCTCCTGGCCATCGCGAAGCGCCGGCCGGAGCGGTCGGAGCTGAAACCGACGATCACCGACTGCCCCGCAGAGACCATCTCAACCTGTCCGCTTTCGCAGTCCAGCCGGTAGAGCCCGCACGCACCCGCCCGGACGCCGCCGAAAATCGCGGTTCGTTCGTCGCGCCAGATCGGCATCGACGGTGGCTGCGGTATGGGAATGACCGCCACGAGGGGGTTGACGTGAGGGTCGTCTATAAGGCGCGACGTCTCGCCGGTCGCCACATCATGGCAATGGAAGTCGAGCTGATACGTGCGCTGTGGATCAGCGGCAATGAGAATCCGAGCGGCAGAGGGCGACCAGGCCCACAGCGAGACCGGCCCGCCCTCAGGCCCTACCGGTTGAGTGTGTCCTGTGTCTGCGTCGACCAGCGCCAGCCTCGCGCGGAAGGGGGGGCCGAACATGGCCGCCAGCCGCCGGCCGTCAGGCGACCACTGGGGCAGCGCGTAGTCGTCCGAGCCGGCGGTCAGACGTCGGTCCTGCCCGCTGGCCACTTCGACCACGAAGATCTGGCTGCGTGCCTCACCCACGAACCCGACGCCATCCATCTTGTAGTCGCGCCGTCGTGTCACCCGGACGGAGGGACCACGCTTGTCGGCATCGGACTCGTCGGGATTGGCCGGATCAAAGCTGCAGGTGTACGCGATCTGGGTTCCGTCGGGGGACCACGCCAGCCCGGCGATCGGGCTCCGGTGACGTGCCAGCATCCTGGGCTCGCAGCCATCCGCTGGGACGACGAAGATTGCGTGCAGCTCCGCCCGGTCGGAGACGAAGGCGACATGGCCGGAGTCGGGCGACCACCGAGCCAGCGTGTCCAGATGGCCCGAGTCTGTCAGCTGTCGCCTGTTGGCGCCGTCCCAGGAGCAGGTGACCAGGTGGCTGCGAGCGGCGTCGGCATTCCGGTCAGCTGTCAGGACGCGGTACAGGATGCGCTGTCCATCGGCTGAGACCTGCGGGTCCAGAACGAGCTCGCTGCCGAATACCAGCAGCTCCGGATCGACGCGTGCGGCGGTGGTCTGACTCGACATTCGCCCAGTATCGCCGTACGCATCGAATGTGCGAACGTTGTAGTCGTGGCGGCGCTTGCTCGGGTGTTGACCTTCGCAGCGTCGGGTGCCGCAATCGTGGCGTCTGGGTACGTCGGGTTGGTGACGGGCGCTGTGTCGGTCGATCTGGGTCTTGGCCGCCGCCTTCGGTCGCTCGGCCCGCAGATGATCGACATCGAGGCACCGCGCGAGGTGGTCTTCGGCGTCATCTCCCAGCCCTACCTGGGACGGCCGACCCGTGCTCTGGCGGAGAAGGTCCGGGTGCTGGTGAAGGGCAGCGACATGGTCCTGGCCGCCCACCTGACGCCTGTCCATGGTGGCTTGACGGCGCAGACCGTCGAGACCGTCCGCTTCACTCCGCCCCAGCGAGTCGACTTTCGTCTGGTCCGGGGGCCGGTGCCGCACGTCGTCGAAGAATTCACGCTCAACGAGCAGGGAACCGGAACCCGCCTGGAGTACCGCGGCGAATTGGGCACCGATGGCTGGGGGCTTGGGCAGTGGTGGGGAGCAGCCGTTGCGCGCCGCTGGGAGCAGGCGGTGGCGGCCACGCTCAGCTCGATCAGAGCCGAAGCGGAACGACGTGCCGCTGCCGGCCGATCATCGTAGTCCGGGCGCAGGCCCCGCATCGCTACCGGTACAGCAGCTTCGTCATGCGCCGGCCGGCGACCGCCAGCCCGCCCCCGGCCACGGCCAGCAGGTAGGCGGTGTGGCCGAGGAGAGTCCAGGACGCCGAACCAGTGGTCAGGCCCCGGACCAGCTCCACGCCGTGAGACAGTGGCATCGCCAGCACCACCACCTGAAGCGGCAGCGGGTAGGTGGCGATCGGCGCGAACGTGCCGCTAAACAGGAACATGACAAAGACCGCGGCCAGGGACCACTCAAAGTCCTGCCAGGCACGGATGTACGTCGTGAACGTCATCCCGATCGCGGCAAAGGTGAGCCCCACCAGGAGGGCGGCCGGCAGAGCGAGCACCGCCCACCATGACCGGGTGAGGCCCATGATCGCCATCACGACCAGAAAGGCCACCGCGTACAGAAGCCCCCTCGCCAGCGCCCACCCGATCTCACCGAGGGCCACGTCGACGGGCGCGACCGGAGTCGCCATGACCGCGTCGTAGAGCTTCATCCACCGTAGCTTGCCGAACACGTTGAACGTCGCCTCGGCGATGGCCCCGTTCATGGCCGAGGCAGCCAGCATGGCGGGCGCCACGAACGTCGCGTACCCGATCACCCGTCCATCGGGCAGCTTCACGCCATGGACCAGCGCGCCCACGCCGACGCCCAGCGACAAGAGGTAGAAGAGAGGCTCGAAGAAGCCCGAAAGCACGACCGGCCAGAGATGCCTCTGGGACATGACGTCGCGCTCGAATATCGAGCTCGAACCGCGCGCTCGCGACGTCAGCCAATGCAGCGCCAGCCCGGTCACACCGAGAGCTTCCGATTGATGCTCCGCTCTGCCAGGTAGAGGCCGCTGACGACCCAGGCGAGCAGGCAGGCCAGGTGCACCGCCGGCGGCAGCGGCGGCGGCCAGCCCAGGGTCACGCTCCGCGTCAGCTCCGTGCCATGCCAGAGCGGAGAGAGCCAGGCGATCGGGCGGATCACCAGGGGGAGCTGCGACACGGGGAAGAAGACGCCGGAGAACAGCGTCACCGGGATGACCCCGAACCGGTAGGTCACGGACATCACGGTATCCGTCCTGGCCCTGACAGACGCCGTGAAGAGCCAGCCGGAGACGGCGAGAGCCGTCAGGGCGGCCGCGCCCAGTGATGCCGCGGCGACGGGTGATCGGACCATGCCGAACAGGACCATGACCATGAAGAAGGCCACCGCTGACGACGTCGCCCTCAGGAGGCCGAAGGTGATCTGCCCCGACAGGATGTCTACCGGGCGCAGCGGCGATGCCAGCATTGCTTTGTACTGCTGACCCCATCTCATGGCGGCGAACACAGGCCAGGACATCTCCCCCGCCATCACCTGGAAGGCGGCCGTGGTGAGGAGACCGGGCGCTATGTATGCGAGATAGCTGGTCCCGCCCAGCGCAGCCGGCCGGGCCTGGTTGACGTAGACGCCGACGCCAAGGCCGATGCCGGCGAAGTACAGCAGGGGCATGAGCGCGGTGCTGAAGATGGTGCCGCGCCAGATCCGGCGGTAGCTGATCAGCCAGTGCTCGAGTGCGTGGATGGCCGGCGGGACCGCAAGCATCGGTCAGTCGACCAGGCTGCGCCCGGCCAGGCGCAGGAAGACGTCTTCGAGCGTGCTCCGCCGGGCCAGGACGCCGGATGGCCGCAGGCCGCGCTCGTGCAAGTGCGCGATGGCGGCGTCGCCGTCATCCACGTACAGCAGGACGCGGTCGGCCAGCACCTCGGCGCGCTCGACCGCGACCCGGCCGTCTAGCCGCGCCGGAACCGTGCTCAAGTCCTCTCCGATGAACCGCAGTTCGACCACCTCGCGGGTCGAGTAGCGCTCGATGAGCTCGCGGGGCGATCCGGTGGCGACGATCCTGCCGGCGTCCAGGATCACCAGCCTGTCGCACAGCTGCTCGGCTTCGTCCATGTAGTGGGTGGTGAGGAGGAACGTAACCCCGCGCTGTTTGAGCTGGAACAGCCGCTCCCACACGAGATGCCGAGCCTGGGGATCGAGTCCGGTGGTCGGCTCGTCAAGGAGGAGCAGCTCCGGGTCGTTGACCAGCGACCTGGCAATGGTCAACCGGCGCTTCATGCCTCCAGAAAGGAGGTCGACCTTGTCCGCAGCCCGCTCGCTCAGCTGTACGAAGCCGAGCAGCTCGGCGGCCTTGCGATGAGCGTGGCGATACGGGATGCCGAAGTAGCGGGCGTAGACGACCAGGTTCTCGTGGACCGTCAGCTCGGGATCCAGCGTGTCTTCCTGCGGCACGACGCCGAGGCGTCCACGGATCAGCGGGCCCTGGCGGGCGGGATCCATGTCGAGGACGCGGAGCGTGCCGCCGCTAGGTGGCGAGACGCAGCCGATCATGCGCATCGTGGAGCTCTTGCCCGCTCCGTTGGGCCCGAGGAAGCCGAAGGCCTCGCCGCGCCGGACATCAAGATCGATGCCGTCGACGGCCACGCGGTCGCCGAAGCGCTTGATCAACCCGCGCGCGAACACCAGCGGCGTATCGGACACGGCTTTGACTGTAGCCATCGGTCGAGGGAAGGCGCATCGGTCTCGAGACGGAGACGAACGGAGCCGGCGACCCACGCGAACATATGTTTGAATATACTGCGATGGCACCGGTCGGAGGGGCCACGATCCTCCATGCGGATCTCGACGCCTTTTACGCGTCGGTCGAGCAGCTGCTCGACCCCTCGCTCAGCGGCAGGCCGGTCGCGGTGGGCGACGGAGTGGTCCTTGCTGCCTCGTACGAGGCCAAGGCGTTCGGGGTCCGAGCCGGGATGCCTGGATGGAGAGCGCGCCAGCTGTGTCCTGACCTGCGCTCCGTGGGCGGCCACTTCCGCGAGTACCAGCGCCTCGCCGATCAGGTCATCGACGTGCTGCGTGACTTCACACCGCTGGTCGAGCGGATCTCGATCGACGAGGCGTTCCTGGACGTGGTCGGGACGGAACACCTGTTTGGCCAGCCCTCCCAGATCGCGGCTGCGATCCGGCGGCGAGTGCGGGGCGAGGTCGGCCTGGCGGTGTCCGTCGGCGTGGCGCGGACCAAGCACCTCGCCAAAATCGCCTCTCAGGCGGCCAAGCCGAATGGGTTGGTGGTGATCGAGCCAGAGCGTGAGCTGGACTTCCTGCACCCCTTGCCCGTCGACTTCATGTGGGGAGTCGGTCCCGTCACGCATGCCCGGTTGGCCGCTGTAGGGATCCGCACCATCGGAGACCTCGCCACCACTCCGACCCCCATCCTGCAACGTCTGCTCGGCCACGGCGCCGGTGGCACGCTCGGTGCGCTGGCGATGAACGCTGATCCACGCCGGATCGAAACCGCCCGTCGGGCGGCGTCGGTCGGTGCCCAGTCTGCCCTTGGACGCCGAGAGGCGACGCCGGCCCTGCTTCGGTCTGCACTTGGCTACCTCGCCGATCGCGTGGCAGGCAGGCTCAGGGCGGCGGGCCTGGCTGGGCGCACCATCACCGTGCGGGTGCGCTTCACCGGCCTGCGTTCGGTCACGCGGTCGGTCACCTTGCCGTTCCCGATTTCTGCGACGCTCACGCTCACCGAGCTGGCCACCGAGCTCGCTGGCGGTGCTCTTGCCGACCATCCCGCAGAGCGCGAGATCACGTTGCTGGCCATCTCGGTGTCCCACCTGGTTGACGAGCCGGTCCTGCAGCTAGAGCTGCCGCTCGGCCTCGGAGGCGACCGTCATCGGCCCGGTACCGCGGCCGGTTCGGCCCGCTGGGCCGTGGATCGGGCGATGGACGCGATACGAACCCGGTTCGGACGCGATGCAGTCGGCTACGCGACTGTTGTGTTCTCCGAACTCGGAGGCGTTCCTGAAGAGTTCAGAGAGCTGGCCGAGCATCACGCGGGGAGGGGCAGTTAGTCGAGGCGTTTCGCCTGGCCGGCCGCCGGCGCCCGGGATCGAGGCCGATCTCCTGATTGTGCTACAAACGCTCGGGCCCGAAGCCGTGCGTGGGGGATCTGTGGTGGCGCCTTCGCAGGGTTCAGAGAAGGTCGGCGCCGGGCAAGCAGCCCGCAGGCTCAGACAGTCGCGAGACCCCTGAGTATCGCCTCGGCATCGGCCATCATCCGGTCGATCACCGCCGCGGCTGGCTCGATCGCCTGGATCAACCCGACGCCTTCGCCGGCCGGCATCGCCAGTTCGTCCGCATCGCCCGTCATTTCGGGCACTGCCGGAAAACTATTGAAGCGGCGCATCGGCTGCCACTTTCCGCCCAGAGTCAACGTGCCTATGACCGGTTGAGAGGAGAGATCTCTGGGCACTTCCGATTCTCGCCCCAAGTACTCCTCGATGACTCGGTTGCGGAGAACCCGATAGGGATTGAATTCGGGCATATCCGGACCGAGGATTGAGGTGCGGATGGTATCGGTTCCGGCCGCCGCGACCAGACGCTGCTTGTACTCCTCGTGAGCGTGCGCCTCTACCGTGGCGACCATCCGAGTCCCGACCCACACTCCGTCGGCCCCGAGCGCCAGGGCCGCGGCCACGCCACGTCCGTCCACGATCCCGCCTGCTGCCAGCACCGGGACAGGCGCCACCGCATCGACGATGGTTGGAACCTGCACGAACGTCGGCAGCTGCCCATAGTTGTGGCCCCCTGCTTCGCTGCCCTGAGCCACCAGGACGTCGATCCCATCGCTCGCGGCTAGTTGAGCGGCTTCAGTTGACCCGACCTGCTCCCACACCTCGCATCCCGCGGCGTGGAGGCGCTCGATGGTTGAACGCCCTGGATGACCCCAATGAAAGGACACGATCGGGGGCTTCGCATCGACGCACACGTCGATGTGCTCAGGCATCGCGAAGAGGGTGAGCATGTTGACGTTGAACGGGGCAGACGTCTGGGCTCGGACCGCCTGGATAAGCCGCCTCATGGCCGGCGGTGGCATGGCGCCGATGCCAACAGAGCCGATAGCCCCGGCCTCGCAGGCGGCGACAGCAAGCTCCGGTGTCATGCCCACCAGACCCAATCCGGCGACCACGAACGGATGCTGGACGTTGTAGGCGTGGGTGAATCGATTTCGGATAGCCATTGTGCCGGTACCTCCGCGCCGTCTGCGGTGAACGCCCACAGGCGGTCGTTCTCGCGTTCCGAGACTACGAGACGGCCGTCACCAGCAGGCAGACCCCATGCCGGACCAGGAACTCGCGCGGGCTATCCCGGGCTCGCCGCCCCACTTGCGCAGGAGCCTGCCGTCCTGCTCGAAGTGCCGCAGCCGTACCCCGCGGGAAGGCTGTCAGCGGCTGATCGACGACATCGGACGCGGACCTACCGGGCCTGTCCGGCCACCGGTGCGCTTCAGCATTCTGATGCGGACGCTCGCGTAGATGGCGTGGAGCAGGAACAGGAACAGGATCGCCCCGGCTACCACGGCGACGGGCATCCAGTCCGGTATGCCCGTGAAGTGGTAATTGCGCAAAGCGATGTCGTGCACACCGGTGTTGTAGTACGCATAGGCACCCACTCCTAGAGCTGCCAGGATGAGCGCGATCAAGAAGAAGGCCATTCTTGTGTTCTCACCTCCTCGAACCGACGTTGGCGAAGGGGATAATATGCTAGCAGGTCAGCTATACAAATTAGCATAGCCATTAACTGAAAAAGACCATCCACGCTGATCGACTCGTCCCAGCGATAGCGCCGCCAAGCGTAGGGACCGGCGAATCGCCGGTCCCTACATCTTGGGGATTCCCCCTCCCCGTCCCGACCCGATGCGGGCTTACCGCAACGAGGGCAGAGATATCGACACCTATAAGGGAAACGCGGGAGAGCAGCTGAGTACCCAAGTCGCGTCGGGACCATGTGTCGGCCAAGGCCGGGCGTGCGCCTGGCAGGCGCCAGCGGCAGTCGATCACCTGGAGGTCGGGCGGTCAGATTTTTGACGAGCCAGGCGCAGCTGACGAGGGGACCGAATGGGCTCCCAGGACA
>Ga0126369_10003773_pt1 | contig 11000 bp, 10 predicted proteins | sample PanSoiMetaPlot_1_FD_109646 | JGI IMG/M metagenome (GOLD analysis project Ga0126369, IMG submission 109646) | Tropical forest soil microbial communities from Panama - MetaG Plot_1 | ecosystem: Environmental > Terrestrial > Soil > Tropical forest > Bulk soil | place: Panama | collected 2016-02-17
ACGCGGCTGCCGGCCGGAATGTTGGCTCCGGTGATCCGCCATACGGTGTCGTCGATACGCATCGTGCCGGACCCATCCACAATCGGTTTTTCCAGCGTGAAGATGCGGCCGACGAGAGCCTCGGCGCGCCGATTGAGAAACGGCTGATCGGTCGGGGTTCGCGTCGCAAGTCGACGCCACAGCGGAATCGCCGCGAAGGAAAACACCGCGAAGGCGATGAATTGCTCCTGCCAGTCCCAGTCAATGAACTGCGATATGGCGCCGACCAGCAGCGCCGCCAGACCAAGCCACAGCATGAATACGCCCGGCGCTAGTAGTTCAAGCACGAGCAGCACGGCACCGGCGATGAACCAGTCCCAGCTCCCGAGCGAAGTAAGCGCCGTCAGCATCGAAGTTTCCTCAGCTCACAGGCTTTGCGCCAACGGCCGGAGCACCGATGGCAGGAACGCCGGCCGATGGAACGGGCGGCGGTGGCGGCGGCACACTCTTCCCGCCGCCGCCGTTTGTAGGCCCGCCGAAGGTCTCCTTGGCTATTTCTGCGATGCCTGCGAGGGAGCCGAGCACGCTGGTTACCTCGATTGGAAGCATCAAGACCTTCTGGTTCGGCGAATGCGCGATCTCCGTGAGCGCGCGCAGATAATTGTTGGCGATGAAATAGTTGATCGAGGCGACCTCGCCCTTGGCGATCGCCTCACTTACGACTTCGGTGGCCTTGGCCTCGGCGGTGGCCGAGCGCTCGCGCGCCTCGGCATCGCGAAAGGCGGCCTCGCGGCGACCTTCGGCTTGCAGGATTTGCGCCTGTTTGGCGCCCTCTGCCCTGAGGATCTCGGATTGGCGCTGGCCTTCCGCCGTCAATATCTCGGCCCGCTTCTCGCGTTCCGCTTTCATCTGCCGCCCCATCGCCTGGATGAGGTCCTCCGGCGGTATGATGTCCTTGATCTCTATGCGGTTGACCTTGATGCCCCAGGGCGCGGCCGCCGCGTCGACCACGCGCAGCAGACGCTCGTTGATTTCGTCACGATGCGACAGCATCTGATCGAGATCCATAGCGCCCATCACGGAGCGAATGTTCGTCATCGTGAGCTTGATGATGGCTTGATCAAGCGCGGCAATCTCGTAGCTTGCCTTGGCGGCATCGAACACCTGAAAGAAAACGACGCCATCCACCGTCACGCTGGCGTTATCCTTGGTGATGACCTCCTGTTGCGGAACGTCCATCACCTGCTCCATCACGTTCATCCGGCGACCGATCCGATCAACAAACGGGACGACCAGGTTGAGACCTGGCCGCAACATTCTCGTGTAGCGGCCGAATCGCTCGACGGTCCAGTTATAGCCCTGCGGCACCGTCTTGACGCCGAGGAACACTATCAGGATGGCCAGAAAGACGAGGATGAGAACGAAAATATCGTAGCCGCCCAACATTGCTAACTCCCCTCTGGACCCACTTCTAGCCGCATATCAGAGCGCTTTCGCTTTGAGGTGATCCCATAGTTTCGTTTGCGCCTTGACCATGCCGTCCGGATTTACCGGAATCGCGCGGTCAAGCTGAACCATGACAGTATAGTGCATACGAACCTGGTTGAATAATGCTCCTGTCAGACTTGAAAGTATCTGGGTTTGCGGGCTTTCGCATTTATTCGCGCGCGATAAGAAAATCGCTCTTGCCATTTTTAGGCCCATCCCTGTAATTCCCGCAGCACCACCGCCTCGATCACGCGCATCCCCGGCTCGCTGTCGTTGAGACACGGAACTGCGGCGAAATTTTCACCGCCCGCGTGCCGGAAATATTCGGCATTCTCGCCAGCGATCTCCTCCAGTGTTTCAAGGCAGTCGGCCGAAAAGCCCGGCGTGATGACCACGAGATTCCTCACCCCACGTGCGGCCAATTCCTTGACGGTCATATCCGTATAGGGCTTGAGCCATTCGGCGCGACCGAACCGCGATTGAAACGTCATGATCAGCTTACTCTCGTCGAGTCGCAGCCGTTCGCGCAGCAATCGGGTGGTCTTGGCGCAATGGCAATAATAGGGATCGCCTTTTTGGAAATAGCTCATCGGAATGCCATGGAATGAGGCGATAATCAGGTCAGGTGCGAATGCCAGCATCTTCAAATGGGCTTCCAGCGAAGCCGCAAGCGCTTCAATATAGGCAGGCTCATCGAAATAAGGCGCGGCGACACGCAAGGTCGGTTGCCAGCGCATGTCCATGAGAGCGCGAAACACCTCATCGCATACGGTCGCGCTGGTGGCGGCGGCGTACTGAGGATAGAGTGGCACAACCAGAATCCGATCGCATCCCTGTGCCGCGAGTTGTGAGAGGCGGGAGCGGATCGACGGGTTGCCGTAGCGCATCGCCCAGTCGACAACGGCGCTTTTGCCGCGTTGTGTGAGCACAGCCGAAAGCTTGTCTGCTTGTGAGCGCGTGATCGTTTTCAGCGGCGATTCGTTTTTTTCGCGATTCCATATCTTTTCATAGTCGAGCCCTTTGCGCCGCGGTCGCAGCGGCAGAATGATGGCATTGAGGACGAACTTCCAGACGATCGTGTCGTCTTCGATCACCCGCTTGTCGTGGAGGAACTCGCGCAGATACCGTCGCACCGACCCCGCATCGGTGGCGTCCGGCGTGCCGAGATTGACCAGAAGCACGCCGACCGATCCGGACTGAACCCCCGGATGATCGGCGGGTCGATGGGTGAAGGTGCTGTGACCTGAAATTTCGTTCATGATTTCATTTTATGCCATCGCGGGCAAAAAAATCACTGCGCTTTGGGGTTGCGGTCGGAGCGGATTTCGTTCGCCGTGAATCACCTTACCGGATCGTACACCACGAGGCTGCCGTGCTCGCCCTTGCTCACGTTGGCGTCCAATTCCAGCGCGTGCTTGAAGGTCAGCCACATCGGCGTAGCCTTTCTCTATCGCCTGCAACCATACGTTGATGCCCCGAATAGGCGTACCGTTACGCGCAACCGCCGGGCTCGGACCGGCCCCCCGCACGGTCGACATCGGCTTCGTTGCCGAAGGCCTCTGTCAGGGCGGGTTATTCGATGGCTGGGTGGCGGATTGCCCGTTGCACTACACCAGCCCGAATGCGCCGGCCAAGCGCGACGTTCGGAGCAGCATCGGGAATTAGTGGGAAGCGAGCGAACAGCCGCATCGATCAGCGCCGAACGAGCGCTCGAGCTGTGCATCGCAGGAAAAAACTGCGATGCAGACCTGATGCTTACCGAGGCTCGATCAGGCGATCCAGCGTGATCGGGAACTTGTGCATGCGCACTCCAGTGGCGTGCCAAACGGCGTTCGCGACCGCACCCGCCGTGCCGGTGATCCCGATCTCGCCTACGCCCTTGATGCCGAGCGCGTTGACGTGCGGATCGTGCTCCTTGACCAGGATCGCTTCGAGCGACGGCACATCGGCGTTCACGGGAATGTGGTACTCGGCCAGATTGGCGTTCATCGGACGGCCGGACCGCGGATCCATGATGGCTTGCTCATGCAGCGCAAACGATACGCCCCAGATCATTCCGCCAAGGAGCTGGCTCTCCACCATGCGCGGATTGATGATGCGTCCGGCCGCAAAGGCGCCGACCAGGCGTGTGGCGCGGATCTGCCCGAGATCGGGGTCAACCTTGACCTCGGCGAACACGGCGCCATGCGCATGCATGGCGTAGGTCGATTGCGCGGCCGCATCGGCCGCGCCCGAACCGTGACCTTCGATCTGCGCGAGCCCGGCCCGGCCGAGGATGTCGGCGTAACTCTCGCTGCGGCTCTCATCGTCGCTGCGGCTCAAGCGGCCGCCGCGCGCGGTCACGCCGGCATTGCCGGCGCCGAACAGCGGTGAGCGTCTGTCGTTGGTGGCAAGCTCGGCGAGTCTGGCGATGACGTCGGCACCGGCATTGTGGATCGCCATGCCGGCGGTCGCGGTGTGGGCGGAGCCGCCCGCAATACCGGCATCGGGAAGGTCGGAAGTGCCGGATCTAAACTCGACCCGGTCGATTTCGAGCCCGAGCGCGTCCGCCGCGATCTGCGCCAACGCAGTCCCGGCGCCCTGGCCCATGTCCTGGGCGCCGATTTCCAAGACGCCGCGGCCGTCGCCGCGCAGCACGGCCCTAGCATTGCCCATGAACATCAACGCCGGAAACGTCGCGGTGCCGACCCCCCAGCCGACCAGCAATCCGTCACGGTCGCGCATCTGCCTCGGGGCGAGGGGGCGGCGCTCCCAGCCGAACCGCTCGGCGCCTTGCCGGTAGCATTCGCGCAAAGCCTTCGAGGAGAACGGTTTGCCGGAAATCGGCTCGACCTCGGCATAGTTCCTGAGCCGAAACGCCAACGGATCCATGCCGCAGGCCTGCGCCACGTGGTCGATGGCGCTTTCGAGCGCGATCGAGCCTGTCGCCTCGCCGGGGGCGCGCATGAACATTGGCGTGCCGATGTCGGCCCGAACAGCTTCGTGCGAGGTCGCGATGGCGGCGCTCGCATAGGGCGTGTGGGAGGCATCGGAAGCCGACTCGAAGAAATCGTCGAACGTGCTCGACATCGTCTTGGTGTGATGGTCGATCGCGATGAGCCTGCCGTCCCGGTCGGTGCCCAGGCGCAAGGTCTGCCGCGTCGGCGCGCGGTGGCCGACCGGGCCGTACATCTGCTCGCGCCGCAGCACGAGCTTCACCGGCTTTCCAACCACACGGGCCGCGATGACGCCGAGAACCTGAGGTCCGGAGATCAAGCCTTTGCAGCCGAAACCGCCGCCGAGGAACGGGCTGCGGATGTGAATGTTGTCAGGCGATATTCCGAGCAAGCCGGCGAGCCGCCCCTGCGCAATCGTAAGGCCTTGGCTCGGCGTGTCGATTGACAGCCTGTCGCCATCCCAGGATGCCACGATCGCATGCGGTTCCATCGGATTGTGATATTGCGCTGGGGTCTCGTAGGTCTCGGCGATCTTCCTTGTCGCTGCAGCAAGCCCGGCGTCGACGTCGCCGCGATGCATCTGCGCCGGAAACCCAGGGCCGACGGCCGACGGCACGAAGCTTTCCGCCGCATCGAGCCCGACCCGCGCCGGCTCGATCTCGTAGCGCGGAGAGAGCAGCGCGGCGCCTTCCGTTGCGGCTTCAAGCGTCTCCGCGATCACGACGGCGATCGGCTGATTGGCGTAACGGACCTGGTCGCTTTGCAACAGATCAAGCCGAAACGTGAAGAGATCCGATCTCTCATCCGGATCCTGCGCGAGCGGCGGCCGGTTCGCCGGCGTGATCACGTCGACGACGCCCGGAAGGGCCTTCGCGGCCGCGACATCCAGAAAAGCTAGGCGCCCGCGCGCGATGCTCGACACCGCAAGCACCGCATAGAGCATGCCGGGCGGATGGTGGTCGGCGGCATATTTAGCGGCACCCGTCACCTTGAGCGCGCCGTCGCGGCGCGTGAACGACTGCCCGATGTTCGAGCCATGCCGAACGTGGGCGGGGGTTTGTGAAAGCATGATCTCAGTCATGGGCAATAACTCCAGAAACGGCGGCAAAGGGTGAACCGGGCAGTGCCGGCAATCGCTTGGGCGTGCCGGCGGCAGCGAGCGCGAATGCCCGCTCTACGACGCGTCGTGCGAGCTCGATCTTGAAGGCGTTGTCGCCCGAGGGCCTTGCTTCTGCGAGCGCAACCTCGGCGGCGCGGCGGAAGATCGGCTTCTCGGCCGGCGCGCCGATGAGAATTCCCTCGGCTTCCCGCGACCGCCACGGCTTCAAAGCGACGCCGCCGAGCGCAAACCGCGCATCCGCGATCACGTTCGCCTCGATGCGCAACGCCGCGGCGGCTGAGACAAGCGCGAAGGCATAGGAGGTTCGTTCACAGACTTTGATGTAACGGGCATGGGACGCGAAACGTGCCGCCTCGGCCGGCAACCGCACCGCGACGATCATCTCGCCGGGCTCGAGCGCGTTCTCGCGGTCGGGCGCGTCGCCGGGCAAGCGGTGGAACGCTTCGAGCGGGATTTCGCGCCGGCCTGCGCTGCCCTCGATCTCAACGACGGCGTCGAGCGCGACCAGGGGGACGCAAAAATCCGAAGGGTGCGTCGCGATGCAGTGCTCGCTCCATCCCAATATGGCGTGCAGCCTGTTGTCGCCACCGCGGGCATCGCAGCCCGCGCCGGGACTGCGTTTATTGCAGGCGCTGGCGACCTCGTAGAAATAGGGGCAGCGCGTCCGCTGCATGAGATTGCCGCCGACGGTTGCGGCATTGCGCAGCTGCGCGGAAGCTCCCGAGAGCAACGCCTCGGCGACGGCGGGAAAGCGCCGCGCGAAATCGCGATCGTGAGCGAGGTCCGCATTGCGGACCAACGCGCCGATGCGCACGCCGCCGTCAGGAAGGTCCTCGATTCGATCGAGGCCATGAAGATGGCTGATGTCGACCAGACGGTCGGGCTTCGTCACGCCACCCTTCATCAAGTCGAGAAGATTCGTGCCGGCGGCGAGATAAGCAGCGCCCGGCAGTGCGGCGGCCGCGACGGCCTCGCGGACCGTCGCCGGCCGGACATAATCAAAGCTCTTCATGCGACCTCCTTCCGGCTCACTGCAGCGAGCGCCTTTTGCGCATTGAGGACCGCTTCGGTGATTCCAAGATACGCGCCGCAGCGGCAGAGATTGCCGCTCATGCCTTCACGCACGCGCTCCGGGTCGTTGCCGGCCTGGCCCTCCCGGATCAGGCCGATGGCGCTCATGATCTGGCCCGGTGTGCAGAAACCGCACTGCAAGCCGTCGTGAGCGATAAACGCCTCCTGGACCGGGTGCAGCCTTTCGCCCTGCGCGACGCCTTCAATGGTGAGCAAATCGGCGCCGTCATGAGAGAGGGCGAGCGCAAGGCATGAATTGATGCGTCGTCCGTCGAGGATGACGGTGCAGGCGCCGCACTGGCCGCGGTCGCACCCCTTCTTGGTTCCCGTCAGGTCCAGACGCTCGCGAAGGAGGTCCAGCAGAGTCACGCGTGGATCATCGAGCGCGATGGTGCTCGCGACACCGTTGACGGTGAGAGTGATTGAAAAGCTCATGCAGTGCTCCATGAAGAGCGATGGTGAGGTCCGTCGATCGACGGAATTCGGCGAAAGAATGCCTTTCCCCGCAGAGGCTTCCCCTGGGAGCCGTGACATCGCTTGACACCGAAGTGCTATGTGTCAGCGTTGCTGTTCACCATATACGGAGGGTACCTCCGTTTTCAAGAGATGGAACGGAGGCACCCTCCGTTTTTTTCAGAGGTGGAAATTGCCGGCCGGAATCAAACCATTGGACATGAAAGCGCGACGAAAGCCGCGCGCTGACGCGGCGCGGAACCGCGAACGCGTGCTTGCGGCGGCCGAAACCGTGTTCAGCGCCGGCGGACCGGAGGCGAGTCTCGAAGCCGTCGCGCGAACGGCCGGCGTCGGCATCGGTACGCTCTACCGCCACTTCCCCACGCGCGAGGCCCTGTTCGAGGCGGTCTACCGCCGCGAGGTGCAGCAATTGGCCCATCTTGCCGAACGCTTGAAGGAAGAGGCAGAGCCGGTCGAGGCGCTACGTCAGTGGATGCGATCGAATGTCAGGTTCGTTGCCACAAAAAAGGGCATGTCGGCAGCGCTTGCGCTTGCTGCCTACAAACCCTCGGACCTCTTCTCTTACTCATTTGACCAGCTGTCGCGGGCGGTGGGCGGGCTGTTGGACCGCGCAATCGCGGCCGGCGAGATACGCGAGGATATCAGCCCGGAAGACCTGATCCGCGCCCTTGTGGGTATGTGCTACATGTACGACCAGCCCGGCTGGCAGAAGAGCGTGCTGCGGCTGGTGGACGTTTTTGTCGATGGGATGCGCAACCGGCGCACCCCGCGCCGCTCCAAAACGAAGCAAGCAGCGATAGTGTGATCAGAAGCGCATTCTTTGTCGCTGATGCTTGTACGCTTTTGGTTTGCGCCGAGGTATTCAGCCTGAATGCGCCAAAATGGATCCTGGTGCGATGGTAAGCCTTAATCGGCGAATTCCCCGCTACAAAGGGTGTTAGCCGAGTTCAACGATTTTCTAAACTGAGTTGCTTCATCCGATGAATCGCATCAATGGAGCCCAATTCGGCAGCTCTGACGTACCAGTCATGCGCCTGCACTGCATCGGCATAAGAATTGCCAAGAGTGACATTGAGGCGCTTGAGCATCACCGGATCATAAGTTCCACCCAATTCCAGAGCCGCCCGCGCATCACCGAGCTCGTATGCGTGACGCAGAGCAATACGTGCCGAAATGATATCGCCCACGCCAATGAGGGCGCGCGCACGTCCGATGAGGCCGTCTGTCTGGCCGCGATCCCGGAACGAAGTGGTCGGTGGAGAGGAACCGGGCGACGCCAGTTGCTGCGGCTGTACTGCAGGGGGCGGTGGCACTTGCGGCGTGTTTGCAGGACCAACGTTGGGCATGATGTCGTGTTGCAACGTTGCCAAACGATTTTGCGCCAAATCGACGAATACCCCCTTCGGGAATCTCGCAAGATAGGCCTTGAAGTCGGCTGGGTTCTGGCTCGTCTTGATGGAATCCCAGAACATACTGTCGAGAGTTACAAGCGATTGCGCTGATGATACCGCGGCGACCACCGGCGGCGGCAGGAAATAGAAATCGCCCTCCAGTGACGAGTTTTGCCACGGGCGTTGCGTCCCTTTCGTCTCCTCGACCACATCCTTCGTTACGCGAGCCAACAAGCTCTTGATCTCAAGTCCCGGGGTTTCGATGTGCTTCAGCAAGGCTGCCGTGAACGGGCTGTTTCTCTTTGTGCCAACGCTGTCAAGCGCAACCTGTCCTGGCCCAGTCGAGAATGCTACCAGTACGCCTCCCAGCGCCACGTCGACTCGGGCCAACCCGCGCGGGGAAAGGTCGCGACGGGTTACCGACAGGCGTCGCGCAAAAGGATTGTCGCGGCATGCATCAAGAAAGACAATCGAGACCTTTGCGGCCCCGTCGGCCTGCTCGTGAATTGTGTTCAGATCAATTGCCTCGAAGCGCAGGTCACGTTCGTTGGCGAGGCTCGCGGTCGCGGGCAATAGCCAGTTGCGTCCGGCCGATTCAAGCGCATGGCCAGAGTAGTGAAACAGGCTCACCTCGGCGCCTACAGACCTATCCCCATATCGGCGAACGGCCGACTCAAGCGCGGATCGACTGGGGTCCAGCAGCATTTCAACGTCGAAGCCTAGGCGCTTCAGCGCTGCGGCCATGTCTTGCGCATCATTAAGTGTACTCGGCAAGCGTCCGGCGTGCTCGTAGTTCGAAACGCCGACAACTAGAGCGACGCGACCTCCAGCGATCGTCCCGACAATTGATGAAAAGAGCAAAATCGCTGCAAAAACACCTCGAAGCATCGGAGTTGTCCCTAAAACTTCGATTAGAACTTTCTAATGCCCCGCCGTCACGGTGGTTCTGCGAATATGCTTTCTATAAAGGCGCAACAACCCCCGGCAACTTGATTGCGCGATGTTCCTCGATGGCCCGATTTGTGAATGCCCCGGACTCCAGGGATCGCAGACTCGAAGTTGATATTATATCCAAGATTGCATCAGTTCAGAAACAATGCAACCTAAATTGTCCGGCGAGTGATTGGGCCTCATGTGAGAAGCTGTTAACAGGGTGCATGCCATGCACATCGCCACCAATAGCGGAGCGGCCCGACACGCTGGTAAGGTGGGCCGACACGCGCCGCAGCCTCTGAATAAGGGTGCGGCCAAATAAGTTCTTAACACCGGCGCGTCGTCTCTCGCCCAGGTGGATCAGCGCGAGCATGATTGGGGCGCCGTTCTTTTGGGGATGTAGCAAGTCAGCACAGCTTTGGCGCTGAAAATTAGCAGCGGAAATTGGTGGCGAGGACCGCGATGACGCTCATCATCAACAATGACGATGTCACCAGGTTGCTCACGATCGAAGCGACCATGGATGCGCTGGAGCAATCATACCGGAATATCGCCATCGGTACGGCAATCTGCCGGCCACGCATCGACATCCGGATTCCGACCAGCGACCCTGCAAAGGACTACCAGTTCGGCTCGATGGAAGGAGGCTCTACCGAAGGATACTTCGCGGTTCGTATGAAATCCGACGTGATCTACGAAACGACCTATAATGGCGCGATCACGCGGGAAAAGTATTGCACGCGCCCCGGGCTGTTTTGCGGACTGATCTTTCTCACTTCGATAGAAACCGGCGAGCCACTCGCTTTCATCAATGACGGCGTCCTCCAGCATATGCGTGTCGCCGCCGACGGCGGCATCGGTGTCAAGTACCTGGCGAGAAAGGACGCAGAGGTGGTCGGCATGCTGGGTTCGGGGGGCATGGCCCGGTCCCATATGCAGGCTTTCATGGCCGTACGACAAATCAAGAAGCTGCAGGTTTACAGCCCGACCAGAGAGAACCGTGAGGCTTTCGGGCGCGAGATGGCGGCCTGTTATAATATCGAGGTTAAACCTTGCGATCGTTCCGACGATATCTATCGGGGCGCCCACATCGTTGCGGCGCTGACGGATTCGGCAGTGCCGGTTCTCGACGGAACCCTGCTCGAACCCGGCACCCACATCGTCAACATCGGCGGCAGTGGCCGACTCGATGCCGAGAGCCTGAGGCGGATTGACGTCTATCTGCGCTTTGGCGATGCACCGGCCCCGGTCGGTCGCCCGGAATTGGCGCTTGACGATCAATTTCTCCGGTGGGAGACGAGGCCTAGCCCCTACAAGCGTGGTGACCGCCGGCCGCGCGAGCGGGCGCCCGGCGTCGCCCTGCCCGACAAGCGGGTGACACTTGGCAATATTATCAGCGGAAGAGCCGCCGGACGCACATCTGACGAACAGATTTCGTGGTCCGAGCGCGGCAATTTGCGGGGCGCGCAATTGTACGCCGTTGCCGGCAGAGTCTATGAGTTGGCCAAGGCCGCGAAACTCGGATACGAGATCCCAACCAACCTGTTTCTACAGGACATTCGCGACTGAGCTTGCGGTAAACGGGCGCAATCGGTGGTCATGGTAAGT
>Ga0126369_10003774_pt1 | contig 10999 bp, 17 predicted proteins | sample PanSoiMetaPlot_1_FD_109646 | JGI IMG/M metagenome (GOLD analysis project Ga0126369, IMG submission 109646) | Tropical forest soil microbial communities from Panama - MetaG Plot_1 | ecosystem: Environmental > Terrestrial > Soil > Tropical forest > Bulk soil | place: Panama | collected 2016-02-17
AAAAAATATTTTAACGGGCAGTAATGAATCTCCAATTGTTGGTCGCAGCGCAACTAATCGCTCGCATGCCGGAGAGGTCGCGCAAATCGTCGCAACTGCACATTAAATCTCTGTAAACATGATTCCTCCAGCACGATTTCGTGATGTTCCAACATGCTTGTGAGATGGGGGATGTGTGCTAGCTACCGAAGTCAGGGGCGAGAACAAGAAACGTACTGAGGTTGACGATGAGAACCAGCCTGACAGTGATTCTGTCCACATTAGGCGTCGCTGCGCCGTTGGCGTCTCCCGTAGCGGCCAAGACGGTGCGACACCACGAGACTGCGCCGTCAACCGGAACCGTATATGTCCCGCCCGATGCATACGCGGCCGCGGCGTCCATCGGTGCCTATCGGACGCCCGAGGGCGGCCCGTACACGCCGTCCATGCCGGCTCCGATTGGTAAGAACCACGATTTCCAGGACAGCCCTAGATAATCTACGCGACATCTATTCGCCGGGCGGAGCGCGCTTCGCTCGGCGAATAGTGGCCTTTCGACCTATCAACGAGCGCCGATGGGCCAAGCGTTGGATTCCTGCGTGAGAAAGCAACACTCACACCTCAAAGCGCGGAGTGCATGGACTTCATCGCGCACGAGATCGTGGAGTCTCAAATCGAAGGAAACCGTCGTGAATGCTCATGGCCGGTCACCCCAACGGGTTTCGTATCATCTTCATCCTCGGATCTACATGGCCGCAGCGGGACTATTGATTTGGTTTGTGATCGCGGCTTGGTTGCTGTTCGGCGGCTCTGATTACATCGAGCTCGCTCTAGCCGTGATCAGCGTGCTGGTACTCATGGCGATTGCCATACCTGTGGCGCTCTGGCGCGCCAACGTGAAGGCCCAACAATCGAACGTTTCGCCGCAGGCAACTGAAGTTTCATCGCTCGCAACTCAGCAAGCATCCGAAACCCTGGCCACGTGGTTACGAGGCCAATTCGCCACGTGGACGGATCAGGAAAAGGCTCGACGGCCGCAATCGAGATCCTATTGCCGCTCGCGGCTGTGGCGTTTGGCATTACCGCATTGGGGGTGGTACTCGAATTGACCAGCGCGGGTGTGCTCTAGCTTTTCGGACGACGCCGGTGCTCTCGACCGTATACTTAGCGAAGCCTTGGGTGCGAGAGTGAGCGAGCTAACCGGCAGGGTCACCCAAGATACGGCAAAGGTTTCTGTCATTTCGAGTGTTTGAATCTCACCCATGGCTCAAGGGTCCGACAAGCACAATATTACCTGACAATTGATTAAACGCCGGATGGTCGGTATAGAAGCTCGGTACGGCCTATATCTGCGGTCTACTTCAGATGCTGGCTTGGGAATTTACTTTAAACACAGCCGTACACGCCCACCAGGACGCAACCACGCGCGTCGCCGGAGCCGCGAGTTCCACCAAACGGAGATCGCGTGCATGAGCGTCAAGTTGAACTCGACTTAGACTTCGATGGAGCCACAGTCGTCGCTATGCCACGCTCGCGAGCCTAGTTTTTCTGCAAAAAATCGATATTCCACAATAGACGCCCTCGCTGTCGGACAACGGATCTGCAAAGGCGCGGCCGTTTCGACGACTCGCCCTCGCTTTGGATGCCGTCAGACTGTCGGCACCAAAGATCGGTAGGGCAGCTGAGAACTCTTTCTCCAGCGTTTGGCAGCGTGTTGAAGTGCCGGGCGCAACAAACGTCGCGGGCTTAATGATAACGTCAGCGACACCTGGATCCGCCAGCCTTACTGAAATCTGTCCCGATCATTGTGGTTTTTCGGACCGACGCAAGGCGCGGACTTGGACGCGCAAATAACTAGGATCTTAACCGATGGTGCCGTCGGCTTCTCACCCGGCGCACCGCTGGGCGACTTTGGCATGCAGGCATGGGGGAGTTAAACTCGCGACTGGAAACCACGGGCAAAAAGCAGAATGGCGAGATCGTGCTGGGGGGCCATCGCATGCCCGCCATCAAATACCCGTTACCGCCGGCGCACCGGGAGGAACAAGCAGGCGGTCTTCTGGTTGGTTTTGTTTGTAGAGTCGGCAAAGGAGAGGTTCGAATGGGAAAATTGCCGCTTATCGCCGCCGTCGCGAGCGCAATGTGGGCTTTTCCGGCATCCGCCGAAGATTGAAGTAATGTTATCCCCCTCCGGTGACGCTCGCTCAGCTAGATCTATGCGTCGGACCTGACTGCGAGCGAGCCTACCGAGAGCGCAAACGTCGCTATTATGATCGGTAGGACGACGATTGGCGATATCGTTACGACGATGATCGGCGATATCGACGCGGAGACCGCTGTCGCGATGTGACGATTCGCGAACGGCGCGGCGACGAGATTGTGGTTAAACGCGTGGACCGTTGCTACTGATCACGACCTGCGGGCGCCTCTATCACGTCACGCACGCGGGCCTACGGGCCGGCGTGCTTGCGTGACCTGAGATCGGGAACGCTACCGCGGATTTGGCGGAGGAGTGCGGCGAGCAAGCTGCACTTTGCGCCGCCTTAAAGGGACCTCACAAGGGATCCCGGGCGAAATCCCTGACTGCGGCACCGGTGGCCTGGCTATTCCCGTCTCCTGCCAACCCGCGCTGCCAACCATCGGGCGCCGCCTTTTAATGGGGAGTGCACCATGTCGGATGCGTTGAAACGGGCGCAACGCTACCATTACCTGGCGAAGGAGTGTTGGCGCCTCGCGGCACTTGACGTCTCGGCCGAAACCAGAAAACACTATCGGGAGATGGCAGAGCACTACAGTGCGCTGGCTGACGCCGAGGAGCTGAGTACACTAGGGCACGAAAGCGGCGATTAGCGACCCGCGAGGCTTTGATGACAATGCGCTTCAAACTCCAACCCGGAGGCGACGTGCCACCGGTTACTGCTGCGCGCCGAATGGGACTGTCGCTTGAAGCGTTCTGCGAAGCGCTGCCGAAACTTGTTTTGCGTGGCTTTCCGCAGGCTGACGAAACGACTGGCAATTTTGATCTAGATGCCATTGACGCTTGGCGCCGTGGCCGCAATCCGCACCTTTTTTCCGACCGCTTGGACCGTAGTGAAAATCCGCCCTCGTCGCTCGTGACGGCGTCTGACGTTAACGAACTCATCCGTCAGAAAATAATGGCGGGTCTCACTCGCGCTAAGGATCCTTGAACCAGGATCTCCCAGGACCTCATTGATCCTCCGGCAGAAGCTTCGGCAGCGAGTGCCCTCCAGTTGCGAGCTACGACCCCTGGGCGGCACTCGACTGACTCGAGAAGGCCTTCGGCTTCGAACGCAGCATAGTCATGATCACTGATAAAGACGGAAATGTTTGGTGCTGCTACTCAGTGGACAGATCGCGGTCCTTGTTCTGCTTCAACGTCCGCCCTCCGGGATGGCGCATCTTTGAGCAGTTGGACGAAGCTGCGTTGGAGAGCGCCTAGCAACAGTTCCCAGCACTTTCGGCAATCTATTTCGCAGAGGACCACGCCAATGACATTGATGAGGCGCGCAAGGCCGCGCACGCCAGGTCGGCTCTCTTTCTTGCACCGGTCCGATTGCTGTGTCGCTCTTGTAAGCTCGGCAGGATAGCAGATGACGCCGTCCAACTCGTGCATCGTCGGGGCGAGCCGCCCGTCCCTGAGAAGCGTGGCTTTTCTCTGGAAGTGATGAGTCACTCGTTCGTGGCGCAAGCCAACGCCTCTTTCGACGCCTATTCTCGAAATTACCTCACCGCGATCTGTATGCCATCATCGTACATCTTCTGATAATCGGATTGAGACTCACCACGCTTCGTGCGGCGATGCACCCGCGAGTACGATCATCTTGATCTTCTGTGGCATGAGAGATCCTTTGCGAGAAGGCGGCAGTAGCTCTTGCACGCAGAATAACAGGGGGAAATTCAGGTTTCTCCGCTTGAACTGTCTCCTTCCTTCGCATCGCACTTCGATGCGCGTGGGCCCCGGTTCGCCTCGTACCAGCATGTGGTGCCCTCATGACCATGTGCTCTCAAGGTCCGGGACGGCCATCCTCCAGGGTAGTTTTGCCGCACAGCCGAAGCTGAGGCAAAGCAGGTAGAAGCATTCCGGCCCGCCGCAACCCGCCGCCTTCCCCTTTCTGGCAACCTCTGTGGTGGTCTCGCCTCAACGCCCCCCTGAGTCGGCTCTAGTCCAAACGCTCGGCTGGGTGCAATTCAGCCCGGCTGTCGGTCGGGATGCCGGTGGCTTTAGCCGAGGGCGTCTCAGTCTCCGATAACGCCAAAAATCCAAGCGGTGGTAAATCGGTTGTACCTCGTGCTACATCGGCCTGTGGTGCGAGCGCGACGGTGACCGGGTCTTCAGAATTCCCAAAAATGAAATAACCAGCAGGGAGCGCAGCGACCGCAAGCGCAATTAAAAATTTCCTCCGATTGGAGAATACGCCACCTGGCCGAGGCAATACCGGATGAGACGTCCACCCGTCGAGCTCCAGCGAGATGGAATTTTGAATGGTCATTGGCTTCTCAGTCGAAGGTAAGCCCGTGACTGCCGGCACCTGAGCGCCGCGAGGTAAACGCGAAGTTTCCAGTGCTCCTTGCAGTGAGCGACTTGTTTCGAGCCTGGCGAGTTTATCTTCTTCCGGAGAAGCGCCCATCGCGCTTCGCTGGGGAGTCTGCTTGAGCAGTTCCGGCAGCCGCGCGAAATCCACTGCAATCTGTCGCGCCTCGTCGATCGTTAGGATGCCGGTATGTCCTGCTGTATTTGGGTCAGCCCGGCCGTAGAAAACACCCAGTTGTTGGCCGGTGGCATCATCGACGGCAAATCCGTGTGCGATCTCGACGATCCGCCACGGTGCTGGAAAGCGGCCGACCAGGTCAGAGACACCGGTTTCCTTGGCATTTTCTGCAACCGGGGCGCGGTGCGCGTGCGCCTGCTCCGCGACATCCGCCAGCAACATGTAATCTCTTGCCATGAGCAAATAGCGTTTTTTCATTCGGCCTGAGAGGGTGCTTATGGCGAGGCGGCGACACTCCTCGGCAAGGTTGCGATAGTGTTCTGCTTGATTCCACGCCTCCAACATGGGACACCTCCGTGGGTCGGCAGCAGGTATTACGGCGGGCGGCCGAGGACACCCTCGTAAGGCTGGCAATAGAGAGAGATGACCCCAGGGCAGCGCGCTGAGGGGGGTGCGGGTGGCGACGGCCCTGGGGTCCTTCAACCTAACGGCACCAGGCGTGCGCAAAACGCCATCCGTTAGGTCGGAACTGTCGAGGTGGCCAACAGCGGTAGGCCAGCATTTCCCACCTCCTCGGCCTCAGCCAGCGAACTGTAATGCTCTGACATTAGCGAATAGTGGGTTTGCATTTCCGTGGAGGGGGCGCAAAGTGGGGCGATGGAGCGACGTTCTTCCGACAGATCACGACAACGTCGTGCTCGATATAATGGATCGACATGATACCTCCCCAAAAAGAAAAGACGACGCCCGATCGCATGTCGGCGACCCGACAAGACAAATAAGTGTTTCGGTAAGGCCTTGTTCCCGCTCCTCCTGTCACACATTCGCGAGTGTTTCCTGGCCCGCAATCACGCGTTCGCGAGCGCAGATCGTCATCACGTCGGAAGAAGCTTTCCGGAGAAGCGTTGCCGCACCGCGCGGAAGCAAGCTCCGATTCAAATACCGTCAAAGACCGCAAGTGTCGGCTGCTGACGCGGCCGCGCAAGCGCGGCTTTAGTATTAATTATTCGTCGTCTCTGTCGCTGTGGTGTGCCGCACCGTGCTCATCATTGTGGATCAGCAAAATGGGCTAGTCGGGCCATATACTTGGTGGCGAGACTGAGCAGAGCAGCGCGAAACGCATGCCGGATCACGTACCTTGTTCGCGGCCCGCAGGCAAATGCAGCGCAAGCGTTCGATACGTTTCCTCCTTCAGCATAAGCCCCCAGACGCGCGCCCTGTAGAGAGCGTGCTCGAAAAAAGAAACGTGTTTCGGGTTTGAGAAAAAACTCGATTAAATCAATACGCCTTGGTTGCCGAACAGCCGCCACGGGGCATGTCAAACGCTGGGGAAATGCGTCGGGTACCACCATAAATTACCCTCGCCGCCGTGCGCGTTTGCGCCGGCAGTCCATGTCGCACGGACGGGCGCTGGCCCGCCTCAGGCAGGAGCCCTGCCTACGTCTTCTCTACCTGGCGAGCCTGTTGTTCGACCCGTTGTGCCAACCTCTCGTATCCCGCCGCGAGTTCTTGCATTGTCTGCTTGGCCTCCGCGTCGTTCATCGTCTCGGCTTGGGCAAGGATCTCTCGGGCCCGTGCTCGCCAGCGACTGACGAGCACAGCAAGCTCACCGTCCGGCGCAACTTGGCGATCTTCGCCTTTAGGCGATCCCATTCGAACCCCCCCAGGTTGGACGAATGCGAGGGGCAGTGACGGGATCAGCCAAGAGCCGGAACCGCGTAGAGACGCCCCAGCCAAGCGCGCAATTTATACTAGTAGCACATCATCGCCCATTTGAGGACATTTTCGGACTGGAGCGCGCCCGATGTCCGGCGCCACCCGTCAAGATCAGGCTTGGAGGCATGGTCCAGGGCCTCGACAGGCTGAGGACCCTCATCCGGCCGGCGCTCCGAGTTCGCGCGCAATGACGATAACGTGAATCAAAGGTTAGAAACCGAGCACTAGCCAGAAACATTCAATATCACGGGCCGATGCGGGGGGGCTGACTGTAGGGCATCGACCCACATCACGGAGGGAATCATGAGACGAGTGATTGCGATCGCATTCATGGTTGCGACTCTAATGGCACCAACAGCGGTGAGTGCTGGGGAACGGCTCTTTGACGGCGCGCTCGGCGCGGCCTCTGGCGCCCTCGTAGCCGGTCCGGCTGGCTTGCTCGCGGGCGGGGCGATTGGCTACGTGGCCGGTCCTCGTATCTCCCGCGGTCTGGGCTTTCACCGACACTATCGTTACGCCCATTATAGTCGCCACTGAAGATCGCACCCCTTGGAGCGCGGACAAGTCCCGCCCCGCGCCCTACATGCGCTCGGCCCGCCGGAGTCGATCGGCGGCCAAGCTCGCCAGAGAGCGAGATTCGGCACGAGCCCGGCCGCAGTGATTGCACTGAGGCGAACAGATCCTGGCGGGTCACCCTGAAAGGCGTCGACCGCCTCTGATGAGGCGGCTACTGGCTGGCAGTTTGGGTCTGATGGAGGAACGCGACCGGCGTGCCCTTGCGAGCCCGCTTGGCAAGGTCAACGGCATCCCAATTGGTAAGCCTGATGCAGCCATGCGACCCGGTTTTGCCCGATCTCCTCTGGATGGCCCGTTCCATGAAGTATAAGTTGGCTTTGTCAGCTCGATCCAGACTAGGCCGACAGGGTTCGATGGTGAAGCCACATCGGGAACGGATATTACGGTCTCGCCGGGGTTGAGCAGCTTCATCACCTCCTCGCTGGCATGGAATTTTTCCGCCAGAAGCTCTGCCGGCTCCGGTAAACCGAGTTCACTGAGGCGGGCCATGCCTTCAAGGTCGAGGGGTATTTCAGGCACGAATAGGCCGCGAACATCATCGTCGGTGATCGTGTATGCGATCAGGGCGCGCGTTCGTGGATTCGCTTGTCCAGGTCGTTCGATCGAGCTTGCTGCTCGCCGCAGACCACGTGAGCGCTGGAAGGCGGCGATCGCCTTTCTCACATTCTCCCTGGGCTTCCCATCAATGATACCTTGCGATCTATCAAGGCGGTCGAGGAGCACTTCCGCCTTGAAGCTCGCCGCTCTTATGATATTCCGCGGGTCGCTTCCAAGCACGTGACCTCATCAAGCCGCCGCCGATAACGGCTCAGATGACCTGCGCCGGGCGTGAACGGACCCGCCCCTGCCTACGAGCGCCAACGAAAGGGCGGCGATGCCAAAAACAAGCGTCCTGCTTTGTCCTCATGACTTCCTCGCCGCTTCTCGATATTTGATACGTGCAAACAGTTTAGCGGCGATCCAAGGCGCTTTATTGGCAGATGCGATAACGACCACCTGTGCAGTGCCATATCATGCAAGTGATAGGTTCATGTTTGCCTGAGACGATTGAGCTCGCCCCCGCCGCATCAATTTGAACGCGCAATTGTCGCCAGCAGTGGCGTCAGCCGCTCAACATCCTTTCGAATGTAAAGATCAAAGTCGCCAACACCGATGCCACGCGGCCTCACCCCGTGCACGTGCATGGTCGTGCGAAACTCGGAATCCTTGCCCAGCTCAGCGAGCGCATCATGAAGCGTCGCTAGAATCGCAGGGGGTGTTTTTGCCGGCGCTAGAAAGCCGTACCAAGTCGCAATGCGATAATCGACGTGCGCAGATACGGCGGTAGGGATTGCAATCGGCTCGCGGATCGGCTCGTCATCCGCGACCGCGAGCGCCAGCAGTCGACGCTCCTGGAGCAGTGGGAGCGTAAACGCTTCAGGTGCGAAGGTCGCCTGGATGCGCCCACCAAGCAGATCCGCGATGATCGCCGAGCTCACCGTGTAGGGCACGTGAACCAGCTGCGTGCCCGTCTGCAGGGCGAAATGGGCGCCTGCTATATGGGTTGCCGTGCCGATTCCGGCTGATCCGTAGTTGATGGCGCCGGGAGTTGCCTTGGCCAGCGCAATGAACTCCGCGAGGGTATGAACGCCTAGCGATGGCGCCACGTTCACGACAGCCGGCGCCTCTCCGATCAGGTAGACCCCGGCGAAGCCGGCGATAGGGTCGAACGTCAGATTCTTGTTCAGCGCCCCCAGTATCGTGAGAGCCGAGTTAGCAAGCAGAACGGTGTAGCCGTCGGCAGGTCCGGCCGCGACCGCCTGCGCCGCGATAAGACCGCCCGCCCCAGCACGGTTCGAGACGACTACACGCTGATCGAGACGCCGCGACAGCCCTTCGGCGAACAAACGCGCCAGGATGTCGGCGGTCGTTCCTGCGGTCAGTGGAACGACGATCGTGATCAATCGGGATGGAAAGCGCTCTTGTGCGCTCACCGACGCGGACGATATTGCGAGCAAAAATGCCGACGTGACCAATCCAAAGCATTTCACGGCTTTTCCCCGCGGTCTCCTAGATGAGAGCGACAGCGCGCACCGGCGACGCTTCCGCGCCGATAATATTGAGCGGAAGAGCGATGAGAGTCACGCGCTGCTTGGTGATGCGATCCAGGTTTTTCAGATAAGGCATTGTGATGACGCCATGTTCGCTGAGCGTGCGGGAATTGTGGAACACGCGCGGCGAACCTGGTTCGTCATTGCCGTGATAGAAGTCGTAACCGACAATGACGGCGCCCTTTTCGATCAGCCACCTTGTCGCTTCGATGGTCAGATACGGGGACGCCTTCATCCATTTGTCCGAGCCGCCGTCGTAAGAGTTGTTGTGATCGGTTCGCAACAAAACGCGATCGCCGTGCCGCAAGTAGGAACCGATCGCCTTTTCGAGATCGGTTTGGGTAATCGCCTTGCCCGGCATCTTGTCGCGCAGATCGGCAATGACGGCATCGCCGATGAAGAGCGCCAATGGAAGCTCATGGATTTGCGCGCCGCCGCGGACATTATGCTCGGGCGCATCAACGTGGCTGCCGGCATGCAGGCGCATATGCACGCCGCGCACGATCTGCCCGGCTCCGCCTGGCGCATCATGCTCCTTGAGAACCTCCATCGCGAACTGCAGATCCTTTGTGAAGCCGGTGGGTGTGCGCATTGCGAAGTTCCGCGGGTCGAGCTCCAGACTTATGTCCACGATCCGGTCGAAGGCTGTTGCCATGGCGTTCCCCCAAAGACACACGGTGCTGACATGGCATGCTAACTAATTTAATTTAGCCTGGCTGCCGCTGTTTCCATCCTCACTCCCGCACGGGAGCGACGCGTATGAATATGGAGGATTAATGATCCGTTGATCTGAATTCCTCGCAGCGCACATTGTCGCTGCCGTTCTCCGATTTCAACGAAATGATTTGCTATTTGCCTGACTACCGCCAACAGCAAACAATGGTAGCGAGGCACTGGCGTGGAAGTATCGCCTGTCAAAAATGGTACGCAGTCACCAAGGTCGAATACGGAGTGAGTCGTTGCCATCAAGTAAGGAGGTACCCCCTCACACGAGCTGTGCTGAACGCATCCGAAATCGTCACCAACGCCCCTCAGCAGCGTGAATCCATTCTCACCGATGAGCTCGCAGAAAAATGGAGGTCCCCCCCTGAGGCTCGAAAGGTCGGCCGCCGTCGCCAGTTTGGCGCCGTTCAGCGGATGAGCTCGATCTTGGTGATCGAAGAATTCGACGTTCATCTCGCTGCATCCGCAAAGCTACTGAAACGCAACCTCCGCAAAGCTTCGAAGCTTACGCGAATGCAGGCGCTCCGATGCCTGGGATTTGAGCTTCTCCAGCGCCTTCAGGCCGATCTCAAGATGCTGGCCGACGCGCTGCCGGTAGAATTGGCCGGCCATGCCGGCGAGCTTGATTTCGCCATGCAGGGGTTTGTCCGAGACGCACAGCAGCGTGCCGTAGGGCACGCGGAAGCGAAACCCGTTAGCGGCGATTGCGGCCGACTCCATGTCGAGCGCAATGGCGCGCGACTGCGACAGGCGCCGGATGATGGCGCGGTCGCCGATCTCCCAATTGCGATTGTCCACGCTCGCGACCGTTCCGGTGCGCATCACGCGTTTCAGCTCGAAGCCCCCGAGCCCGGTCACCTCGCTGACCGCCTGCTCAAGCGCGACCTGCATCTCGGCCAGCGCCGGTATCGGCGCCCACAGCGGCAGCTCCTGGTCGAGCACGTGGTCCTCCCGCACATAGCCGTGAGCGAGGACGTAATCGCCGAGCTTCTGGGTATTCCGCAGGCCCGCACAATGCCCCAGCATCAACCAGGCATGCGGCCTCAGCACGGCGACGTGGTCAGTCATGGTGCGGGCGTTGGACGGGCCGGTGCCGATGTTGATCAACGTGATTCCTCGATCGCGGGGTCCGACCAGATGAAAGGCCGGCATCTGCGGCATGCGCTCCGGCACCGCCCCGGTCTT
>Ga0126369_10003775_pt1 | contig 10997 bp, 11 predicted proteins | sample PanSoiMetaPlot_1_FD_109646 | JGI IMG/M metagenome (GOLD analysis project Ga0126369, IMG submission 109646) | Tropical forest soil microbial communities from Panama - MetaG Plot_1 | ecosystem: Environmental > Terrestrial > Soil > Tropical forest > Bulk soil | place: Panama | collected 2016-02-17
CGCGAGATGAATAACGCCGCAGGCGTTCGCAAATTCCCAGCCCAGGGCAACGCCCTGGGAAAAGAATCGAAAAATATGATCGAACTCTGAAAGAGTTCGCGATGTCCAGCCTCAAATTCTATGTAATGAATTGTTCATTTCAACATTCATTTGATTGTATTCGGCACTGCGCATCGCGAACTCTTTCAGAGTTCGATCATATTCTTCATAACAGTTTCCAGGGCGTTGCCCTGGGCTGAAATCGCCAACGCCTTTGGCGTTCAATCCACTCCGCTCGCGGAGTCAAGTATGTCAATGCCCTAATTTGACTGGAGTGCAACCGTCCTCCGTTACTCTGTTTAGAGAAAGGCAAGCGAGGACCTTTGCGCTTCAGTCAAAAACCGCTCAGCGATTTCAAATTGGGACACTACTAATCCGACCGCGGCCTTACTTCTGTGATTGGCTCAGCCCTCACTGAATCAGGAACACGTCATCGCTGATGGGGCCGTTCAGCTTCATGTCTTTCGCTTTGTATTCAGCAAAGTAGGCGCCGCCGGGCATTTCGAAGCGCTGGGTGAAGTTGGCGGGCATCAGGACGCCGTCGACTTCGCGAAACTTGCTGAAGGTCGAGCCGAAGGTGTAGCCCTGGTACGGAATCACGCATTCGCTGATGCGCGCGTTAGTGAGGTCGATGTAGTAGTCAGTCGTGTTGCCTTCGCTATCGACGATGCGAAAGCCGCGCAGCTTTTTCTTGTCGGGGATGGCGGAGACTGTGTAGCCCGCCTGCTCGAACTTCGCCAGCACCGGCAAACCAAATTTGCTGGGCGCCGGAATCTCGATTCCGGGAATGGTGCTGAAGGACTGCTGACCGTCGTAAATCTGTTTGAAGACAATCACCGGAGAGACGATATCGACGCGCACCTTCACGCCGGCCTGGGCAATGGCGAAGGTGCCGGGCTGGGACTGCGTGCTGTTGGGAGCGTACAGAGTCACGGTACCCGTGACATAGCTGCTCTTCAGTTTCTTGAAGTTATCGCCGCCCATCGCGGCCAAAGCTGCTTTGGCCAATTCCATCGGCGTGCTTTTGTCGGTGATGGGCGGCGGCGCGGGAATAGTGCTCGCTTCTGATTTGGCGTCGCTGCCGGATTTCGGTGGATCGGTTTTCTGCGCCGCGGCAGAGGTGAAGACGACGAGTACGAGTGCGAGACTCAGAGCGTATTTTCTCATGCGGACTCTCCCTTGATAACCGGACTGAAAGGAGAAGGCTGCCTGGGGAACCTTCAGATAATGACGACCAATGACAGACGATCGTTAACAGCCGATGATATGGAAATTCGCAACTCAGGCAGTGAACCTGAGTTGCGATTCCATTTTGCTGTCACTGAAGGCTATACGCTCAGTGTGCGTGAAAGTTCAGAATGTGAAGCGGGCGTTAAGGTAAATCTTGCGGTTGGGGCCGCTGTCGCCGCCGCCTTGACCGAACCCGCCAAAGCTGCCGCCGGTTGAAACGAACTGTCCGAAGTTCGGCGCCGTCAAATTACCAACAGGCATTGAATAATTGACGTGGTTCAGGATGTTGTTGAAGTTAACTGACAGCGTCAGATTGTACTTCGCGGGGCCGCCCGGTCCACCGGGGCCGCCCATCATCATCATTTGCGGGCCGCCGCCGCCACCGCCACGGGGACCACCGCCGCCGCCGCCGGCGCCGGCCATGCCGCCACCCATCATGGTGTTGTTACGACCGCCAGACCCGCCACCGGCCTGACGCTTGGCATTCGCGACATCGGAATTATTGCCCTGGCCACCAGCTTGTTGATTGCCCTGCTGCTGGCGATTCGCGGCGCTGCGAGCTTCCCCGCCCCAACTCCAGGTGCGGCTGACTCTGAGGTTTACGGTGACTGAGCCGGGACCATTGCCGTAGTTACGCGGGATGATCGTGTTATCAGTGCGCGAATAGTTGAAGTGCGTGCAGCGATCCGGCGCCTTCGTGCAGTATGCGTTCAGCTGAGCGAAGGTCGGCCGTTCCGTGGCTACGCGATCGAGATTCGCATCCGTGCCGGTGATGATATTGTATGGCCCGCCTGAATTGATGATCACGAACGGGTTGAAAGCCAGCTTCCACAACTTCGGATTATTGTAAGTGCCAAAGAAATTAAATCGGTGCCGGATATCGCCGCCGCCACGGCCCCATTCACCGGACATATCGTAAGAGTTCGCCGGGAAACCGCCGTCCGAATCATTCTTCTGAGTGCCAAGGACATAGCTACCGTTGAAGGAGAGATTGGGATTCAAGCGGCTGTTAAAGCCTATGAACATCTGGGTCATGTGCATCGTGGCGCTTGATTCGTATTGGTTAACGTCGCCCAGAGTCGGATCAGGCCTGATTCCCTGGGGTCGCAGCAGTGCATCGATGGTGCCGGGAATCGGCGCGTTGATATCGCGAATACGCTGCGCGTGCAGGCGATGGACCTCTGAGACACCCATGAACCCACTAATGTTCTTGGGAAACTGATGTTCAACCTGAGCGCCCACGAGATACATGGTCGGCGTCGTCATATTCGAGGCTACGCGAATGATAGCCTGCTGCGTAGGATTGAATCCGGCCAGGCTCGGCACATTGGCGACGCAGTTCGTTGGCCCGCCGGTGGTGCACTTGAAGGTATTCAGTAGATCGTAGATTGCGCGCGACGCTGTGATTTGGGCGAGCGTCGGTGGATTACCCGGGTTGAAAGGTTCCGGCACCGAGATTGACTGCAGGTTAACGCCATTGTTGCGCTCTTCGCTCAAGAAAATACCTTCGCCGACTCGCTCATAGAAGACGCCCCCACCACCGCGAACGACGGTGTGAGGCGGCTTGGTTGAATTGGCTGCGCCCGGCGACCACGCAAAGGCAAGCCGCGGGGCAAAATTGAAATGGCTATTGGCGTTCGTCTGGTTCTCGTAACGAATGCCGTAGCTGAACGTGAGGTTCGGCCGCACGCGCCAGTCGTCCTGCCAGTAAACACCGATGTCAGTCTGCGAAATAGATCCGTTTGGATTACCCCTCGACTGGCTGAAGCTCGACGCGCCGCCGCCAAGCAAGCGAATGCAATCGTTCGCGGCCACACCCGCGCCGCAGAAGGCCTGCTGCGCGGCCGACAATCCGTTCTGTTGATAAAAAACGGTACGACGGTAACGCTCAAGGCTGCTCAGCACGATGTTTGTTCCGGCGATCGGATTGAAGGACGCATCGAGCTGCGGGCCGAAACCGCCCTGGAAGCCCCAACTACCGCCGAAATTGTTCGGGCTAATGTCATTGCTGCTGGTGCCACGGATGCGGCCACCAAACTTGAAGGTGTGCATGCCGTGCTGCTTTTGCATGAATTCATTCAATTCCCAACGCTGGTTGGTGTTGCTGGCAGCGCCGATCTGGGAGCCCCCGCCATTGAACGACGTGCTCACATTGAGACCGGGGATGGTGTTATTGCCGTCCTGCTCGCTGCGGTTGTGCGAATACTGAAAACGAATCTCGTTGATAGTCGTCGCGTTAATCACCGCGGTCTCAGTCAACTGGATGTTGTGATTGGTGGACGAAGTCGGATAACTGCGCGAGATCAGGCCATAACCGCCCAGGCCGCTTATATTCGTGGTGTGAAAAAAGTTGTAACGCGCGATCAGGGTATTCTTGGAATTAATCGCATAATCGAAGCGCGGCCCAATGTTGGTGTTGCGGCTCGGCACCACCACGGCCTGGCCGACAAACAGCGGATTGAAGTTGGCATCGAGCACCGTCGCATTGATCAGCGCGTTGCTATCCATCTCGTTGTGACCTAATTCGAGGAAGAACGAGGCCTTCTTCTTCACAATGGGACCGCTGATGCTGCCGTTGAATTGTCTTTGCTGATACGGCGCGCGCTTGCTGGACCGAATCGAGAAGGGGTTGCGCGAGTTCAGACTTTCATCGGTGAAATTGACTGAGGCGCTGCCGCGAAATTTGTCGGTACCCGGACGCGTCAGAATATCGATACGGGCCGAAGGCTGATCGTTCTCAGGCGAAAATGGGTTCTGGTTGATGCGAATTTCGCGGATGGCTTCCTTGGGCGGCAAATTAGCGCCCGAAAATCCGTCGATAAAAATCTGGCCGCCGTTCGGGCCCATCGAAGGTCCCGCCAGCGCCTGTAACGCCGCGGCCAAATCATCCGGATCATCCGGCAGAGCATCCAGGTCTTTGCCGGTGATTACCTGCTGGTTCGCGTTGGCGTTCGGGTCGGTGCTGACCGGATTTTCGGCGTTGACCTTAACCTGCGTCTCGATCGCCGCAATCTTCAAAGTGATGTTGAGCGGATCGCGACGATTCGCGGCCACATCGACATCGGCGGCCTCAGAAGCGGCAAACCCGGCCGCGATGGCCGAAATTTTGTATTTGCCCGGGGCGAGGTTCGTAAACGAATAGGCGCCGTCATTGTTCGTCGTCGCCGTTTTGGCCACGCCGCTGGCATCGGTCAGGGTTACCGTCGCACCAACAATCGTCGCGCCGAATTCATCACTAATCGAACCGCGCAACGACGCGCGGTTCTGCGCGACAGCATTAATAGAAAATGCGACGACAAACGCGGCGCATAAAATCGGGCTTATAAACTTTCGAATATTCATCATTGACTCTTCTCATTAGAAAACAACCGCGCGCGAAATTGGGGGAACTCATTTCGCTGTCCGCGGTTGCTCTGAAATCCACACTGCCGAAATCAGAGGAAATTAATCACGGCCCACCAACGCCGCCAAACATGCCGCCAAAACTTCCATTCAGGTCGACACCGCCACCCTGGCGTCCCTGACCGCCTGCCGGTTGACGCGCCGCGGCCAGCGCTAAAAGCGACTCAGCGCCGGTAACCAACTGAATTGCAGTTAACTGCGTCGGATCGGATCCGGGCAGACTGGACATCAGAATCGTGTCGCCCACCTTCAAATCATTAATCGTGATCGTCGGCCACTGTTCGAGCATATCAGCCATCGAGCGGCCGCCGCCCATGCGGCCCGGTCCGCCGGGACCGCCCGGGCCTCCGGGACCACCACCCTGCGGCCGCTGTCCCTGCCCTGCCTGACCATCACCTGCAGGACGTGGCCCGTCACCCGCCGGACGGCTTGCTCCGCCGCCACCCGGACCGCCGGCTCCCGGACCGCCGGGACCGCCGGCTCCGCCCATGGCTCCGAGCATCATCGCCATTTGCGGGGGGACGCGACGAATAATCGACTCGGGTTTGAAAACGATGGTCAAAGGCTTCTTGGTCGACAGATCGTTTACCTTCACCGTATGGGTGGCCGGGTCAATCGCTGTCACCGTGCCGCCGGCGATGGTGAAGGTGCCGAACAAAACTTCCTGGGCGCTCAGATGGGTGCCGTCCGCCGATTTCTCACCCTTGGCGTTGAACTGATCCTTGACTTTGATCTGTTCAAACTCCGCCGGCTTGGCATTCTCGTACTTGGGAATCGAATCGGGCGGATACTGCCTAATCTTGGCCTTGTCGACTGAAACAATAATTGTCTGCGAGGTGCCGTTGAGGGCCTTGCTGCTCACGGTGACCTCTTTCGTAGATGGATTCACCGAGGTAACGATGCCCTTGGCGCCGCGGGACCAGGCCATTTTTTCCGCCTGGTTCTTTTTGGCAATGTCCGATTGGCTGACGACGATAATCTGCTGGGCCGGCACCGATTTCTGATCCGCGGCCACATACCCACGCGCGACTACCCCGTCGCCCACAGTGATTTCAGCCAGCGAAGTTTCCTCCGCCTTGGTGCGATCGGTTTCACCGGGCGGCATGCGCTGATAGGTGGTCTTCTCAGTGACGCTGGCCACCACCACTGAGCCGGCGGCGGTTTTAATCGTAATCTGGCCGGATGAAGCGTTGATTTCGGTGACTTTGCCGAAAACCTGCAACGACTTGATAGCCGGATCGGGCGTTTGCGCCAGAGCGGCACTCGCCAAGCAAACCAGCAGGAAACCCGAAATTAAAATCGATATTGTGCGCACGGTCTTATCCTTGTGAGTTTTTGAAAGTAATCAGTATTTACGCCCAACCAAGCGAGTTGGTTGCAAAAACTTTGGATTATTGCGACAGATGACTGCCGAAAGAATGGATCGACGTTCTGAACTATAAATTTATTAACGTTGCTTCTTCTGCTCGCCTTCACGCTGCGCATCCTGTTGCGCCACAAATGCGTCGAATTTCTGTTGTTGTTCCGGCGTCAGCAACGCGCGAATCCTGGTGCGAGCTTTCTGCCGTGGCTCGTCGAACCGCGGCTTAACTTCCGCCCGCAGGGCCTTATATTCATTCTTGGTTTCGTCCAGGATTGAGGTAACAGACTTCATCTGATCATCAGTTAAATTGAGATCGTGGCGCAACTTCTCCATTTTGTCCCGCGCCGAGCTCCGCTCAGGCCGCGACGCCGCGCGCGAAAAACCAGTGATCGCGCCTATGATCGCGCCGCCGGTAAATGATCCCAGGATAAAAACGACCACCAGCACGACCCATACTTTTAGCGTTGTGTGACCTTGCGCGTTCATTTCGAATTCCCCTCGTAATTACGGTCGACGACGATATTAAATACATCTTCCGACGACAAACCATTGCGGCTGGCAAGCACGGTCTGCTCGACTCCCGGGTCGAGCGCGCCAATCAAGGGTTCATCATCATTCTGAGCGACTGAGACCACCGGAGTTCGCGTCGACCAGACAGTCAGCACGGCGGCCATGATGGCGATCAAGGCCATCGCCGGCACCGCGCGCCAGGCAACTTGAATCAACGATAACCAACCGCGCGACTCTTCACTTTGGCGCTGCTCTTCTATGGCCGCGCGCACCCGGGTGAAGAGAAACGGCGAGGTGGCCGCCGCCTCAACTTCCGATTCAGCGGCACAGGCCGCCTTTAGGACCAGTTTTCCGACTCGATCCAACTCTTCATTCTTGGGGCTGTTCGAATTCAACATCGGAATGTCTCCTGCGGCCTCAGTTTACCGCGCTCATCAGCAAAAGACGATTAAAAACGGGCGAAAGTTACAGAAATTCTCCGGTAACTTTTCCCCAATTTCGCCTATAAATAACGTTGCAGCACGCGTCTGAGATTCGCCCGCGCGCGATGCGCACGTACTTTCACCTTGGATATCGACCAGTTGGTCACCTCGGCGATTTCGGCCACGGAAAAACCCTCAACGTCCAGCAGCGTCAGCACCAGCCGATCTTCGGCGCTCAGCCGCGCTAAGAGCTTTACCGCCAGGTCGCGCGAGACCAGTTCCGTCTCCACGTCTCGCGGCGGCGAACGCATTTGCGCGGCGAACTCCTGTGCCTCGCTCTCTTCAATATCGCCAAAGCCCTGCTCCGGACGCCGCCGCGCGCGCCGCAGATGATCGTAACAACAATTAACCGCTATTTGCGCCAGCCAGGCCTTGAATGAAGCCGCATGCGTCCCGTGATAACTGCCCAGGGCGAAATAGGCTTTGGTAAAGCTGTCCTGAATGATTTCTTCAATCTGCTCGCGTTGCACAAAAAAGCGGCTGGCCACGCGCGCCACCTGGCGGCGATGCCGTTCGAACAATTGCTCGAACGCGCCTTCGTCGCCAGTCGCAGCGGCGGCGACCAGGACATCGTCTGTCAGTTCCGTCTCTTCCACTCTCTTAAATGCTTGCGACATAAGGCAGTCGCGTTAAGCTCTGGCGCGGTCGGCCGTTTTCCAGCCGACCCGATAGCGCGCTGTCAAGGCGAGCCCAAGGCTGGCCACCAGCAGACCCGCCTGTACGAAAGGCCAAACATAAGGAATCGAGGACAACACAATCCAGAAGGTCACGCCCAGCAGGATCATAACCGATTCGGATTTAAATTGCGGAAACCACTTTCGCTGTAGCCAGCGGCCCGTGGCCACCACGATCACTACCCGGCCAAACACCGTGGCGATGATTGCCAGCAACAAGGCCAGCACGGAAATAGCGGCGCTCACGATTGACGGCAGCAGCCACAGACTTCCCAGCACGCCCAGGGTTATGACCAGAGTGCCCACCAACCCGATCAAGGCGACTCGCAGGCTGTGTAATTGTAGCCGGGTAACCGCCCGGCTAATGGTGTTGGGCATGACGGCCGTAATGGCCAGGGCCATCACAAACCATATCAGGATAGCCAGCAAGCGCGTGCCGAAGAAGACCGCCGAGATCTGCGGATGCAACACGCTGAAAGGCTCCCGCATAACGTGTCTCAACTGATCTTCGTAGCCGGCATACATGATCGTGACGCTCTTTGGATCGCGATCGGGCGCGGCTTTGTCATGATGGTAAATGCCCCCCAGCACAATTACGTCGCCGCCAATCCTGGCCCCGGCGCGCTGGATCACTGAGCCGCCAATCGCCGCCACGTCGCCTTCCACCGTGCCCTCGACAATTACGTCGCCGCCGAACGAGATTGCGCCTTCCTTGACTGCGCCGGTAATCCGAATAGAGCGCCCCATGCCAAAAACGGTGGCGTTGACGGTGCCGTCAATCACTCGCGCATCCGGGTCGCCGGGATGTTCGGACGCCGCCGGTTGCGCGGCCCCGATGATAGCCGGCGCCACCAACAGCCCCAGCAGTATCGCTGTCCGCAGGAAGCAGTTCCGGGTTGCTGCGAGAATTTGGTTTGAACCGGAGGGCAGTGCCTGGGCGGCAATCATCGAATGGGACGGCTCCTATTCAACGATTTCCGCGCGACGATATTTGGCGATCAGCAGAGACAGGCAGACCAGGGAAATGAAGAAGGTAATAGTGAGCAGCAGACGGGAACCCGCTTGTGATTCGACCAGCGCCCGGCCCGCCATCCGCGCCAGCACGACTATGGTGGCGCCGGCGTTGGAAAGAGCCTGCCAGCCGAAATCCAACAACACCCGCGTGGTCCGCCAGAACGAGCGCAGCGGCTCAAGGACCACCGCGCGTGTGGCCGCGCCCAGAAATACAAACGAGACGGCCGCCAGGATCGCGCACAACTGCACCGCGCGTTTTCGTTCATGGCGATGGCGAATAGTGCGCAGATCGTTTTCCGCCCGGGCGGTGACGACCCGGGTGAAATCTTCAGGGAGATCGAATGAGTGCGAATTGCCAAAGGCGACTTCGAGCGTGCACAGCAATTGCCGCTGAACTCGCAACTCCTGCGCACAACTCGAACATTCTTTGAGGTGCTGCTCGAATTGATCGAGCGGAAGCCCGGTCAGCTCGCCATCGAGATAGGCGGCGACATTCTGCAACTGACATGTGTCCTGCGACTGGTTCATGATTGCGGTTCAGACGCTCTTGATTCCTCGTTCAACCAGGAGGTCCCGCATCGCCTCTCGCGCGCGAAACAGCCGGTTCTTGACGGTGCCCAGCGGCAGACCGGTCACTTCGGCAATCTCGTCATAGCTAAGGTCATGGGAATGCCGCAGCACGATCAGTTCCCGATATGACGATTGCAGCTGCTGCACGACCGATTCGATTTCAGTGCACCGTTCCCGCCGCTCACTCTCTTGTTCGGGCGTCAGCCGGCGGCTTTCGATCGTCACTTCCCGGCGATCTGTCTCAAAGCCCGGACTCAGCACCTGCTCGCGCACGGCATGCCGGCGCAAGTGATCGATCGCCGCGTTATGGGCAATCTTGTAGATCCAGGTGGAGAACTTGAATTCCGAGCGGTAACGGCTGAGCGAGTTGTAAACTTTGATGAAAACTTCCTGGGTCAGGTCCAGGGCGGCGTCGTAATCGCCGACCATCCGGTAGACATATGCGGCAATCGGGCGTTGATAGCGGCGCACCAGCTCCTCAAACGAAGCTTCGCGCCCGCCAACGGCGCTTTCGACCAATTCGACGTCGGCAAGCCCGGCAAGTCTGGCTATGGAAGCGGCGGCACTCATAAATTCTCTGCTGTTGCGGTCTACGCGCCGGGAATCAGGAAAGTTTCAGCCGCACCCCATTTGGAGTGCGCCGGCCTGGGCGGGGGCTCTGGATCTTGCTTACAAAAAGGCGACCCTAAGGGAAAATTAGCTCGCCGGCAGTCTACGCCCTACCAGGCCAATCGAGCCAGCCCGGCGGGGGCGGCGATGGCATCAAAATCGAGGCTGCGGCTGGGAACCAGCAAGCCCACATCTCCGGCCTGAAGGGGCTTCAGACTGACCCCGAAGGCTTCGCCCACGATGGCGGCCACGCGCTCTTTGTCAACGCGCTCGCCCAAAACCAGGAGACGATCCAGGGAGGAGCCCTGAGAGGTGCCCACGCGGTCCCGATAAAACAACAGAATACGATGCAGTTCGTCTTCACGGTCCTGGGGATCGCAAAAGACGGTTCGTACCGCCAGCGGTTTCTCGCCACGCATTAAAACCGCGGTGAATCCTTCGTCATGCGCCGTCAACAGCAAACCATCGCCATGCTTGCCGTTCCTGAGCCACTGCTCTTCGCCCGTGTGCCGCGGCAAAATCAAACCGACGTGCCAGCGCAGCGAGCGAAATACCGACTCATACTCGGCCAGCACGTCGCGGCGCACGCCATTCACCAAATAGCGAGTGTGACGCTGGGCATCCGGCGTCATATGCTCGCGAGACACCCGCAGCTCAGCGATGGGCGCGCCAAAACTGCGCTCGACCTTCCACTCGAACATTTCTTCGGTTTCGCGGCGCGAACCCGACCCGCCCTCCAGCGTAATAATTGCGGATCGAGTAGTGGCCTCGGGCAAAGCCGCCGAAAACTTCTTTTGTCGCAGTAGGCCTGCACTGGTGATCAGATCTGTCAGAGCGGCACCCAGGAGCGCCGGATCGCTAAGATTCGGCTGGTCGAAGCTCGGGTTCACCAAATCGGGAGCCAGGTTGACCGACGCCGCGCGCCTGATTACGAAGCCGCCGCGCCCGCGGTCGATCTGCACCACCGCAGCGTTGGTGCTTTCGATACCAATGGCCGCCGTCGGCAAGCGCGGTTTCACCAGTTTGGTAAGCGGACTTGGCATATGCGGTGTCAGTGGTCAGTGGTCAGTGGTCAGTGGTCAGTGGTCAGTGGTCAGTGGTCAG
>Ga0126369_10003776_pt1 | contig 10996 bp, 8 predicted proteins | sample PanSoiMetaPlot_1_FD_109646 | JGI IMG/M metagenome (GOLD analysis project Ga0126369, IMG submission 109646) | Tropical forest soil microbial communities from Panama - MetaG Plot_1 | ecosystem: Environmental > Terrestrial > Soil > Tropical forest > Bulk soil | place: Panama | collected 2016-02-17
ATCATCGCGACGCTGGACATCGCCGATCGGCTCGGCCACCGCCCGAGCGAGCTGTCGGGCGGCCAGCAGCAGAAGGTCGCCTGCGCGCGGGCACTGCTCCCGCGTCCGGAGGTGGTGTTCGCCGACGAACCGACGGGCAACCTCGACTCCCGCTCCGGCACCGAGGTGCTCAAGTTCCTGCAGGGGTCCGTCCGGGAGTTCGGTCAGACCGTTGTGCTGGTCACGCACGACCCCAACGCCGCCTCGTACTCCGACCGGGTGATCTTCCTCGCCGACGGCAGGATCGTCGACGAGATGGCCGACCCCACGGCCGACCGGGTGCTCCAGCGGATGAAGCCGCTCGATGCGGCCTGAGGCCTGCTGATGTTCAACGCAACGCTGAAGAGCCTGCTCTCGCGCAAGCTCCGGCTCCTCCTCTCGGGCCTCGCGGTGGTGCTGGGGGTGATGGCGGTGTCGGGTGCGCTCGCGCTGACCGACTCGCTGACGAGGTCGTTCAACGCGCTGTTCCAGACGGTCGACAGCGGCATCGACGTCCAGGTCAACGCCACGCCGCACGTCGATCCCTCCCAGACCGGCGGCGCCCTGGCAGCGCTGCCGCTCGCGGCCAGCGTGGTGGACCAGGTCGCCGCGGTGCCGGGCGTGGCGAAGGCGGTCGGGACGGTCGCCGCCGACGGCGCCCGGGTGATCGGACCGGACGGCAAGGTCATCGCGGTGCAGGGACCACCGCGGCTCGGCGTCGCGTGGCGGAGCGGCAGCAGCCTGGTCGAGCTCCGTGAGGGGCGCGGGCCGGAGACGCCGGACGAGGTCGCCATCAACGCCAACCTGGCCAGGCGGGGAGCGTTCCACGTCGGCAGCTCGATCGACGTGATCACGCTGCAGCCGAGGCGGACGTTCACCGTCGTCGGCATCTTCGGCTACGCCGGCGGGCGCGACTCGATCGGCGGCGAGACCACGGTCGCGTTCACCGAGCCCGTCGCCCAGGCGCTGATGCTGGGCAGCCCGGGCACGTTCAGCGGGATCAACGTCACGGCCCGGTCGGGGGTCTCGCCGGACAGGCTCCGAGACGACATCAAGGCGAGACTGGGCAGCGGCTACCAGGTGCGAACGGGCCAGCAGGTCGCCGCCGACGACGCCGCCGGGCTGGGCCAGTTCCTGAACGTCCTGCGCAACTTCCTGCTCGGGTTCGCCGGGATCACCCTCTTCGTCGGGGTGTTCCTGATCGTCAACACGTTCTCGATCCTGGTCGCCCAGCGGACATCGGAGCTGGCACTGTTCCGGGCGCTGGGAGCCAGCCGGCGCCAGGTCCTCGGGTCGGTGCTGATCGAGGCCGCGGTGATCGGACTGGTCGCCTCCACGATCGGCGTGGCCGCGGGCTTCGGGCTGGCGGCGCTGCTCCGGAAGGCGTTCGAGTCGTTCGGCACCAGCAACCTGCCCAGCCCGGGGCCGGGCGTGCCGATCACACCGATCGTCGCGGGCTACGTCGTGGGCCTGGTGGTCACGATGGCGGCGGCGCTGCTGCCGGCCAGACGGGCGTCGCAGATTCCGCCGATCGCCGCAATGCGCGAGGCCGCCACCCCGGACAAGCCGCTCACGACGCTCACGATCGCCGGCGCGGTGCCTGCGATCGTGGGCGCCGCCGCCGTCGGCGCCGCGCTCTTCTTCGACCTCGGCGACTACCGTCTCTGGACGCTGATCGCCGGCGTCCTGCTGGTGTTCATCGGCATCGCCATGCTGACGCCCGCCATCAGCCGGAGGGTGGTGTCGTTGCTGGGCCGGCCGCTCAGCTGGTCGATCGCCGGTAAGCTCGGGCGCCGCAACTCCTCTCGCAACCCCCGGCGGACCGCGATCACGGCGTCGACGCTCATGATCGGCATCGCGCTCGTGACCGGGGTCAGCGTGCTGGGCAGCTCGCTCAAGGCGAGCCTGGACCAGCTGACGACCCAGAACCTTCGGGCGCAGCTCATCATCGCGGGCGACGCCACCGGCGGCATGGCGCCCACCTTTGACCCGGCCGTGATCGACCGCAGCCGGCAGATCCCCGGCGTTGCCAGCGCCGCCGGCGTCGCCTCGGACTTCGGCCAGGTCGGGGCCACCGTGGTGCCCCTCGAGGCAGGGGACGGCGCCGTGCTCCGGGACGTCTTCAGCCTCCAGCGGACGGCGGGTGAGCTGCGAACGCTGGGGCCGGGCGAGATGCTGGTCGGCGACCAGTTCGCGAGCAGGCAGCACGTCTCCACCGGCGGCACGCTCGAGGTGGCGACGCGGCGGCGTGGCCCGCAGACCTTCACCGTCGTCGGCATCTACAAGACCACACCGCTCCTCCCCGGCCCCCTGCTCTCGGTCGAGGACGCCGCCACGAGCTTTCTGTCGCCCAACCCCACCGCGGGCTACGTGACAGTCGCCCACGGTGCCAGCGTTGACGCGGTCCAGAAGCAGGTGAGCGCGCTGCTGGCGGACAACCCCGAGGTCAGTGTGCGCAACCAGACCGACTTCGCGCAGCAGCAGGCCAGCCAGATCAACAGCGTCCAGGTGATCCTCTACATCCTGCTGGCTCTCGCGATCGTCATCGCCATCCTCGGCATCGTCAACACCCTGGCGCTGTCGATCCTGGAGCGGACGCGCGAGTTGGGCCTGCTCCGGGCGGTCGGGCTGCTGCGGTCCCAGGTCGCGCAGATGGTGACGGTCGAATCGGTGGTGATCTCGGTGTTCGGCGCCCTCCTGGGCCTGGTGGTCGGGTGCGCGCTGGGTGCGGCCGTCGTCCGCGCGCTGCGGGATCAGGGCATCCCGGTGCTGCAGTTCCCGTGGGGGACGATCGGGATCTTCCTGGCGCTCTCGGTCGTCGTGGGCCTGGTGGCGTCCATCGTCCCGGCCGTCAGGGCCGCCCGGACCGACGTCCTGCGGGCGATCGCGTACGAGTGACCCGGCGCGCCGGGCCCCCGGCGGGCCGCGCTGGATGGCTGAGCACGATAGGTGACAACGGCGCACGGCGTCGCTGATTGACGACGCAGCGGACCGGGTGCGGCTGCTCTAGCAGGCGGTCCGCGTCCGATCCACGATCGGAGCGGGTGACGGGAATCGAACCCGTATCAACAGCTTGGAAGGCTGCCGCACTGCCATTGTGCTACACCCGCACGCTGGCGACCCTCAGATCCTAGCGGTCCGCGGCGCTGGCGCGCCGCGCCTCGCCAGCGCGCCTCCCGCCGGCGCCTCAGGCCACGACCGGCGCCGGCCGCAGGTCGGTTCGAGCCGGGTGCCCCCGCATCTTGTTGCACACCGGGCAGAACCGCTCCGAGTCCAGGTCGAAGGGCAGCACGCCCGGGGTCACGATCGTCCAGAGGCGGCGGTGCAGCCACCAGCAGCGCAGTTTGCTAAAGCTCAACCTTCCGGTACTCCCAACCAGTTCTTTTTCTCGCGCGTCGCGCGGCGCTCCCACCCGGAAGGCGAAGTCGGACTGGATCGCGGCAGGAGCATCGGCCCGAAGGCCGCCCCCGATTTTGACAGGCCGCGACCCCTCGAGGCATGGGACTTCCGTGACGAAGATGGGAATGCGCCCGCGCCGCCCGCTACCGGTACGCTGGCCCCGCGTTCGCCGCACCCAGCGCCACGTGGGACAGACCCGCTTCCTGGCACCAGCTCGTCCAGGTGGCATCGTCCATCCTGCCCTCGATCATGTCGTTGACGACCTCGACCGGGTCGAATCGCGTCGGACCGGAGCACAGGGCGAGCGGCTCGCCCGGCTGCGACTCCACGATCCAACCCTGCGCCGCCAGCGCGACTCCCAGGGCGGCCGTGAGGAGCTGAAGGCCGGCCTGCCGTGCCCCATCGGCGCCGCCGAAACGACCGTTGTCGGCGATGCGCGATCCGAGCTGGGGAGCGTCTCGGGCGAGCGCCGGCAGGGAGACCACCGTCGCGGCGCCGAGCAGGGCCCCATACTCCTCGAGCCTTCCCCGCCAGACCGGCAGGACGTAGAGCATCCCAACCTGGTCCCAGGCGAGCGCGTTCAGCGGCGGCGCACCTGCCCGCAGCAGCGGCTGCAGGGCGGCCTGCTCGAGCCCCGGCACCTCCCGGAGGAGCGTGATGGCGGCGGGCTCTCCACGCCGGTCGGGGCCCGCGTCCAGCCTGGCCAGAGCAGCGATGCGATCCGAGGTGGCCGGGTGGCTGTCGTACGGGTTTGGCGTCGCCGTAGCCGACCGCTCCGACACGATTCGGTGCACCTGCTCCCTGATCGGCTGCTGGCCCAGGAAGTGGGCGAAACCGTCGACCATGGGTGGGCGCAGACCGGCGTTCACAACCGGGACGAACTCGCGCTGCCAGTAGACCTCGAGGGCCAGGTCTCCCTCCGCCAGCTTCGAGAGAGCGGACGCCACCGCGTTTGCACCGACCGCGGCCGCCGCCAACCGGTCGGCGGCGAATTCCTGGCTTCGGGACACGGCCTGCGAGATGCGCAGGAACAGGATCGCGTACCACCGGAACGGCAGGTGGAGCAGGGAGCTGAACCGTCCGACGTGCTGAATGGTGCGGACGATCGACTCCCTGGTGCGATACACCCACGGACCGATCGCGGTGTCCCCGCCGCGGTAGTGGCCGAACTCGTGCGCCAGAACCGCCCGCATCTCCGAGACCGTGAGGAGCTGCATCAGCGGGAGCCCGAGGACGATGACCCGGCGTGAGCCGATCCCCAGCAGCCCACCCCTTCGCAGGACCCCCGCGTTCATCTGCAGGTCGACATAGACCTCGCTGGGCAGCCGCTCTCCCACCCGGGCAGAGACCTCCGTGAGCTGCTCGAGCAGGAGCGGATGAGCGGACAGGTCGATTCGTGGCCCGGGCGCCACGAAACGCGCTCGCCTGGGCACGATCGACCAGAGGATCACCGCCGCGCCGCCCAGGGCGAAGAAGTCCAGGCGGGCGCTCACGCGGTGCGCAACGGTGATCTCGAGCACGACGGCCGCGACCAGGCCCACGGCGATTCCGCAGGCCAGCAGGTAGAAGCCGACGGTGAGCAGGAGCGCCAGGAACGCTCTGGACGCAATGCTCATGCTGCCATCCCCCTTTGAAGTAGCGCTGCCAGCTCGGCCCGCCGAAGACCGGCCCGGAACTCCGCCGGCCGAGCCACCCATGATGCCACTGCGGAACGGCGACTCGCCAATGCGCATCCGCTAATCCACCCCGACCGACGGGTGGTGCGATGTGGAGTCCGACGCTGGCCGGTTCCGGCTGGTCCGGTGGCCGCGCGTTGCGAGCGCCGGCTTCGCGCCCCGCGCGGCCACCAGTGGGTTGACGGTCCTGCCCACGACGTACGGCGGGCTCGTGCACGCCGTCGTCGGCCTATCTCTCAGATGAACTTGAACCAGCACTCGGGATGCCTGGCCGGGTCCGGCAGCCGCTCGAAGCCACCCCCCGCGGTGCGCTTCCAGAGCTCCCCCCAGGCTGCGCCGAGCAGGGAGCGATCCCCCGGCCGGCTGTAACGACGACGGCGGCGCTCGGCGTGCGCGGGCGCGGCCGTGGGACGGTGCAGCGTCGATCGTTCCAGATACGTGCTCATCGGTGCCCTCCTCATACGGCCAGAGGCCGCGACCAACCCGCTCATCGAATTGGTTGGTTGCCCAACCAATCTCTGGTTGGTCATTCAACCAGAAACGCGGGCGATCGTCAAGGCCTGGGCGCCCGGGCGGCCGTCGGGTGGTAGCGGAGCCCCGACCCTCCTGGCGCTCCTCGCGCCCGGTGGTCAGCTTCCCCAGAGGCCCAGCAGGAGGTCGCCGAGCTCGGAAGGCCGCTCCTCCGGCCAGAACAGCCGCGCCCCTGGCACCTCGACCACCGGCCTGGCACCGGGAATGGCGCCCGCCAGCCAGTAGGCCCACTTGAGCTCGAAGAACGGGTCATCCGCGCCCCACGCGATGAGCGTGGGCGCCTCCAGCCGGCGCAGCGCGCCGGCGATCTCGACCGTGTGCCGGGGCGCGAGATCGAGCACGAAGCGGTCGAAGACGGCGGCCTTCTCTGGTGTGGCGACCAGCGGACCCAGGTACGCGGCCAGCGTCTCCCCGGACAGCTCCTCCGGCCGCTCGTACGTCAGCCCGAAGCCACGACGCGAGCGGGCCAGCCGCACCGATGAGAGGAGCGCGCTGCACACCTCCAGACCGCCCAGCGTCCGGATCGCCTCGATCGTCGTCTGGAACAGGGCAGGCGGGCTGTTGGTGTAGACGTCGCAGTTGGTAAGGCAGAGGCTGCGCACCCGCTCCGGGTGACGGGCCGCGAAGACCTGGGCGATGGCCCCGCCGCTGTCGTTGCCCACCAGATCGGCGCGGTCCACGCCGAGCGCGTCCAGAAGGGCGGCCGCGGCGGCCGCCTGGGCGCCGAAGTCCACCGCCTGCCCGTGGCCCACCTCGGTGTGGCCGTGGCCCAGGTTGTCAAACGCGATGCAGCGGCGTGCAGGAGCGCACCGATCGATCACGTCACGCCACTGGTAGGCGTTCAGGAATGCGCCGTGGCAGAACAGCGCAGCGGGTCCCTCGCCCCGCTCGACGTACGCGATCCGGCCATAGGGCGTGTCCGCGAACCGGCGGCTGGCGGCGAACTCAGCTGTGCTCATCGCGACCTCTCGATACTCTTGGTCGAATTCATACTTGCCGTATGTAATCTACCATGGCCGCGTGGAGCGGTCGAGGCGCGAGGAGTACACCGAGGCGACGCGGCGCGCCCTCCTCGACTCCGCCGCCGCGGCGTTCGTCGAGCGCGGCTATGCGGATGCGTCGCTCGACGACATCGCCCGAAGCGCGCGGCTGACCAAGGGCGCCCTCTATCACCACTTCTCGGGCAAGCAGGACCTGTTCCGGGCCGTCTTCGAGGAGGTGGAGGCCGAGATGATCCAGGAGGTGCTGCGCGCGGGCGAGCACGAAGCCGACCAGTGGAGGCGGCTGCTCGCCGGGATCGGCGCCTTTCTCGACGTCTGCACGATGCCGCGCTACCGCCGAATCGCGCTCGAGGAGGGCCCGACCGCGCTCGGCTGGGACCGCTGGCGCGAGATCGACGAGCGCTACTCGCTGGCGCTGGTGCGAACGCCGCTGGCCCGGCTGATGCGGGCGGGAGTGCTGCACGAGCGGCCGGTCGACCTCATGGCGCGAGTGGTCCTGGCCGCGCTCACCGAGGCCGGCATGGCGGTGGCCGTCGCGTCCGACCGCCAGGGAGCTCGGCGCGACGCGGAGGACCTGATCACGTCGCTGCTGGCGGGCTTCCGGACCGTGCCAGCGGGCTGATCGCGGCACGCCGCGGCGCCGTCCGATCGGGCCGTCGCCGCGACTGGCGGCGCGGTAGTGCCCCGTGCGGGCTTCGAACCCGCGATTTCCGGCTTGAAAGGCCGGCGTCCTGGTCCACTAGACGAACGGGGCCCGAGGTGTCAAAGCTTACCCGCGAGCGGGCACAGAGCACGCCCGCCCGCGGGTCACCTGATCCGACCGGCGGGCGCTATTCCTTCCGCCCGCGCCGGCCTCCGGTCGTCCGATCCGCCTCGCCTTCGGTGCGGCGGCCCTTGACCCTGCGCTCCAGCTCCGCCACCACGTCATCGACGGCGGACGCCGGATCCTCCGACGGCTGCTCCTCGGACGGCGCGTCCGAGGACGCCTCCACAGTTGTCGCGGGAGCGACCGGCTCCGGTTCGGTCGGTGCGGCGATGGACAGCCGCTCGTTCGAGCGGCCGCGCCCCATCGCGAGACGACACACCACGAACCCGACGGCCAGGCCCGCCACGAACGCCAGTGCGAGACTCCACGCGGGAACCACGATCGCAATGATGCGAGATCGCACCCCCTCGCAGCTACCCAGACCTCTAGGCGAGCGACACAAGCTCGCTCAGGCTGGCGTCCCACCAGTCGGTGATGCCCTCCGGCATCAGGATCACGCGCTGCGGCCGCAGCGCCTGCACCGCGCCCTCGTCGTGCGTGACCAGCAGCACCGCACCTCGGTAGCCGGACAGCGCCGACAGCACCTCTTCGCGGCTGGCCGGGTCCAGGTTGTTCGTCGGCTCGTCCAGCAGCAGCAGGTTCGCCCCGGACACGACCAGCGCCGCCAGCGCCAGGCGGGTCTTCTCGCCCCCCGACAGCGTCCGCGCCTCCTGCTGGACCGTGTCGCCTGAGAACAGGAACGACCCCAGGATGCCGCGCACGACCGAGAGGTCGGCGGCCGGCGCCGCCGCGCGCATGTTGTCGAGCACCGTGCGGTCGGGCCGCAGCGTCTCGTGCTCCTGCGCGTAGTAGCCGAGCTTCAGGCCGTGGCCCGCGATCACGAGGCCTGCATCCGGCTGCTCCAGGCCGGCCAGGACGCGCAGCAGCGTGGTCTTCCCCGCGCCGTTGACCCCGAGCACGACGGTCCGCGACGCCCGCTCCACCTCCAGGTCGAGGTCCGTGAAGACCTCGGTCGACCCGAAGCCCTTGCTCAGGCCGCGCGCCGTCAGCACCACCCGGCCGCTCGGCGCTGGATCTGGGAAGCGCAGCCGGGCCACGCGATCAGCGCGCCGCACCTCTGCCACACCCGCCAGCAGCCGCTCCGCGCGCTTCTCCATGCTGAGCGCCGTCCTGGCGAGCGTCGCCTTGTACCGCATGCGATCGGCCTGCGCGAGCAGCGCGCTCGCCTTCTTCTCGGCGTTCGCCCGTTCCCGCTTCCGCCGCCGCTCGTCGTTGACCCGCTGCTCGCCGTACGCCTTCCAGCCGACGTTGTACACGTCGAGGGCGGCCCGGTTGGCGTCCAGATGGAACACCCGGTTCACCGTCGTCTCCAGCAGTCCGACGTCGTGGCTGATCACCACCAGCCCGCCGCGGTGGCCTCGCAGGAAGTCGCGCAGCCACGCGATCGAGTCGGCGTCGAGGTGGTTCGTCGGCTCGTCCAGCAGGAGTGTGTCGGCGCCGCTGAACAGGATGCGCGCCAGTTCCACCCGCCGGCGCTGGCCGCCGGAGAGCACGCGCAGCGGCTGGTCGAGCAGCCGCGGCGGCAGGCCCAGGCTTGCCGCCATCGACGCCGCCTCGGCCTGGGCGCCGTAGCCGCCGAGGGCGATCAGACGGTCCTCGAGCCGTGCGTAGCGGTCGATCGCGGACTGGTCGCCTGCCGCCATCGCCTCCGTCGCCGAGCGGAGATCGCGCAGGACGATGTCCATGCCCCGGCCCGAGAGCACCCGCTCACGCGCCGTCACACTCACATCGCCGTCGGACGGCCCCTGGGGCAGGTAGCCGACCGCCCCCGACCGCGAGACGGTGCCGCCGTCGGCCAGCCCCTCACCCGCGAGGACGCGCGCCAGCGTGGTCTTGCCGGCGCCGTTGCGGCCGACCAGGCCGACGCGATCGCCCCGGGCGATCGTGAACGACGCTGACTCGAGCAGCGTGCGCGCTCCCGCGCGCAGGGTGAGGTCGGTGGCGGTGATCATCGTGAGCTCCTGACTGACTGACGAGGTGGACGCGAACCAGCGCCCGCCGTGGGTCCGGCGGGTCGTGCGTCCGGGTCAGGCTGCGAGCTGCACGATCGAAAGCTTACCGCGCCGGCCCGGCGGCGGCCATCCCCCGAGAGCCGCCCGCGGCCAGCGCCGCGTCGACCGGGACCCGCGTGCCTCCACCGCCGTGCCGCCGCTCACGAAGACGTGCATCAGGTGCGTCAGGGTAAGCTGCCCGGCGGGATGACCCCGCGCCGGGCGGCCCTGCTGGCCGTCCTCACGATCCTCGTCGCGGCGTGCAGCCAGCCCGGCTCGGCCGGCGGCGCGCCGGCCGCCCGCGGCACCGCCGCGCCGGCCACGACCCCCGCGCCCACGCCGACGCCGGTGCCCCAGCTCACCCTCGGCGGCCTCTTCCATCCCACCGGGCCGGTGCAGGCGGACCCCGCGCAGACCTGGACGCTGCTCGCGACCGGCGACACCATCCCCGCACGGCTGGTCGACATCGAGGCCACCCGGCGCGGCGACTTCCTCTGGCCGTTCCGGTCCACTGCGGACTATGTGAAGAACGCGGATGTCACGTTCATCAACCTCGAGACGCCCCTGCTGGCGGGCTGCCCAACCCGCTCGACCGGCCTTGTCTTCTGCGGCGACCCCCGGTTCGTCGACGGGCTGACCGCGATCGGGACCAAGGTCGCGAACCTCGCCAACAACCACGTCTACGCCGGCCCGGACACGCAGCGGACCGCCGACCTGCTCCAGCAGCACGGCATCCCGAGCGTGACGAACCTGGGCCCGCCCGTCATCCTGAGCGTCAAGGGCCTGAAGGTCGCGTTCGTCGGATGCAACGCCGTCACGGGCGGGCCGCCCGTGGACCGGGCGGCACTGCAGGCCAGCATCCAGCACGCGCGCGAGCAGGCGGACGTGGTGATCGTGCAGTTCCACTGGGGCAGGGAGTACGAGCGCCAGCCGCTGGTCGCACCCGGCATCGCTCCGGACGACCCCATCGAGCTCGGTCACCTCGCGATCGACTCGGGCGCCGACCTGGTCATCGGCAACCACCCGCACTGGGTGCAGGGCCTCGAGGTCTACAAGAACCACCTGATCACGTACGCGCACGGCAACTACGTCTTCGACCAGGTCAACTGCTACCCGTCCATCGGCTCGGACTACCGGACGTACTGCTCGGACGACACGCGCACGAGCGTGGTCGGCACGTACACGTTCGTCGGCACCCACCTCGCCGGCGCAACCTGGAAGCCCACGTACGCTGACACGACCTACCAGACCCAGTGGGCCGATCCCACCCGCGCGGCGCAGGTCCTGAGGACGATGGAGGACGCCAGCGTGACGCTGGCGCAGAAGGAAGGCGAACCGACCAGCTAGCGCAACCGGGCGGGTGCCGCGAGCATTGCATCCGGTGAGATGAAGATCGTTCGCCGGCGCGTCGCCGCCGCGGTCGTGCTCGCTCTGCTGGCCAGCGCGGTGCTGGCCGGCGCCCACGAGCTCGGCCTCGACGACATGCCGGACCTCCAGTCGGTGCTGCTGAGCCACCTTGCCAGCGACACGCTGGTCTACGACCGGACCGGCACG
>Ga0126369_10003777_pt1 | contig 10995 bp, 8 predicted proteins | sample PanSoiMetaPlot_1_FD_109646 | JGI IMG/M metagenome (GOLD analysis project Ga0126369, IMG submission 109646) | Tropical forest soil microbial communities from Panama - MetaG Plot_1 | ecosystem: Environmental > Terrestrial > Soil > Tropical forest > Bulk soil | place: Panama | collected 2016-02-17
AGCCCCGATTCGGATTGACATTCTCACCCACATTACCGGAGTAGAGTTCAGCGATGCCTGGGCAAATCGAGTACGAGGGTCGATCTTTGGTGTTCCGGTTCACTTCATCTCGCTGGACCAGTTGATCTTAAACAAACAAGCCACAGGCCGCACGAGCGATCTGGAGCAACTGAAGCACATCCAAAGAAAAGCGGACTCAGCTAGATAGGTCGTTTGGCGATGCCGGTGCTGCGTACGGCGGCTGAGGACCACGAGGCGCGATATGGCAAGCGATCCGACCAGATAGCCCCACCACCAGCTGGTAGATGGTCTGAATACGTGATGCACGAGATTGAGACCGTTCTTCAAATGGAGCTGGTTGCGTCGCTTTCTGTTGACCGTACAGGAGGCCTGGGGCCTGTGTCCCAGATGGCGGCGGCAGCCAGTAATTGACACCTTCCATACCCCCTCCCGGTTTGTCGACATCGGAATCGGCGACGAAGTGCTCGAACTCACGACATGTACGGGAAAAGACTGGCTTCGATTCGCAGGCGTGAAGACGTCATCGTTCCCGGCGATTTCCGTGGAACAGCAGTTTGCGGAAAACTGCACGCCTACACGCTCCCAAGGGGAGAGCGCATGAATCTTGAAACCGCAGTTGCTTGTGCGTGGTCCCAGATGACGTTCAGCCCTCGGGCAGTAGAACGTGAAAACTCGGCCATCGAAAGCGCATCAGCCCGATGATACCGACTTCAGGTGCTGTGTGGAGATTGATCTTGGGTCGCAGTTCTTTGAGTTCGTCAAAGCAGGGAGCGGACATCCGCCAGTTATGCTTTAGCCAGTTGTTTTCTGGATGCACGTTCATGAATGTAGGCAGCCGCGGCGAGGTCCTGGACGATGTGACCGAGCGACTTGTAGAGTGTGATTTCCTCCCTCGAGGTGCGCCCTGGAACGCGGCCTAGTAAGACTTCACCAATCTCGGCGACAATGTGATCGTCACGGACCAGCCCGGAATCCCGAGCCGACAGGAACTCGGAGGCGGCCGACAGCGCAGAGAGGCGGCTATCGGCAATGTAGCGACTCTTGATCACCAGTTCATGGTCCACCTCGACTGGTCCTCGCCGGCTTGATCCGACCACATTGACGTGGGTTCCCGGCCGGACCCATTCGCCGAGCAGCACGGGGTTAGGCGACGCCGTAACGGTGCAGATGATGTCCGCACTTGCCGCCACCTCGACTGGACTATGGACCGCCCGCACGACAAGGCCAGTTTCTTCCCCGGTCCTGTCTGCGAACTGGCTTGCCGTGGCATTTGACCGGCCCCAGATCAGCACCTCCTTAATCTTCCGAATGCGCGTTATCGCTCGGACATGGCTTGCGGCTTGTGCGCCACAACCAAATATCGCGAGTCGAGCTGCATCCGGCCGGGCCAAAATATCCGTCGCTACTGCCGACGCCGCCGCGGTGCGGATTTTGGTAATCTCGCCCGCGTCAGCGATGCACACGAGCTCACCATCCTCCCGGTTGAACAGTACTACTGCACCCCGGTGCGGTGCCCGTCCTGGACATTTCGGGTCCTCGAAAACACTGAGCAGCTTGGCACCGAACCCCTGGGGTGCCGCAAGCATGCCCGGCATGGTTCCGAAGAACCTATCTGGCCCGATTTCGAAGATGTTGCGGAGCGGCTGGGCAATGCCGTCACGGGTGAAACATGCCATTGCTTCGCGCACGATTCCAATGCAGCCATCGTAGTCGAGCAGCTCCTGAACATCGTCGGAGCCGTACACAGAAACGCTCTTATTCATTTGTCGTTCCGCGGTTCTCGAAAATGGATTTTTGCGTGGTGTTCGCCGCGACGATTCTTGGCGTGCGTCAATTCTAATAGCCCAGCCTCTTCGCGTACATCCCTTCAAATCCAGCCTCTTCTAGCAGGGATACATCCGCATTTCTTGATCGATCTCACGACAGTGCCTGCAGCAACTTCTCAACATCTTGCAAATCGTTGAAGATCGATGGCGAGACGCGGAGGTAATGATCGGACACGATCACGTTGACACCCGCCTTCTGCAGGCGCTGCCGCACGCTTGCCTCATCCCTGACCACGAAACTGATGAGCGCCGAGGTCGACTCTGGTGGAGTCAGAGGGTCAAACCCGAGTCGCGGCAACTCCTCGCGCAAGCGCTTCAGCAGCGGCTGCCGGTGAGCGAGGATGTTCTCGACACCGATTGCACGAATAAACGGGAGCGACTTGGCTAGTATATGTTCCACACCATGGGCGCGCGTGCCGACTTCAAAATGACCGGAAGCATCACCTGCGAGTTTCCAGGTATATACGGCTGGGTTGGGCGGGTCGCCCGGAAGAAAATGTGAGTCGAGGGCGTCAGCCTGATAGTATCCGTATTGCGAACGCTTGATCACGCGGTCCAGCAGTTCTTCCTTCACGAACAGAAAACCCAGGCCGAAATCGCCCATCAGCCACTTGAACGTGGAGCAGGCGCAGAAATCAACGCCGGTCGAGCGCACGTCAATGGGTGTGTTGCCGGCGGCCTGCACGATGTCGGCGTACACGTAAGCCCCATGAGCGTGCGCCAGCTCGCAAACGGCCTTGAGATCATGCTGGAAGCCATTGTGCATAGCAACGAGCGAGACCTCCACTAGTCTGGTCTTTTTGTCGATGACTCGCTCCAGATCTGACAACTCGATCCGCCACTGACGCGGCATCACGATGCGCAGGTCGAGACCAAACCGTTGCCTGAGCGCCTGCAAGTGCAGGATTGCCCCGTCGAAGTGCAGCGCGTCGGTCACCACATTGTCGTTTCGATAGTCCAGGCCCAATCCGTTGACGATCAAGTTTTCCCCGACACTGGTGCAGGAGACATAGCTGATCTCCGACACTTTGGCGCCAATCAGCGCGGCGAATTCGGCCTTCACATCGATTACCCCTGCCGGTCGCGGCGACACCCCGGGATGACCGCGAGACGCTGCCCATTCGTGGAGAGCTTCCATCGACACAATGGGCAACGGGTGCGTGTAAGCGTTGTTAAGGTAGGTCACCTCAGCGGGAATCTCGAAAGCGGTCTTGGCCGGAAGAACTTGCGAAATCGAAGAAACAGAAGGTGGTGACGAGGGTCGGGGGACCGATATGCCGGCCGACGAACGTGCCGTCACCAGTGCTCCCAGCCCGGCGAGAACTTGACGTCGATTCATGTCCATCGCACTTGCTCCTAAGGGGACCTGGTCGCCACTTGTGGGCGCTCGAGTGTGCAATATCGCGCGATTCCTTACGTTCACATCCGAACACATTTGAAGTCGGGACTGGGCAAACCGATCTCCTCGAAATTTCGACCGATCCGCCGGCCAGTACGTTGTTCGCGAGCGAGTCAATCCCGAGATCGTTAAGAGGTTCGATCCATCACCGGCGGGAGTTGGGATGATCCTGAGCACGCGTTAGGCCTTTTTCTAAAAGCGTCGGACACGACTGTGGATCTGACACCTTGGGTTCACTGGCGCCTGCCTGCGGTCTGGCGTGACGATGTGGCCGCGGCTGATTCCGGCCCCGTTCTCGTCACGGTGGAATAGGAGGTGCAGCCCGAAAAAGGAATGATTTCTCGAGCCGAGTCGAAAACAGGCCCGGCTGCCTTTCCGCTGCATGGCATGGAAGAGTCGTCGGTTCGATCTCGGCCAGGTCCACCAATCTTTTGTGCTAAAGGGCCAAGGCTGGGCGCTTGGCGGAGGACAGCCATGGCCGTTCTACCGCCAGATTGGGGCGTCTCATCAGACTCGCTCTCCGTTGAGCTGCATAGTTGAAAGCGACATCTTTGATAGGGGCTCCGATGACTTCAATCCGGTTTAGGTCGCGGGTGCCAATGCCCGCCTCCTCGGCGAGCCGTAACATATTATCGGAAGTCTCGAAGGGGTGAGCTCCGCGGTCCGCCATGGGATCGAGGCCCATCAACTTCATGCAAACCGCGTCGGTAGCGACGGGATTCGTCCCGGCAACGAGCAGTCCCGGTTGCACCGGCGCAATTCCGGGGGCCCACGGCCCTTCCCCGCCAGAAAGCGATTTCACTCCATCAACAATTTGCAGATCGACGGGGCGAGCCGCGATCAAATCGACTACCGCCCGCGGCACTCGATAACCGCCTTGCCGGGGGGTGGTGGTCTTTAATTCCGCGGGAGCGATCTTCGAAGGTTGGCGGTTGCCGGAGTGCAGCAGACCGCGTCCTCCTTTTGGGTTTTCGTCGGGATCTTCGATCCCAGCACTGGCACCGTAGATCGAACACGGGGTGATCCCGAAGCAGTTTTTCATCGAAAGCGTTATTCCGGTCGTCTCGTGTTCTTTCATCTTGGTCATGCTCACAAATACATCGCAGTCGGTATACGAATGATTCAACTCGTACGCGGGAAACAGATAACCGCCGAATGGCACAACCAGCCGCGAGTACTTCTTGCCCTTTCCGAGGAAGTTTGTGTTCTCAAACTCCACATTCGAGGCGGCGCTTGCGATTTGCCGCGGATCGAAATCGGCTTGCAGCAGGCTCTCTTCCAGTGGGTATGCTGACGACCATGGGCTTTCGAGAATACGGATGCGCTTTGCGCCGGCTTTCCCCATTAAATGGACCGCAGCGGTGATCACTTGCGGGTTCGTGTAGTGTGTATCGCCCAGTGGGAGGTAGCCGACGCGGTAGGTGGGAGCCCCCGTGAGATTGATTTTGACGGCCACCGTTTTACCGTTAACGATGCGCTTCAGTCCGCCAAGCTGATCGAACATTCTTCCCAGCGTCGAGAGTAGTTCGGTTGGGTTGTAGGTCTTACACGTGCCCACCGAAACAGGGGCGGTTGGCGCAGGAGAAGCCAGCAACGACGGCGTCTTCCAGTAAACCCCGACGGCGATCGCCGTGTATCCAATTTTTTTCAACGCTTCTCTGCGGCTGTGATTCATCCCCGTCATGTTTCCTCCCGCCGATGCACATCTTGTTGCTGTTCCGGTTTACACGCTGAGTTCCACGGCTGCGTAGTGGGATAGAGATGGTAGGTGCAACTCGACTGAATCCTCACCGACTAGCAAGCCGACACCGTGATCATCCGGATGCCCTAACTGAGTCGGCGGCTTGTCGCAAGTCAGCAGTTGGGCGGTCCGGTAGCGGCCGGCTACCCTCACGGACGCGTTTTCCGGCCCCCCTGGCGCCATTTTGCCGTTCATCTCCCGGGCATAAAAGACCATCTGCACGATGGCGCGCTTTCCATCGGGTGTTTCGCTCAGATAGGCGTTGACCGAACCCGCATCCCAGAAACGGAGTAAGTCGAAACGATGGCTCACGAGGGCAACCGTGTCATTCGCCATCAGGTAAGGATCCGCAGCATCGTCCGACTTCGCCACCGCGATCCTTCCTCTTCCCAACACATGGCCGGCATACCGCGGATGATTCCAGTCCGCGGGAGTTCCCGGAACACCATCCCATGCGGATCTGGTGATCAGTAATCCGCCAGCCTGCACAAAATCCAGAAGCTGCTTCCTCAGGTTGCCAGCCAGCGGATCTGAATCTGGGCAAAGCACCGCTCTGAGACCATCGAGCGTGTTCAAAGAAAAACTATCTTTCGGAATGATTCGATATTGCTCCGTCGTTCGAGCCAGCAGATTTAGAACTTCGCCACTCGACGCCTCATTGTCGCCGGAGAAACTGGATATGATGCCGACCACAGCCGGATTGCTGTAGGACGACCAATACTTGTGCGTGGCAAAGAACTCTACACTCTCGATCAAACCTTTCCACGCCAGTACCGAGTCGCCGTCGCCCCGTTCGATCCCTGTCGTGAGTTGATCGTCCAGTGAAATGATCCAAGCCCCGCCGCATGCTGCAACGTCCGCGACGCACAGCTGATACGACTTTGGAGGCGGATCCACCGGAGTTGCGTCGACCCAGATGACCGATTTTGGATTGAGCGCCGCCGCCAAGCGGACTTTCCAGCCATTGGAATCAACCCAGGGCAACCCCGTCGGACCGGAGGATGCCGTGTCGTGATCGCCTGATCGAGATAATCTTGCGCCCGGCCACTCCCCTTTTACGACAGCAATGCCGGGAAGTTCCGATGTCCCGTGAATCAGGCGAATGTTATTCCTCTGGGCCTCTTCAACAACAGAATGCGAGGCGTCCGCATCCTCAATCAGCAGGCAATTGATGGGGGTGTTTGACAATCGTTGCAGGGCGGAGGGATTCCTCCACTGAGCGGGCCAGCGCATTGGAATCAATTCGGAAAGCACGAAACCGCTCATAGAATCTGGAGCGCCCGGCTCCACAGTCTAGTCTCTATCTACCCCACCGAGTTCTTGTCATATTATATGATTCGAGGGGGAGATTCCAGTCTTTCCTCAAAATTGACGAGAATCGATTGAAACAAAATATAAGCACCGCGACGACCCCAGCCTGTATGCAGCATGGCCATACCAACCGAGGCCACATAAAGCGCACCCCTGAAGATCCCGCTCGAGATCAAGATAAAGCTTCCGGAGACCCCTGGATTCGTTCGGTCGGCGGTATGTATTGCATGGGAACGAGTTTCGATATCGTGGCTTATGGCACTCAGGGCGCACGATTAGAATTGGCCATTGCCGATGCGCTGAAAGAGGCGAAGCGCCTCGATTGCCTGCTTTCGAACTATCGCCCCGAAAGCGAGCTAAGCCGGGTGAACCGGCTTGGCAGCCGCGGCCCGATGACTCTATCGAGCGAATTTTTCCAATTTCTTTCCGCCTGCCGCGCATACAGCCGATCCAGCGAGGGAACATTCGATATCACGGTGGGACCTCTGCAGAGGGCGTGGGGATTCTACAAAGGAACGGGCCAGCTGCCGACACGCGACGAGGTCGAGCGGGCCCTAGACAAAGTTGGATATGCGAACATTACCTTGGACGAGCAGAACATGACCGTATGCCTCGCCGAAGAGGGCGTGGAATTGGATCCCGGTGGCATCGGCAAAGGCTTCGCGGTAGATAGAATGGCCGAGGTTCTTAGAAACAGTGAAGTCAATGCAGCGCTGATAATTGCCGGCGGCAGCACGATCTATGCTCTTGGCACGCCACCCAATGAGCCCGGATGGACGGTCACCATCAAAGATCCGCGCCAGCCATCCAAAGTGGCCGAAACCGTCACTCTCAAGAATGAAGCGGTCTCTACCTCCGGCAATCTCGAGAAGTTCTTTTGGGCGGACGGCAAAATCTGGGGACACATCATCGATCCAAGAACCGGCTATCCGGCGATGGGTACGTTGTCGGTTTCAGTGATCGCGCCCCGCGGCGTCGATTCGGAGGCCTGGACGAAGCCGTACTACATCCTCGGTCGCCTCTGGACGGAGAAGCACAAGCAGGATGACTTCCGTGTCTTTTACTGTGAGGACCAGGCCTCCGCATGCGCCTGGCTTTAGTTGACAATTCCACGCGCGGTCCGCCTGACCTTCTCAATTGCGGGCTCCATCCACCCGCGACTATTCGGCGATAGATTTCCATTTCTTGATGAGGTGGTCCGCGGTGCGCCACGCCAGGGCTTGGACGGTCAGCGTTGGGTTTCTTGCACCGCTCGTGCCCATGGTCGAGGCGCCGAGAATGCCGAGATTTGGGGCTTCATGGGAGAATCCCCAAGCATCGACAACATTGGTTTCCGGATCGTGTCCCATCCTGGTGCCCCCGTATGCATGAGTGCTTAGTCCTATGGGGGCCAGCGGCAATTTGTCGATCGCAATGGAGCCAGCTTCAAGCAACCACTGCTCAGCCTTCTCCTGCATGAAGCGCATGGCGCTCTTCTCGCTTTCCTTCAAATCAACAGTCAGCCGACAAACGGGGTATCCGAGTGGATCCTTCACTTCGGGATCGAGATCGAGGAAATGATCTTCGAAAGGAAACGTGGAAATCTGCGTCCAAACCGGCGCCCAGCGTGCCGCATTTTCTTTCACAAACGCCTTCCAGCTGGAACCCCAGCGTCGGGCCCTCCCAAAAGTGGACATGCTCGCGGCCTCGATGGGTTTCTCTTCCATCGGAACAAGCAGGTTGCCGCCACCGATAAAGCCAAGTCCAGCGTGGTCAAAATTGTCGTCCGCCCAATCGTCAAGCGAAGTTCCCTGGGCTGGCGTTCCGTACCAGCGATTTAAGTCAAACGGAAACAGACCCATCACGCCGTTCCTCGTGTGAGACATGTAATGCAAGCCCACTTGACCGTGGTTATTGGAGAGTCCTCGAGGATAGGACTTTGACTTTGAGAGCAAGAGCACGCGTGTGTTTTCGTAGGTGTAACCAGCCAGTAGAACGACCGACGCGGGCTGAAAGTATTCTTTCTTGTCTGAGAGGTAACGCGCGCCGGTTACCCTGCCGTGAGCGTCGGCCTCGATCGCTATGACATGGGCGTACGGAACGACCTTTAGATTTGCGGTCGCTATTGCTTGAGGGATCGTCGTTACGGCGGTCGAGTTTTTCGCGTTGACGGGGCAGCCACCGCTTCCGCAGAAACCGTGGTAAAAGCAAGCCGTGCGCCTGTCGTAGGGCACCGAGTTTATGGCTGCGGGTGGAGCGTAGGGGTGCCATCCTAGGCGCTTTGCCGCTTTGGCCATGAGGTCTGCGAAGCCGGCCCCGCGCATCGCGGGCATCGGGTATTCCCTCTGTCGCCTGCTCTCAAAGATGTTGCCCGATTTATCGATGGTTCCTTGAACGTTCCCCGCCTTACCGGAAACGCCAATCGCATATTCCACCCTGTCGTAATATGGCTCCAGTTCCTCATAGGAAACTGGCCAGTCCTCCAGCGTAGAGCCCTCTGGGATGGCCGAGGCTCCGTAGCGGCGAATCGTTTCGCTGCGAACCTTAAAATCCCACTCCGTTAGTCGCCAGCTTTGTCCCCAGTAATGGAGCGATGTGCCGCCAACGCCGTTCATCATCGGATGGTAGGGCGGACGAGGCAGCGGAGGACCGTTGCGGCCGTGGCGGGCTGTGGGTATCTCCTGGTTTGCTTTCTGAACCGCATGCGGCCAGTGCCGGACGTTGTTTCGTATTTCGTCGGGTTGGTGGTCCGCAGGCCGGAACCACCCTCCAGCCTCAAGTCCAACGATCTTCAAACCTGCGCGCGCCAGTGGGAGTACAGCGAGTCCTCCGGCCGCACCCAAGCCAATCACCACCACGTCAGTCTTCGGTAGGTTAGCGGGAGCCATGCACGAGTTGCTCTGCGGTTACTCGGGAGCGTGGAATCACAGCGTCAAGCCCTTGCAGATCTGGACTCACATACATTCGAGGCCCGGGATACCCGATCAGATCCCACCCCGCGAAGTTCGCGTTGCCGCCATACGACGGATCGCCAAACATTCCTTCCAAAATATGCCGACGAACCATCTCGAAAAAAGCCGCGCCGTCTGCGTACTCGCCCACTCCTGTGTTCCGCTCGAACTCCGACAGAATCTGGTCTTGTTCCCCTACGTTCAATTCTGCAAATGCCTTTCCCTGCCTCGCGTTCGCACAGAAATCGAGGGCAGCCAGCCCCGCGCCGTACCCTGGTTTCTGAGATCGATATGCGTCCCGCAGGGCGGATTCGATGTAGACCGCGCATCCGGCTTCCAGCGCGCCCGGTCCATTCGCGTCGGCGGGAATGATTCGTGAAACCATCGCCTGCAGACAGCGCCGCTCTTGGGGAGTCAAAACTTCAGGAGTTGCTGTTCTAGCGAATCGAAGAGCGGAAGCCGGGACAAAAGCGCAAACCATCGTAGCGCCACCGCCTGCCAGCAGCGCGCGTCGGCTGACAGGAGTGGGCAACTGTGAAACGAACTCGGATCGCGTGTTCAAGTGCTTCATGGGCTTGCTTCGGGTGCGGGAAGGGTCCGGCATCGCAACAGGACCCGAATTGCATGTCGTTAACACGGTCCCGCCGCGGTGTCCAAGAACCCAGACAACCCAACATCATTTATCTTCTTGCCGCCGGCAGCTATTAATATTATATTACATAACTTTCAAGAATCTAAGGGTTTTACCGATGTGTGGGGTTTTGCGCGCTATGGGAAACCATGCTGCAGCATGGTGTGACTACTTCGCGGGGAGTCGGGACGCGAAGCGTTCCTCTCTCTCACCAGATTCCGCCTAAAGGGTACTTCACCGATGCGATGGTTATTTGCGGTCTGCTTTTGTGCTTCTTTTAACGCTTGTCCTATTTGGGCGCAGGATTTCCCCAAAGCGCAAATCTCCAATGGTGTGATTCACGCCGAACTCATGTTGCCAGACCCGCAAAGCGGCTCCTACCGTGGAACTCGCTTTGACTGGTCCGGAATCATTTCCAGTCTCCAGTTCGAAGGACATGAATATTTCGGGCAATGGTACAAGCGCCACGACCCGAAAATCCATGACGCGATCACGGGCCCGGTAGAGGAGTTTCGAACCGATGACAGCGGCCTGGGCTATGAAGAAACGAAGCCGGGCGGCACATTCGTGCGAATCGGGATTGGTACGGTTCGAAAACCGGACGAAAAAGCCTACCGTCCCTATGACACCTACGACATTGTAAACCCCGGGAAATGGGCTATCCGCAAGCATAAAGACCGAATTGATTTCACGCATCGGCTGGCGGGTGAACATGGATATGCCTACACCTACCGCAAGACCGTGCGACTGGTGAAAGGGAAACCCGAGTTACTGATCGAACATTCGCTAAGAAATACGGGCACCAAAGCAAACGACAGCACGCAATACAACCACAATTTTTTCGTGATCGATCGTGAAGTGGTCGGTCCAGATGTCGTTTTGAAATTTGCTTTTACTCCTGGGTTCAGCCGCGACCTATCCGGACGGGCTGAGGTCCGTGGGCAGGAGATCATCTTTCCGCACCAACTGGAAGACAAAGGTGTGTTCACGGAACTGAATGGATCGGGTCATGAAGTGAAGGACTATGATTTTCGGATCGAGAATCTGAAGACTGGCGCTGGGGTTCATATCGCGTCCGACCAGCCGCTGCTGAAGGTCAACTTCTGGGCCATCCGCACGGTCGCCGTGGCCGAGCC
>Ga0126369_10003779_pt1 | contig 10993 bp, 10 predicted proteins | sample PanSoiMetaPlot_1_FD_109646 | JGI IMG/M metagenome (GOLD analysis project Ga0126369, IMG submission 109646) | Tropical forest soil microbial communities from Panama - MetaG Plot_1 | ecosystem: Environmental > Terrestrial > Soil > Tropical forest > Bulk soil | place: Panama | collected 2016-02-17
CCATCGGATTCCTCGGTTTCATGGTGTGGGGCCATCACATGTTCATGAGCGGCATGAACCCCACCGTGGCGTTCTCGTTTTCTGTCTTGACCATGGGTATCGGCGTGCCTTCCGCCATCAAAACATTCAACTGGCTCGGCACTCTCTGGCGAGGAAGGATCCGCTTTTCCTCTCCGATGTTGTTTGCCATTGGATTTGTTTCGCTGTTTGTCGTCGGCGGAATCAGCGGCCCTTTCCTGGCGCAGCCGGTGCTCGATATCTATCTGCACGAGACCTTCTTCGTAATCGCCCACTTCCACCTCATCATGGGCGTCGCCTCCATCTTTGGCATTTTTGCCGCAACCTATTACTGGTTCCCGAAAATGTTTGGCCGCATGATGAACGAGACCCTGGCGCGCTGGCACTTCCTCCTCACCTTTGTCGGTGCCTATTGCATCTTCATGCCCATGCACTTTTCGGGCATGGGGGCGCTGTTGCGCCGCTACTCGCAATACACGGAAGTGGCCTGGATGCACAACATGGAAGGGCTGAACCATTTCATAACTTACGCGGCGTTTGTGACCATCGCCAGCCAGTTCATTTTCCTTTTCAATTTTTTCTGGAGCATGAAGAAGGGCGAGAAGGCGCCTGACAATCCTTGGGAAGCCACGACGCTCGAGTGGATCACCGCCACGCCGCCTCCCCACGACAACTTCGGCGGAGTGACCCCTGTTGTGCGCAACGGTCCTTATGAATACAGCGTTCCAGGGGCGCCGAAGGACTTTGTGATGCAGAGCGATCCAGCCATTGACGAGAAGGATCAGAAGAAGGGCAAACACTGATCCGGCCATGGCGAGCTTCAGCACAACGGTAACTCTGGAGGGCCCCCTGGTTTCCCGCTCCGCGCCGGGCTTGCCCGATTACCGGACAAGGTTGCGGCGGGCGCGGCTGGGCTTGCTTGTTGCATTGACGCCGGTGCTGATGCTGTTCGTTTCGTTCACCAGCGCTTATGTCGTGCGGCAAGGTTTGCCGACGCTCGATCCGCGGACGAATCAGCTCGTGCGCGACTGGATTCCGGTAAATCTGCCGGTGTTGCTGCTGGTGAACACCGCGGTTTTGCTGGTAAGCAGCATAGGGATGGAATTGGCGCGGCGGCAGACGAGATTGTCAGCCGTGGCCGCTACCGCGAAACCAGCCAGCGGCCTTTCCGTCAGCGCGGCAGGAGAGACTCCCTGGCTGGCAATGACCATCGCGCTCGGATTGTTGTTTCTTTTCGGGCAATGGATGGCGTGGAAGCAACTCGCTGCAAGCGGCTTTTACGTTTCGACGACGCCAAGCAGTTCGTTCGTGTATTTACTGACGGGAGCGCATGCCATTCACCTGATGGGCGGCGTCGTTGCATTGGTCGTGGCGGGACTTTTTGCGCTACTGCATCGGTCGGTGACGACGCGCAGCGTCGTGGTCGACATCGCCGGTTGGTATTGGCATTTCATGGCTGCGTTGTGGGTTTACATTTTGTGTCTGCTCGAGTTTGCAAAATAGAGTCGTCCAAGGGGCACGATCCGTGCCCTGGACGAGGAGGCCTGGCGCATGGCTGATCACGTAGTTCCGCACGACATCCCCTCGGTGTACGAGCCGTCACTGTTTGGTACGTACTCGAAAAAGATCGGGATGTGGCTGTTCCTGCTGTCCGACTCGCTGACCTTCGGCGCGCTGCTCTACGCCTACACCTACAGCCGGATCTCGACCTCAAATTTCCAAGGCCAGACCCCGTTCCACTCTGAAAGTATTGTCAACGCCACGATCATGACGGCATTCCTGCTCACGAGTTCCCTCACCATGGTACTGGCGGTGCGCGCGTCGGTCCAGAAGGACCAGAAAAACCAGACGCTATGGCTTCTGGCCACCATGCTATGCGGTGCGGGATTCGTCGTTCTTCACGGCCGCGAGTGGACTCACCTGATCGCCAGCGGCCTGACACTGCCGATGTTCCCACCGGTGACCGGTGGCGAAGCAAACGCGGACTTCGCGAAAGTGGCGAAGGAAGTGCCGCAGTTTGCAGCCACGTTTTTCACTCTAACGGGCATGCACATGCTTCACGTTACGCTGGGTATTGTGTATCTGGGTGTGGTTGCCCTCCGTCGCAAGTTCATTCCCATTTTGTTGGGCTTGTGGCTCGTCGCATGGCTGGCCACTCCGTCGTACAGCCCCTTCCATTACGGCGCGCACGTCCTCCTGCTGGCCGCGGTTGTGTGCGGCATTGTCGTGTGGTTGAAACCCAAAGTTTACGATTCCTCAGACGTCGAAGTGGCGGGACTCTACTGGCACTTCGTCGATCTCGTTTGGATGTTCATTTTCCCGCTCGTGTATCTGATGTCCGCCAAGATTCTCTAGGAGCCAAAGAGAAATGGACGAAATTCAAATTGCAATCGCGGAACGCGTGGCCGAAGAGCAACGCCATCACAAGAAGGCGCAATTTTTCTGGGTCTGGGGCGTGCTGTTGCTGCTGACGGCGATCGAGGTTTACCTCACGTACCAGAACATGCAGCCGATGACTATGCTGACGATCCTGCTAGGACTGTCGTTCATCAAGGCGGCGCTGATTATTGGGTTCTTCATGCATTTGCGTTACGAGGTCTCTTTGATGAAATGGTTGACCATGTGCTCCGTGGTGGGCTGTTTCATCATCATGACGGTGTTTATGCTCTGGGATGCCCATCGCGTGGTTACCCTGGGTGTGCATTAACGGTTTTGTTGCGCCGGGGTTTGGCGCGGCTTTTGGGTTTGTGGCCGCGCGTTTATCCCGGCTTCGCCTTCGTAGTGCGGGTCCTAAGACCGGTTCTTTTCCTGGCGATGGCCGAAAGGGTGGTTCGGGACTATAATGCTCCTCGCAACGAAGATGAAACTCCGCCTCATACTCCTGGCCTTGGTCCTTTTCCTTTCGGCCGCTCCTGCCTTCAGCCAGGGCTGCGCGATGTGTTCGAGCTATGTAGAAGCCAGCTCCAAAGGCGGCCAGCGCGCGGTGAATAAGGGTGTGCTGCTGCTGCTCATTCCAGCCGCTGGGTTCATGAGCGGGGGCATGGCGATGGCCTACCGCTATAGCCGGAAGCGCGACATGGAACAAGACTGAATCCATTCGTTCAACAGAAAAAACACAACCGGGTACGGAATGACAGAGGAAGAACTCTGCATTCTTAAGCGGGGACCAGCTCCAGGATGGAATAGGGGCTGAGGGTCTCAACCATGCGCTCCAGGCGAAGAGCGCATTTCGCCGCCAAGTCCGCATATTCCTCTTGCGTGCGCTCCATCCCGCCGGGGAGCGCCATCATGATGATGTCTAGTTCCTTCGACAGATGTGGCCCCGGCGTGTGGGGAATGACAGTCTCGATGATGAGCACTCGCGCGTGCGCCGGCATAGCGCTCCGGATTGCTGAGAGGATTTTGATGGATTCCGCGTCGGGCCAGTCGTGGATGATATTCATCAGGAGGTAGGCGTCGGCTTTGGGCATGGTGTCGGTGAAGAAATTGCCGCCGATCACCGTGAGCTTTTCTCCGCCTTCCCGCGCGACCTCCGCCACCACCTGCGGCTGGTCGAAGAGGATTCCCTGCGTCTTCGGGGAACTCATCAGAATGGCGCGTATCAGGTGGCCGCGTCCACCGGCGATATCTGCGATGGTGGAATATTGCGAGAAGTCGTACACAGGAAGTATGGCGGCGATATCGCGGTGCGACTTGGAAGTCATGGCTGAGTCGAAAATGCGTCTTTGCTCCGGGTGCGTGGCCAAATACGCGAAGACGCCCTCTGGGTGGCGCTTCGTGAAAGCGCATTCGCCCGTAAGCAACGAATGATCCAGATCCTCGAACGCGCTCCAGAACACCGGCATGCCCAGCATGCGGACATAGTCGCGCAGAGACTCAGGATGGTCGGAACGCAGGTAGCGCGACGCATCGGTATGGTGCCAGGTTCCATCTTGCCACTCGAAGATGCCAACCGAGGCCAGCAGGCGCAGCACGCGGTACAAGGCAAGCGCCTGCGTCCCCGTGGCTTTGGCAAGCACTTCGGTTGATTGCGGCTGATCGCCGATAGCGTCGGCAACTCCCAGCTCGGCGACGACGTGCAGGCAGCGCGAAGCCCAGCACGCGTTGGTAAGTTGCATCAGTTGAATATTCGCGGGGCTCGGAGGTGTAGCGGCCTTGGGCTGCGCAGGGCTGGCGTTCATGCGTCTCTCTCTTTCCGGGAACGGCTGCATACGCTACCACAAAGGGAGAGAAAAGGAGAAGGCGGAAGGCAGAGCAGACCGACAGGCAATCCCTAACCGTCGTTCGCCAAGAAGGGACCGCGAAGCATACGCCGAGCGCAGGCCGCAAAACTGGAATAACCAGTGGCGCTCAGCGGATCCGGGAGCAGGGGAAGCGCTCGCCGATCCTCGTGTGGTAGTACTCTTCTTTGGCCGGAGACTTCATCAGCTCGTCGTAAACGCCAGAGGGGACGTTGTAATACTGGCAGACCTCACCGCGGGAGAACTGGATTTCCAGAGTTTCCGAATCTTCCTGATAACCAATTTGGGTAATATCGACCGAGGAAACGGGGATCCGATGCATACGAAGGGGCCCCTTTCTCCAGAGCGCCGGTAGCCGGGGAAGACTGCCCACTTCGAGTAGGATGAGGGCAGGCTTTACGATGTCAGGCGGATGGCCAAGCTCCTTAGTTCTTGGCCAGGCGTAGCCAACGCTCTCCGGTCGTCGCCCGTGGGTAACGGCTGATGAGCAGATTCTAGCACGAAAATGAATGCGCTGAATCAAACGAATGGATTGAAGATGGTGAAGGAAAAGAAAAGTAGACAAGAAAAGAGTTGAAGATTGAAGAGTTAAGATAAATCGGGACTCAGGTTGCCGCGGAGGCGCGTTCTTGCTCAAGGCGACCTATGGTGGTGCGGAGCCAGTTACTAAGAGCTTCTTCGATCACCCCATGGTCGCCGGATTCATACAAGGAGGCGAGCGTCTGCCCTTGGCCATTCAGGGGAATGTGACGGCAGGGGATTTGCTCGGTGGCGCGGCTGGGCGGGACGAAGTGCATGAGGAGGCAGGCGCTGCAGGGTTGTCGCTCATCCTGACTATTGAAGTTCATGCAAGTGAGAGAGTCCTCGAAAATGAGGGAGGCCCGACGGGCCGCCTTAGGCGAACGGCCGTAGGCGCCGTCTTCCAGAAAGCGGAGCTCGAACTTGAGAAGATCCAAGAGGTCGCGATCGTCTTTTGTCGGTTCGGCCATGGTGACCTCCCATGAAACAAATTGTGACGCGGAGCGGCCGGGATTGCTGTGACAGCGGATACCCGGCTCTGTGACTGGCGTCACACTTCAGAAGCAGTGGGTCGTTGCTTGGTCGAAGGTCTTACGCCGTGCCAGGCCGGATAAGTTCTTTCTTGCTTGAAACGTTTTGGTGCCGGAGTTACGTCTAATGGGTACGCGTCATGCTCCATTGGTGTGCGTGAAGCCAGGGCGAGTATTCCCGTGCGTCGCCCGAGACATCCTGAAAAAATTCGCGAGGTGTGGACTTTCCGATGGAAGTTTGTAATTTGAAGAACTGGAGAATGCTTTTGCCAACGATTGCATGTACGGCGGCCTTGGCCGCGATTACACTGACGGCTGCGCCAACGGCAGTCTTTGGCACGCAGGCGGCTGGAGCGGCCGTTTCGGGCGCCGCGCGGCCCATGGGAACCATCAAGTCGATTTCCGGGAACAACATTGTATTGACGACGGACGGCGGTGACGTGAGCGTAGTGGTGCAGGATGCGGCGAAGCTGCTGCGAGTGGAGCCTGGGCAAAAGGATTTGAAAGAAGCGGTGCCTATGGCCCTGAAGGATTTGCTGCCAGGAGACCGAATCCTGGTGCGCGGACAGCTTGGCGAGGATGGAAAGACCGTGATCGCGACGGCTGTAATCGCGATGAAGAAAGCAAGCATCGCCGAGAGGCAGGCTCACGAACGCGAAGAATGGCGGCAAGGAACGTCAGGGCTAGTAAGCAGCGTGGATCTCACGGGCGGCTCTATTGTCATTACACAGCCGGGAATGGGCGAAAAAAAAGCGGTTACCATTCGTCTTTCCAAGGACACCGTGGTTCGCAGGTACGCTCCGGACTCGATCAAGTTTGATGATGCGAAGCCTGCCAAGCTCGAGCAGATTAAGGCGGGCGACCAGCTTCGTGCGCGGGGCACACGCAACGCCGACGGCAACGAATTAGCGGCCTCTGAAATTGTGGCAGGCACGTTCCGGAATATTGCGGGGACCATTTCCTCGATCGATGCTTCGGCAAAAACGATGACGCTGCAGGATCTGGCGACAAAAAAAACCGTTACGGTGCGCATTACGTCGGATTCGCAAGTTCGAAAACTGCCACTGCCGATGGCGCAGCGCATTGCGTTGCGCTTGAGAGGAGCTGCAGCGGATCAGCAAGCGCCTACGGGCGCAGGCGGGGCCGTTGGTACAGGAGCGAACGCAACGCAAGGGCCGAGACCCGCGGGCACTCCGATTAGCGGGACGGGAGAGGCTAGCTCCGCAGGACCCGCAAGGGGCGCCGGTGGAGGTGGAGATTTCCAACAGGCGTTCAATCGTTTGCCTGCCGCAACCCTTTCAGACTTTCAAAAGGGTGACGCGGTGATGGTCGTTGCGACCGAGGGCAGCGCGAACGGCGTACCGTCTGTAGTCACTTTGCTGGGCGGAGTCGAACCCATCCTTCAAGCTTCTCCGAACAGCAATGCTTCCTCCATCCTCTCGCCCTGGACCCTTGGCGACACATCCGGCGGGGAAGCAGGGAACCCTCAGTGACGCGTAATTTCAATACAATTCAGCAGAATCAGGAGATTTAATGACCTTCAGGCTGCTGCGAACTGCATGTACGTTGTTCTTATGTTTCTTCTTGTTGCCCTTCTTTACGACGTCCGTGCCTGCACAGGAGCCCGCGCCCGGGCCTGCGGAAAATGGCACCGGAGGATTGACGGGAATCGTGAGCGATCCCTCGGGCGCAGGAATTCCCAAGGCCTCCCTGCGCCTGACGGGCGCGAACGGTGCGTCTTACGACGCCACGAGCAACGCGGAAGGAATTTACCAATTCAAGGCTCTACCAGGGGGAGTCTACACATTGAAGGCAGTTGCGAAAGGGTTCAACCTTTACACGCGCGAAAATGTTCAGATCATCGTCAACCAAGTGCAGCAGGTGAACGTCAGTCTGACGATTCACATTGAGGAAGAAAAGGTCGAAGTGACGGACCAGACAACGAAAGTGGACGTCGACCCCTCGAACAACGCCGGCACGGTGGTGATGAAGGGGAAAGATCTGGAGGCGCTTTCCGACGATCCCGATGAACTGGCGTCGGAACTGCAGGCGCTTGCGGGTCCCTCCGCAGGTCCAAACGGGGGACAAATATATATTGACGGGTTTACCGCGGGTCAGCTTCCCCCGAAAGCTTCTATTCGCGAGATTCGCATCAATCAGAATCCGTTTTCTTCGGAGTACGACAAACTGGGTTACGGTCGAGTCGAGATTTTGACCAAGCCGGGAACGGATCAGTTGCACGGGCAGTTTGGAGTAATGGGCAACGCCACGGCGCTAAACTCCAGGAACCCGTTTGAAGGCGCGGGGCCGCCGCCTGATTATTATTCGACGCAATACAACGGGAATCTGGCTGGCTCGCTGGGGAAAAAGGTGTCGTTTTTCTCCAATTTCGAGCGGCGAAATCTCAACGAGTTGTCCGTGGTGAACACGCCGTACGTAGATCCTGCAACTTTGCAAATCACGACGTTTAGCGGGGCGTTCCCCAATCCGAGAACACGCACGAACGTGAGCCAGCGGTTCGATTTTCAAGTTTCTCCGAGTAATACACTGACCACGCGTTACCAGTATTGGCGCAACAACGAGCAAGGGAATGGAGTCGGAGGTTTCGCCCTGCCCGGACTCGAGTATAACGCGCTCAACACGGAACACACGTTTCAGGTGACCGACACTCAGGTGCTCGGCCCACGGACAATCAACGAAACGCGCTTTCAATACATCCATCAGGACGGCAACCAAAATCCGTTGAATCCGAAGCCTACCGTCACGGTTCAAGGAGCTTTTACGACGGGAGGCAACGCTGGTGGCGTGTCGCTGGATACTCAGAACCGGTATGAATTTCAGAACACCACCTATGTGAGCGCGGGGAAGCACGCTATGAAATATGGCGGACGGTTGCGCGCGACGACGGATGAGAATTTCTCGAACGCAAAGTTTAACGGTACTTACGTTTTCGGATCGCGGTTAGCGCCTAACTGCACGCCGACGGCAACAAACAGTTGCACGATTACAGGTCTGCAGGCTTATGTTCTCACTCTGCAAGACCAAGAGGCGAGCCCCGCTGTTGCCTTCTCGTCAAACGGCGCAGGCCCAAGTTATTATGCGCTGAATTCCAATGCTTTGGGGATTGCCCAAGCGAGCGTCACCTGGTTTGATGGCGCGCTTTTTCTGCAGGATGACTGGCGGCTTCGGCCCAATCTGACGCTAAGCACCGGGCTGCGCTACGAAACGCAAAACGATTTGGGGGACCACGCTGATTTTGCGCCTCGGATTGGCATTGCGTGGGGCCTAGGTGGAAACGGGAAAAACAAGTCGCCCAAAACCGTGCTGCGTGCGGGGTACGGCATTTTCTATGACCGCTTCACGTCTGACCTTGTTCTCCAACAACGGCTCGAGAACGGCATCATTCAGCAGCAGTTTCTGGTTCAGAACCCGACGTTCTTTGACCCCAACAATACTGTTCCAGTGCAATCGCAGGCCAACGGCTCGCCGCAAATCGTTTACGTTTCCAATCCTCAGCTGCGCTCGCCTTACATCATGCAGGCAGGAGCGACGATCGAACGCCAACTGAGCAAATATGCGAACCTGTCGGTGACTTATCTGAATTCGCGCGGGGTTCACCAATTCTATACGAATTATGTGCCACAGATTCAGGGGGTACAACCGGCAACGCCGCAGATTGCTTACCAATACCAAGCGGGCGGAATCTTCAAGCAGAACCAGGTCATCCTGAACAGCAGGGTTCAAATGGGAGCGAGGCTGTCGTTGTGGGGCTACTACACGCTGAACTACGTAAACGGCAACACTTCCGGCGCTGGGTATATCCCATCCATCCCCTGTGGGGCCCCCGGTCTTGTGATTGGGACACCTTGCGGCATAGATGAGGACTATGGCCGCGCATCGTTTGATGTAAGGCATCGCGCATTTGTCGGAGGCTTCATCACCATGCCGTGGGGGCTTCGGGCGAGCCCGTTTCTCATGGCGCAGTCCGGTTCTCCGTTCAACATCACGACAGGTCAGGATTTATACGGAATCAACACATTCAACGCGCGCCCGACGGTGGGCCCGTGCGGCAGTTCAGCGGTGATAGCCACGCCGTATGGTTGCTTTAATCAACAGACGCAGCCCGGCGAAATCGGCATTCCTATCAACAAGGAGACGGGGCCGGCGCGGTTTACCTTGAACATGCGTTTCAGCAAGACGTTCGGATTTGGAGAGAAGAAAGAAACCGCCGCGGGAAGTGGAGGGCCTCGCGGAGGCACATTTGGGCGCGCGCCCCACGGCGGGGAGCATGGAGGAGGGATGTTCGGCGGCAATCCCTCGGACAACCGCTACAACCTGACCTTCAGCGTGAACGCGCGAAATGTCTTTAACCACGTCAACTTGAGCAATCCGATTGGCAACCTGAGCTCGCCCTTATTTGGCCAGTCCAACAGCCTGGTAGGCGGGCCATTTTCCTCTTCCACAGCCAATCGGCTGATCTATTTGCAGTGCCAGTTCAACTTTTAGCGAGCTCCGGCGGCCCAGGTTAGCAGCTAGACTTAGATGCTTGGCACCGCGGCAAAGCGCTTTCATTGAATCGGTGGTTGCGCTAATCTCACGATGGCATGAAGCGGCAAAAGAAGAAAGCGCTCGATGTAGGGAAAGAGGCACGCCGAGTCGCGCGAAAGTCAGGCATCGCCCCGGCCGTTACCCGCGTAATTCGCGACAAACGCAAACGTCCTGAAAAACACAAGAAACAATGGCTCGACACGCAGCTTGATTAACGCGGCCATTTGGCTTGTGTGCGCCATGCGTGCCGTTGTTAATCAAGCGGGGCAAAGAAAGTCAAACTTAAACTGGAAGCTGATTCAGGCCCGAACCGGACCTAGTTCTTCGAGCCTCACCCAGGTTTGTTGGTGGGAATAACTTCGTCGGGGCGAAACAGCGGAGTAAGAGCGATCTTCCGCCGTTCGGCGAGTTGAGCAGCCATCGATTCCAAATCCTTCTTGTCAAAACCCATCGAGCTAATCTTCACCTTGCCGTCAGTTTCAATCAGGAAGATAGTGGGAACGTTGGTCAAACCATAGGCGTTCGAGACCGGATAACCGCCCTCATCGAGAACCATGGGGAAAGTGACGCCATACTCGGAAGCAAAGTCTTTCGTGGCGCGCGCGTCGTCTTGCGAAATCCCGAGGAAGGTTGCGCCGCCAGAGCCGTATCGCTGATGGAGGCGCTCCAGAAAAGGGAAGGTGAATTGGCAGACTGGGCAGGAGATCTTGAAGAAGGCGGCCACGAGCGGGCCTCGTTCGAGCAAGGAGCGAAGCGAAAACTGATTTTGCTCCAACGATTTCAAGGAAAACTCCGGAGCCGTATTTCCTGCAACGATGTGAGTCATATCGTCTTTAGAGCCCATCCAGCGTGAAAGCCGCCGCAAAATAGCCATCGGCAAATTGTAGCGCAAAAGGGCAGGACCAACATTCATTGGATGCGTGTGCGGACCTTCTCGACGCATGCGAGGGCCTGGCTTGGAGGGCGAGCGTTCTTCAAAAGCGTGTGTTCTTCAAAAGCTAAGAGGACTGCACCTATACCGTGCGACACGTTCTTGGGTATAATGTCGGAGTACCGAATCGAGCGGGCGTCGTACAATGGCAGTATAGAAGCTTCCCAAGCTTCGGACGTGGGTTCGATTCCCATCGCCCGCTCCAG
>Ga0126369_10003781_pt1 | contig 10991 bp, 12 predicted proteins | sample PanSoiMetaPlot_1_FD_109646 | JGI IMG/M metagenome (GOLD analysis project Ga0126369, IMG submission 109646) | Tropical forest soil microbial communities from Panama - MetaG Plot_1 | ecosystem: Environmental > Terrestrial > Soil > Tropical forest > Bulk soil | place: Panama | collected 2016-02-17
CGGAACGAGAGCGTCGGCCCCATCCGGATTGGGAGAGGCGAGCGCGAAGACAGCGCCGGATCGCGCTCGTAAAAGGTGCCGCTCTGCACCGCGGGCTTGTAATTTTTGTCGACCTCACTCCAAACCCGCTCGTGCTCGGGGACCACGTTTTTCTTCGCCACCCACGCTCCGCCGAGCGCCCAGAACAGCAAGAACACTCCCAGGGCGAAGCCGTAATCCCCGACCCGGTTGGTGACGAACGCCTTCACCGCCGCCTTGGCCTTCTCGATGTCCTGGTACCAGAAACCGATCAACAGGTAGCTGCACAGGCCCACGCCTTCCCAGCCGAAAAACATCAGCACCAGGTTCTCGCCCATCACCAAGAGCAACATCGAGAAGACGAAAAGATTGAGGTAGCAGAAGAAGCGCCAGTAGGCCGGATCGTCGGCCATGTACCCAATCGAGTAGATGTGGATCAGCGACCCGACGAAGGTGATGATCAGCACCATCATCATCGAGAGCGGATCCAAGGAGAACGAGAGGTTCGCCTGGACGTCCCCGGCGGTGAACATGTTCCAAAGGAAGTCGACCAGGTAACGCTCAGAAGGCGGAAGGCCGATCATCTGGACGAACGCCACCACGCCGACGAGAAACGAAAGCGCCATCGCGCCGACCGCGATGTACGAAACGTACTTCTTGCCCAATCGCCGCTGGATGATGTGGCCGATCGCCGCGTTGATGGCGAACCCGAGCAGCGGGAAAAACGGAATCAGCCACAGATGGCCAACTTCGACGATCTTCTGCGGCCCCAGCTCGTGAGAAACCGCCTCCGTGCCCTCGGCGGCCAGAAGAAACAAACCCTGGAGATGCAGAAGAGCATTCATCATCAGTCTTTCAAGCTCGCAGCCTGGCTCACGTCGATGCTCTTCATGTTCATGTAGATCGCCAGCACGATCGCCAAGGCGATCGCCGCCTCCGCGGCGGCGAGGACGATCACGAACAGCGCAAACACTTGGCCGGTGAGTAGCGGCATGGGGTTGAATCGCTGGAAGGCGACGAAGTTCACGTTAGCGGCATTCAGGATCAGCTCGACGCCCATCAAGATTCCGACCGCATTGGTACGAGTGATGACGGTGTAAGTCCCGAGGGCGAAGAGCACCGCGCCGACGATCAGATAGTGGGGCAGTCCAGGGGGGCCCATCATCACTCCTTGATCTCTTTGCGGGCGATCACCACCGCGCCGATGAGCGTCGCCAACAGCACCAAGGAAGAGACCTCGAAGGGCAGCAGGTATTCGCGAAGGAACAAGTCTCCAATGGTGGCGCTTGTCTGAGGCGCATCGAACAGCGCGCCCGCGGTCAGCCAGGGTGAACGAGTCGCCACGTAACCCAACACCCCTAGGAGGGCCGCCAGGAGCACAAGCCCCGGCATGATTCCGACCGAGGGATTGCTGTGCTTTTGATCGGAGATCTTGCTGGTGAGCATCACCGCGAACAGGATCAGCACCAGCACCCCACCGATGTAGATGAGCAATTGCGAGATGGCGACGTAGTCGGCGTTGAGGAAGACGTAAAGTCCTCCTGCTCCCAGGAGCGTGCCGAGCAACGCCAGCGACGAGTAGATGATGTTTCGGCTGAAGGCGACTCCAGCGGCGGACACCATCGCCAGGCCCGCCATTAGGTAGAAGATCAGATCCGAAGGCTTCGCCAGCTCGGCGCCCTGTTCAGCGACGGGCACCAATCCCGGGAGCACCGTCTTGGCAATCATGAAGAAAATGAAGCCCGCGGTGATGACCAGCAGCACCGCGCCAATCAGGGTCTCGACGTATCGAGCCGGCTTTGGAGAGGTTTCAGCCACGCCAGGAATCCTTTGAACCGGGGGTTACCCGCATTGAACGCGCAGGGGCTTTTCACCGATCGGGCGGGCGGGGTCAAGACTTGGCGGCGGGCGTCGGGGTAGGGGCGACAACTTTTCCCGCCTTCCAGCTGTCCATGATGATCTCGGTCGCCCGCGCAGATTCTGCACCTCCAGGCTCGCAGAGGTTCAGCCGACCTTCCTTGCCGGAAGCGATGGCCTCCGAGTACTCCCTGCAGGTGGGGTAAGTGCAAGCGCCACAGTCCGTTCCCGCCTGTGCTTCCTCCAAGACGACGGCGAGCTTCGCGCGATCGGCGCCGATCGCTTTCTTGGCGAGCTCCAACGCCGCCGCCGCGGCCGATGCCTCATCCTTCTTCTTCGCCGCAGGAACGGCGGCTCCGGCAAGCGGAAACGGTGGCGGCGGACTGTCCCACTTCTTCACCAGCGGGCGAGTGATTTCGCCGAGCATCCTGCGTGGATACGCGGTTGCGCCCTTGGGAGGCTTGTAGGGGGCGACCGGCCTGGCCGGATCCACGAACCGCAACACCATGTTGGAAAGCGTACGCTGCGAGCCCTCGAACTCCCGGGTGTGCTGTATCGCACCCGTGGGACAAGGCTCGACGCACAACCCGCAGAACATGCATTTGGCCTCGTCGATGTCGAACCGGGTCATCACCCGATTTTTCGGATTGGCCGGATCCTTCTCGATCTCGATGCCGATCACGTTGATCGGGCAAGCGCGCTCGCAGGCCTGGCAGGCAGTGCATGTGTCCATGTCCACTTCGAGAAATCCGCGGTAGCGCGAAGGCAGGGTGTATTGCACCAGCGGCCCCATCTGTTTGGCCGCGGCTTCCGGTCCGGCGTACTGGACGGTCATCGGCCGGCGGAACATGTAAGAGAGGGTGACGCTCATCCCCTCCCACGCGCTCTTCACCGTGTCCTTGATGTTTCCGACGTACTGGGTAACCGGCATGCTTGAATCTCCGTTCCTTACCAGTTGCTCAAGTCGACGCGATCGCCGGTGAGCTGAATGTTCCTGAAGGTCTTCATGAAAAACGCGGCCAGAGGAAGCACTCCGGCGATCACGAAGAAGGCGAAGTGCAAAATATCGCGAGGTGAGCCGAGCTTTGCCTGGCCCTTCGCCGCTTCCCCGAAGATCCTGAACGAGAGGATCTCGGTGAACGCTTCGAGGAGCACCAAGCCCATTCCGATCGGGACCAAGTACTTCCAGCAGAGCGTCATCATTTGATCGACGCGGATCCTCGGGAAGGTCCAGCGGATCCAGACGATCACGTTCACCAGGGCCAGCACCTTGATCACGAACACCGCGGCCGAACCGATATAAAACCACCACGGAACCGCATTCGCCGCTTCCCATCGGGTGAGGGTCTCCATCGAGACCCCGGGGACCTGCCAGCCGCCGAGGAAACAGGTGGTCAGCAGAGCGCTCATCACCCAGAGGCCACCCCACTCCGCGGTGAAGAAGTAGGCGAAGCGCATCCCGGAATACTCGGTGTTGTAACCGGAAACCAGCTCCGACTCGGCCTCGGGAAGATCAAAGGGAGTGCGGTTTCCCTCCGCCAACAGGGAGATAAAGAAAATAAAGAACGCGGCGTAGCCCATCGGGGTCTGGAACATGAACCAGTCCCAAGGAGCCCCGCCTTGGGCCCGAATGATGTCGTGAAGGTTGAGCGAGCCGGCCATGATGATCGGCACCAGAATCACCATTCCGGATGGAATCTCGTAGCTGACCACCTGGGCCGCGGCCCGGATCCCGCCGAAGAGGGACCACTTCGAGTTCGACGCCCAACCGGAGATCAGAATCCCAACCACGATCAGCGCGGTGATCGAAACCACGTAGAAGAGGCCCACGTTCATGTACGTGGGAGACAGCCGATACCCAAACGGGAGCACCACGAAGGTGAGGACGAACCCGGTCATCACAAAATAGGGAGCGATTCGGAACAGGACGTTGTCCGACTCGCTTGGGATCAGATCCTCCTTGCCGATCAGCTTGAGCGCGTCCGCGAGAAACTGAAGCAGGCCACCGGGCCCGACGCGGTTCGGTCCGATCCGAGACTGCATCCGGGCTGCGATTCGCCGCTCCCACCAGGAGAGTAAGCCGGCGAAGATTGCGCCGAAGGTGGTGAGCGCCATTCCCACCAGCAACATCGCGACCAGGTACACCCCTTGGGTGATCGGCCAGCTGGCTGGATCGTGGCCCCATCGCAGAATCAGGTTGTCAACAAGCTCTTGCATAGTTCAGCGATCGATCTCCGGCGCCACCACGTCCAAGGAAGCGATCAGCGCTACCAGATCGGCGATCATGAGGCCCCGCGAAAGATCCTCGATGATACCCATGGCCAAGAACGATCCGGTCCTAGCCCGAACCCGGTAGGCGCGCTCCCCGCCATCGGAGACCACATAGTAGGCCATTTCCCCGCGCGCGGCCTCGATTCTGCTTTGCGCTTCGCCCACCTCCGGTTTGATTTTCCTCGGCACCTTGGCCATGAACTCGCCGTCGGGGAATTTGTCCAGGGCCTGGCGGACGATCAGCAGCGACTCGCGGCACTCCAGCACTCGGCAGTAAAAACGATCGTAGCAGTCGCCGACCTGGCCGCCCCGATGTTTGCCGGCGTAGGCGGTGCCGATTGGGATCATGAACTTGAAGTCCGGGTACGCTCCGTATGGCTCGTCACGCCGGAGATCGAAATCGACCCCCGAGGCCCGGAGATTGGGTCCCACCAATCCGTAGTTGACGGCCATCTCCGCGGGAATCGTGCCCATGCCCGCCAGGCGTTCCACGAAAATCTCGTTGAACGAGATCAAGCGGTCCCACTCGTTCAGAATCTTTTCGAAATGGTCGAGCCACTTGCGGCAAAGCGGCATCCAATCCTCTGGCATGTCGAAAGCCACCCCGCCGATCCGATGGTAGTTGTACGTCAAGCGGGCGCCGCAAAGCGCTTCGAGCAAATCGTTGATGCTCTCGCGTTCCCGAAGCGCATAGGGGAATGGCGTCACCGCTCCGATGTCCATCGCCATCGTCCCCAAGGAGATCAGGTGCGAGGCAATTCGATTCAGCTCGCAGCTGATCGCGCGCAAGTACTGTGCTCGCGGCGGAACCTGCAATCCCAGGAGCTTCTCAACCGCCAGCGCGTACCCCTCGTTGGCGAACATCGCCGCGAGGTAGTCGATCCGGTCCGTGTAGGGCATGAATCCGGGGTAGGTGACGATCTCCCCGATCTTCTCGATCGCCCGGTGCAGGTATCCGACCTGGGGCACCGCCTTCTTCATCACCTCGCCGTCCGCCTGGACGACGAAGTTGATCACCCCGTGGGTCGAGGGGTGCTGGGGTCCCATGTTGAGGATCATCTCGTGCTCGGCATCGGTCCCGAACTTAGTGACAATTAACTGGTCGAGAGCCATGGTTAGCCCTCCGCCTTGGGCGCCACGGCCGGAGGAGCCGCCGCTTCCGGCGATTGCGCCGCGGCCTGCTCGGCCCGGACCTGGCGATCCATGTTGAGGTAGAGGTCCAAAGGGTTGTCGCGGACGTTCGAAATCCCCCGGTACCCGCCGGATTCGGTGTAGTCCTTGCGCAGTGGATTTCCGACCCAGTCATCCGGCATCAGGATCCGGCGCAGGTCGGAATGTCCTCTGAAGGTGACGCCGAACAGGTCGAAAACCTCGCGCTCCATCCAGTTTGCCGCCTTCCACAACGGCTCGAGGCTGTCGACCTGTGGATCCTTTCGATCCAGTTCCACTTTGGCGATGAACAGATGCCGATGCCGGTAGCTGTAGAAATGGTACACCACCCGAATCAGGTTTTCCTTCGGGTGATCCGTCGCGGTGAGATCCTCGAGGAAATCGAAGTACAACGCCGGGTCGTCCTTCAAGAAGCGACAGATTTCACCGAGCCTGGGTGCGGCGAAGACGCAGAACGGATCCTTCTTCGGCGGGCTGAGCGGCCCTACCGCATCGCCAAACTTCTCCACCAGTCTTTGGTGTATTTGCTCGAAAGTGAGGCCCGGCATGGGTGGGTTCTACGCGACCTCCGGAAGATCGTATCCGGCGCCGGTGCCCGGCTTCTTCGGCCGCATCTTGGTCTTCAGTTTTTCGCGCTTGATCAGCTCCTGGACTCTGAGGAACCCTTCCGTGAGCGCCTCCGGGCGCGGCGGGCAGCCGGGAACGTAGACGTCAACCGGGATGATTTTGTCGACGCCCTTCACCACCGAGTAGCTGAGCTGAAACAGGCCACCGCAGTTGGCGCACGAACCCATCGAGATCACGTACTTGGGCTCCGCCATCTGCTCATAGAGGAGCTTGCACCGGATCGCCATCTTGTAGGTGAGCGTTCCGGCGACGATCATCAGATCGCTCTGTCGCGGAGTGGCGCGGGGTACCGAGCCAAACCGATCGAGATCCGCCCTCGGTCCTCCCGTCTGCATCAGCTCGATTCCGCAGCAAGCGAGGCCGAAGAGTAGGTAGAACATTGAGGACCGCCGCGACCAATTGATCAGATCCTCGATCAGGTTGGTGCTGGTGGTAACCAGCGCGGCGGAAGCGCCTGGATCGTGGGAGTAACCCTTCAAATCTTTCGTTGCTTGGTCCGCCATGTCAGCTCCTTTGCTCCATTTCAGCGTCTGACCGGGACGTCTTCAATCCTCTTGACCCACTCGAGATCTCGACGCGCCCAGATCCAGAGCAAACCTGTGAACAGAATGGCCACAAAGGCGACGATCTCCGCCAGTGCCACCATGCCCACCCCGTCGAATACCCACTTGCGGAAGACCAGCGCCACCGGAATGGTGAGCGCGATTTCGACCTCGAAAACCACGAAGACCAAAGCGATGATGTAAAAGCGCGGATTGAAGTTGAACCAGGCTCCTCCGATGGGCCGTTCCCCGCACTCGTAAATCAGATCTTTCTCGGGGCTTGGAAACTTGGGCCGAAAGAGCGCTCCAACCAAGAGGTTCGTCAGCGTGAAGCCCACCGCGGCGACCACGAAAATCAACACCATTGCAAAGTCAAACTGCACGCTTCACCTCAGTCCAGTTGTCGGGCGCGCTCTCGCCAACCTGCATTCCAGGTATAGCGTCGAATTGTCAATCAAGCCCGCCCGGCCATAAGCCCACCTGGCGCCCCTCCATAACATTTTCCTAGCCATCTTCGCGACTTAGCTGCGGGATTCACTTTGACACCGGACGTCTGGGACCCTACATACTCCCGTCCGACGAATCCTCGCACATGAGCTCCCCTTTGACACCCTATCTACCCTTGGCGATCGCGATGCTGGTCGCGGGTGTGATGGCGGTCGCAATCGTCGTCGTCGCCTCATTTCTCGGGCCCAAGCGGCCAACCCGGATCAAGCTGGAACCGTTCGAATGCGGTTCGGAACCGGTGGGCTCCGCTCGGCAACGGTTTGCGGTCAAGTTCTACGTCGTCGCCCTTTTGTTCATCGTCTTCGATGTGGAGGCCGTGTTCCTCTACCCCTGGGCGGTGAATTTCAAAGATCTGGGTTGGTTTGGGTACGGTGAGATGGCCCTTTTCGCGGCGACCCTGGTGGTGGCGCTTATCTATATATGGAAGAAGGGCGCATTGAACTGGGAAAGCTGATGGCCGACGTAGACGTGACACCCGCCATACTCACCCGACGCGAGGAAGCCGTGGGTCGGCTAGAGCGCTTGGTCTCCAAGGGACTGGGTTGGGCGCGTAAGTTCTCGCTGTTTACCTACCCTTACGCGACCGCGTGCTGCGGCATGGAATACATGTCCGTCGCCGCTGCCCGCTACGACATCGCCCGATTCGGCGCCGAGTTCCCCCGTTTCTCTCCGCGTCAAGCAGACATGCTGATGGTGATCGGCACCATCAACATCAAGCAAGCGCCCATTCTCAAGCGGGTGTACGAGCAAATGTGCGAGCCGAAGTGGGTGGTCTCCTTCGGGGTCTGCGCCTCATCCGGCGGCTTCTACGACAACTACGCTGTGCTCCAGGGGATCGATAGGATTCTCCCGGTGGATGTTTACATCCCCGGGTGTCCTCCCAGGCCCGAGCAGGTGCTCGACGGCCTGGTGCTATTGCAGGAGAAGATCGCCCGGGGCCGTCACCGGCTGATCGAACGGGCGCCCGAGGCCCCTCGTTCCGGAACGCACGACTTGCTCGCGGACATGAACCGGGGCGCCGCGCAGAACCGGCGAGAAACTTAATCCGACGCAGCGACGCTACTGACCCTCACCCAACTCCTCATCGAGCCAGGCGACCGCAGGACGCTGGTCGGCGCAGTCGCCCAAACAACGCATGACCGTGGTGCCGTCCTTGCGCGGCGAGCGAATGATCCACCGCCGCCCGTCAAAGGTGCCGACGTCCTTTTCGCGCAGCACCGCCTGGTGCGCCTCCTCGGAAAGCTCGATGACCCCGTCCGCCCGAATCCGATAGGCGTCGAGGCTTCGAGGCGCTGCCGTCAAGTGGTCTGCATCAAACGCGTCCGGCCGAGCATGGGTAAACCCCGTTTCCGCGTAGAGGCGACGCGGTGGAACGCTCTTTCCCTGGATCAAAGGCAGCAGGCTCTCGCCGTCGGCCCCCGGAAGCTGCCGCAGACCCTTCGCCTCTAAGAGCGTCGGCGCAATATCTACAAGTCGCACCAGCGCGTCGACGCGGCGAATGCCTGTGGTGTGCATTTCATCCGGCAGCTTGATCCCGAGCAGAATTCGGTTTTCCTCTTCGCCCAGTCGAGCGCCATGAACTGGAGTTGCTCCCTCCAACCAGGGCGCGTCGGCGTGAAAACTCTCTCCATGATCCGAGAAAATTGCGATCAGCGCGTGCTCATAGAGCCCATAGTCCTTCAAAGCCTGAAGCAAAATCCCCACCTGGGTGTCGGCTTGTGCAAGCAGCTCATCGTAAAGCGCTTCCGAACCTTCACGGGTCCAACCGCCCTCGACCGCGCCGGTGATCGGCGCGAAGGACATTCGGGTGCGCCGCTCCAGCTGTTCCGAAGCGCTGACGTACTTCCGGTAGAAAGGGTAGACGGGGTCGCCAGGAAAGTGCGCTGCCGTGGCGTGGAACGCGAACATCAGCGGCCCTGCCTGAGCCCGCTGCACCAGGGTCGCCGCCAGCCGATCGGCATAGCCCAGTGGATCGTGGAGCCCGGCGAGCGCTCGGTTGTCGATGAACTCCGGCAACCACCAGGCTCCGAGGGCATTGTCACCGAACGTTCCGAGCGCTCGGTACCGCAGTTTCTCGAGCACGAAGTTGATCGCGCCGCGCGGCGGTTGGAGGCTTTCTTGAAAGCCGGACAACGCGCCTTGGTAGTTGAAGCGGGAGCAGTCGGTGGCGAACATCGTCAGATACCCTGCCTCCGAGAATAGAACGGGGAAGGTAGTCGAGGTCTCCCACCGCGATTCGGCCGTCAGCGGGTAGCGGTCGCCATGGCGATGGGGCCACCGCGCGGTGAGCAAGCTTCGCCACGCTGGTTCGGTTTGGGCAATCGGTGTGTAAGCATGCTCGAACAGAGTCGCATTCGCTAGGAACTCCTCGAGATTGGGTGCAACCACCTTCGAAGCACCCAGCGCGGTGACCCTATCCGCGCGGAACGCGTCGACTCCGATGAGCACCACCAATGGATGGTGCGTAGAGCGCGCGGAGCCAGAAACCGAAGCCGTGCACAACACCATCGCCGCAAGGGTTGCCGGCACTCTGGGAGCTGGCCGCTCACGTCCCCAGCCATGCAAAGCGACGACGAGGTGAGCAGCGATCCACAGCAACGCGGCGAGGCGCGGCTGCCAGGGATGGCCGTGGTCCAGCAACCAGGGGAGCCAGAGCCGAGCTGCGGGCAAGTCATCCAGCAAGGCTGGCCGCGCGATCGCCCTGTCCCAGATCAGGAACGCCGCCAACGCGAAGATCTCAATGCCCAAAGCTGCGCGTCTAGCGACACCAGCGACCGGCAACGCGCTGACCAAGGCAGTGCCTGCTGCGCCTAGAACCAGGCCAGCCACCGCATACGAAATCGCGATCCGTGCAAACAAAAGCGGAAGCTGAGGCTTCACCACGCTCATCAGTGCGGCGAGAGTTCCTTGGACCTCGATGTTCACTCCGGCGACACCGCCCCGGAGGATCAGAAGGGTCTCGAGAGCGAAAACAGCGACACCTAAAGACATACCCACCAAGGCGCCGCTTCCGAATCGCTTGGCGATGATCCGCGATTTCGAGTCAATCATTGGAGTGACGGTCCAACCCGCAACATAGGCACTCGATGCCCGCGGACACATTCGCAAGGCTCTCTATGTAAGTATCGAACATGCTTGGGATATGCGTTGACTGATGCAGCGGCGGTTCTTATAAGCCGTGCGACTGAGAAGCGCTCGATGAGTAAGTTCGCGTTCGATCATACGGCGGAGCGATACCCCAATGTTTTCGAACACCGTTATCGAGATCGGGCGGGAGACGAGTGGGCCGTCGTCAATCCCGCCGCGCTGCAAACCGTCGCCAGCCATTTGAAGAACCACCCGCATCTCGAGTTTAGGTTGTTCCTGTCGCTGGATGGGGTCGATCGGTTGCTGCTGCCGGATAACAAGCCTCGGTACGAGGTGGTGTACTTACTCTACTCGCTCCGGCGCAATGAAAACGTCCGCATGAAATGCCGGACGGACGACCCCGACCCACAGTTACCTTCAATCACCGCAATTTTTCAGGGCGCGAACTGGTTCGAGCGCTTCGTGTGGGACTTCTACGGCATTCGCTTCATCGGGCACCCGGATCTTCGCCGGATCCTGATGTACGAAGAGTTCCAGGGCCATCCCCTTCGCAAGGACTACCCGTTACGGGGTCGACAACCGCTCGTTCCCGAGCGCCCCATTGAGGACATCTTCAGAGGACCGGGCACCAACAGCATGTTGTGAGCATGGCGGAACCACTCCCACCTGAGTCACCCGAGCCTTACGATCCGAATCCTCCGGAATCGGAGCTCGAAGAGCACCTGCTCACCAAGCGAATGGTGGTGAACCTGGGCCCTTCGCATCCGGCGATGCACGGGACGGTGCGGATGAAGGTCGAGCTCGACGGCGAAACCATCGTCCGGGCGGATCCGGAGATTGGATTTCTGCACCGCGGATTTCAGAAGAGCTGCGAGAACGTCACCTGGACTCAGTGCCTGCCTTACACCGATC
>Ga0126369_10003789_pt1 | contig 10982 bp, 9 predicted proteins | sample PanSoiMetaPlot_1_FD_109646 | JGI IMG/M metagenome (GOLD analysis project Ga0126369, IMG submission 109646) | Tropical forest soil microbial communities from Panama - MetaG Plot_1 | ecosystem: Environmental > Terrestrial > Soil > Tropical forest > Bulk soil | place: Panama | collected 2016-02-17
CCGAGGAAGTCGATATTGCCGGAAATCAGCCCGAGGTGACGCAGCGACCATGAGATGATCGAGAACTGGGCATCGAACAGCCACCAGAACGCAATTGCCGACAGCACCGTCGGCACGATGAAGGGGATCAGTACGATCGCCCGCAGCATCGCCTTGAAGGGCATGTTCTCGTTGAGCAGCAGCGCGAGATAGAGGCCGATCGCGAATTTGATCACGCTGGCGACCGCCGTGTAGAGCAGCGTGTTGAAGACCGACAGCCAGAACACCGAGTCGTCCGAGAGCCAGTCGTAATTCTCCAGCCCGATGAACACGCCGCTCCTGCCGATACGCGCGTCGGTGAACGAAATCCAGACGCCGAGCGCGAGCGGGTAGGCCAGAAACAGGATCAGGAACGCCGCCGCCGGCAGCATGAACCACATGCCGAGCCAGTTGCGGTTGGTCGAGAGCGCAGTCCAGGTGGATGCGCCGGGGGCTGCCGTTGCTTTGAGTGCGAGGTCGGTCATGAGTTCTGTCCGTTGGTCGAACTCGTTCCTGCCGTCCAGGCTTAGCGCGTAGGATGGGTTGAGCTCTTGCGAAACCCATCATCGGCCGTGCCGCGAGGAGAGGTCGAGGATGGGTTTCGCTTCGCTCAACCCATCCTACGGTGCCCGTCCTGCAGTCCTATGCCCGATAAATCCGCTGCAGCTGCCGCTCGGCGATCTTGATCGCGCCTTTGGCGTCCTCGCGGCCGCTGCAGTAGCTTGCAAACATGTCGACAAGCACGAAGTCGGCAACCGCGCTCGCGGCCTTCTCGCCGACCGAGCCCAATCCCCCGACCGTCAGCGTCCGCTTGGCAACGTCGCGGAAGGGTGTGCGCTTGGGGTCCGAGGTCCACACCGGGTTTGCCTCATAGGCCGCAAGGCCCGGCGTCAAGTAGCCGCCGGCCGCCTCGATCCAGGGGTTGAAATTCGCCGCCTCCTGCATGAAGGCCATCAGCGCCTTGCAGGCCTGCGGATATTTGGTGTGGGTCATGGCCAGCAGCGGAAACATCAGATGCAGTTCGGTCGGCTTGCCGACCGGGCCGACCGGATAATAGGCGTGATCCATGTCTTCGGCGATGTCCTTCTTGGTGGGATCGCGCTGCGCCGCCGCGTAGATCGAGATGCCGTTATTGGTCCAATGAATTTCGCCGGCCAGGAACGCCTTGTTGTTGGACGCATCATTCCACGAGACGACGCCCGGAATCATGTTGTCGTAAAGCTGCTTGGCCCATTCCAGTGCCTTTTCGGTCTCGGGCGAGTTCAAAATAACCTTGTCGTTCTTGTCGACAATGTTGCCGCCGAATGCCCACAGGCACCAATAGACCCAGGTATTGGCATCGCCGGATGCATGGCCGAGCGCCATGCCGCCGGGCGTTCCGTTTTTCTTAGTCGCTTTGGCGAGTTCGACAAACTCGTCGGTGGTGGTCGGGAATTTCGAGAATCCCGCCTTTTTCAGCGTTGAAATCCGATAGTTCATAAGGCTTCCGGCGTAGCAGACCGGGACGTCAATCCATTTATTGCCGCTCTTGCCGTAGGTGACAGCGGATTGCACCCAAGGGCCGTATTTCTTGCCGAGGTACTCGGCGACGTCGGTCACGTCGATGCATTTCTGCGGAAACAGGTGCGGCAGCGAATAGAGGCCCCAGAACAGGTCCGGCCCGGCGCCCGTATTCGCCGCCACAGAGGCCTTGGGCTGCACATCCTCGTAGGATTCCCGGGTGACAATGACTTTGACGCCGGTCGCCTGGGTGAAGGCATCGAGCAGCTTCACAAATGCATCGTCTTCCGCCTGCACGAAATATTTCCACCGCAACATTGCAAGCTGTGCATTTTTCTCCGGTTTCCATGGCGCGGTCTGCGCCCAGGCTCTTGCCCATTCCAGGAGCGCCGGCCCGGTGAGCGCACCCGCTGCGGCGGCTGCGGTTGCACCCTTGGCGAGGGCGCGTCGAGTAAAATCAGTCATGATGCTTCCTCCGTTTATCTTGCGATCTGTCTCCCTCCCCGCTTGCGGGGGAGGGAATCTAGCTGTTGAGTCGTTTGCCGGTCGTCCGGTCGAACAGGTGCACGAGGCCCACATTGGGCATGAGCCGCACGCGGTCGCCCGGCTTGAATTGATGGCGCTCGCGAAAGACCGCGAGCACATCCTGGCCGCCGAGCTTGGCAACGAGCTGGGTTTCCGATCCGGTCGGCTCGACCACCTGGACTTCGGCGTCGACGCCGTCGTCCTCCAGGGTGAAATGCTCTGGACGCACGCCGTAGATGACTGGTGCGCCGTCGGACAACTCCGGTGTCCGTCGCTCCGGTAGCCGCAGCGGCAGGCGTACGCCGGCGGGACCGTCGAACCCGGTGCTCCCATTGAGGCGGACGGTGCCGGGAAAGAAGTTCATCGCCGGCGAGCCGATAAAGCCCGCCACGAACAGGTTGGCGGGTCTGTCATAGAGGTCGAGCGGCGCGCCGATCTGCTCGACGCGGCCGTCATGCATCACCACGATCTTGTCCGCCATGGTCATGGCCTCTATCTGGTCGTGGGTGACGTAAATTGTGGTGGTCTTGAGCCGCTGGTGCAGCGCCTTTATCTCGATGCGCATCTGCACCCGCAGCTTGGCATCAAGGTTGGACAGAGGTTCGTCGAACAGGAACACCTTGGGATCGCGCACGATGGCACGGCCCATGGCGACGCGCTGGCGTTGACCGCCGGAGAGCTGGCGCGGATACCGGTCAAGGTAAGGCTTCAGTCCGAGGATATCCGCGGCCTTGTTGACGCGCTCGGCAATTTCCGCGGCGCCGGCGCCTCGCAGCCGCATGGAAAAGCCCATGTTTGCCGCCACCGTCATATGGGGATAAAGCGCGTAATTCTGGAACACCATTGCGGTGTCGCGCTCCTTCGGCGGCAGATTGTTGACGACGCGATCGGAAATGAATATTTCGCCGCCGCTGATGTGCTCCAGCCCCGCAATCATGCGCAACAGGGTAGACTTGCCGCAGCCGGAAGGACCGACCAGGACCACGAATTCGCCGTCGGCGATGTCCACGCTGACATCGTGGATTACATACACGGACCCGAACGCCTTACGGACGCCCCGGATCGCTACTGACGCCATCGTGTCCTCCCCAAGGTCGCTGCGCCTTGACGGTCCTTCTCGCGCCTCATCCCGACCAGCGCACCTTGCATTAAGTTCAGCATTTCGCCGTCCCGGAAGGTGACGGAACGACGCGCGTGCCGCAATGCCCTTTACGGGTCGCCCGGCCCGAACGGGGCCTCTTTACCGGGCGGCACGCCTTCCTCCGCTATCGCCAGCAACATTGCGATGGTCACGTAGGTGCCGGTTACCGCCGTCAGGTCCACCATCTGCTGCTCGCCGAGCAGCATCTTGGCGCGGGCAAATGTCTCGTCTGAAACTTCGTGCCTGGTCGAGAGCTCCATGACGAAATCGTAGACCGCAGCCTCGTCCGGTTGCATGCCGGCCGGCCGCTTGTTGGCCTTGAGATCGGCAACGATCGTCGGCGACAGTCCGGCTTTCAGGGCGAGCGGACCGTGAGCATACCATTCGACCTGCGAGCGCCACAACCGGCCAGTGATCAAGATGGCAAACTCATTGAGCCGCAGTGGCACCGACGAATGCCAACGCAGATAGTCGAGCAGATCGAACATGCGCTGCCCGAACACGGGACTGCGCAGCATCGGATTGTAGGGGCCTGCTATGCCAACGCTCGAAATCTTCATGATGGCTTCGCCGAGCGGGCGCTGCTCATCACTCAACTGCGCCATGGTCAGTTGCGGGAACCGTGGTTCCTTACCAACGGCCGGCGCCACCCCACTAAGACCCATGAACCAGCCGAGGCCGGCCGACACCAGTGCAACCGCGATCACGCCATAGAGAGTCCGCATCCTGGCCATTTGAGCATTTCCCGGTTTAGCGACTTGTCAATGCCATACCAAATCGCCGGGGTTGACGCCATCTACAGCCAGCGGAGCGGGTTATGCTGGCGCGCCAATTCGAGCGAGCGGCTACGGGCTGCGCCATGAGGCCGTGCTGGTGGCCCGCCCTTCGTGTTCGCGAATTAGACTGGCTCCTGCCAGGCTGAAACACATGACACGTCTCCGGGTCGTGGCCGGACTTGTCTCCCGGCCACCCCGATTGTAATTGCTCTGTGCCTTCAAAATTCGAGGTCGCCGGGACAGGCCCGGCGACGACGTCTATATGCGATTCACAAACACCATTTGATTAAATTTATTCAGAGCAATTTAATTCATCTCCAACATCTGATTGATAGGAATACATCTGTCAGCAATTTCCATTGCGTTGTGCCACAAACCAGGAGTAAACGATGCAAGCACTTATTACGCGGTTCGCGAACGACGAATCTGGCGCGACCGCCATTGAATACGGATTGATCGCCGCCGGCATCTCGGTAGCCATCATTACAGCGGTGATGACGCTTGGCATTCAGTTAAATACCTTCAACACCGTGACTTCACAGCTCGCTTCGGGCGGCAGGTAAGCAATTCTCCATCGTAGCGAGATCATCGACCCTGCGGCACCTGACGGCGGGGATCGGCAGCGCATTCGCGGCCATCGACACTGCCACCGTTGTGCGGAAATTAGAGTCCGTCCCGTCATATTGGGCTATCTCTCCAGAGTCATGGCCGAGACGAACCTGGACGCGCCCGGCCATCCACGTTTTTCTTGCTGACGCCCGCTTAAAAGGCGCGCGGCCCGAAACAAGCACGGCCATGCCGGAGCAGAGGTGATCTGCGCCTTTGTCGCAGCGCGGCCTGCGTCGCCATTGTTTTGATCCGACTGCTTCGGTCCGATGGCTGGCTTTCCGGCGCTGTGAGAGCGCTATCCCGCAAACACTTGGCTTCCACTCATGCATTTGTGTGGCGGGACTGCCGCGTGAAATAATGTTCCCGAGCGGTTACTTTTTGGCCCGAAAACTCGCCCTCATAACGGAATGTTCCCCGGCGGGAACATTTCGTTAACTTTCGATCAATTACAATTGAACGTTCCTGCCCGGATACATGGTGCCGACATGGAAAGCGATGAAAACTCAGTTGACCGAAGGGCTTCAGGGACGGCGCTGGCGTTCGGGTCGATGATCCGAGGCCGACGAAAAGCCCTGAATATGCGCCAGGATCAGCTTGCTCTTGCGACGGGAGTTGGCCGCAGATTCCTGATCGAACTCGAAGCCGGCAAACCGTCCTGTCAACTCGGGCGAAGTCTCCTCGTGGCTGAAGCCTTGGGGTTCTCGCCTGTCGACATGCTGGCTCACAACCGGTCAACACCAGCTGAGGCCGTGGATTTGCCTGAGCTTCCAGAAGCCATGGAGGAGCCGGATGGCCGGTCTGCCGGTATATTTTGAGCAGCGGGTCGTCGGCACGATCGATGTCGACAAGAGCGGGCCGGGCTTTACTTATGATTCGGGTTGGATTGGATTGCGCGGCGCGTTTCCGATTTCGACGACGATGCCGCTGGTACACGATCGCATCGGCCCCAATATTTTCCTGCCCTGGGCCACGAACCTTTTACCAGAAAACGAACAACTGCGAACGCTTGGTCAACTTCTCGGGATGGCGCGCAGCGATGTCATCGGGCTTTTATCCGCCATCGGTGGCGACACCGCTGGCGCACTCTCAATCGGGCAGCCCGGCAGAACGTCTTCGGTTCAGTGGCGACCGATTGGAACGCCCGATGAACTCGAGCATGTCCTGGAGGACTTGCCGAACAAGCCGTTCCTCGTAGGCGAGGAGGGGGTCTCGATGTCGCTCGCGGGCGCGCAGTCAAAGCTTGCAGTAGCGGTGGACGAAAAAGGCCGCATCTGTGTTCCAATGAACGGCTCTCCCTCGACGCACATCCTCAAGCCGGACTCCCCGCGTCTGCCGGGCGGCGTTCAGAACGAGGCGTTCTGCCTGACATTGGCGCGTCGCGTGAAAATTCCGACCTCGAGTGTCACCACCGGCAAGGCCGGCAAGCGAACCTACTTGCTTGTAAAGCGATACGACAGAACCGATGTCGGCGGCCGTTGGCGTCGCCTGCACCAGGAGGATTACTGCCAGGCGCTAGGGAGGCCGCCGTCCGCCAAGTATGAGGCCAATCAAACGGGAATTCGCGGGCCAAGTTTGAAGGACATGTTTGAAGTAACCCGGCGGCATCTGCCCCCAACTGATATTATCCGGCTGCTCGATATGGTCGTCGTGAACGTCCTGTGTTGCAATACGGACGCCCACGCCAAAAACTACTCGATCATGATCCGCGGCAGCGGCGCATCGCTCGCGCCGATTTACGATATTATGTGTGGTGAAGTGTGGGGCAACGTAACCAAAAATTTGGCTCAAAAGATCGCCGGTAAAAGCCGGGGCGACCATCTCAGCGGAAAGGACTGGCAGCGCTTTGCCCGCGAATGCGGTCTCAATCCCAGACAGGTCGTCGATCGCATCCGCGGACTGGCAAAATCGGCCATGGCGGAAGCCGAGGCAGCTGCCTCCGAAGTCGCTGCAATGCCGGCTGGCGCTCATGAAATGCTGGAAGCGACGTGGAACGCGGTCGAACAACGGGCCAGTGTAATCCTCGCCCAACTGCCGGAGTTGGGGAACGAGACTGCGGGCGGAGGCGCTAATGCGGATGCGCGACCCGGTGAGGGAGAACCCCAGCTGGAAGGCAGCAGCACCCCATAATGTCTGAATTGTCGGCGAGCAGACCGAATGTCCGCATAATGTTACAAGCATATTACAAAACTGACCCACTGAGAAAGCCCCCGTGATCAAAAATGTGGCAATCTCACCTCAACCAGAGGTGGTGATATTAACCCTTTCAAGCCAAAAGTACTTTACATTCTGTATAGCGCCGCAATAGTATTGCGCTGGGAAGGCGGGAATCATCCTAAATAGCTCGTTCGATTCTGAAAGCCGCCACGTGACTTATACATTTGATGTAGCGCCAGCGAAGGCGAGGCGTTTCAAGCTCTGGATACAGATCAGCGCCATATTATGCGTTGGCGGGGTATCCATTGTCCTCGCGCCCCCGCTGCATTCCTCGCTGACAGGCCTGCCGGAAATTGCAGGCATGCAGAGCCGCGCGATAACGTCACGGTTCGCATCGAATTCATTCCCGGACCTTTTAGACTCGTCTGGATTTGAATGTGTTGCCGGACAAGGCTAGCTGTCGAGAAAATGGAGTCTTCCACGACAACCCATGTGCGGCGCGACCGGACAATTTGCTCGTAATCAAGCGGTCAATTGCCAGGCAATATGGAAATGAAATGAGAGGAGGCCAAGGTTGCGGACTTACTCAAACCGAGGGAGAGCTGTATGGCTGATTTCATATTTCCGAAACAGGCCGCAATGCCGCGGGAGATCGACACGCGGCCGGTAATGGACGACTACCGTCCAAGAAAAGTACGTATCCATGCAATAAGCGAGATCGACGGCGAGGATTATCAAAGCGACGAACTTCACGAACAGAATTATTCGGAAGCGTCGATGGAGATTTCGAGTCAAGTGAACTTGCAAAAGCTTGAGCATGAATTAACCCGCAACCCCCTGAATGAAATCGCAACGATGGTGCGGGCCCTCACCTATGGAGAGATGATTGAGCTTGCTCAGGCGATTTGGAAAATCAGACCGGAAGGAGAGGGCGTCAATCAGGATAGCCTGCCGATGTTGCTGCATCGCTGGTCGACATCTTGCGAGCACTAGCACTTCCGTTCGCAAGGGGACGCCTGCGCCAGCCGTTCGGCAGCGAGGGATGCGTTTTGGAAGCCCTCATAGCAATCAGAGTTCGCCACAGACTTAGGTCGAGAAAATACAGTGATGCGGCAGAATCTGCCGTTTGGGTCAAATTCGCATCTTGAGATTGGCAGGGCCAAAAAAAACGAATGAGGATTTCCGGCCGTTGGGGCCCGGACAGCGGCAACGTTCGTTAAGAGGGTGGCCCTCGTGCTCGGAACAACGGGTACAGGCAAAGCCAATGACTGAACATTGAATCCGGGGCAGACTGGCATTATTTGTTGCAATGATGCATATGTGATACAATAACTTTTGTTTTCGCAGCGACTGCGGAAACCGGGTTCTCCTACACCGTGAGCTTATGGTAGCTGCCTCCGATAACGCTTTGCCCGCTTGCCCGCGCTGCGGGATGGCGATGCGTTTTTTCGAGACGTTCCCGGCTCAGAGCGGGCTGCCCGAGGTAGACGTATTCGCGTGCGATGTATGCGACGGCATGATCCTGCAAGATCGCGTATGTTCATCCGCTACCTCTGCCGCCAAATCGTCATCGTGAAAATTGCGCAGTGACTCGCCTGAACTCGCCTTCTGTTATATGTCGCAGTGGGACCGCAATCGGGTCAGTGGGGAAGGGTGGCCGAGTGGTTTAAGGCACCGGTCTTGAAAACCGGCAGGGGGTTACGCTCCCTCGTGGGTTCGAATCCCACCCCTTCCGCCAGATTTCTGTCTCTGACCGTCCACCAAAGCCTCAAAAGACCCTTAAAATCAAGCATGTTGTGCAATTCAATTGTTTCGGCTTGTCTCTAACCTTCTCCCGGTGTACCCCCATAAGGCATGTGTACAGGCGTAGGTAGAACGTAACGCGGGGGTACGGCAAGTGGCGCAGCAGACGAAGCGGCTATCATCCGCAAAAGTGATGCACGCAAAAGCGGGAATGCACGCCGATGGCGGCGGACTTTATTTGCAGGTGACGGCCGGCAAGGAGCAGGGGAAGTTCAACAAGAGTTGGCTCTTCCGTTACAAGCTGACCCGTCGCGAACGCCAAATGGGCCTCGGCTCGCATAAAACGATCAGCCTGAAGGAGGCTCGCGAGGAGGCCGAACGGTGCCGGAAGCTTCTCAAGGAGGGTAAAGACCCCATCGAGGTTCGCGAAGCGGAGCGCGCCGCGCAGCAGACCGCCAAGGCAAAGTCGGTGACATTTGAGTGGTGTGCGACACAATACATGAAGGCGCGTGAGGCCGGATGGCGAAACGCAAAGCACCGGCAGCAGTGGCATAACACTCTCTCTACTTACGCGTATCCGGCCGTCGGCAAGCTGCTGGTGGGCGCGATCGATACCGACTTGGTGATGAAGATCCTAACCCCGATCTGGGCTGACAAAAACGAAACGGCAAGCCGCGTCCGGGGGCGGATCGAAAAGATCTTGGATTGGGCCAAGGTCAACAAGCACCGCAGCGGTGATAATCCGGCGCGTTGGCTGGGGCACCTCGATCACCTGCTGCCACCTCGCAGCAGGGTCCACAAGATCGAACACCATCCCGCCTTGCCGTATGAGCACATCCCGGATTTCATGGCGCATCTGCGGGCACAGGAAGGCTTGGCGGCAAAGGCGTTGGAGTTCGTCGTCTTGACGGCAGCGCGCAGCGGCGAGGCCCGCGGTTTGCCGTGGAACGGCGAAATCAATGCCGCGGACAAGGTATGGACGGTGCCGCCCCTCAGGATGAAGGGCGAAAGCGAGCACCGCGTACCCCTGACCGCACCGGCCCTCGCTATCCTCGAATACATGCGTGAGGTCCGCCAGAACGACTTCGTGTTCCCTGGTGACAGGGCCGATGATCCGCTGTCCGACATGGCGCTGACCGAAGTCATCCGGCGCATGAATGAGGCGCGCGAGAAGGCCGGCCTGCCGCTGTGGGTCGATCCAAAGCAGGGTAATCGCGAAATCGTACCCCACGGATTCCGTTCGACGTTCAAAGACTGGGCAACCGACTGGGCGCCATCACCGAGTGAGATTGTTGAGGCTGCCAAGCGCGGTGAACTTATCGAGGCGTTTCCACGCGACATGATTGAGGTCGCGCTGGCGCACCGGCTCGATAGCAAAACCGAGGAAGCATATCGCCGCACCGACATGTTCAAGAAGCGGCGGCGAATGATGGATGAGTGGGCGCGCTACTGCGGGTCCCCGGCAGCGAAGCGTGTGGCCGACAACGTCGTACCAATACAAATGCCGATGAGCTAATTCGAGGGGGTTACATGGATCGCGACGCCACGCCACCCCCCGTCGAGGAGATGCCACCGTCGGCTCCGTCGGGTCGCATCTGTCGAATCTTAGCGGCTGTCGGTTGGAAACACGTTCCCCAGGGCATGGATTACGATGCGCTAGAGGAACGCCTTAAAATCAGCGTCGGACACTGTTTGGCCGCGGTCGAGCGCCGGTCCTATCGGCCCCGGAAGGATCGCATCCGGCGACTTCGGTGGATTGAAAAGATGGCGCGGCAACTCACCGACCTGCTGCGGAGCCTGCCGCCGGACGACCAGGACCATTTGTCTGACATGAGGCCCGACGAACTGGAGTCCATGGCGGACCGCTGTGACAGTCTGGCGGGCGACCTGGAATACGAAGTCAAATGGGGGCCGGACTGGCACCAGGAAATTAAGGCTGGCCTGCCATCACCGAGGTGTACAGGCGACGAAGTCCTATCGAGTGGCTCGTCGGTTATTACCTACTAAGGGACTATAAAACCTATTTCAAGCGCTCCCCATCGATGAAGGTGGATCGCCAGTACTGTAGTCCGTACATCAAGTTTGCACGGCAGCGGCAGCGGGGGCAGACGTGGCTCGGGCACGCCGGCGCTGGATCCGAGCGCAAGGCCTGCTTGACCCCGCCCATCTGGTCTTTATCGACGAGACGGCCGTCAGTACCAACACGGTACGGCTCTACGGCCGCGGACCACGCGGCGAGAGGGTGATTGATGACGTGCCGCAGGGGACCTGGAAGACGATCACTTTCGTAGCGGCGCTTCGTCACGACAAGATGGTGGCACCGATGGTGGTCGACGGACCGATGACCGGAGAAATGTTCCGCGCCTATGTCGAACAGTGCCTCGTGCCAACACTGAAGCGAAACGATATCGTGGTGATCGATAATCTTCGAGCCCATAAAGTCGCCGGAGTGCGCGAGGCGATCGAGACGGCGCGCGCAACCCTTCGCTATCTGCCTCAGTATTCCCCCGACCTTA
>Ga0126369_10003790_pt1 | contig 10981 bp, 10 predicted proteins | sample PanSoiMetaPlot_1_FD_109646 | JGI IMG/M metagenome (GOLD analysis project Ga0126369, IMG submission 109646) | Tropical forest soil microbial communities from Panama - MetaG Plot_1 | ecosystem: Environmental > Terrestrial > Soil > Tropical forest > Bulk soil | place: Panama | collected 2016-02-17
GCATTCGTGGTGTTTCACCTCCTTCACTTAACCACTGGCACCATTCATCCGCAATTTGTTGAACTCCACGCGTATGAGAATCTCGTCACGGGGTTCCTCGTTGTTCCATTCGCGTTGGTTTACATCGTTGTAATGATTTTGATCGGTTTTCATCTCAGCCATGGCGTATGGAGTATGTTCCAGTCGATGGGCATGAGTCATCCGCGTTACACGCCGCTGATCAAGAGATTCGCGTCCATCTTTTCCTGGATCCTCGTCGCCGGCTTCATCTCCATACCCGTAGCTGTGCTGACTCGCGTGGTGAAGTGAGATGGAACTGAGGTCGAAAACTCCATCCGGACCGATCGAAAAGCGATGGGACCAACATCGATTTGATTTGAAGCTGGTGAACCCGGCGAACAAGCGGAAGTACACCATCATCGTTGTCGGCTCTGGTCTGGCCGGCGCCTCCGCCTCTGCATCGATGGCGGAGCTCGGGTACAACGTCAAGTGCTTTTGTTTCCAAGATAGCCCTCGACGCGCCCACAGCATCGCTGCCCAAGGTGGGATCAACGCTGCGAAAAATTATCAGAACGACGGCGACAGCATTTATCGATTGTTTTACGACACGGTAAAAGGCGGCGACTTTCGCGCTCGCGAATCCAATGTCTACCGCCTGGCCCACATCAGCTTGAACATCATCGACCAATGTGTCGCTCAAGGCGTGCCATTCGCTCGCGAATATGGCGGAATGCTTGCGAATCGCTCATTTGGCGGCGCTCAAGTCTCGCGTACGTTTTACGCACGCGGCCAGACCGGCCAGCAGCTTCTACTAGGCGCCTATCAGGCGCTTCTTCGTCAAGTCGGGGCGGGCAAAGTAACCATGTTTCCCCGGACGGAGATGCTCGATCTCATTGTGATCGAAGGGAAGGCGCGCGGCATTGTCACTCGAAATCTGATCACCGGGAAAATCGAATCTCACCTGGCCGACGCCGTAGTACTTGGAACGGGCGGTTATGGAAATGTTTTCTATCTGTCGACGAACGCCAAAGGCTCCAACTGTACGGCCATATGGCGCGCTCATAAACGCGGCGCGGCTTTCGCGAATCCGTGTTTCACGCAGATTCACCCCACCTGCATCCCCGTCAGTGGCGATTATCAATCGAAGCTCACACTCATGAGCGAATCGCTTCGGAATGACGGCAGGATTTGGGTTCCGAAAAAGAAAGGTGATACGCGACCGCCGCACCAAATCCCGGAAGGCGAGCGGGATTACTATCTCGAACGAAAGTATCCCAGCTTTGGTAATCTCGTGCCCCGTGACGTGGCGTCGCGCAATGCGAAAGCTGTGTGCGATGAAGACCGCGGAGTCGGCGAGAGTGGCCTGGGCGTTTACCTTGACTTCGCCGACGCCATCAAGCGCCTAGGCAAGCAAGGCATACGCGAGCGGTATGGAAATCTCTTCGACATGTATGAACGCATCACCGGAGATAATCCATACGAAGTTCCAATGCGGATTTACCCGGCCATCCACTACACCATGGGGGGCCTCTGGGTGGATTACAACTTGATGACGACAATTCCGGGTCTGTACGCAATCGGTGAAGCAAACTTCTCCGACCATGGCGCGAACCGGCTCGGAGCCAGCGCGCTGATGCAGGGGCTGGCAGATGGGTATTTCATCCTTCCATACACGATCGGCGACTATCTGGCGACAACGAAACTGGAAAGGATCGATTCGTCTCATCCTTGCATCCGGGATGCGGAATCGTGTGTGGCAAAGACAACCAATCGGCTTTTGGAAATCCGGGGTACACGCACCGTCACTTCATTTCATCGAGAGGTCGGTAAACTGTTGTGGGATGAATGCGGCATGACTCGAAATGCAGCCGGATTAAAGAGCGCATTGGAACGAGTCCCGCAACTGCGCGAGAAATTTTGGAAGAACGTCAACGTACTGGGCGGCGGCGAAGAACTCAATCAGGCGCTCGAAAATGCTGGCCGCGTTGCGGACTTTCTAGAATTCGGTGAGCTGATGTGTCTCGATGCCCTGCACCGCAACGAATCTTGTGGGGGGCACTTCCGCGAGGAGTACCAAACACCTGACGGCGAGGCACGGCGCAATGACGAGGCCTTCTCGTACGTTGCGGCGTGGGAATATGCCGGACCCGGAAACCAGCCGATCTTAAACAAAGAACCGCTTGCATTTGAATATGTTCATCCATCGCAACGGAGTTACAAGTAATGAACTTGACCCTTCACATCTGGCGGCAAAAAAGCCCGAATCACGCCGGACACATGGTGCGGTATGAACATACGAAGGTGAATCCGCACATGTCGTTTCTGGAAATGCTGGATGTGCTCAATGAAGAGCTCATCATGAAGGGGGAAGATCCGATCGCTTTCGATCACGATTGCCGCGAGGGAATATGTGGGACGTGCGGTTTCATGATCAATGGGGTCGCTCACGGTCCTGAACGGGCAACCACAGTCTGCCAGCTCCACATGCGCCATTTTAAAGACGGCGACGTACTGTACCTCGAGCCCTGGCGCGCCAAAGCTTTTCCTGTAGTCAAGGATCTCGTCGTCGATCGCAGCGCGTTCGACCGCATCATTGCCCGCGGAGGATTCATTTCGGTTTCGACCGGGAGCGCCCCGGACGGAAATGCCGTTGCCGTACCCAAGAAAAATGCTGATTTGGCGATGGATGCTGCAGCGTGCATCGGATGTGGCGCCTGCGTCGCAGCTTGCCCGAACGCGGCCGCAGCGCTTTTCACGGGAGCGAAAATCAGTCATCTTGGACTTCTGCCCCAAGGGCAGCCGGAACGGTATCAGCGAGTCTTAAATATAGTGGCGCAAGTCAAACAAGAGATGTTCGGGAGCTGCACCAATATTGGCGAATGCGAAGCCGTTTGCCCGAAGGAAATCCGTCTCGAAGTGATTGCCCGAATGAATCGGGATTTCCTGTTCGCCAATTGGACTGCACGCGGTGAAACGGCCCGGCTGGATGAATGATGGTAGTGAACGAATCGAGAGAATTGGGAATATGCCTTCGGAGCGCCCGATTTAGCGAAGAAACAGGTTCGTAATATACTGCTCCGGTTTCACAGGAGGGAAAGTGGTACAGAAAGGCCTCAAAATAGAAGCACCATCCGGGAAGCTCGGCGTTCTGATTCCGGGCATGGGTGCAGTCAGCACAACGTTCATCGCCGGTGTGGAAGCTATCAAAAAGAAAATTGCGCAGCCGATTGGATCGCTGACGCAGCTGGGAACCATTCGGCTTGGTAAGCGGACAGAGCGACGAGTCCCGAAGATCCAGGATTTCGTGCCACTTGCGGCGCTCAATGATCTTGCCTTCGGCGGCTGGGACATTTATGAGGACAACTGCTACGAAAGTGCTTCCAAGGCGGGCGTTCTCGAAAAGAGTCTCCTCGACGCGGTTCGGCCCGAGATCGAAAAGATCAAGCCATGGCGAGCCGTTTTCAGCCAGGACTACGTCAAACGCCTCCAAGGGCCTAACGTGAAATCCGGCAAGAACAAGATGGATCTTGCCGAACAGGTGATGGACGATATCGAGCAGTTCCGCAAAGCGAACAACCTTTCCCGACTCGTCATGATCTGGTGCGGCAGCACCGAAGCCTACATGAAGACCGAAGCCGCGCATTCATCCGTTGCCGCATTCGAGAAAGCACTTCGCGAAAACGATCCCGCCATTGCGCCCAGCATGATTTACGCCTATGCCGCGTTATGCAAACGCATCCCGTTCGCTAATGGAGCTCCGAACTTGACTGTAGACATCCCGGCTTTGACGCAATTGGCACAAGAGAAAGGCGTACCCATCTGCGGCAAGGATTTCAAGACGGGACAGACACTGATGAAGACCATTTTGGCCCCGGGATTGAAATCGCGAATGCTGGGTTTGAGCGGCTGGTTCTCAACGAACATCCTCGGTAACCGTGACGGTGAGGTCCTCGACGATCCGGAGTCCTTCAAGACCAAAGAGGAAAGCAAGCTTTCGGTACTGGAACAGATCCTGCAACCAGAGCTTTATCCGGACCTTTATAAAGATTTCACCCACAAGGTGCGTATCCACTACTATCCGCCGCGCGGAGACAATAAAGAAGGATGGGACAACATCGACATCTCCGGATGGCTCGGTTATCCCATGCAGATCAAGATCAATTTTCTATGTCGCGACAGCATACTGGCAGCGCCCATTGTTTTGGATTTGGTGCTGTTCCTCGATCTTGCTCAGCGCTGTGGAATGCGCGGCATACAGGAGTGGTTGAGCTTTTACTTCAAGAGTCCGATGCATGCTGCAGGACTGTATCCCGAACATGATTTGTTTATCCAGCTAATGAAACTCAAGAACACCCTTCGTTATCTCAAGGGAGAGGACCTGATTACGCATTTGGGAATGGAGTACTACGACTGAACGAAACGGCAATTCGCGGAAATTCCGGGACGGTTGCCTAAATTACCTAAATTCTTTTGAGAAGCTTGATTGAATTTAGGTAATTTAGGCAACCGTCCCCGACGAAATTGTTGGTCGGCAATTCATTGATTGCCCCCTCAAGTTTCGAATAGTATGTGACGATCTAACCGCGGAATGCCTTGACGTTTGCGAGGAGGTTAACTTTCAAAATGAAACGAACCGGTTTTTTGGGATTATCCCTGTCCCTGCTATGCGCTTTGGTGGTATCGGCTCTGCCGGCCTTCGCCCAGGAAAAACAACCGCAAGCCAAAACAAGGCCAGAGTACGACGCATATCTGGCTCTTTATAACGAGAAAGATCCGGCTAAGAAGGCTGAATTGGGTGAGAAATTCATCACGGATTTCAAGGAGTCCGAGTTTCTGCCGAACGCGCACACGATGATCATCGGCTCCTATGTGAATGCGAAGAACTGGCCGAAAGTCATCGAGGCTGGGGACCGTGCAGCGGCGCTTCCAAATGCAGACAATAAGCTGAAAGCCTATGCCTACGCCAACGCAATGATTGCGTCCCAAAACACCAATAACATTGATAAGGTCATCACGTACGGCGAGAAGGTCCTGGCTATCACCCCAGATGATCTCAACACGATGATCACGCTTTCAGCGGTAATCCCGGCGAAGCTACCCGCGGATGCAGCTGGTAAAACCGCAGCTCTGGACAAAGCCAGCGATCTGGCCACGAAAGCACTGGCCGGCGTTCAGAAACTCGCGGCGTCGGCAGGGGCGGCTGAGAAACCTCAATTGGTGCAGATCGAAGGCAACTTGCACTCAACGCTCGGCCTCATTGCTTACAATCGCCCTGACTATATGAAATCCATCCAGGAATACGAGTTGGCGATTCAGAGGACGCCTAAGGACGACGTCGCGCATTTTTACCTCGGATTGGATTACCAGGCATTGGCCGCGCAGGCGTCGCGTGATTATCAGGCTGCTGTGAACGCGGAAAATGCTGCGAAAGCCGCAAGAGCGGAGCAACCGGCAATCGATGAGCTAGCCGCAAAACGCGAGGGTCTCGCAGAGGACGTCCGAAAAGCTCGGGATAAGGCCATTGAGGAGTTTGCCATCGCGACGGCGATCGGCGGTCAAGTGGGCGCGCAAGCCAAGGATGCTCTTACGAAGCTCTGGACTGCGAAAAATGAGAACACGAACGGACTGGAAGAATTCATCGCTCAGAAGAAACAATAATTCTGTAATTATTCTTTTCGAAAATAGCGGCGCTCTCGAGCGCCGCTATTTTTTTGCCGCCTCTGAATTGATGATGGGTATTACAGGAAACTTTTGAGCGAAACGGATTCCAGCGCGGTCGAGCTCTTCTTTGGCTCGGAGCCGCCACTCGCGCAGTACGTCCGCGTTTTTGAAAGGCGGCGTTTTCACAATCGACCGAATAGTCACACCCGAGTCGTCAATCTTCTCCACTCCAAGAATCATGGGTTGCTCCAAAACACTCTCGGGCCAATCTTGAGCGAGTCGGATTCCTACGCGCTCAAGGACTTCGAAGGTTCTGCCGATGGGTTCCTCATGCGGGAACGTCAGATCCAGAACAGCCCGGGCCCATTCCTTTGTCATGACAGTGACGTTCTGAATATTCCCATTCGGCACGACGTGGACCTGTCCTTCGAGATTTCGTAGCACCGTGGCCCGCAACGTCATCCGCTCGACAACGCCGGAAAAGTCCCCGACCTTGACGACATCCCCCACGCCGAACTGATCCTCAAACAAAATGAAAAATCCGGAGATGACATCCTTGACAAGACTCTGTGCGCCGAAACCGACTGCGAGTCCGCCGATTCCCGCCGTGGCGAGCAGAGGGGCAAGGGTAGCTAAAAACCCGAGTTCCGAACCGATCTGAAGAATAACGAAAAGAATGATGATTGTCTTGCTGACGCTGCGAACGACGCTGCGCAGAGTTTCTGTTCTCTGCTTCATACGTGCGTGTCCAATCAGGTCATCTGAGGGAATAATCATCCGCAGCCGGTTCAGGCCCGAGTCGATCATTTTGTAGACGATATAGGCGAGAACCAGGATGAAAACGATGTGGATCGCTCGAACGAGATAGACGACGGGAACAGAACCAAAGATATCGCGTACCGACTGAGGCATGTTTCGGGCTTAGTGTATCATGGGACAAATTTTCGCGTGGGGCCGTAGATCGATGGTGAGGAAGAGCAAAGAAGATCCAACTCACGTGCTCTCGATTATTCTTGCCGGTGGCGCGGGTAAGCGCCTGTTCCCGCTGACGCAGGACCGATCGAAACCTGCCGTGCCTCTTGGCGGCAAATACCGCTTGATCGATGTGCCCATTAGTAACTGTTTGAATTCCGGGCTGAAAAGAATTTTCGTCCTGACCCAGTTCAACTCCGCTTCCCTGAACCGTCACATTGCGAATACCTACCGATTTGATCCATTTGCGGAAGGTTTCATCGAAGTCCTCGCAGCCGAGCAAACGATGACGAACCCCAACTGGTTTCAGGGAACAGCCGATGCTGTGCGCCAACATCTTCATCGCTTCACGGGCCGGGAAAACGACTACCAATTGATACTTTCGGGCGATCAGCTTTACCGGATGGATTATCGCAAACTGCTTGATAGTCACTGGAAGCGTGGCGCCGACGTCACGATTTGCGTCATTCCCAAAAACGAATCGATGGCATCCAGTTTTGGCTTGCTCAAGCTCGGCAGCGACGGGCGTGTTGAGCAGTTCAGGGAAAAACCAAGGGGCAATGCTTTGCGCGAAATGCAAACGGATACTGCAGCGCTAGGATTAGCGCCTGAGGAATCCAAGAAGCGGCCATATCTCGCCTCGATGGGGATTTATCTTTTCAAGAGCAATATCTTGACGGATCTCCTTGCGGACGCGTCAATGATCGATTTCGGTTATCAAGTGATTCCAAGCGCAATCGAGAAGTGCGATGTCTACGGTTACCTCTTCGACGATTATTGGGAAGATCTTGGGACCGTGGAAGCCTTCTACAAAGCCAATATGGATCTGACCGGCAGCGATCCCCATTTTGATTTCCACGATATGACCGCACCCATTTACACACGCGCACGATTCCTGCCTTCCACGCGTGTAGAGCACTGCGACATCCGTGATTCCATTATTTCTGAAGGCTCGATTTTACGAGGAGCGCGGATCTTCAATTCTGTTGTTGGAATTCGCAGCCAGATTGGAGAAAACACCGAGCTTGAACGCGTCATGATGATGGGCGCGGATTTCTATGAGGATGACGAAGACTTCGAATACAACCGGCAACTAGGAGTCCCCAACATCGGAATCGGGAAGGGATCCAATATCCGGAACGCGATCATCGATAAAAACGCGCACATCGGTGAGAACGTTCGGATAGTGAATGAAGAGCGAGTCCAAAATTTCGACGGGGCCGGTTATTACATTCGAGACGGAATTGTGATTGTGCCCAAGGGCGGAGTGTTGCCGAGTGGCACCGTGATCTAACGGTGGTATTCCCCTCCTCACGAGGAGGGGAATAAACATTAATCCAACTCCGGGTTGGTCGCGTGACACGTCAAGCAGGTAACGTTCCCCTTCAGTTTCGCTTTGGCTCCGAACTCATCGCTGTTCAGCCGCGCCACCCATTTCTTCATGAGTCCAACCATGAACTCTTTATCTTTTTCGAAGTCACCGACCATCGGAGTCCGCACCTTGGGAATCTTGCTGAAATCAATCTGCCCGGAAACGTGACAATCGGTACACCAGACACGGCCATTCACCGGATCCTTTAAGGGCGATTGCCAATTGGGATTCGGGTGCTTGTTCTCCGGACGGCTGTAAAGGGCAGCAACCCACATGTGCATGAAATACGCCTTCACCATCGGCGGAATTTTTGGCTGATCCTCTTCTTTATCGGAACCGGCTCGTGCGAGCGGTGCGGCATTGGGATCGACCGCAGGTTTGGGCGAGTCTTCCAGGCGCTCGCCGGAACTGACGACTTCGATATTTTGACTACAGCCGGCCAGCAGGATTGTAAGAAATAGAACAAAACACAATTTCATATTAGCGGCCACTAAACCGAGGCCTCCGCTTTTCCTTGAATGCAGTAAGCCCCTCAAGAAAATCATCGCTGTAGAAACACTCCATTTGAACTTCACCCTCTCGCGTAAACGCGCTTTCCATATCGGAACTCAGGCTCCGGTAAATCGATTCCTTGGCCAGCCGCACGACTCGAGGCGCGCTTTTCGTCACCGTCGTGGCCAGTTCCAGGACCGTCGGCATCAGTTCAGCGTGCGGAACAACGCGGTTTACCAGCCCGATGCGTTGTGCTTCCTCGGCTGAAATCATCGAGCCCGTAAAGATAAGCTCACACGCGCTCGCACTACCTACCAGTTTGGGAAGAAACCAGCTTCCGCCCCAATCCGGATGCAGGCCAATCCGCGAGAAGCTGGCACCAAACGTGGCGGCATCGGAAGCAATTCGTATGTCGCAACCGAGCGCGAAACTGAAACCCGCTCCCGCACAAGGCCCGTTGACGGCGGCAATTACCGGTTTCGGCAAGGACCGCATGGTCTTTGTGATTCGTTGCCCGTTTGCAAGAACTTGTCGAAACCCTTCCTCATCGTTGCTCTCACGCAGGCGCTTTAAATGGTCGATATCGCCGCCGGCGGAAAACCCGCGCCCTTCGCCCGTCACGATGACGACTCGTACGGCATCATCCGCGCCGATCTTGGCGAGGACATCCAGAATTTCTTCTCGCATCGGCCCGCCGAATGCGTTCAGCTTATCCGGCCTGTTGAGCTTGATAGTCGCGATTGGCCCGTCAGTCGTGAAAATGATGGTTTCGTACACTTAACAACCTGGCGCGTGTGAAACCTTCATCTCGTTGAGCTGCTTTTTCTGAATCTTCACGGCGAGGTCCAGCACGGCTTCGACTGCCTGACGTGCCTGCTGCTGAAGCTGCGGAGTGACCGCATACTTTTCAAGCACGGTCCGCCCTAGATGCACATGCCACTGTTCGTCCGGCTGAATGGCCTCCCGATAGAGGGCCGCAGTCGAATTGTCGCCGGCAGCCTCACAAAACTCGATGAATTGTTCGTTTTTCTTCAATGCAAGCGACTCACGCGTGAACTGAGCAGCCCCGATCCGCTCGACTGTCGTCTTGAAGCCGGACAATAACTGGAACATGGGTCCGTAGCCGCCGGCGCCGGGATCGAAGTCACGAAGATCGACTCCCATTTTTTGCAGATGCTCTTCGATGAGCCGGTAATGCTTGGCCTCGTCGCCTACCTGCCTCGCCAGTGCAAGTTTCACCTCGATTTCCGGCGTGGTCGGTATCCATACGGCAGCAATCTCACTCGCTTCCAGCTCATTCTTGAGGGCCATTTTCAGCCGGCGTACGACTTCCGACTTGTCGATCGCGTCTATTGCCGGTTCTTTGAGCAGATCCAATGCGGAGAGTCTCTCGTGGACGTACGTTTCAAGTCCCTGAACAAAGCTCATGACTTGCGATTATATCGCATCACCATTGTGTTATCTTGTGCACCATGTCGCTATCAAGACGGCAGTTTTTCCGGCGACTGATGCATCCGGGCCAAAAATCCCCGGAGGAGCGCCGGAGTCGTTATGACCTGATGGACACATATGTCCGCACGCATTTACTTCCATATGATTTCGCCTTGACCGCGGAACAGGAATCGGAGCTGTTGACCTCAGTTCGTTCGGCCCTGGAGGAAACAAGCGACGAAGAGTTGTTCTCGGCTATCTTGCGTTTCAAAGTCGAAGAAGTAGCAGACACAAAAATCCGGCGCTGGCGCAGTGAAAACCAGCAAAAGGAACAAGTAATCCGTCTAAAAGAAGTACGCGATTCCGCAGCGGACTACGTGAGTGCATTCCTCAATGGACAGGCAACACCCGCAGCAATTGAACAGCTTAGGGTCCGATTCGCGATTGAGGATTCGAGGTTGCTGGAGGGTGAATTAGCGAAGCAGATCCGGGAATGGATTGTGGGCATGGACGATAGCGAATTACTTCAGTACGACGTTGTCACCGTGAAGGACCTTGTCTTTGCACAGCTTCGGTCGTGGTGCTAACCGGCATCACAGGAAGTCGATAAATCAGCAACTTAGGCGGGCACCAAAAGCCCGCCTTTTTCCATGTCCACATGAATGTCCACATCGACACAGTTTGGTCTCGCTTTTTTAGACTCTAATGCCCTCAGGTTAACAGTTGCCGGAACCAGTTTTCTGCCGAGTGCTGAGAATGACTGAGATGTACTGTGGTCGTGGGTTTTAGGCGGATCGGCAGTCCTGTGGATTACTGCGGTTTTCTACCTAGGGTCCTTTGACAATCCCTTTGACCTATTTTGTGGTGTGTTAGGTTGTTGGGTGGACAGTCAGCAGCATTCAGCAACATCGCGCGGCATTATCCCCCCTCACTTCCTCAAACGCTGAGTTCGACTTCCCGGAAACGCACTAGGCGGCGCTTTGGTCCGGGTTTGGCTCAAACTGGTCGACTTCACTTGTCACCCCTGAACTCGTCTTGTCCCTCAAAATCACC
>Ga0126369_10003791_pt1 | contig 10981 bp, 11 predicted proteins | sample PanSoiMetaPlot_1_FD_109646 | JGI IMG/M metagenome (GOLD analysis project Ga0126369, IMG submission 109646) | Tropical forest soil microbial communities from Panama - MetaG Plot_1 | ecosystem: Environmental > Terrestrial > Soil > Tropical forest > Bulk soil | place: Panama | collected 2016-02-17
ATGGCGAGCAGCGACAAGTCGTAAGCAATTTTCAGCACGCCCGCGATCAAGAGCGGCCAGCCGAAGACCGAGGCACCCAGCAGATACCCGGCGAGCAGCGGGCTCACCGACGCGGCGAGACTGCGCGGCACCGAGGTAATGCTCGCTGCCGCCGCCCGCTCGGCGGGGGTGACGACCGCCATCACATACGAACCGCGTGTCGGCACGTCCATCTGCGAGAGCGCGCTTCGGGCCAGAAGCAACACGATCACCCAGCCGAGGTGCGGAACGAAGGGAGTGATCACTAGCATCAGGTTGGCCGGAAGGTGGGTGAAGACCATCGTGTTGACCAATCCGATGCGCTTTGCGATACGCACCGCGACCAGATAGGACACTGCGGACAGGATGCCGGTCCAGAAGAAGATCGTGCCGGCGACCGTGGTGGAGAGCTGGAAGCGCTCGAATAGCCAGAGCGCGAGCATCGACTGCACGACGAATCCACCGCCGAAGGCATCGAGGCTGAACAGCCCCGCCAACGTGAGCACGATTTTCTTCGACGGCCCGAGCGGCGCCGCGGGTACGTGTTCCTCCGCAGCCAATCGCTTCGGCAGCTTGAGGTAGATCCACGCCGTACCGAGACCGATCAGTCCGTAGAGAACGAACATCGCCTGCAATGCGGGCTTGCTTGCCGCGTAGCCGCCATTCACCAGTAGTTCCGGCACGGCAGCGAACAGAGCTCCCACCGCCGCCGCCAGCGCGCCCGTGACGCTGTAGCGCGCGAACGCAGCCGTGCGCTCGCGGTCGCTCGCGACGTGTGCGAGCACCGCCTGCTCGAGCGGTAGAAACACGCTGACGTCGCCGCTCGAAGGATTGAGCGTGCCGACCACGGCGACCACGAGCAGCGGCCAGAAATCTCGCACTCCGGCGAACGCGAAGCCCGTGACCGCCATCAGCGCCGCCGCAGCGAGCAGCAACGTCCGGTAACCCGCGCGATGTGCATGCAGTCCGACGAGGAGCGAGAGCGCGGCCGAACCGAGCAGCGTGCCGGTCGCGATCACGCCGACCTGAAATGGCGTGAACCCGAGGGCAATCAGGTATACCGGCAGCAGAAGGCTCACGTAGCCGTCGCTGAAGGCACGAAGCCCCCGCGCGGTCAACACGCGGCGCATCGTCGACGCGTTTGTCTCGCTCATTTGACGACCGCGCCGTAGCTGAAATCGTCGAACACGGTCACGCTGTCAGCCTTGGTCCAAACGCCGACCGCTCCAGGGCCCGCAATGTGCGAATCCTCCTGCTCGATGTAGCGCTTGCCGTCGAGGGCCACCGCGACGCGGGAGCCGACGAACTCGACCCGGAGAACGTGCCATCGATCCTTCGCCACCGGCGCATCGACGTACTTGATCGTGATGCGGCGACCGCCTTGCGTGTAGTAAAGCGAGACGTTGCTCTCCAGCGCGTTGGCACGGGCGATGTAATAGTTGTCTCCGTCCTTCCACCGCCAGACGACGCCCCCGGCCTGGTCTTCCCTGCCGGCAAGCGGTTTGAATTTCACTTCGACGTAGCCGTCGGCGATCGAGACGTCACGTTTCACGCACCAGGGAAAGTCGCCGCGGGCGCTCTGCTTGAGCACGTTGGGAGAGCTCGGCGCCGTTGGCTCGGCTTCGACCGTCCAACGATGCGCGCCGCGGCCTGTCACGCCGGCGATCCATCCCGAGGGCAAGGCTCCGACGGCGTCGGTGTCGAAATTGACAGTTTCGCCCAGCGCACTGCTCGCCACCCCACAGGCAAGCAATGACAATCCGGCCGTCGCGATTGCTTTGGTCATGGCAAGTCTCCTCCGAATCTCGGCTGACGGCTCGCAGGATGATTGCCTGAACAAGACACGCTCCCACCCGGGCCGTCGGCCCGATGTCAGGAGCAGAGCTTGGACGTAAGGAACGTCTTTGAAACGCGGATGCGTGCGTGCTCGCACGCTGCCGGATGAGCCGGCCTTGCTTCGCGGGGAGTCTGCTCGCAATCCCCGCGAAGGCAGTCTAGCACATGCTCGGACGCTAGTACCCGCTGCGCATTCCTGTCGAATTGCTGCGGGCGGCTGGTGCAGGCGCGGTCCGCGGTGGTGCGGCCGTCGTGGCGCCGCCGACCGAAGTCGGCGTTCCGCTTGGCGCACCCGATGCAAACGGACGCATCCCGGACACGATCTCATCGACGCTCGCGTAACTGCCCGTCGCCGCCCAGCGACTGCTCGAGACCAGCAGGCAGTCATCGGCGTAAGAGATCATCATGTATTGGCCTTGGCGACGCATCGCCTCGCGAGCCTCTGCCCCGGCGGCGCTCATATCCACCGGCGGCTCGTAGCCGCGATAGATCACCTGATCGCTCTTGTCGAGAAGCGTGTAACACACGACGGCCGACGCCGGCCCTGCGGCTGCGGATGCCGCCAACAGCGCGAACAGCGTCAGGAAACGTTTGCACATAACGAACCTCCTGGCCTCACGGCCGCTGAGGTCGTGCGCGCGCACCTCGCCAGGCACGGCCGACCGAAGGCCATTATCTGCATGAATTGCCTAGGAATTCAAGTTCGGCGCGGTCGAACGGCCGCTCGGCACGACGCGAAAATACAACACTCTCGCAGCATTCCGCTATTTCCGTAGCAGGGCAATGCCGCGATTGAGGCCTTCGAGCGTCAGCGGGAACATGCGCGGCCCGAGCAGCTCGAGCACGATCTGCGTGGAGCGGGTGTAGCCCCACGAGCGCTCGGGCTCGGGGTTGAGCCAGATCGCGTGGCGATAGGCATCGATCAGGCGTTTGAGCCAGGCGACACCCGGCTCGTCGTTCATGTATTCGACGCTGCCGCCCGGCTGCACGAGCTCGTAAGGGCTCATCGCCGCGTCGCCGACGAAGATCAACCGCCAGTCGGGACCGTACTTGTGCAGGACGTCGAAGGTGGCGATGCGCTCGTTGCGCCGCCGCCGGTTGTCGCGCCAGACGTGATCGTAGACGCAGTTGTGGAAGTAGAAGTATTCGAGGTGACGAAACTCGCTCTTCGCCGCCGAGAACAGCTCCTCGCACACCTCGACGTGCGGATCCATCGAGCCGCCGATGTCCAGAAAGAGGAGCACCTTGACCCGATTGCGCCTCTCGGGCACCAGATGCAGGTCGAGCCAGCCGGCATTCTTCGCGGTGCCTTCGATCGTCGCATCGAGATCGAGCTCTTCGGGCACGCCTTCGCGCGCGAAGCGGCGCAGCCGCCGCAGCGCGACCTTGATGTTGCGCGTGTTCAATTCGACCGAATCGTCGAGGTTGCGAAACGTTCGCTCGTCCCAGACCTTGATCGCGCTGCGGCTGCGCCCGCCGTCCTGGCCGATACGTATGCCTTCAGGGTTGTAGCCGTACGCGCCGAATGGGCTGGTACCTGCCGTGCCGATCCACTTCGAGCCGCCCTGGTGGCGCGCACGCTGTTCTTCGAGGCGTTGCTTGAGCGTCTCCATGAGCTTGTCCCAGCCGCCCAGCGCCTTGACGAGCTCCTTTTCTTCCTCGGTGAGCGTGCCTTCGATCGCCTTGCGGACCCATTCCTCGGGGATCCCGGCGCGGATGTCGAAGATGCTCTCGAGTCCGTGAAAGTACGCCCCGAAGGCTAGGTTGAAGCGATCGTAGAGCGCTTCGTCCTTGATCAGGCAGGTCCGCGCGAGGTAATAGAAATCGTCGATGCTGTGCGCAACGACGTCCTCCTGCAGAGCCTCAAGCAAGGTGAGGAACTCGCGCGTCGAGACAGGGAGCTTGGCCGCCTTCAGGTGCAGGAAGAAGTCGATCAGCATGAATGCCTACCGCGGCCGGTCGAGCATGAATTGCAGGTGCCGCTTCACCGCCGGCCACTCGCTTTCGATGATGCTGAACACCACCGTATCGCGATAGACGCCGTCGGCCGAGAGCTGGTGGTTGCGTAGAACGCCGTCTTGCTTTGCCCCAAGCCTCGCGATCGCCTCGCGCGAAGCGTGATTGAACCAGTGGGTGCGAAACTCGACCGCGATGCAGCGAAGCTTCTCGAACGCGTGGGTGAGGAGCAGCAGCTTGCACTCGGTGTTGATCGCCGTGCGCTGCGCTCTCTTCGCGTACCAGGTGTGCCCGATCTCGAGCCGGCGATTCGCAGCGTCGACGTTGAAGTAACGCGTGCAGCCGACGATATCGCCGCTGGCAGCGTCGCGGATGACGAACGGCATCGCGCCTAGCTGCTCTCGCATGCCCAGCGCAGCCGCAACGTAATCGCCCATCTTTTCCGGCGCCGCCACAGACGTGTACCACAGCCGCCAGAGCTCGCCGTCGGTCGCAGCGCGCCGCAGACCATCCTCGTGCTCGCGCGCGAGGGGCTCGAGCGTGGCATGACGGCCGCGCAGCGTGACCGGCTCGACGAAACGCGCGCTCACCGCCCCGATCGAGCCATGAACACTACCCGCTCGAACAGATGCACGTCCTGCTCGTTCTTGAGCAGGGCACCATAGAGCGGCGGGATGATCACCTTCTTGTCGGAGCTGCGCAGGGCTTCGGGAGGAATCTCTTCGGCGAGCAGGAGCTTCAGCCAGTCGAGAAGCTCGGAAGTCGACGGCTTCTTCTTGAGCCCCGGCACGTCTCGCAACTCGAAGAACACTTCCAGCGCCTCTTTGAGCAAGGCGCGCTTCAATCCGGGAAAGTGGACGTCGACGATGCGGATCATCGTCTCCCGGTCGGGGAACTTGATGTAATGAAAGAAGCAGCGACGCAGGAACGCGTCGGGAAGCTCCTTCTCGTTGTTGCTGGTGATGACGACCAGGGGCCGGTACCGCGCGCGAATCGTCTGTTGCGTCTCGTAGACGTAGAACTCCATCCGATCGAGCTCACGCAAGAGGTCGTTCGGGAATTCGATGTCAGCTTTGTCGATCTCGTCGATCAAGACGACCGCAGGAGTGGCGGATTCGAAGGCCTCCCACAGCACGCCGCGCTTGATGTAGTGGGCGATGTCTGCGACGTGCTCATCGCCCAGTTGCGAGTCGCGCAACCGCGACACGGCGTCGTACTCGTATAAACCCTGCTGCGCCTTGGTTGTGGACTTGATGTGCCATTGCACCAGCGGACGTCCGATGGCGCGCGCGACCTCCTCGGCGAGCATCGTCTTGCCGGTGCCGGGCTCGCCCTTGACGAGCAGTGGACGCTCGAGCGTGACTGCGGCATTCACCGCCAGCATCAGATCGGGCGTTGCGACGTAGGTATCGGTGCCTTCGAAGCGCATGGTCGTCACATCCTACCCCACGAAATACCGCAGCGACCAGAGGACGATCATACCAACCGCGATCGTCAGCGTGGCGCTCTGCCGCCACCACGCGATCCCGCCCGCGACGAGCGCCGCGACGAGCTTCGCATTGCCAGGATCGAGGCGAAGCACTCCCGGCCAGGCGAAGACGATCGCCGGGACGACGATCGCCGTGACCATCGCGACCGGCACTTGTTTGAGCGCGCGGGCGAGCAGCGGCGGCATCTCGCGCCGCGCGAAGAACGCGATGAACGACAGCCGCGACGCATAGGTGATCGCGCCCACCGCGAAGGTCAGCAGCCAGATAGTGAGCTCTCTATCCACGCGCGCGCATCGTCCTGTCGCCGATCATCCCGGCGGCGATGCCGAGCAGCCCCGCGCAGATCATCGACATGCGCAGCGGCATCGCGTCGAGGGCGACGACGGCGATCCCGCTCACGGCGAAGACCAGGAGCGAAACCCTGTCGCGCAGCAGCGGCACCAGTACCGCGATGAAGCACAGCGGCACCACGAACTCGAGCTGCCACGACGCTGGAACGATCTGACCGACGAAGATGCCGACCACCGTCGCAACCTGCCAGGTCCCCCAGAGCAGCACTCCGGTGCCGAGGAAGTACGAGGCATTGGCGGACAGATCGTCGGAGTCGCGGAAGCGTTGGATCGTGCCTGCAAACGCCTGATCCGTGAGCACGTAGGAAAGCACGTTCCGCCAGCGCTGATCGAGCGGCCGCAGGTGCGTCGCCATCGCAGCGCTGTACATCAGAAGCCGCAGGCTCACCACCAGGCAGGACAGCACGATCACGCCAAACGGCGCATCGGCCGCGAGCAGCTGCACGGCAACGATCTGCGCTGCGCCGCTGAACATGATCATCGACATCGCGAGCGCGGCAAGGGGCGAGGCGCCCACGGAAATCGCACCGACGCCGCATACCATGCCGAAGGGAATGATGCCCAACAGCATGGGTGCCATGTCGCGGACACCCTCGAGAAATGCGGGGCGGGAGAAGTGTGCGCGCATGCGATTTGCTGGAACCGAAAATTAAGGGCCTGCGGCCGGAAGCCGCAGGCCCACGCAGAGTTTTAGCTCGATTATACCCTGCAGATTGTGCCGATCGCTTTACGAATCCGGATCGAGAGTGGGCCAGTCTGCCTTGCCCGCGATGCATCGCGCGAGGTAGATCGCCAGACCGGGATCGCCGGTGTAAAGCGAATAGCGACGCATGCCGTAGCTCGCGGCATGCGCTTCGCTCTGCTGGATCGCGTGCATCGCGAACGCGCGCGCTCGATCGAGCCAAAGCTGGTCCCCGGTCCGAGCGAAGAGCTTGAGAAACGTGTATCCGTTTCCCGCCGTACCATGGCAGAAGCTGGCGCCTTTGCGCAACGGTCCGGCTTTCCAAACCAGCTCGCCAGCAGCGATAAGCAACTCGTCGAGACGCCCATCGCACAATGTGGCAAGGCTCGTTACGACGCCCGGCGCTCCGTGACACCACTGTACGAGCCGCTTCGTGCGGTCTGACGCCGGCCATTCGGGCGGCCAGTTGACAAGTGGACCTTCGCGCTTCGCCGTTGCTATGGTGGCGGCGACGATGCGCTCGATCCACTCCGCTCGCTCGCGTGATGGAAACAATGCAAGTCCGCGCACGATGGCGCCGGCGTTTCCCGCAAAGCCGTGTCCCGCGCCGAGATACGTCGATCGCCGTCCATAGAGCTCCTGGTCCCAGAGCTGGCAAGCGTCGGGGCCCTCGATGAGCGCCCCCTCGAGCGCTCTTGCAGACGAGAGAAACAGTTCGATCCAGCGCCGCTCTCCCGTCCACTCGTGCATGGCGAGCGCTGCATGCATGGTTCCGGGCGCACCCCAGAGCAGTTCCCGCGTCGCGTTTTTCGTGTTCTCCGCGATCGATCGCGCAAGTCGCTCGGCGATTTCCGGCGCTGGTTGCAGCTTATAACGAGTCAGCAAGACCCCGGAGCGACCGATCAGATACGACTCGATGCCCTCATGCGGGTGGCCGATCTCGCGCAGATTGAGCGATTCGAGCTCGGCGAGCGCGTCTGTGAACTGCCCTGTCTGCGATGCCAAGCCTTGTCGGGCAAGATCGTCGAGGGCCCAGAGGGTTCCGGCGGCGCCGAGATAAAGCATCGTGTAAGGGGCCGAAGCCTTCTCGCCTTCCGCGTCGAGCGGATGCGGCGGCCACAGCCGACCGGACGAGAACCATTCCTCGCAATCGCGCACTATCGCGTCGATCGCTCGCCGCGCCACACTCGCATCCCACCGTGCGCCGGACAGCCGCTCGTGGCGGTCAGGCTCGAACAGCTGCATTGAGCATTCCCCGCGACGTCAGACTGCGGCCGGCGTGTTCCGCCGCGTGTAGTAGAACATGAATCCTATGCCGAGGAAGAGAATGCACCCAGCGATCACCTTGGCGTAGAACATCGGCACGTAGCCGTGCTCCGGAGGCGAAAGCGCGAACACGATCGAAAGCAGGGTCGAGCCGACGCCGAGCACCGTGACGATCGCGACGCCCGCGGCGCCACCCGGAACGGGCAGCACCTGGTGTTGCTCGCCGACGCGCTTTGCCCGCAACACCGGCAGCGCCGCGAATAGATACACGAGCGGAATGAAGGTGAGGATGATCGTCATGTCGACGAGCGCCTGATAAGCCTCCCCGATCGTCGATCCGGCGAGCGCCACGAGCACGAGCAAGGTCGTGATGACGCCCGTGACGACGAGCGCGATGACCGGCGTGTGCAAGCGCGGGTGCAGCCGACCGAGCGCTGGCGGAAGGTAGCGGTCCACTCCGACGACGTAAGGCATCCGCACGCCGCCAGTCACCCATGCAGCGAGCCCTCCGATGCTCGCGAGAGCGATAAGCGCGCTGGCGATGGTTCCCAGCGCAGGCGCTCCGAGTCTGCCGGCGATGGTCGCGATCGCCTCAGGGACTCCCGACAGCGCGTCGATCTGCGCTCTCGGAAGCGCCGCGAGCATCGCCCACGTCCCAACAAGATAGAAGGCGATGATCACCACGGCCGACAGCAGGATCGCTCTCGGGATGACACGCCGCGGATCGCGGATCTCGGCTCCCATCAGCGGCGCGAGTTCGTAGCCCACGAGCCCGAACATCATCGTCGCGAAAGACTTGACGAGCGCGCCGTCCGAGAGGTCGGGCACGAGGGCGCCAGCGAAAGGCGTCGCGCCGCCGAAACGCCATACGAGGGCGAGCGCCGCTGCCGCAAGAATCACCAGCACGACGACCACGACGATGGCGCCCGCGTTCGGAATCCATTTCGCGCGTGCCAGACCGAGGATGTTCGCGACGACGACGAACCAGATCACCGCGACTGACAGCACGGCGTTGAACGCGTAGTCGTCCTTGAGTCCCGGCGCTGCGACGCCGTAGGCCGCGGCGGCGGTGAGAAACAGCAACAGCGTGGGAAAGAACACGAAGTTCGACACGACGTACGACCAACCGCAGACGAATCCGTGGAAGTCGCCGAACGCCTGCTTGACCCAGACGTAGAGCCCGCCTTCGCCGGCATAGCGTGAATTCATCTCCATGACGGCAAATCCGCAGGGGACGAAGAACGAAACGAGCGCCAGAATCCACAGCGCGAGGCTGGGAGCGCCGGACTGGGCGGCGGTCGAAAGCCATTGCGGTCCGATGATCGCGACCGCGTAGAGCAGAACGACGTCGCGCAATCCGAGAACGCGTGGCAGGCCCGATGGCGCACCTTCCTGCGTATTTTCTTCTTCGCTCACTTATGCTCCCCCTGCCCGTCATCGCGGGGCGTTGTGCTCAAAGTATAAGGGCTCTCCACTCGCGAGATCAGGCCTTCACGCCTCCCGCGGTCAATCCACCGACCACGCGCTCCTGGAACAACGCGATTAGGATCGAGATCGGGACGATGGCGACGATCAGCGCGGCTGACATGAGCGGCCAGGGAAACGCGAACTCGCCCTGGTAGAGCGTGATGCCGACCGAGAGCGTTCGCATGCTGACCCGGTTCATCATGGTCAGCGCGAGCAGAAACTCGTCCCAGGCATTGACGAAGGCGAGGATCGCCGCGGTGAACACCCCCGGCGCCGAGAGAGGGATGACAATGCGGAAGAGCGCACCGACACGCGAGCAGCCGTCGACCATTGCCGCGGCCTCGAGGTCGGCCGGGATGTCCTGGAAGAAGCTCGCCATCACCAGCGTGCACACCGGCATCGACAGAACGGCGTAGGGCAGGATCAGGGCGAGATAAGTGTTGAGCAAGCCCAGGTCGCGCATCACCTTGAACAGCGGCACCATCAGGGAAATGAGCGGAAACATCGCAATCGCCATCAGAGCCGCCATGATCAGGCCGCGCTGCGGGACGCGCAGCCGCGTCAGCGCGTACGCCGCGCAGGCGGAGACGAGTACGCACAGCACCGTCGAGAGCGAGGCGACGACGAAGCTGTTCCACAGAAAGCGCAGCAGCGGCTGCTCGGTGAACGCCTGCACGTAATTGGCGAGCGTGGGCGCGACTGGGAGATAGCTGATCGGGTGAGTCATCAACTCAGTCTCGGTCTTGAGCGAGGTGGCGAGAATCCACAGCGCCGGGAAGAAGCCGTTGACGGCGACGATCAGCCCCGCCAGCCATACCATCGCCTTTCGTTTCGGCAGCCGCACGTCAATCTCCTGCGCCGCGACCAGCACTGCGCCGCGTGTAGCGGAGGTAACTGCTGGTGGCGACCATACTGACCACGAACATGATGGCGGCGAGCGCCGAGCCATAGCCGAAGTCCAGAAAGTCGAGCGTCGTCTTCTGGATGTACATGGCAAGCGTCTCGGTCGAGTCCCCCGGGCCGCCGCCCGTCATAGCGTAGGGAATGTCGAAGGTCTGGATCGCGGTGATCGTACGGAAGATCAACGCCACGAAGATCGCCGGCCGCAGCATCGGCAGCGTGATCGAGACGAAGCATTGCCAGCGCGTGGCGCCGTCGACCTCGGCCGCCTCGTAGAGCTCGCGCGGAATCGTCTGCAGCCCGGCGAGCAACATCAAGGCCATGAACGACGAGGACTTCCAGACGATGGCGATGCAGATGGCGGCGATGGCAAGGTTCGGCTCGGTCAGCCATGCGAGTGGCTCGATGCTCACGCGCGCAAGCACGTCGTTGACGATGCCCTGCTTGTACTCGAAGAACCAGCGGAAGATGAGCCCGGAGAACACGAGCGGAAGCGCCCAGGGCAGCAGCAGCCCGAGCCGCACCGGCCACTTGTAGCGGAACGGCATGTTGGCGAGAAGCGCGAGGCCGAGGCCTACCAGCAAGGCGCCCGGGACGGTGATCACCGCGTAGATCACCGTGTGCCCGAGCGAGGACCAGAAGCGCGCGTCGTCGAAAGCGCGGCGATAGTTGTCGATACCGACGAAAGGTTCGCCCTTCCACGGCTCGGCGAGGTGGATGTCGAAGAGGCTGTTCCAGACGAGCGCCGCGATCGGGTAGACGACGATCAGCAGCAGGAGCAGCGCCGCCGGAGCGAGCAGCAGATAGCCCAGCCCGCGCTCGGAGAGACTCTTTCGCACGATCGAGCGTCGTCCCCGCGCAAGCGGGGACCCAGCGCCGTTTGTTGCAAAAGTCACTGGATTCCCGTCCCCGTTTCAAGCATTCGGGGACAAGCTTTGCGCGGCAATGACGATACTAGCGATAGATCGGCGCGAGACGTGCCTTCATGTCGGCGAGCGCAGTGTCGGTCGTCTTGC
>Ga0126369_10003792_pt1 | contig 10980 bp, 9 predicted proteins | sample PanSoiMetaPlot_1_FD_109646 | JGI IMG/M metagenome (GOLD analysis project Ga0126369, IMG submission 109646) | Tropical forest soil microbial communities from Panama - MetaG Plot_1 | ecosystem: Environmental > Terrestrial > Soil > Tropical forest > Bulk soil | place: Panama | collected 2016-02-17
AGCATCAGGTCCGGCCTGCCGTTTCTGCTTTTCCGTCAAAGAAGTGCGTTGATCCCGCCAGCGTTCTCGATCGGCCGGCTGGCGCTCGTCTCGGTCCTGGCATTCGTCTTGTTTGCCGTGGTCTCGCTGCTCGGCGGTGCGACTGTGCTCCTCAATTCGGCCGCCCCCGGCACGGTCCGCGAGCTGGCGGCCTCGTACATCCCGTCCGCCGGCGCCTCGAGTCAGCCGCGCTCGCTGGTGCTGGCGCTCCTGCCCGTCGAGGAGCGCCGGCGCGTCGTCATGCCGCCGGTGGCGATGCTCGACGCTCCGCCGCCGAAGCCGATCGAGCCGCCGGAGCCGCGGCAACGCGCGATCACGGCCTCGGTCGCCTACGGCGGCCCGATCTCCGAGAGCGAGCTCACCTTCGCCAAGGGCTATTCCCGGCGTCGCGCCGTCCTGCTCGCCGCCAACATGACCTCGCCGCCGTCAATCCCGCAGCTCACGGCCGCCATCAACATCAAGAAGATCCGCGCCGCCAGCCTGCGCTTCACCCATCAGGAGCGCCGCGTCAGCCGCGCGGCCGTCGACAACCGCTATGTCGGCGACAACCGCTATGTCGGCGACAACCGTTCTTCGGTCGACAACCGCACTTCGGTCGACAACCGCCCTTGGGCCGACAACCGCCCCCGTACCACCAGGCACGCGCGCGGGCAGAACCGCCATGGCGACCGGCAGTCCGGCTATACCGACCGGCAGTCCGGCTATACCGACCGGCAGTCGCGCTATGACGACCGGCAGTCCCGCTATGGCGGCTATGATTACAATGGCTACGACCGGAGCAGCCGCCACGACCGGCGTCACGTCCGCGACCGCTATGGCGACAGCCGCTTTGCCCGGGCCGATGGTGCGTACCGGCGGTTCTGACGGAAGTCAGAACGTCCCGCCCGCCGCGCGCTCGCTGGCGATGATGTGGCGCGGAATGACGAGCCGCTCGACCAGCTCGACCGCAAGATAGAGCGCGACGCCCAGGATGGTGAGGCAGACGATCCCGGCGAACAGGAGCTGGGTGTCCATGCCGCCGTTCGCGACCATCAGGAGGTAGCCGAGCCCTGCGTCGCCGCCGACGAACTCGCCCACCACGGCGCCGACCACCGCGAGGGTGATCGAGATCTTCAGGCCGGCGAAGATCGCCGGCAGCGCGTCGGGCAGGCGGATCTTGAAGAAGGTGTCCCATGCGCCGAGGCCCATGGAGCGGGCGAGGTGGATCTTTTCCGGCTCGATCGCCGCGAGCCCGACCGCCGTATTGATGACGACCGGGAAGAACGCGATCAGGAACGCGATCAGCACCTTCGGGACGAGGCCGAAGCCGAACCACACCAGCAGCAGCGGCGCGACCGCGACCTTGGGCATCGCCTGCGAGGAGATCAGCAGCGGCAGGACGGCGCGGGCGAACGGCGGCCACAGGAAGATCATCAGCGCGAGCGGAATCCCGACCGCGATCGACAGCGCGAAGCCGAGCACGATCTCGAGCGTGGTCACGCCGCTGGCGACGGTGAGCAGCGCGGCGTGCTTGACCATGGCGGCCACGATGGCGCTCGGCGGCGGCAGCAGGAACGCCGGCACACCGAACGCGCGGGTGCCGGCTTCCCACACCACCAGGACCGCGATCACCAAGCCGGTCGGCGCCAGCACCGCCGCGACCCGCGCCCGGGTCGCCCGCGCGGCGCGCCGCCGCTCGACGCTCGCCTCCACCTCGTCGAGGTGCGGCGGGGCGGCGATGATCGGCTCGCTCTCGCTCATCGGTCCGGCTCAATGCTCGCGCAGCACGCCGCGGGCGAGGAAGAGATCGAGGATCTCACGACAGTAGTGGGAAAATTCCGGCGTGTCGCGCAGCGCGAGCGTGCGTGGGCGCGGCAGGTCGATGTCGATCAGCCGGTCGATCCGTCCGGGCCGCGGCGTCATCACGATCACCTGGTCGGACAGGAACACTGCCTCCGCGACGCTGTGGGTGATGAACAGCACGCTGATGCGCCGCTCGTGGCAGATGCGCTGCAGGTCGAGCACGAGCTGGTCGCGGGTGAGCGCATCGAGCGCGCCGAACGGCTCGTCCATCAGGAGCTGGGGCGGATCGTGGATCAGCGCGCGGCAGAGCGAGACGCGCTGGCGCATGCCGCCGGACAATTCGTGCGGGTACTTGTCCTCGAAGCCGGCGAGCCCGACCGCGGCGAGCAGATCGCGCGCCCGCCGCTCGGCGAATGCGCGTTCGAGCCGCTTGGCCTCCGCCTGCAGCATGACGTTGCCGAGCGCGGTGCGCCATTCGAGCAGCACCGGGCTCTGGAAGACGATCCCGATATCGGTGCGCGGGCCGTCGAGCGGGGCGCCGTCGATCGCGACGACGCCGCTTGACGCCGGCATCAGGCCGGCCGCGATCATCATCAGCGTGCTCTTGCCGCAGCCGCTCGGGCCGACGATCGAGATGAAGGCGCCGCGCCCGCCGCTGAGCGAGACATGGTCGAGCGCCCGCACCGCACCGTCGCGGCTCGCATAGACTTTGCTCAGGCCGCGCAGGTCGAGATAGGGCGGGGCGGTGTCAGGCGAGGTCGTTGTCATCTTGCCGCGTCATTGCGAGCGACCCGCAATGACATCCTGGAGCCTCACGTCTTCTTCGGCTCGGGCGACGGCGGCAGGAACTCGTTGCCGGTCGGGACGAAGTCGTTGGTGTAGAGCTGGCGCGCCTCGAGCGGTGTGGTGACGCCGCCATATTGTTTGAGCACCTCGACGGTCTGCTCCCAGTCCTTGTCGGACATCCAGCCGAGCGGCTTGCCGACCGTATTGGGCGTGACCCAGTTCTCCCAGGAGAGCTCCGCCTCGCGCCGCACCACCGCGTCCTCGACCGTGGGTGAGAACTTCTTCACCGCCGCGACCAGCTCGTCCGGATGCGCGCGCGCATGGATGAAGCCCTTCACGCTCGCGGCGACGAAGCTGCGGATTAGCTCCGGCTCCTCCTTGAGGAAATCGTTGTGCACCACGATGCAGTTGCTCACCGCGCTGACCCCGCAGTCGGCGTACCAGAACACGCGCGTCTTCTTGCCGCCGCGGATCTCCACCGTCGGCACCTGGCCCTGCACGAATCCGGCGATCGCCTGCACCTGGCCGGTGATCAGCGCCGGCGGCGTGCCGGCCGGGTCGACGCTCACCACCCGGATCTTGTCGGCATCGAGCTTGCAGCCTTTGACGAAGGCCGGCCATTGCTGGAACTGGGCCGAGCCGGGCGTGATCGCGATGCTCTTGCCTTCGAGATCCTTCGGCGAGTGGATCGGGGAGTCGGCCAGCACCGCGACGCCGGTCGGATTGCGCCGGTAGATGCCGGCGACCGCGCGGATGTTCATCCCTTTCGAGACGCTGTTGCCGACCACGAAGCCGTCGGAGAAGCCGAACTGCGTCGCCTTGCTGGCGACCAGCTGGGCGGTGCTGCCCGAACCCTTGCCCGGGCCCATGTCGACGTTCAGGCCGGCCTCTTTGTAGAAGCCCTTCTCCTGCGCCACCATGAATCCGGCGTTCGGCCCCTGATACACCCAGTCGAGCCGGAACGTGACGTCGCGCATCTTGGTCTGCGCGACGGCGGGTCGGGCAACCGGGATGGTCGCCAGCGCGGCGCCGGCGCAACGCAGGAATTGACGGCGGGAGGATGAGGATCGGTCGAGCATGGGCGGGTCCTCGCGGCGAAAGAAAGAATGAAGTCTGGAACGCGTAGCCGGGGCGGTGCCAAGCGCGCGGCGCTGTCGGCGGTGTGGTGGCGATCGGCACCGCGCCTCGTGACGGGCGTCGATCGAGGGCGAAAACCCGCGAATTTCCAGACACATCCCCAGCGTTCTCGCGGCAAGGCTTCCATAGAAGCGGCGAAGGGTCAACGGCGAGTCGTGTCGCGGTTCGTGCCGCAAGCCAGGAGACTGATACCGCTTGGGGTTGTGCGAGGGTACGGACGACTCGCGCAAAATGCGTAACCCGTCGTAAGGAGAAATTAACAGCCCGTTAACCTGCGGGGTAAATATTGAGTGCGGTGGATTTGCAGGAGGCAAAACCATGAAATCGTTGCCCGCCCTCGGACCGGCGCCGCAGATCAATGACGACCAGGAGGTTCCCGAGGAACTGATCGGCCGTCTCTACCGCGCAACAGAAAGTTCCGTATTCGAGATGCTGCCCGACCTGTCGGTGCAGGACCGCGCCTATCTGGCGATGTTCTGCTACCGCAAGTCTCACCTGCATCGCATCGGCCTCGCCATCGCGGCGACCTGCGACGAGAACGTGCTGGTGCAGACCTGGGGAACGGCGCTCGGCCAGACGCTCTACGCGCAATCGCGCGAGGCGCCGCGCGCGCCGGCCCGCGCGCCCGGCCAGCACCGCCCGAAGATCACGCTCGCGACGCTGGGCGGTTCGTCATCGTGGGCCTCGGCGGACGACGACGAGGCCGACGAGGACGCCGCGTTCACGGTGCCGCTGAACTGACGGCGCCGCGGTCATTGCGAGGCGCGCGCCAGCGCGCCGAAGCAATCCCCGGCCTTTGACGGCTCAGCTTCCCGGAATGGTCCCCTTCGGCAGCGTGACGCAATACTTCGCGATCTCGCCGGCGCGCGTGAACCACACGCGGTCGCGTCCCTTGTGGCCGACGCAATGCTTGATCGCCTGGCGCAGCGGCCGCAGCCGGAACGGCTGGCCGACGATGAACCCGTGCAGCGCCAGCGCGAACACCAGCGGCGCCTTGTCCGACTGCTCCAGCAACTCCTCGAACTGATCGACGATCATGTCGGCGAACTCTCGCCCCGTGTGGTCGCGCCACACCTGCCCGCCGGCATCGTTGAGCTCCATCGGGTAGGGCACCGACAGGAGCGGGCCGGCGCGCGTGTGCATCCAGATCGGCTGGTCGTCGACCGGCCAGTCGAGCAGGTGGGTGTAGCCGGCCTCCTTGAGCAGGTCGGGCGTGACGTTCGACTCGAGCGCGCCCGGGCCCATCCAGCCAGTCGGCCGCACGCCGACGTGCTGGGCGATCACGTCGGTGCACTGCTTGATCGCGTGCGCCTCGTCCGGCTCCCACATGCCGCGCTGCACCTCCGCATTGGTGCGGCCGTGGCCGAGCACGTCGTCGCCGCGCGCCTTGATCTTCTCGACGATCTCCGGATAGTGGTGGCACACCTCGCTGTTGAGCAGGATCGAGGCGGGGAGCTTGAGCTCGTCGAGGATCTCGAACAGCCGCCAGTTGCCGATGCGGTTGCCGTAGTCGCGCCAGGCGAAGTTGCGGGTGTGCTGCGCGCCGCCGCGATGGTGCGGGTCCATGCCGATGCCGGTGCCGAACGCGAAGTGCTCGATGTTGAGCGCGACGTAGAAGGCGAGCCGCTTGCCGCCCGGCCAGCTGTAGTCCGGCCGCTTGACGATCGGCGAATACGCATAACGGTTGTGGCCCGGAAGCTTCAGCATCGGTCTCCTCCCTGACGGTCGTCTTGCACGCGCGCGCAGCAAACTGCAGACTCCGCCGGCGCCAAGTCAACAGGAGATACCGCCCTGTCCGAGTCCGACACCATTCATCTCGCCGCGGATATTTCCTTCCTGCACACCGACTATCTCTGGCGCATGCCGGGCTCGTGGGCGGGCTATCCGTACTACGGCACGTCGGAGTTCTACGAGGACATCGCCCGCATGGCCGAGCGCGGCGTGATGGACATGCTGTTCTTCGGCGACACCGGCGGCACGCCCGAGGACTTCGGCGGCAGCCATGAGGCGGTGGTGAAGTATGGCGCCAAGTGGCCGCGCCACGACATGACGCCGATGATCCCGCTGATGGCGAAGGCGGCGCCGGGCGTCGGCTTCGCGCTCACCTTGTCGACCACCTATCACCACCCGTTCCACTGCGCGCGCGTGTTCAACGCGCTCGATCACGTCACGCGCGGCCGCATCGCCTGGAACGCGGTCACCTCCGCCTACAAGAACGAGGCCGCGAACTACGGCTTCGACGTCATGATGGAGCACGACGAGCGCTACGAGCGGGCGCAGGAATTTCTGGCCGTCGCGTGCGCGCTGTGGGACAGCGTCGAGCCCGACGCGCTGATCCTCGACCGCGAGAAGGGCATCTATGCGGACCCCGCCAAGGTGCACCGTATCGACCATCACGGCCGCTGGTTCAACGTGCGCGGCCCGCTGCCGGCGCTGCCGTCGCCGCAGCGCCGCCCGGTGATCATCCAGGCCGGCCTGTCGGGCCCCGGCATGACGCTCGCGGCGACGTATGCGGAGCTGCAGTTCTCCACCCGCCGCACGCTCGCCAGCATGCAGCAGCACCGCAAGGCGCTCGACGAGAAGCTTGCACAGATCGGCCGCAAGCCGCGCGACGTCGGCATCCTGTGGTCGATCCGCATCCAGGTCGCCGACTCGGAAGCGGCCGCGCTCGAGCAGGAGCGGCGCTATCTCGAGGCGATCCCGCCGCAGGCCGGGCTGGTCGAGATGTCGGCACAATATAATGTGGACTTCTCGGCCGCGAAGCCCGGCATGCGGCTCGCCGACTTCGCCGAGCAGGTCGCCGCCAACAAGGGCAATCTCGGCAGCTTCGAGGAGCTGCTCAAGACCGTCGATCCCAAGCAGACCGTGGAAGAGTTCGGCAAGCGCTTCCTGGTCGACCGCGTGCTCTCGGCGAGCGGGAGCCCTAAGCAGATCGTCGACAAGCTCGAGGAGCTGCACCACGGCACCGGCGCGAACGGCGGCTTCATCCTGGCGCGCGGCTTCTCGGCCGAGGGCAACATCCACGACTTCGTCCAGCACGTGGTGCCCGAGCTGCAGCGGCGCGGGCTGTCGAAGACGAAATATGCCGGGCCGACGCTGCGGGACAACCTGAACCACTGACGGCCATGGCCCCACTGCGCCTCACGTTCGCGTGCGGACCGTTCGACCGCACCCAGGCCCTGCGCGACGGCAGCATCCGGCCCGACGGCATCGAGCTCACGTATCTGGCGATGCAGCCCGCCGAGATCTTCTGGCGCATGCTGCAGTTCCACGAGTTCGACGTCTCCGAGATGTCGCTTGCCAACTATGCGATGCTGGTCGCCAAGGGCGAAGCGCCGTTCGTGGCGATCCCGGCCTTTCCGTCGCGCGTCTTCCGCCACGGCTACTTCTTCATCAACACGAGCAAGGGGATCGCGGCGCCACGGGACCTCAAGGGCAAGGTCGGCGGCGCGCCCGAATACAGCCAGACCGCCTCGGTCTACATGCGCGGGCTGCTGCAGCACGAATACGGCGTGCATCCGCGCGACGTCGTCTGGGTGCAGGGGCGCGCCGACCGGCTGCACCATGCGCTGCCGCCCGACGTGCGGCTCAGCCAGGCGCCGCCCGGCACCGAGCTCGGCGACCTGCTCGAGCGCGGCGAGATCGACTTCCTGATGACCGCCAACACGCCGCTGTCGTTCCGTCGCGACGCCCCGACCGTGCGGCGGTTGTTTCCGAACTATGTGGAGATGGAGAAGGACTATTATCGCCGCACCGGGATCTATCCGATCATGCACACGGTGGTGATCCGCCGCGACGTGCACGAGGCCAATCCGTGGGCGGCGCTGAGCCTCTACAAGGCGCTGTGCCGCGCCAAGGACTACACCTACCGCTGGATCATGGAGGGCGGCTCCGCCAAGGTGACCTCGGCCTGGCTGGTGCCGCTGCTCGAGGAGGAGCAGGCGATCATCGGCAAGGACTGGTTTCCCTACGGCATCGAGAAGAACCGCCGATCGCTCGATGCGCTGCTGCAATATCTGCACGAGCAGGGCCTGACCGCGCGCCGCGTCGCGATCGAGGAGCTGTTCGTGCCGAGCACGCTGCGCGACATTCCGCTGTCGGAGGGGCAGCTCGTGTGACTGTCATTGCGAGCGAAGCGAAGCAATCTCCCTTCGCTTGCGCATGAGCGTGCGGCGGAGATGCTTCGTCGCGCTACGCGCTCCTCGCAATGACGCGGAAACCTACGGCTTCCAACCCGGCACCTGGATCAGCTGCGTCATCTGCGCCTTGGTCAACGGCGTCGAAATGAACTTGTAGGTGACCGCGTCGGCGATCGCCTCGTCGATTCCGGTGATGCGGGCGGGATCGAGCGCCGCGCGGGGCAGGAACTCGGCCAGCGCGCGCTTCGCCTGCGCGGCGGAAAGCTCCGAGAACTTCGCATAGGCGTCGAACCCCTCAGGCGTGGAGAAGATCCAGTCGACCGTGTCGCGATAGCCGGCGAGGTAGCGGGCGAAGAGATCGGGTTTGGCATGAAGCGCGTCCGCATTGGCGATGATCACCCGCACGGTCTGCTTGTCGACCTCGGGCGCATCGCCGGCCTTCATCACCACCCGGATCTGCCCCGCATCGAGCTGCTTGATGCCGAACGGCGCGCCGGCCCAGCCGGCATCGATCTGCCCGCTCATGGTCGCGGTCAGCGTCGCCGCCGCGTTGCCGGTCTGTGTCAGCTTGAAATTGAGCTTGTAGTATTTCTGCAGCGCGAGCAGGCCGACGTGGCTCGCCGAGCTGAAGTTCGAGTAGGAGACGCTTCTGCCGTCGAGATCCTGCGGCGTCTTCACGGCCGAGCCCGCCGGCACGTACCAGTAGATCTGGCTTCCACCGCTGTAGGAGGAGCCGATCACGCGCACCGGCGCGCCCTTGGCGAACAGGCTCATCGCGCCGAGCATGCCGGAGGTGACGCCGATCTGCGCGCTGTTCGACACAACCGCCTGCTGCGTCTCGCCGCCGCCGTCGGTATAGACGAGGTCGAGGTCGAGGCCGTGCCTGGCGAACATGCCAGCGTTCTTGCCGATCTCGGTGAGGCAGCTCTCGCCGATGCCGCGTCCGCCCACGGCGACCGTGAGCTTGCTCTGCGCGTGCACCGGTGAAGGAGCGGCGAGAGCGGCGACGGCGAGCAGGGCGAACGTGCGACCGCGGATCATGCGTGGCGTCTCCGGGAACGGGGGGCAGGGTAGAGGCGGGGCGGGATGGAGGCAAACGAGGTGCTGAACTTGTGCGGCTGCTGTGATGAAATGACGCTAGCAACCGCAGGTCGGCTCATGAGCATTTCCCGGCGACGCGCGCTCGCGGCCATGTTGCTGTCGGCCGCATCCGCCGTCCTGGCGCGTGCGCGCGCCGAGGACGAGGTCCCGCATTGGCAACCCGCGACCGTGCCGTGGCTCACCCTGCCGCCGACGCCGACCCTGCCGGAGACGGCCCGCAGCGGTTACCTCACTCTCAACGGAATCAGCGTCTGGCATGCGCAGTTCGGGAAAGGTCCGCATGTGCTTCTGCTGCACGGTGGTCTCGCCGACTCGAATTACTGGGGGCACCAGGTCCGCGCGCTCGCGCAAGATTTCACCGTGACCGTGATGGACACGCGCGGCCACGGCCGCAGCCCGGTGATGTCGCGCGCCTTCGGCTACCGCATCTTTGCCGAGGACGTCGCGGCGCTGCTCGATCACCTCGCGATTGCGTCGGCTGCGATCGTCGGATGGAGCGACGGCGCCGTCACCGGGCTTCAGCTGGCGATGACCCGGCCGAAGCGGGTCGCAAGGCTGTTTGCGTTCGGCGCCAACAGCTCGCCGGATGGAATGATCGGTGGCGGCGCCCGCAGCCATGTGTTCGCCGCGTTCAGCGAGCGCTGCCGGGCCGAGTACGCAAAGCTTTCGCCGTATCCCGAGCGCTGGCCGCAGCTGCTCGACGGCCTGCGCCCGGTGTGGCGGAACGAGCCGCGGTTTTCCGCCCGGCAAATGGCGGGCGTGCAGGCGCCGACCGCGATCGCGGATGGCGAGCATGACGAGATCATCCGGCGCGACCACACGGTCCTCATGTCGCGCCAGATCCCGGGCGCGCGGCTGGTGATTTTGCCGCGGGTCAGCCACTTCGCCATGCTGCAGGATCCCGGTGAGTTCAATCGCGCGCTGATCGGGTTTCTGGGTCCCACATAGGCGGCGATTCTCGTGGCGTTGCAGCGCCAGCATGGTGTGCAGGCCTGCCCTGCGCAACGCTGCGCGCCCCGTTGCATCGCCCCGGGCGAGGGCGCATCATCCCGGGAATCCCAGGGAGCGACTCCGATGCACGACATCGTCATCCGCGGCGGCAAGATCATCGACGGCACCGGCAAGGCGGCATTTTCCGGCGACGTCGCCATCGAGGGCGACCGCATCGTCGCGGTCGGCGGCAGGCTGGGGCCGGGCAAGCGCGAGATCGATGCCGACGGGCTCCTGGTCACCCCCGGCTGGGTCGACGTGCACACCCACTATGACGGCCAGGCGATGTGGGACCCGCTGATCTCGCCCTCGTCCTGGCACGGCGTCACCACGGTGATGTTCGGCAATTGCGGCGTCGGCTTCGCGCCGGTGAAGAAGGAGCATCGCGGCGCGCTCATGGACCTGATGGAGGGCGTCGAGGAGATCCCCAACCCGGTGCTGTCCGCCGGCCTCACCTGGGAGTGGGAGACCTTTCCGCAGTTCATGGATGCGCTCGAGCGGCGGCCGCGCGCGATCGACATCGCGGCGCAGGCCGCCCACCTGCCGACGCGCGTCTACGTGATGGGCGACCGCGCGATCCGCCGCGAGCCGGCGACCGCCGACGACATCGCCGAGATGCGCAAGCTCACCGTCGAGGCGCTGCGCGTCGGCGCCTTCGGCTTCACCACCTCGCGCACCGATTCGCATAAGACGCCGGACGGCGAGCTGGTGCCGTCGCGCGACGCCGACGACCACGAACTGCTCGGCATCGGCGCCGCGCTCGGCGTCACCGGCACCGGCGCGTTCGGCATGAACAGCGACTTCGACGACGAGGAGTTCGAGCTGCGCTGGATGCGCAAGCTCGCGCGCGAGACCGGCCGGCCGGTCTGGTTCCTGCTCACCGACCGCTACGAGGATCCCGAGCGCTGGCGCCGCCTGCTCGAGGCGGTGCACGCGGCGCGCGCCGAGGGCCTGCCGATCACCGCGCAGATGGCGGGACGGCCGATCGGCGTGATGATGGGGGTCG
>Ga0126369_10003793_pt1 | contig 10980 bp, 10 predicted proteins | sample PanSoiMetaPlot_1_FD_109646 | JGI IMG/M metagenome (GOLD analysis project Ga0126369, IMG submission 109646) | Tropical forest soil microbial communities from Panama - MetaG Plot_1 | ecosystem: Environmental > Terrestrial > Soil > Tropical forest > Bulk soil | place: Panama | collected 2016-02-17
CAATTTCTTGGCCACACGCTTTACAAAATGCCATTGGACACTCCCTCCACAGGACTGCTTTCGCGGGCAGCGTAACAAACGCTCGTCCCCCGTGCAATCAAATTCCCGAAGCCCTCTCTCGCTCGAAGCGCACCCCCTCTTGCGTCTTTGCAGTGGCGAGGTCGGATCTTGCGCCGATTTTCTTTTCCAGGGTCTTCACACGCTGTCTTTGCGTGTGGGTTCCTAGGTCGTGTTGCGGCCGCTTTCTGAAGCGGGCGACTTTTCTTTTCTTCCCCCGCGCCACCATCTTGTTTTGCTTTGCCGTACTCTTGTCTTTGTCGTCCTTGCGTTTTCTCTCTTCGCCTTTTCTCGTTTTTGCTTCCGTTGTTGCCTGCCTTTTCTTATCTCCGGGCTTTCCCGCCGTTGTAGGGGCGGCCTTCTGAGGCCGTCCGCCAACTCCAATGCTTGCCTCGCTGCCAACCTTGGGCAGCTCTTTCTGCTTCCGATTCGCGGTTTCCGATTTTCTAATTTCCATTTCCTGTTCGTCACATCCCTTTCGGCCACCGCTTCGTCTCGTCCAATGCCCGGTCTCCAATAAACTCTTCAGGCTCGACAGAATCATCGGCCATCCTCCCAAAGCCGCATCGATCAGCTTCGATCCGCCTCGCTCCATCTCGTTCACCGACTCGCCCTTCCTCTCGATTTCCTACGTCATCCGCGAATAACCTTCCTCGCGCAGTTCCGGCATAAACTCGTTCCTCCACCGCAGCACCAGCCTCCGTTGCGGCTCTATTTCTACAACTTCCCCGGCGTCTGCCACCCGGCCATCCGGAATCGTCAACCGCCACGTCGCCCCGGGCTTCCATTCGCAGTCCTGCCACGTCTCGTTCCAGAATCGTCGCGTGAATTCCGGATCGATCAGCGCCTTCCACAATTCTCCCGAGTGGTGCGAATATATGTGACATAAACGAATCGCGAATTATTCATTGCTCTTTCCCTCCAGGTTCTTCTTCAGTTCCGCAAGGACGCGCAGCCTTCCCCGCTCATATTTCCCGATCCAGCGCTCGGCGATCTCATGGTGATCAGCTCTCCTTTCTTTCTTTCGCAACCAGGCGCGCCAGGCGCTGCAACTCCTCCGGAGAAATTCGCGAAACCTCACCTCCCAACAACGCCGCGACTACTTTCTCCGTCGAGCCGTCAAAAAATGTCTCCACCAGGTGTCGGAGGGCAGAGCGCCGCGCGACCTCATGGCGAACAGCAGGAAAATAGACATACTTCAACCCTTGTTCTTCATGCCGTACGTGCCCTTTCTCTTCGAGCACGCGAAGTTGTGCACGTACCGTCGAATAGTTTCGCTGGCCTGGCAGCACTTCGAGCACCTGCCCAACCGTCGCGCTCTTCAGTTTGTAGAGCACATCCATGATCTGCCGTTCGCGCCGTGCCAATGCACCCCGCTTCGTTTTTCTCATTGTCGCCTGCTAGTTCTCCAGCATACCTGCTAGAAAACTAGCACTATGAATTGCAAAGGTCAACGGAAACCTTGTCTCTGTCAGCTGTGCCCGGAGATCCGCCGGAGGGTTAGCTGTACTGAAAACTAAAAACTGATAACTGAGAACTTCATTGCCCGTACTTCGTCTGATCCACAAACTGCGCCGCAACTCCCTTGGCTCCCACTGCCCATCCTTTTCCATACGAAAAGTTCAACGCGTTCAGGTTCGGTCCGTCGATCGCTTCCCACTTTTCCCCGTCTTTGCTCGTTTCCGCGCCGTTCGGCCCCACCGTCAGGAATCCGGCGTCAAAGGTCTCCACTGCCGATCGAAATCCCATCGGCAGCTTCGCCGAAAGTCGCCACGTTTTACCTTGGTCGACGGAATACGCTGCCGTTTTCTCTCGATGCGTCGGCTCCGAGTAGTCCCCGCCAACGGCCACCACCGTATCGCCCGCTCTCACAATGGAAAAAATTCCCGCTGATGCTTTCCCGCTCAGAATCGGGGTTTCACTGACCGTCCAGGTCTGCCCCATATCTGTGGAATGAAAAACGCGCGCCTTCGGTCCGCCCGTGCCGAAGTACAGTTCGCGATTCTCGAAAACCAGTAACCCGGAATTACTCGCCGCAAAGGCCCCTTCTTTCGCTAGCGCATTCGGCATGTGCTCGTTGGGAATTTCCTTCCAATGCCTTCCATCTTCCGTGCGCAACAACAGGAATTTTCCGTCCACCGGATCGCTCAGTGCCACGCAGTGCGTTTCATCGCTGCACGTGATCGCATCCAAAAAGAAAGACTTCCGCGTATCCTTATACTGTTGCTCCCAGGTCTGTCCCCCATCCGTCGTCCTCCAGATGCCAGACTTCTCGCCGTCTCCGCTCGCCATCACGTATGCCGTGGTTCCGTCGAGCGTCTGCACCCCTCGAAAATCGCGCGTCTCTCCATCTGGGATTGCGCATTTCTGCCAACTCTCTCCTTTGTCCGTCGATCGCAGCACCGTTCCCTTCGAGCCCGTTGCCCACACCGTGGTTTTCCCGTGCAGCACCGCCACCGCCACGCCGCGCAGATTAGCATCCACGCTCGTGGATTTCACCAACCACCAAGACTCGTCCTGTGGCACCGCCATCAGCAATACGCACATCACCAGGTAGCGCATAGCCCAGAAGTTTACCACCTGTAGCTCAGCCCTTCAGGGGTGAGGAAGTTCTCCCGCCGAGCGGCCACTTTGTCGGTTGAGCGGCCTTTGCTTCTCCTCGTCTTTGTAGGCGTCGCCGCAACCTCATTGCTCGTCTCCCACCAAACAAAAATCCAACCGGTCCATGTGAGGACACCCGTCAGGGATGACCGAAGAATCGCAACTTCCGCTGCCAGTCTCACTGGAATTCGTTTTTCTGGGATGACTTCGCTTCGCGGTTGAAAACGAAACTCGCTATCTCTTGATCGGCGTCGGGGTACTTCTCGCGTCCGGATGCTTCGGAGACCAATCTTCCGGCGGAAACGTCACCCGCCAGAATGTCGGCGACGGTGCGGAAAACTCCAATCCAATTTCCGCTTTACCGGACCGCACCGGACCCAGGAATGCCACGTGGCACTCCTCTTCCGCTTTGGTCGCGTTGTGGTGCATCAGCACCTTGGCTCCGCTCGTCAGCCGCGTCTGCAAAAGAATCAGCGCGCCGTGCGCATTGATCGCCAGCGTAGCCGTCTCTTCTTCAAATGCTTTGCCTTGCGCGTCCTTGCCGCGAATCCGTACCGCCACTTGCATCAATACTCGTTGACTCCGCCGGCGTGGACCTGGATGAGTTGGGGCATTCTGCGATTGGCCCATAGGACCTCGTACTTTTCAATATACCCCGCGCGAAGAGAAAGTCGAGTGGCAAGAAAACGCGCGTATACAAAAAGGCTACTCGTTCCGCAGGGACAGGCCTGGTACGCAAGTACTAATAATGATTTAAGCTACAGTAAACCTGCCCCGGTGGCTTAGGAGCGTTGCTCCATCGGAAGGTACGACCGCGTATCGTGGCCCAAATAAATCTGCCGCGGCCTTGCAATCTTTTGTTCCGGATCCAGCAGCAATTCTTCCCACTGCGCCAGCCAGCCCGACATGCGCGGGATCGCGAACAGCACTGGGAACATCGTCATCGGGAATCCCATCGACTGGTAAATCAGCCCGGTATAAAAATCCACGTTCGGGTACAGCTTGCGCTTCACGAAGTAATCGTCTTCCAGCGCGATCCGCTCGCATTCCAGCGCGATCTCCAGCAGCGGATTCTTCCCCATCAACTCGAATACTTCGTAAGCAATCTGCTTGATGATCCTCGCCCGCGGATCGTAGTTCTTGTATACCCGGTGGCCAAATCCCATCAGCCGCGTTTCCCCCGCCTTCACGCGACGGATGAACTCCGGCACTTTCTGCACCGAACCAATCTCCATCAGCATGCGCAGCACTTCTTCGTTCGCTCCGCCGTGCAGTGGGCCGTACAGCGCCGCAATCGCCGCCGCTGTCGCCGAATACGGATCCACGTGCGAACTCCCCACGCTCCTCACCGTATTTGTCGAGCAGTTCTGCTCGTGGTCCGCATGCAGGATGAACAGCACGTCCAGCGCACGCTCCAGCGTCGGGTTGGGACAGTACCTCGTTTCGCTCGTCCGAAACAGCATGTTCAGAACATTTCCCGGGTAACTCAGATCATTGTCGGGATAGACATACGGCATCCCCAGCGTATGTCGGTAGGAAAATGCCGCGATTGTCGGCATCTTCCCGATCAGCCGGTACATCTGCTTGCGCCGCGACGCCGGATTAAAAATGTCTTTTGCGTCGTGGTAAAACGTCGACAGCGCCGCAATCGTCGAAATCACCATGCCCATCGGGTGCGCGTCATAATGAAATCCGTCCAGAAATTTCTTGATGCTCTCGTGTATGAACGTGTGGTGCGTTATGTTCCACTGCCAATCCTTCAACTGCGACGCCGTTGGCAGTTCGCCATGCAGCAGCAGGTAGGCCGTCTCCAGATAGGTCGATTTTTCCGCCAGCTCCTCAATCGGGTATCCCCGATACCGCAAAATCCCCACATCGCCATCAATGTAGGTAATCTTGCTGATGCACGATGCCGTGTTGTTGAACGCCGGGTCGTAACTGATCATCCCGAAATCCGCTGCATTTACCTTGATTTGCCGCAGATCCATCGCTCGGATCGTGTCGTGGTTGATCGGAATTTCGTAGCTCTTCCCGGTGCGGTTATCCGTAACCGTCAGCGTCTCGCGCCTCGTCGAGGCATCCTCGTTATTCGCTTTCGTTTGCGTTACCGGCAGTGCAGAGTCCATGCAAATTACCTCAGGATGTCGGCCTAGCGCGCCAGCCGCCCCGTCCGTCCACTTTACACCAAAGCATGGCAGCGTGGAAATCCGCCACCAGCGAGTCCGACTAGTCGCATTCCGCGGTGCCCGGTCTAACCGCCTCACTCCGCCAAACATATCGCGCGCCTCTCAAACCCAACATGTACCTCTTGACAATAGTCGTTATAACGTGTATTCTTGCTCTCGACCGTTTCAGGAGGCTTCCATGATTCTCATCCGCAAAAGCAACGACCGCGGCCACGCCGACCACGGCTGGCTCGACAGCCGCTTCACTTTCTCGTTCTCCGATTATTACGACCCGCAGCATGTCCAGTTCCGCACCCTGCGCGTCATGAACGACGACCGCATCGCCGGCGGTGGCGGTTTCCCCACGCATCCGCATCGCGACATGGAAATCGTGACCTACGTTCTGGAAGGCGCACTCGCTCACAAGGACAGCATGGGCAACGGCTCGGTCATCAAGCCCGGCGACGTACAATACATGAGCGCCGGAACAGGCGTTGCGCACAGCGAATTCAATGCTTCGGATTCCGAAACCGCGCATCTCTATCAGATCTGGATGTTCCCCGATCGTCAGGGTTACAAGCCGGCGTACGACCAGAAGCATTTCACCGCCGCCGACAAGCGCGGCAAGCTGCGCCTCGTCGTTTCTCCCGACGGCCGCGATGGTTCGGTGCAGATTCGCCAGCACAACGAACTGTACGCCACGGTTCTTGCTCCCGGTGAATCCGTCGAGCACGCGCTGAAGCCCGATCGTCACGCGTACGTGCAAGTCGCACGTGGCAGCATCACGCTGAACGGCGAGCCGCTCGAAGCGGGCGATGGCGCAGCAATCTCCGCGGAGAAGTCGCTGCAACTCGCGGGCGTAAACGACGCGGAAGTCCTGCTCTTCGACCTGGCGTGACGCAAGCCAAGCGCGCAGCTACGCTCTTAAATTCCTAAAATGTAGCTTTTGTTCCAGCGCTGTCGGGTGTTTCTCAAGCCATCCAGCCGCACACAAAAAAAGAGGCGGGAGATCCCGCCTCTTTCTGTCTCCGTATTTGAATCCCTATTTTCTACTTTCTATTTTCCACCGCGCGACCACGCCGGCGCGGCGAAAATCACGCCAAGTCCAATCGTGGCCAACAGCACGACGAGTGAAGGAACCAGTGGCGTCTTCGCGGTCATCAGGTACACGATCCCAATCGCCAGCATAGTGCGGATGCGAATCAGCGTCGGTATCACCGGATCTTTCATCAACGAAAGCGCCTCGCCGCCCACTGCCGCCGTCCCCTCCGCTGGCAAGGCCGCCCGCAGCTTCTTGAACCTCGGCAGCAGCATTCCAAATCCAATCACCAGCGCCAACACGATCCCAATCAGCGTGGCGATCACCCAGCCTTCTTTGCTCATGTTGTTGATGCCCGCCATGTAAAAGCCTGTCAGGATCAGCAGCAGCAGTCCCGGCCCGCTCACCGGCAGCGACGCGCGATAAATCCGCAGCCACGACCGCGCCTCGCCGGCTGTCGTCGCGCCGCGCAGCAGCGTCGACGCAGTCCACTCCAGCCCGTAGCCGATAAACAGCGCGGCCATGCCCACAAAATGCAAAAACAGCACAAGCAAATAGCTGTTCATAGGGAACCTATTCTACCTGCGCGCGCACTGAAACTCCCGCATAAATCCTACGAGCGCCTGAACCGCATCCAGCTCCACCGCGTTGTACAACGAGATGCGCATCCCGCCCACCGAGCGATGCCCCGGCGTCCCAATCAATCCGGCCGCGCTGGCCTGCTTCGCGAATTCCTTTTCCAACGCTTCGTCGCCGTGAGCCGCGGCGCTGCCGCCCACGCGAAACACCACGTTCATCAGCGAGCGCGACGCCTTCTCCACGGGGCAGTGGTAGTAGCCGTTGCTCCCATCGATCGCTTCGTACAGCAGCTTGACCTTCGCTTCATTCCTCTTCTGCATCCCGGCCACTCCGCCCTCGGCCGCCATCCATTCCGTCACCAGGCTCAGGATGTACACGGCAAACGTTGGCGGCGTGTGGTACAGCGACTTCTCTTTAATATGAGTGCGGTATTGCAGCAGCGTTGGCAGGTTCTTGTCCGCGCGCTCCGCCAGATCTTTCCTGACAATCACCACCGTCACGCCGCTCGGCCCCAGGTTCTTCTGCGCCCCGGCAAAGATTAGCCCGAACTTGCTCACATCGATCGGCCGCGACGCGATGTCCGACGACATGTCCGCCACCAGCGGGGCGTTCGATGCCGGCATGTAGTGATATTGCGTGCCTTCAATGGTGTTGTTGGTGCAGAAGTAGGTGTACGAGGCGCCTTCCGACAGCTTGATCTCTTCCGTCCGCGGTACGCGCACGAATCTCTCCGCCTCCGTCGACGCGGCAATGTGGTGTGGAATGCCCTTCTTCAATTCGCCGATGGCCTTCGCGGTCCACGCTCCGGTGTGCAGCACGTCCACCGGCTTTCCCGACAAACACAAATTCATCGGCACCATGGTGAACTGCATGCTTCCGCCGCCTTGCACGAAGATCACTGCGTATTCTTTCGGGATCGCCAGCAGCTTCCGCAGGTTCTGCTCCGCCGCCGTATTGATGGCCTCAAACTCCGCCGAGCGGTGCGACAGTTCCATGACGCTCATGCCCGACCCGCGGTAGTCCAGCAACTCCTCGCGGATGCGCTCCAGAACTGGCAACGGCAACGCGGCCGGCCCGGCATTAAAGTTAAATGCCCGCTTCATGCGGGTTGCAGCAGTGGTCGGGCTCACAGTGATCATGCCTTTCACAGAAGAATTGCGGCGCTTAGGTAGCGGATAAGCTGAGGTTAGTCCGCTCCATAGAATACCAGATGCAGCGTGCCCCGCGATTCGCGACCCGTGCCTAGCGAACGTGCAGCAGCGGGCAATTGGCGACGGAAGAGAAGTGGCCCTTCGACTGCCCTCAGGGTAAGCCAGCGACCCTTAAAAGAGAAAGGCAGATCCCTGGTGCACTCGGAATAAAGATTCTAGGGACGGCGATCCACAAAGGCAACTCCGGCAACTCGGTCGACATTGACCTGCGCGGTGGGGGTAGATAGACTCGCGACTGCTCTATGGGGCGGGGACCTGGCGGGGTCCGTGCCGGGGCCGTTTCCATCCACAAAAAAGCTAGAGGAGAAACCATGCGAAAAGCTCTATGGGCCATGCTGTTTGTTGCGGCGTTGCTGAGCGCGTTGCCAAGCCGGGCGCAGAATCCCAACTATGACGTCGGGCCGGTGTGGCGCGTCACGTACTTTCATCTGAAGCCGGGTCAGGGAGAAGCGTTCTGGAAGGATTTTCGCGAGAACCTGAAACCGGTCTACGATGCGGTGAAAAAAGAAGGCATGATCACCGACTACAAAGTGTGGACCAACGTGACCACCGATGGCCCAAGCGATTGGGACGTTGCGGTGGGGCTACTGTTTCCGAACTGGGCGGCGCTCGATCAGATCGATGCGAAAGCGGCGACCATTTCGGCGAAGCACTACGGCTCGCGCGAAGCCATGATCGAAGCAGGGAAGAAACGCAATGACATACGCGAGGTGGTGATGAGCAAGTTGGCGCACGAGGTGATGCCGAAGTAACGGCTCCGGCGCGGTGCAAAACCAGCCCAGCCCCGGATGCGTTTTGTTTCGCACAGCGTTCGGGGCTGCGGGCACGGAAGGCAGGAATGAACGCTAGCTTCAAGTGCGCGTGCCAATGAGCCAGCCGGCGATGGATCAAGCCGCGATCTCTCGCCGCGCTCGGGACAAATCATGGGAGCGGTAGATTCTTTGTCGCTGGCCGCCGGAAATCTGCGTGGGGAACAGTTGTGCCTGGTCCACCATGTCCAGACGCTGCAGGCATTTGGTCACTTTTCCGTGAGCCGCTTCGTGAGTCTTCTCCATTTGCTTTGCGGCCATCATCAGATTGCTGAACATTGTGCGGTTTTCGAAGAGCGGATAACTGTGCGCAAGCACGCCGACCATTCACGCTTTGCCGGGAGTCAGCGCAAGCATCATCCAATCCATCGCGGCGTTCTGGCGCATGGCTGTGAAGAAGAAGGCGCGGCCGGTGCTTACAGCATCTTTTTGGTTGAGCATAACCACCTACGCCGCCGCTCCTTCCTTGGCGAAATCCGCGAAAGTCTTGCCCTGCTCAACAAGTTGCTGCAGTAGCGGAGCGGGCCGCCAGATTTCTCCGTGCTGGCGATGCAATTCGCACACTCGGTCGTAGACCTGTTTGAGGCCTACGGTGTCGGCATACCACATGGGGCCACCGCGATAGGACGGGAAGCCGTAGCCATTCAGATAAATGATGTCGATGTCTGATGCGCGCAGGGCGTAGCCCTCTTGCAGGATGCGTGCGCCTTCGTTGACCAGGGCGTAGATGCAACGGTCGGTGATTTCCGAGGCCGAGATTTGACGCTGCGCAATGCCCGCTTCCTGGACCCACTTGCGAACCAGTTCATGCACTTGGAGATCTGATATCGCGCGGCGCTGTTCATCATATTTGTACCAGCCCGCTCCGGTTTTTTGCCCGTATCTGCCGAGTTCGCAGAGCCGGTCTTCAAGGATCGGCTGACGAACGTCCGGTTGTTCCAGATGGCGATATTCTTTTCGGATCCGCCAGCCCACATCGAGCCCCGCAAGGTCGCCAGTAGCCAACGGTCCCATGGCCATTCCGAAGTCCGTGAGCGCCTGGTCAACCGCAGCAATCGCGGCGCCTTCTTCGACAAGGAACTGGGCCTCGCGGCGGTATGGATGAAACATGCGATTGCCCACAAAACCACGGCAGTTGCCAACCAGCACGCCAACCTTGCCAAGCGCTTTCGACCACTGCATACATGTGGCGATCACTTCCTTTGAAGTGTCCTTGCCGCGGACAATCTCCAGTAGCCGCATGACGTTCGCGGGACTGAAGAAATGCGTGCCGATGACAAACTCCGGCCGCGAAGTTGCGGAAGCAATCTCATCGATGCTTAGCGTCGAAGTGTTGCTGGCAAGGATGGCGCCTGCTTTGCAAACACGATCCAGTTCCCTAAAGACTTCTTTCTTGAGGGCCATGCCTTCGAAAACGGCTTCGATCACAAGGTCCACCTTTGAGAAATCGTCGTAGCTCAGCGTTGGCGTGATCCGTTTTGCTCGCTCTTCGGCCACTTGCTGGGAGAAGCGGCCGCGTTTGACGGAATTCTCATAATTCAACCGGATGGCGGCAAGTCCGCGATCGAGAGCGGTCTGGTCCGCCTCCTTGAGAAGCACGGGAATGCCCGCATTGGCCAACACCATGGCGATGCCCCCGCCCATGGTGCCTGCGCCAACAACTGCGGCAGATTTTATGGCAATCACCGGAGTCCCTTTGGGAATGTCGGGGACCTTGCTAACCTCGCGCTCGCTGAAGAAAACGTGGATGAAAGATCTGGATTGCTCGGAAAAAAGGCAGTCCAGAAAGAGCTTCTGTTCCAACTTGCAGCCCTCTTCGAATGACATTGTTGTGGCCGCCTCCACTGCATCGATCGCGGCAGCCGGAGCGAGCAGACCACGTTGCTTCTTGGCGGCCGTCTCCCGCGCAGAGGAAAAGATCAATGCGTTCTCCGTCGCGCCCCCGAGTTTTCCATTGCGTTCACGGGTTTTTAACGCGGGCTTATTGGCCACGTCACGCGCAAACGTAACCGCTCCGGCAAGGAGATCGCCTTCGATGATTCGATCGACGATGCCGAATTTCAGGGCTTCCTCGGCTTTAATCGGGTTCCCGCCCGCACACATCTCGACCGCCTTCGCAACGCCAGCGAGCCGCGGCAGGCGCTGCGTGCCGCCGGCGCCAGGGATGAGTCCGAGTTTCACTTCCGGCTGGCCAAGCTGTGCACCGGCAACAGCAACGCGATAGTGCGCGGCCATTGCCAGCTCCAATCCGCCACCAAATGCTGTTCCGTGAATCGCCACAATCACCGGTTTGCTGCTGTCTTCGATTTTCAGGAGCAAAGGAAGGAGCCCGGAGCCGCGCGACTTGCCCGAGGTCAATTTGCCGAATTCCCTTAGGTCCGCGCCTGCCACAAAGGTATGGCCGCCGCCGATCAGCAATGCAGCTTTGATGCTCGCGTCCTGGACGATCTGGTCTAAGGCCTCGGAAATGCCTTCGGGAACGCCGGGGCTCAGGGCGTTGACCGGAGGATTGTTGATCG
>Ga0126369_10003794_pt1 | contig 10978 bp, 4 predicted proteins | sample PanSoiMetaPlot_1_FD_109646 | JGI IMG/M metagenome (GOLD analysis project Ga0126369, IMG submission 109646) | Tropical forest soil microbial communities from Panama - MetaG Plot_1 | ecosystem: Environmental > Terrestrial > Soil > Tropical forest > Bulk soil | place: Panama | collected 2016-02-17
GCGCCCGTGCCGGCGACGCGCGATCGGTCAAGGCCCTGCTGGCGCGCGGCGCCGACGTGAACGCAAAGGAGCACGAGCACAATCAGACCGCGCTGATGTGGGCTGTGGCCCAGCGCCACCCGGACGTCGTCCGATTGCTCGTCGACGCGCACGCCGATGTCCGCGCCCGATCGCTCACCTACGCCCAGACCGTCGTCGGCGAGCAGACGCAGCGCGCGGGACGCGAAGAGTTGAACTACACGGTCCTGCGCGGCGGCGCCACGCCGCTTCTGTTTGCGGCACGCGCAGGCGACGCCGAGTCGGCGAAGGTGCTGCTCGACGGGGGAGCTGATGCGAACGACGCGCAGCCGGACGGTGTGAGCGCGCTGGTGCTTGCGGCGCACAGCGGCAACGGCAACGTCGGCGCGCTGCTCGTCGAGCGCGGCGCCGATCCGAACGCGTTCGGCAGCGGATACACGGCACTGCATGCGTCTGTTCTCAGAAGCGATCTGAGCCTGGTGAAAGCGCTCCTCGCGCACGGCGCCGATCCGAACGTGCGAATGACGAAGGGCACGCCGATGCGGCGCGACACCACCGACTGGAATCTGCCGGCGACGTTGATTGGATCGACGCCGTACCTGCTCGCGGCAAAGTTCCTCGAGCCCGACATCATGTCCGTGCTCGTCGCCGGCGGCGCCGATCCGCGCCTCACGATGCCGAACGGCGCGAACGCGGTGATGCTGGCCGCTGGAATGGGATCGGGCAGGACCGCGACCCGGCGCGGACTCGAGACGATTGATTTCGGCAAAGTCGAGCCGGAAAGCCGTGTCCGCGAGACCGTCGCTGCGGCCGTCGCGCTGCAGGGCGACGTGAACGCGGCGAGCCAATCCGGCGACACGGCCCTGCACGTCGCGGCGTCGCTCGGACACGACACCGTCATTCAGCTCCTCGTCGAGCGAGGGGCGCGCATCGGCGTGAAGAACGGCCGCGGCATCACACCGCTCGCGGCGGCAATGTTCGGATCGATCGCCGGCCGGGGCAGAGCGGCCACGCCGGCGGGCGCCGACTCGCTTGGCTTCGACCCGCCGATCCAGCTTGCGCACCCCACCACCGTGGCGCTCCTCAAGAAGCTCGGCGCCGCTGAGTGAGGACGCAATTTGGAATGTAGAATTCGGAATCTGGAATTCTGGCGCGCAGTCCCAATTCCATATTCCACATTCCTGATTGCGTTCGTCGCGTGCGCGGCCGTCATACCAATGTCGGCACAGCAGACATTCACCGGCAGGCTGTCGGACAGCATGTGCGCCGCCTCGCATCAGTCGCGGGCCTCGGCGGCCTCGCTCACCGATCGGCAGTGCCTGCTCGCCTGCATCAGGGCGCTCGCGAAATACGTGCTCGTCGATCGGAACGGCGACGTGATCCCGATTGCGAACCAGGATGCGATGGGCCTCCCGCTGTACGCCGGGCGGCCCGTGAGGATCACCGGCGAGCGCAAGGGCGACGCCATCGTCGTCACGAAGGTCGAGGCGATTCCGGCGCATCTGCACATCGGCCACGTCATGACGAACTGGCGCGACACGCCCGGCGGCCGCGGGTTCCTGCCCGTCGCGATCGACGAAGTGCGAGTCGCCGTGTTGCACGCGGGCCTCGCCGCCAAGGCAACGCAACTGAACGACATCAGGCTTCACGCCGGTCACGTCCTCCATGCGCTCGATCCTTCCGTTGAATCGGCAGGACCGGGAGCGGGATACGGCGTCAAGAAGGCGGTAACGGGCGCGCAGCAGCATCTCGGCTTCGCGGCCACCGCCGAGGGCGCGACCGCGAACATCACGACCCACGCGACTCCGGTGTCTTCCTCATTCTCGAACGTCCTGCAATGGGTGGACGAGGCGATCGCACTGGCACAGCGAATACGGGTGTCGTCCGATGTGGCGGCCGCCGCCGGGCTCGCGCGCGATCTCGAAGCCGTGACGCGGCGGATCAACGATGAAGGTTTGCGCCCCGCGCAGACCGGCATGGATCTGATGCTGAAGGCGGAAGGCCTCGCCGGCGCGCCGCGCTGATCATTCAGAGGAGCTGGTGATGACGACGATTCCCACGTCCGGTCGACGCGTGTCGGTTTGCGCCGTCGTCCTTCTGATATCGGTCGCGCGCGTCGGCGCGGCCATCGCGCAAAGCGTGTCGTCTGGAACGATCGAGGGTACGGTCAAGGACGAGTCGGGCAGCGTGCTGCCGGGCGTGACGGTGACGATCGCCAGCCCCCAGCTGCAGGTCGGGAAGCTCGTTCAAGCATCCGATTCGGCCGGGAGCTACCGGTTCGTCGATCTGCCCGCCGGCACGTATCAGCTCAAAGCCGAGCTCACCGGATTCTCGACGTCGGTCCGCGACGATCTGCGACTGACGGTCGGCTTCACGGCGCGCGTCGACCTGACGCTCAAGCTCGGGGCGGTCGAAGAGGCGGTCACCGTCAGCGGCCAGAGCCCCGTCGTCGACGTGACGAGCACGGCAGCCAGCGTCGCGTTCACCAAGGAGGTGCTCGACACCATTCCGCGCGGCCGCGACATGCAGAACATCTTCGCCATGGCTCCCGGCGTGACGCAGGCCGTCGCGGACGTCGGCGGCAGCACGATGGCGCAGCGTCAGAACCTGTCCAGCTACGGCGTGCTGTCGCAGCCGAAGCTGCAGGTCGAGGGCATGAACATCACCATGGGCGCCGATCTCAACACGGCGATCTACTTCAACGACAGCACGCTGGAGGAAGTGCAGATCCGGACGTCGGGCAACGACGCGGAGGTCTCGGTGCCCGGCATCTCGATGGTCGCGATCATGAAGTCGGGCGGCAACACGTTTCACGGCACCTATCAGGTCTCGGCGGAGTCGCCGACAGCCCAGGCCGACAACCTCGACAGCGCGCTGCGGGCGCAGGGGCTCACGGCCACGTCGCCGCTCAAGAAGTTCTACGACGTCTCCGCGGATCTCGGCGGCCGGATCGTCCGCGACCGGTTGTGGTTCTACGGCGCCTACGGACGGCAGGCGAAGACCGAAGGCGTGCTCGGATTCGCGTCCGGCCCGGGCCCCGACGGCAGGTACCTGACCGCCGACGATCCGCTCGCCAACTCGGACACGTCGCTGTCGCAGGTGTCGGCGAAGCTGTCGTTTCAGCTCACGAAGAACAACCGGCTGGTCTACGCGTGGCAACGCGGCACGAAGGCGCAGCCGCAGAACAACGCGGGCCGGTTCACGCCGCTCGAGTCGACGAGGGACTACGTCAATCCGACCGCCATTCAGAAGGTCGAGCTCCAGAGCATGCTCAACCCGCGCGCGCTCGTGAACGCGGTCGCCGGCTACAGCGGATACGTCACCGACTACGACGCCGCCCGCTCGTACGCGCGCGCCGACGCGCCGCCGCGCCAGGACCTCGCGACGACGCTGAACACCGGGTCGGCGCCGCTGCATCAGAACAAGACCCGCGATCGCTTTCAAACCGACGACAGCATCAGCTTCTTTCCGGATCGCTCGTTCGCCGGCAGGCACGAGCTCAAGGCCGGCTTCAGCATGTACCTCGACAAGAGCTCCGACGGCTATTTGAACAACCTGGCCTGCAACTGCATTCTCTACTCCGATACGATCGGCGGCGTGGCGGGAACGCCGTCGCAAATCCGGATCTACAACACGCCGGTCGTCCCGCAGGACCACGAGAACATCTACGCGGTGTATCTGAAAGACAGCTGGCGGCCGACGAGCAGGCTGACGGTCAACCTCGGCGTCCGCTGGGAGCGCCAGCACTCGTTCCTGCCGCCTCAGTCCTACGACGGCGCGCGCGACTGGCCGACGGTGTTCCCGGCCGGGTCGTTCCCCGAGATCGACGTGCAAACGTTGTCTCGCGTCGTACCACGGACGGGCATCGCGTGGGACGTCGGCGGCAAGGCGGTCGTCAAGGCGACGTTCGGCCTGTACAACTACATCCTCGGCGACACGTACGCCGACGCGTTCAACAGGAACGCGACCGCGAACGCGGTGTTCAACTGGCACGATCTGAACGGCGACCGGCTCTACCAACCGGGCGAGGTGAACCTCGATCTGAACAGCTCCGACTTCAAGAGCATCACGGCCGCCAGCAATCAGATCCTGAATCCGAACCTGAAGATGCCGGACATCTGGGAGACGACGGTCAGCCTCGAGCGCGAGCTGGCGGCAAACACGGGGCTCCGCGTGATGTACGTCCACAAGCTCGTCTCCGGCTCGATCGTCAACTCCACGAACAATTCGGTGACGATCAACACGCTGCGCCCGTTCGGCGCGTGGAGCGTGCCGATCACGCGCCGCGATCCCGGTCCGGACGGCGTGCTCGGCACGGCCGACGATGCGGGCAGCGTCACGTTGTACGACTACACGGCCGCCTATCGCGGCGCCGCGTTCGTGAACTCGCAGATCGTCAACGGGACCAACGCGGATCGGTACGATTCCATCGAGGGCACGCTGACCAAGCGCTTCTCGTCGCGGTGGACGGGCCAGGTGTCGTACTTCGCGGTGAAGAATCACCGCTGGATCGCTTCCGTGTTCAACAGCCCCAACGACCAGTTCTTTCCGCTCGACGAAACGTGGACATGGGCGGGCAACGTCAGCGGCAGCTACCGGCTGCCGGGCGACGTCACCATCTCCGGATTCCTGCAGAGCAAGACCGGCGTGCTGGGCCAGCGCACGTACATCTTCCGCCAGGCCGACCCGGACGGCGGCCCGGCCATCGCGCAGAACGGCAACACGACGATCAGGCTCGAGCCGTACGGCAGCCAGAAGCTGTCGGCGCAGAACATTCTGAATCTCCGCGCGAGCAAGGACGTCTCGATCGGCGGCGGGCGCCGGTTCGACGTCGACGTGGACGTGTTCAACGTGCTGAACGCCGCCACGCCGACGGGCGCCAATTTCCAGTCCGGTCCAACATTCGGCTTTGTCACCGGTGTCATTCCCGCTCGAATCGCGCGCCTCGGCGTGCGGTTCCGGTTCTGATAGATCATGGAGGCCGAGCTGCATGCGGTAGTGTCCGCCTTCAGGCGGACTTCCGGGCCGGCTGAAGCCGGCCACTACCAGTTTGGCTCCCGTGCTTTCGGGCCGGCTGAAGCCGGCCACTACCAGTTTGGCTTCCGTGCTTTCGGGCCGGCTGAAGCCGGCCACTACCAGTTTGGCTTCCGTGCTACCAGTTTGGCTCTCGTGCGATTCCGGCTCTGATCCTTTATGGAGGCCTGAGATGAGGCTGCAGAGATTCCTGATGGCCGCGGCGAGCGCGGCACTCGTAGCCGCCGCTCCCGCATTGCTCGCCGATTCGATGACGTGCAACCTCTCGCAGTACAAAGCGGCGCCTGGGCTGACGGCCGCCGTCGAGCAGAACGCACTCGCCGTGTCGTGGAGCGGACAGAACGGCGCCGACCTGCGCGCGCACTTCGCCATCGACGGCGGCCAGCCCGTCGTTCGAGAACTGGCCGTGAAGAAAGCGGGAGGATCGTGGACGACGCTCGGCCGGAACCTCGCGCCGGAATATCACGTCGTCAGCGGCGTGCGGCGCATGGCGGACGATCAGGCGAACCCGCTGAAGGCGGCGGGCATCGAGCTGACGCAGGAGGTGATCAACAAGAACCGGTGGTACGCGTTCTGGGACGCGCCGCTCGTGATGCCCGGCTCGCAGGAGATGCAGGACGAAGCCGCGTGGCGCCGGTCGCAGCAGCCGGCCGGCAACGCGGGCCGCGGCGGTCGCGGCGGCCAGCCGGAGCCCGATCCGCTCATCCCAAACCGGACGCTGGGCACGCCGCGGACGCCGTCCGAGATTCGGCGCGCCGACTCATCGTTCCACGCGACGTCGTGCGGCGTGAAGACCGACGGCGCGAGCCTCATCGTGTCGTTCCCCGGGTTGTCGATGGGAATCTTCTCGGGCGATCTGCAGTTCACTGTGTACAAGGGCGCCAATCTGTTGCGCATGGATGCTGCCGCCACGACGAAGGACGAGTGGGTGGCGTACAAGTACGACGCGGGGTTGAAGGGATTCTCGACCGACCTCACGCCGCGTGTCACGTGGCGTGACACGGGCGGTCACACGCAGTCGAACCAGTTCGGCGGAGCCATCAACACGACGCTGGCGCGCGTGAAGGCGCAGAACCGCCTCATCGTCGCCGAGGCGAACGCGGGAGCGCTCGCGGTGTTTCCGCCGCCCCACACGTTCTTCTTCACACGGGAGAAGGATACCAATCTCGGCTACGTCTGGTATCGCAAGGACGCCGAAGGAAGGTTCGGCATCGGCGTCGGCATGCCCGAGCGCGAAGAGGAGCCGCGCTACGTACAGAACTTCGCGCTCTACAACGCGCCGCCCGGGACGGTGCAGAAGATGGGCGTGTATCTCTACGCGAGCCCCGACAGCAGCGAACCCGCGCGTCAGGCCGTCATGGCGTTCACGCACGGCGACGCGTTCAAGGCGGTTCCCGGCTACAAGACGTTCGTGAACCACTTCCATCTCGACTTCACCGGACGGCAGCGCGCATCCGGATCGCTCGACACGGCGTTTCAGGATCTGGCCGCGATGAAATCGCTCGGCTTGAACGTCATCGGCCTGAGCGACTTCCATTTCGAGCTGCACGCGAGCGATTCCGGCGCGCTGCGGCTCGCCGATCAAAAGGACTACTTCGAGGCGTCGCGTCGCGCGTCCGACAAGGACTTCCTGGTCGTGCCCTGGGAGGAGCCGAGCGCGTTCTTTGGCGGCCACTACAACATCATCTGGCCCAGGGACGTGTACTGGACGAAGGTGCGGCGGGCGGGGCAGCCGTTCGTCGAGGAGGTCGCAGGCTACGGCAAGGTGTATCACACGGGCAGCGCCGACGACGTCCAGGCGATGATGGACGCCGAGGGCGCGTACTGGTATCACGCCCACCCGCGCACGAAGAACACCGCCGGCCATCCCGATCTGATCTGGGACAAACCGTACGTGGCGAACGATCGGTATCTCGGCGTGGCGTTCAAGCCCGGCATGGGGCAGGACAACTCCGAGGTCCGCATGTGCGACTACCGCTGCTTCGACGCCATCGACACGATGAACAACAAGTACGCGGGCGTCGGCGGCCGACCGAAGTACGTCATCGCCGACATCGACACGTACCGGAAAGGCCCCGAGGACGATCTCTATCCGAACTTCCCGGTGAACTATCTGAAGATCGACAAAACGCCAGGCCCCAGCGACGACTACAGCCCGATCCTGAAGTCGCTTCGCGACGGCAGCTTCTTCGTGACGACGGGCGAGATCCTGATCAGAAACTACAGCGTCGCCGGGACCGGCAATCAGCGCACGGTGACCGCCGACGTCGACTGGACCTTCCCGCTCAATTTCGTCGAGGTGGTGTGGGGCGACGGCAAGAAGGTCGATCGCCAGGTCATCTCGGCGACCGACACGACGGCATTCGGCACGAGGCATTTCGCGCTGCCGTTCGACGCCGCCGGCAAAGCGTGGGTGCGATTTGCGGTCTGGGACTCGGCCGGCAACGGCGCGTTCGTTCAGCCGGTGTGGTTGACGCCGCGGACGACGACGACGGCCGGCTCGAGGTAGGGGATCCGAGTCGGTGCCCTTTTTCTGACCGGAGGCAGACATCGCGCCCGCTTTCAGCACGCGCAGCGGCTAAGTCGCCCAGAATCAGCCACACTCGGCTGGAATTGTTGTTGCTCCACGCTGCGCCGTGCCGCTGCCGGTCGTCATTGGCCGTTCTCTCGCGTACTGTGTGCACCCGTGGGCGTCCTGGCGCCGGTTCTCGGCATCCGGTCGCGTGCTGCTGATCGCTGCATATGTCAGCGCCGGCTACGTGACCGTTCTCACCCTCCTGCTCATGGTGTGATTTCGTGGAGCGTGACGAAATCAGATGTAGCACAGAACGGGCCGGAATCGTCCAGACTCCGGCCCGTTGCTGATTACCGCGGCGCCGCGCCCGCGAGCATTTCCGCGACGAGCCGTTCGAGCTCGGCGACACGTCGCTTGAGCGCGTCGTTCTCGTCCTTGAGCTCCTTGACGGCCTGCACCGTGAGCAGCGGCAGCTTGCTGTAATCGACCTCTTTGAATCCATCTTCGCCCGTCACGACGAGCTCGGGGAGGACCGTCTCGACATCCTGTGCGATCAGGCCGTAGGACTGCGCATCGCCAAAATGGCGAGAGGGAAATTCCGCGGCGCGCCAGAAGTAATGCACCGGCTGGAGGGCGGTGAGTTGATCGAGCACGTGGCCGAACGGCGTAATGTTCTTCTTGAAGCGCCGGTCGGACACGCAGGTGCCGGCCAGCGCCGTGCCGTCGAAGCTCTTCAGACAGCCGTTGGTACCCGTCGTCCCGACGCGGATGTCGCCGAAGACCTGCAGCTTGTCGGCGGCCGTTGGCGTGCCGCCGTTCAATGGCCACGTGCCGATGCCGACATTTCCCGACGGCAGGATGCCCAGGTGCAGCTCCGCGGCGTTCGATCCGAGCGGAGTGTTGAAGAAGGCCATCAGGCTTCCCTGAGCGGTGTCGGTCCAGTTCTCCGCCGCGAGCGCGCCAAAGCCCGCGCTGACATCGTTGCCGAACTGCGTCGCGCCGTACCCGATCGTCAAGAACGCGCCAAGCACGTCCCCGGACTGCGTTGCCGTCGGAGCGCCTGGTGTTCCGCGCGCGAATTGCGTGGCGAAGAACGGATTGTGCCCGGTCCCGTCGGCGAACTCGCTCACCATGACCGCGGCGTCCGCTCCGGTTCTGCTCACTTCGAGAGGGGCGTGCGGACCAAGCGTGCCGATGCCGACGTCGCCAAACGGATCGATGGTCATCTTCGGACCAGGCCCGGTTGTGCCGGTGGCGGTCGTGTTGAAGTTGAGACGAGTTCCCTGTGCTATGTCTGTCCAGTTTTCGGCCGCCTGGACGAACATGCCACCGCGGGTGCCGCTGAAGGTCGACCCCGTATAGCCTTGCGAGAGGAAGCCCACGAGGTTGTCGCCATTCAGGATCGCACTCGGCGCACCCGACGTGCCTCTGGCGTGCCGCCCGATGAACAGCGCCCCCGAGCCATTGCCCGTGTAACTCGTGGCGGTAATGTTCCCGGTCGGGGCGCCTGTCGTCGCGTTGCTCACTTCCAGACCAGACAGGTTGGGAAAGGTCGTGCCGAGGCCGAGGTTGCCGTTGAAGTCTAGGGTCATCCGCACGACCGGCTGGGTCGTGCCTTTGGGCGTCGTCGTGAAGTTCATGAACGTGCCCTGGGCCGCGTCGGTCCAGGTCTCGGCGGCCGTCACGGCCAAGCCCGACACGAAGCCGCTGAAACCCGTTGCGCCGTACCCACGCCCACCCACGATCGCCAGCGCATCGCCGTTCAGCACGCCCGACGGCGCACCGACTGTGCCTCGTGCTTTCCGGCCTCCGAGGACAGAGCCGAAACTGTTGTTACCGTAAGTGGTCGCGTTGATGTCGGCGACGCCGAAGGCCGGGATCAGGGCGTTGCTCACGTCGAGCATGCCGATGGGCGTTGTCGTGCCGATGCCGATGTTGCCGCCGGCCGTCACGAGAAAGCGCGAGACGGCGCCGATCATGAAGTTAATCGAGCCGTTGTATTGATTCGCGCCGTTCTTCGCGACGTTGTTGATCCGATACTCGTGCGTCGCGTTGCCGAAGCCCTGGAATTGTGCGGTCGCTCCGGTCTGATCGTAAAACAACGTGCCGGAATAGCCTGTCGCACTGAGGTTCTGGACGGCATACCCGGTGATCGCGCCACCGGCGTCGGTGAACGCCACGTGCATGGCATCGCGCGGGGACGTTGTCCCTTGTCCCAGATAGCTCCCCGATTGGAAGAGCGTCGAGTTACCCAGGCTGCTGCCGTCGGTGAATACACCCAGGTAGCCGGGTGTGCCCGCTGTCAGCGGGGCCGGAGCGTCAACGGGTCGCGTCGAGCTCGTCGTCGCGTGCGACGCCGAGGGTGTCGACCCCTGAGACGACGACGCTGCGCCCCCGTGGGTTGAAGGTTCGATGACCGCATACGCCGACGCGGGTCTCCCGCCGAGCGTGTCCGCATCCGCAGCCCGCATCGCATAGGGCACGCTGGTCAGGCGGACGCGGGGCCCTTCGACTTCGCCGACCCGCTCGAAGCGCGTGCCGAGCCACTGGGCGCCGGCGGTCCACACGGCGGGCGGAATCCCGTCGGCCTGGCTTGCGCCCAGTAGCAGCGAGTAGCCCCCTTTCTGATCGACCGCGACGTTCTGGGTCTCCTGCCACAACGGCGCGCCGCCCTCTGCGTCGGCGTAAATCGACAGGGTGATGGTCTCGACCGGGCCGGGCGGCAGGCCGTCCGCCGGCCGGAACACACCCGAGAGAAAGATCAGGCGGGGGACGGAGCCGGACGGGCTTGGCGGCGCAGACTGGCCGAAGACCGTGACGGGGGATACGACGAGAAGTGCTGCGAGAACACCATTCGCCACAGATACGGTTCGCATGCGCGAGATCCCTCCCACCTGGTCGAGTTGGACAGAAGAGCGCCGCCTGGTCACGAAAGAGCCGCGGGACCTAGCTCGGCAGGAAGGTCAGAGTATATGAAAGGTATTTTTACGACACAAGATGTCTTAATGTCACCCTTGCTGAACGCGGAGAAGCTGCAGAAGCTTCCGTCGGCGGCTAGACCATATGGAAAGACCGACCTCGACGTTGCATCTGACGAGGGTTACCTCAGCCTGCGACAGCTCGGAGGAGAGCCGCATAGAAAGGAGTCGAAACCGCTCCAGGGGAGACTAAACGACGACGGATGTCACGGAAAGGGGCGGTCGCGAAGGCGGCCGCGCCCCGACTACTCCATCGCGCGTCGCAGAAAATGACCGGCCGGCGCTAAAAATCATCGGCCGTCGCAGAAAATGATCGGCCGGCGCTAAAAATCATCGGCCGTCGCAGAAAACGATCGGCCGGCGCCAAAAATCATCGGCCGTCGCAGAAAATGACCGGCCGGTGCTAAAAATCATCGGCCGTCGCAGAAAATGA
>Ga0126369_10003795_pt1 | contig 10978 bp, 7 predicted proteins | sample PanSoiMetaPlot_1_FD_109646 | JGI IMG/M metagenome (GOLD analysis project Ga0126369, IMG submission 109646) | Tropical forest soil microbial communities from Panama - MetaG Plot_1 | ecosystem: Environmental > Terrestrial > Soil > Tropical forest > Bulk soil | place: Panama | collected 2016-02-17
CTGCCCTCGAGCATCCGCGTGGAATACGGCGGCATCTACCAAGAGCAGCAAAAGTCCTTCCGCGATCTGGCCATGGTCTTCCTTCTCGCGCTCCTGCTGCTGTTTGTGGTGCTGCTTTTTGAATTTCGCACCTTCTCGGCCCCTACGGCCATTCTTGCATCCGCGTTGCTCTCGACTTTCGGCGGTTTCTTGGCCCTGCTTATCACGGGAACGACGTTCAACGTGGCCTCGTTCATGGGGATGATTATGGTTGTCGGCATCGTCGCCAAAAACGGCATCCTTTTGCTCGACGCCGACCAGCGCTTCCGCCGGCTGGGCTGCACGCCTGTGGAAGCTATGATCCAGGCAGGTCGCCGCCGGCTGCGGCCCATTGCCATGACTGCCCTGGCCACGATTGCGGGCATGCTGCCCTTGGCAGTCGCTTCGGTACTCAAGAGCCTCCCGTTTGTCGGAGGTTCAGGCTCAGAAATGCTGCAACCCCTTGCTATCGCCGTCATTGGAGGGCTGCTCAGCTCCATCGTCCTTTCGCTCGTCTTTACCCCGACGATCCATTACTACCTCGACCGCTTCAGTCACGCCGGCGTCCAGGGACCTGCGGAAGCCTGAGGAAAAGCGCTCCCGACGTGTAACCCGGTGTTAACGGTATATTCACAAAATTTTCTCTACAATTTCTCTCCCCGGAAATCCTCATGCACATATTGATCGTCGAAGACGAACCGGAAATGGCCGGCCTGCTTACCCGAGGCCTTCGCGAGGAGTGCTGTGAAGTCAGTGTCGCGCGCGACGGCCGCACCGCCCTCGAACTTTCCTCGGCAGGTTCGTTTGATCTGATCCTCCTCGATGTGATGCTGCCACAGATGGACGGCATCCAGGTTGCGCGCCAACTACGCAAGCGCGAGTCGGAAACGCCGGTGCTGATGCTCACCGCCCGCGACGCGCTTCCCGATATCGTCAAGGGCCTGGATGCCGGGGCCGACGACTACCTCACAAAGCCGTTTTCCTTCGCCGAACTGCTCGCACGTATGCGCGCCTTAGTGCGACGCAGCCAGTTTCGCCGCAAAAACGTATTCGAAGTGAAAGATCTCGTGCTCGACCTGACCACCCATCGCAGTTTTCGCAGCGGCACGGAAGTATTTCTCTCTATGACCGAGTTCCGCCTCCTGGAACTCCTGGCGCGCCATGCAGGCCGCATCGTGTCTCGGCACGAAATCCTAGTCAACGTCTGGGGACCAGGGCGAGAAGTCAGTGAAAACACACTGGATGCTTTCGTCCGTCTGCTGCGCAAGAAAGTGGATGAGGGTTACGACGTGAAACTCATTCAGACCCACCGTGGATTCGGTTATTCGCTGGGGCCCGTGAAAGGCCTATGAACGTCACCATCCGTGCACGCCTCACGCTCCTCTATTTCGTGGTGCTCGCCGCATCGTTCACGGCCTTTTTCTGGATTTGCGACTACGGGTTCCAGCACAGCATCGATACTACGGTGGACGATGCCTCGCAGAAGAATCTGGAAATCGTGGAACGACTTCTGCGCACCTATGTTCCGCAGGGTTTGCCCGTGGCCCAGCAGGAACTAACGGAGCTCTCGCAACTCTGGGCCAACGGCGCCATTTTTCAGGTTTTGGGCCCGGGCGATCAATGGTTGCATCGCCCAAAGGCTTTTCTGTCCACGCTGCCACCATTGCCGCCTCTCGACGGAGATGCCGTCTGCTTCGCCACAACCAATCTCGACAGTTTGCAATACCGCGTGGCTCGCCAGACCATCTGGGTGAACGGACAGCTGTTCCGGATTGACGCGGCCGTGCCCACCGAACCTTTCGATCAAGCCCTCGATGATTTTCGTCTCGTAGAAAAGCGCTTCTTTCCTATGCTCGTTGTGGTCGCCTCGTTGCTTGGCTATTGGATTAGCGGCCGTGCGTTGGCTCCCGTGAACCGCATCATCGAAGGCGCTGAACGGGTCGGCGTCCGAAATCTTTCCGAACGGCTGGAAGTGCCCCGCGCAAAAGACGAATTGCGCCGGTTGACGGAAACCTTGAATGCCATGCTCGACCGCATCGAAGCCTCCGTCAAGCGCATTACTCAGTTCACCGCGGACGCCTCGCATGATTTGCGAACCCCGCTCGCCCTGATTCGCACCAATGCCGAGCTGGCCTTGCGGCGCCCGCGGAGTGAAAGCGAGTATCAGGAAACGCTATGCCGGATTCTCGCCACTTCGGAAGAAACCACCGAATTGATCGAAAAGCTCCTCATGCTGGCTCGCGCGGATGCCAACGTAGTGCAATTCCGGCTGCAAGCCATAAGCCTGTACCCGGTCCTTCAGCGCGTTGCGCAAAACGCCAAGGTGCTCTGCTTGGGCAAGGGAATCATCTTCTCCGAGTCCGTCGTGCCTTACACCCACTCGATCCTCGGAGACCAAGCCAGCCTCGAGCGCCTGTTCCTAAGCATCTTGGAAAACGCCGTCAAGTACACGCCGTCGGGCGGCCACGTCCAGTTGGGTTTGCGCCTGGAAAATGACCAAGCCCTGGTGGAAATTTCGGACACGGGCATGGGGATCTCCGAAAAGGATCTCCCACACGTGTTCGAGCGCTTTTACCGCGCGGACCAAGTGCGCTCACGGGAGACGCGTGGCTCGGGGCTGGGCCTCGCGATCGCCAAATGGATCGCGGAACGTCACGGCGGAACCATCAACCTGCAAAGCCAGGCCGGGCAGGGAACCACGGTGCGCGTTTACTTGCCGTTGGCCCGCGAGGCGGGCCCGAGAGTCGATCTCGATCTGTCCGAGCTCCCCGAATTTCCCGTCAAACCGTCCTAAAGCCATCCTGCAATCTGAAAAATCCTTCATCGCTTCTTTAACCCGCCTTTAACATCCGTTCATAAACGCGTCAGCACCCGTATGGCTTCATGAATCAGCGCGCTTTGCCCGGCGCACTGACTCTGGGGTCTCGGTAATTCCAGCCAAATTGCAGTTGATACAAGCGAATGAAGTTCGAAGAAGTGAGGAGAATTCCATGAGAAGCGGTATCCGCCTACTTACTAGTTTGTTCCTCTTGTTAAGCACGTTCCTCTGGCAACCAGCTGCCGCACAAAACGCCAAAGGCGCCATCTCCGGCCGCGTCACTGACTCCTCGGGCAGCGTTCTCCAGGGTGCTGAAGTCCAATTGCAGCCTGGAAACTTCCTTACCAAGACCAGTCCGCTCGGTGAGTATTTCTTCAACAACCTCGCTCCGGGCGCCTTCACCATGACGATCACTTACGTTGGATTTTCTGTGTTTACGCAAGGTGTGACTGTTTCGGCTGGGCAGCCTGTCACCATTGACGCCAAATTGCAAGTCGCGTCGGTGAACGACCAGGTGCTGGTTACCGCCGAACGGGTATCCGGCGAAGCCGAGCAGATCAATCGGCAACGCACCGCAGACAATGTTTTGCAGGTACTGAGCAACGAGGTCATCGTTAGCCTTCCCAATGCCAACATTGCCGACGCCGTCGGCCGTTTGCCCAGTGTGACTCTCGAACGCGACGAAGGTGAAGGAAAGTACGTGCAAGTGCGCGGGACCGAACCCCGTTTGACCAATGCCACGATCGACGGTGTCAACATTCCTTCTCCGGAATCCGGCGTCCGCCAGATCAAATTTGACGCCATTCCTTCCGATATCGTCGAGTCGGTCGAAATCGACAAGACATTGCAAGCCAACATGGACGGAGATGGTATCGGCGGCTCTGTGAACTTGGTCACGAAGACCGCCACGGAACGCCCGACGGTCAACATTTTCGGACTTGGCGGCTACTCTCCGATCCTTGGTGGCCGCAACAACTACCAGACGACAGCCACCCTCGGCAAGCGCTTCGGTGTCAGTAAGAAGTTCGGGCTCCTTGGCGGATTTTCCTACGATTGGGAGGGCCGCGGTATCGATGACATCGAGCCGGTTCCCGATCTCTTGAATCCGGGACCCACGCAGCAGCGCTACTACGACTCCATGGACGTCCGGGAGTACCGATATTATCGGTCTCGCTGGGGCGTGGCCGGGAGTGCGGACTACCAACTCGGAGAGGGATCCAATCTCTATGTGCGTGGTCTATACTCTCTTTTTCACAATTTCGGCGACCGCTGGGTCTACACGCTCAATGACAACAGCGGTTTAAATCTCTTGAATGGTCCCTCCCCGGCGGCACCGTCGTTTAACAACCAGACTCGGCGCCCTCGTTACACCATCGCGAATTTGCTGGTGGGCGGAAAGCACGTCCTCGCGAGTACGTGGTTTTCCTGGGATGTCGCCGGGTCCTTCGCCAGCGAAGACGACAATGGATATGGCAGTGGTTCTTTCGGCGTTCCCTTTCCTTCTACCTACACAAGCCCTTGCACCTATGATGTCGCTGCCAGTGGCGAAAATTCGCTCCGACCGCTCTGGTCGCCTGTTTGTTACACCGAAGCCTATAACACATCGATCTACGTGCTCCGCGATGTGAATATCAGCCGCGGTAAGACGGCGCAGACAAATATCCAGGCCGCAGGAGCTATGGGCAAGCGCTATCACATCGGTTCGCACCCATCGACCATTGAAATCGGCGGGAAGTTCAGAAACGCCCACAAGTACGATCACTCCTATGCGGACGACTATGCCATCCCAACCGTTGGCGGCGACGGCGCAGATCAAAACGACCTCACTCCGACTGCCACACAAATCCCGTTTAGTCTGTTTCCCAATACATTCCACAATTCCGGCTATTATGGCCGAACCTATCCCCAAGGTCCGTTTGCGGACTACTTCAAAACGCAGGCTTATGCCTTCGCCAATCCGGGTCAATTCATTTTCGCGACTGGCGCCGCGGGATCTTCTAATTGGTATGACTATGTCGAGCAGGTTTCCGCCGGCTATGTGATGAACACGATCGATTTCAATAAGTTCCGGTTTATTGCCGGTCTGCGCGTCGAAGGTACAAATCTTAATACCCTTAGCTGGGATCCCGGGGCCAATAACGGCAACGGCGCTCTGACGAACAAATTTGGCGGCGACTACATCAAGGTATTGCCGAGCGCTTCTCTCAAGTATGCCTTGACGACCAATACCGACATTCGCCTTGCCTTTAGCCGTGGGCTATCCCGCCCGAATCCCTCGGACGTGGCCAGCGGCCTGTCAGTTGACACTCCGGCCGGTGGACCTGGCGGTGCGCAGGGAGCGTTAAGTTTTGGCAACCCGCAACTCCAGGCCGAAACGGCTAACAACTACGACATCCTGTTCGAGCACTATATCGTTCCCTTTGGAACCATTCAGGCCGGGGCTTTCTATAAGAGTCTCTACGATCCCATCGTACAGACTTCGTTCCTCGATCCGAACTTCACTCCACCGGGCGGCAATTTCCCCTCGGGTGCCTACAGAATTACGCAACCGTTGAACATAGGAAGCGCCCACCTTTTTGGTTTCGAAGTCGCCTATTTACAGCGGTTCGAGAGATTGCCAGGAATTCTCAAGTCTTTTGGCCTCTCGGCTAATTACAGCTATACCGATTCCGGCACGGGTGGTCTGTACAACCGCCTGGACCATCCTCACCTGCTCCGCCAAGCGCCTCATACGTGGAACATCAGCCCGACCTTCGACAAGGGGCGCTTTTCCTACCGAGCCGGACTTTCCTACAATGACGCGAACATCTTCTCGTACCAATACGTGGATGGTTCGGCTCAGGCAAGCGATCCCAACGCGGACCCGGCAACACCCGGGGGCCCCAAGGGCCCCAACGGGGATACTTATCTGTATGCGCATCTGCAGGTCGACATGCAAGGCAGTGTGCGGCTCGAGAAGGGCTTCACCTTCGTTGCCTATATCCTAAACGTCAACAACGAAGTGTTTGGTTTTTACAACGGCAGCAGCCGCTTCCTGATTCAGCGTGAGTACTATACGCCGACCTATGCGTTCGGTTTGCGCTGGTCCCCGGCCTTTGAACGCAAATAGGACTATTGCCATCCCAAAAGGCCGGTGGCCGTTGCTAGCGGCCGTTTCGTCCGAGTTCTGGCTCGAGGCTGAACCGATTTTCAGGCGCAAGTTTAAGTTGTGTTTACCCAGGGTGCGGTACAACGACAGTCCGGGAGAGTGAAGATGAAACACATCATGACGGTTGGACTTCTCTGTGCAGCGCTCGTTGGTTTTACAGCGCAGGCTGCCACGAACTATCAGCTATTGAAAAAAGTCGCGGTGCCGGGCACCGGCGGATGGGACTACGTAACCCTCGATGAGGCAGGGCGACGCGTCTACATAACGCACGCAACCCAGGTGGACGTGCTGGACGCGGATTCGCTGGCGCTTTTGGGGACCATCCCGAATACCCCTGGCGCACACGGTGTTGCCATCGCTTCGGAATTCGGCCGTGGCTATGTTTCGGCCGGCAAATCGGACGCGGTCGTTCCATTCGATCTGAAAACCCTGAAGCCCATGCCTGAAATCAAGGTCGGAAAAAAGCCCGACGCGATCGTCTATGAACCGCGGACCAAGCGTGTCTACGTTATGAATGGCGATGGCGATAGCATCACGGTCTTGAATGCGGTGGATGGAAGTGTCGCCGGCACCATCGACCTGGGAGGCGGGCCGGAATTCGCTGTCTCGGACCGTGAAGGGAATTTCTTTGTCAATCTGGAGGAAAAAAACGAGACGCTCGGCATCAATGTCGATACGCTGAAAGTGGAAGGCCGGTGGCCGCTGGCGCCATGCGCCACTCCGACGGCCCTGGCCATGGATGTTGAAAACCACCGGTTGTTTGTAGGCTGCCGCAGCAAACACCTCGGCGTGCTCGATTCCAAAACCGGCAAGCTTGTCGCCACGACTCCTATCGGCGAACGCGTTGACGCCGCCGCTTTCGATCCGGCCACTAAATGCGTGATGCTCTCAACCGGCGACGGAAAGGTCTTCATCTTCCATGAAGACTCCCCGGACAAATATTCCCTTGAACAGGAATTGGTCACCGCGAAGGGCTCAAAGACATTTGGCTACGACTCCAAAACAAAACGCCTCTTCGTTCCCAGCAGCGAAAACGGTGCCATGCAGGTTCTCGTCTACGAATCGAAATAGCTTTTCTGGCCTAGAACCCGTAGCGGGCTACAATCGACCCCGATGTCTTCTCGATCAGGGCTAGCGCGCCGTGTTGCCCGGAAAGTTTGAACCCTAGACGTACATTCGTCACCAAATCCTGCAAATCGATCTCCGTGTCCACGTTGGTTTCCGACTCAAACACGTACAGAACACCATCTTGCATTTCCAGCGGGTAGATCAGCACCCCCGGCGAAATCGGAGACCGCAGCTTGAAGGAAGGCAACAGCGCTACGTCTTGCAGGTATTTCGCATAAACCAGGGAAGCAAAGGATGCGTCGCGCGTCAATTCGGCCGGATACGATTCGAGCAGCAATTTCCCTTTGCCCAGGCTGATTTCCTTGTGGGAGGCGCCGTCAGCGAATTTCCAGTACTCCAAGAACAATTGCTTTTGTTGATCGAACGGGATGGTGGTCGCGGCTTGTCCATCCAGGGCCGCCGCGTGCATGGTCAGAGGCTCGAGCGAAGCTGTGACTCCCAGTGACGAGAGGCGATCTACTACGTGCCAGTGCTCGTCGCGGCCAACAGGCCCGGTCACCAGCAGATTGCCTCCATTGCGGACGTAAGCGAGCAGCGCTTGCCAGGAATCCTCCCGGATTGCCTGGGCCGAGGGCAGGATCACCAGCTTTGGACTGCCCAGTTTCTCCATCTGATTCTCCGCCAAGACGGCGCAAGGAAGATGCAAGTGATAAGCCAATGCCCGTACGGCATTTTGCTGGGCCGCCAGCTGCAATTCGTTGAGCACAGAATACTGTGCGACTTGCGATGTAATCACGGCGATCTCTGCCGGCTGGGGTTTCTGGAGGTACGGTGAGGCCGAAGCAGCGAATTTTGCCAGGTTACGCAGCACCGTCGCCTCCGGTTTTTCGGTTCCGTCCGGGCGCAACGCTCCGATCGGCGTCTCATTGCTCTCGGTCATGTACGAATTCGAATTCCAGAGCCACTCAATGGCGCCGGAACCTTGAACGAACGACATCACAAACTTTCGTTCGAACAGAGCTGCTTCCTGTTCCGGCGTCCGCCGGGCAATTTCATCCAAGGTCAACTCCCGCTGCAGTCCGGTCTCCTGAATCAACATCGCGATTCCGGGCTGTTTGGCCACCATAGAATCCCAAAGCAGATGATCGTTTTGCCACCACGAATGACTCGTCGTGAAGTCCACATACGGCCCGAAAAACGCCGGCGAAAGGCGATCCATATTCCCGCCTTCGTCCTGACCGACCGTAATCGGCTGCACCGAGCCAGCCGCACGCACAATTTCGTGCATGTTCCGCACCCAATCGGCAAACTTCTCCTGTGCGAACAGGTAGTAGTCGTAGATACGCAGGGAATTTACGCCAACATACACGCCTGCCGGAGAAAACTCCTGCTCGGTTGGCAAGGATACCGGGAATTGCACCTCTCCAACCGGGAGGTTCCATGCCGAAGCCAGCGTTGCCCGATCCGGATACCGCTTCGCCAGCCACTGGTTCCAGGCAGTCTGTTCCGCGGAATCCCCGTTCGGGCGCGTCGTCCACAGCCGCATCGAAAAGCTCGGCTCGTTAATCAGATCCCATGCCACAAAAGGCACATCGTGAAATCGCGCCGTGACACTGCCGATTAGATTCTGCTGCCGCCGTACGGCCTCTGGATCGAGGAACGCGTTCGCACCCCCCAGGATCTCGGGCAGGAAGGCAAAGAAGTTGAACTGCACGGGCAGTTCATATTTCCGCGCGGTCATTAGATACGCTTCGATTGTCCGCAAGGTGCGTTCGTAGGGCCTTCCAGTTTCGTCGCACAGTTTGTCCCAGCCGGTCCACCAGCCCGTGCGAAGCATGTTGAGCCCCGCCCCGCGGATCTGGGCCAGATCGCGATTCCACACATATACATTCGGATGATCGAAAAAAAGCCGCTGCACTTCGCTCGACATATAAGTCGTGCCTACGACTGCCAGCGGCTTCCCATTCGCCGTCAAATAGTCGGCATTGACGCCAAGGCGCGGTCCGCTGCGCAGAAACTCTTCGTCGCGAACCCAGAACGCCGAATGATAGGTCGCGCGAAGCGTCGAGCCCTCGAAGAGGCGCGCCTCGATCACCTGCAATCCTTTTCTCGCCGGCCCGGGCAAACGAGCGGGTCTAGGAGCCGGCAAAGGAATCGTCAAGGACTGTCTTTCGGATGGTTGATCCTCGGCGAAGGAGCTCACCTGAACCGTTGCGGATCCGGCGAACTTCCTCGCCGGATGAAAAACGGCTTCCAGTTCAACCGGCTCTCCCGGCAGATAGAGAGGTAAGCTCGGACGAACCCAAAAATCCAGCGCGCCGTCCATGGCCCGGAGCGCAAGCGCGCGCAAGAGCGTCCCGCCATCGGCAGAAGAATAAAAGTCTCCGGACAGTTCGGCGGCTAAGAGAATCCACCGCCCTCCATCAAATCCCGATGAAATATGATCGACCTCTACGACCGGAGCGGACATCCGACGCCCGTTGCTTTCCCCCCAAGCGAGCGCCTCCAGCCGCGCATCGAGAAGGCCGGCGGCTCCGCCGCGCCGGTAGAGATCGTTCGTGCTCAGCCGAATTACTGGACTGAACCCGCGCACCCATGAAAACCTCGGAATCTCGGTCGAAATATCGGGACTAGCGACGAACTGTTCTCCACTCGAACCCGGGGTCTCCTGATACTGGTCTATCAAGAGTGGCCGCGAGAACCGCACCGAATAATCCCTCAAATGCCAGCTATGCCCATCGTGATACGCGGCCCTGGTGAACGGTCGCCCCCCCAACACCAGCAAATTCCCGCCCCGCCGCAAATAACCGTAAATGGTGCTCCACGCGCTCTCAGGCACCACGGAACCTTGCGGAAGAATCAAAAGTTGCGTTTCGAGGTTCTCGAGTTGGGAAGCAAGTTGATCTGCCGGCGTAAGGTGCGCCTTCGGAAACGTCTTGGTCAAAAAATCCCGCGAAGGGGCGGCTGAATCGGCCGACGGCAAGTTCGGCTCGGACCAGATGACGACTTTCGAAAAATCCTGAGCCTTGGCGCCCAGCAGAAAAAATGCCCAGAACAAACTGACCAGAACCAGACAGCGGAGCGGAAATCGCATCCAGGATCCCTTCCTCAGCGGCGGCGAGCCCGACCAGTTTTATATCATTTGCGGGGAGCTACAGGGAAAGATCAAAAGGGGTTGCAGGAGGGATTGCGGGCTCGCTAGGAAAGAAAAAGGGCAAGGTCATCGCCTTGCCCTTTTTGTAATGGAAAAACGGTTCAGACTTTACTTCGCCATCTCCAGGCCGCTCAGCTTCAGGTTGTCGCCGTCGACCGAGCCCTTCACCGTCACGTGATGGCCGGCGTGCGCCGCAACCTTGTCTTGGGCGTCAATGTTGTAGACCTTGTGGTCTGCGTCGTTGACGAACACATACTTCGCTCCCTTCTCCTTGACGCACTTTGTCGCGCAAGCGGCATGAGATTCGTTCGACCCCTTGGCTCCGCAGGCGCTGTCGGAAATGTACCCCGTCCAGCTTCCGTCGCCTCCAAAGGTCAGAACTGCCGCACAGAGTGAAAGTGCCATTCCAGCTGCGAATTTAACTTTCATTGATTCCCCTCCTGAAATTCAGCTTCACTTGCGATCCCCGTCAGGGTGCCCCTAAGGGTGTCACAACTGTTAAGTACGTGTCCAGGGCCGGTATTGGATGTAAGGATCGCGTTCGATGGACAAAGAAAAAGGGAGGATTCTCTGGATCCTCCCTTTTCTCTCACGGTCTCGGGAAACAGAAGCGGTCGTTCTGTCGGGTTCTTACTGGCCGGAAGCGTTGCTGGCGGAAGTGGCCCCGCCTGCGGACTTCGGCGCGGACAGATAGCCGTTGATCTGGTTTTTGTTCACATCGAATACCACGATTTCATAAGGCGAGGTGTGCGCGGCGCCCTTCATGTAGAAC
>Ga0126369_10003796_pt1 | contig 10976 bp, 11 predicted proteins | sample PanSoiMetaPlot_1_FD_109646 | JGI IMG/M metagenome (GOLD analysis project Ga0126369, IMG submission 109646) | Tropical forest soil microbial communities from Panama - MetaG Plot_1 | ecosystem: Environmental > Terrestrial > Soil > Tropical forest > Bulk soil | place: Panama | collected 2016-02-17
TCACCTCCCCTTCATCGTGACTCGGCACGGCGCGCTGCGATCCGCGGGTGGCCTCGGCAATGAATTCGCCAAGTGGGCAACCGCAGCCGGCTTGCCGAAGCACTGCCGCATGCACGGGCTCAAGAAGGGCGGCATGCGCCGGTTAGCCGAAAGCGGCAACACCGCCCACGAACTCATGTCGATCAGCGGCCACCGCACACTGGCCGAAGTTCAGCGCTATACTGCGGACGTGGATCAAGTGAAGCTTGCCGATTCCGGGATGCAAAAGAAGCTTGCCGGCGGCACGAAATGAGAACCCTTTACACAAACTTTCGGCATCCAGTTACACAAACAGGCAGCTAACCCGTTGAAAACATTAGACCGGAGCGGCGATATGAGAACCCAAGGAGGATGCCCATGAGTTACCGAAGCTCGTTCTGCGTTGTTGCGTTGGCAACCGGGCTGCTTGCAATGCCATCTGCCGCCCAAGTGGTTGATTTTGGGAAGTACCCTGACTTCAAGGGTCAATGGGTTCGCGCCGGCGGCACCCCGAATAATTGGATTGCGCTTGCGGGCCCGCCTCCGCTCACGCCCGAATATCAGAAGATATGGGAAGACATTCAGGCCGACCTGAAGGCCGGCGGGCCGGGCAATTGGCCATCGACTTTCTGCGTCCCAGCGGGCATGCCGGCGATGATGAGCTTCTATGATCCGATGGAGATGATCGTCCTGCCGGAGATCACGTATATCCTGATCAGCCACAACGACGATTCGTACCGGCGAATCTATACCGATGGCCGCGGGTGGCCGGCGGATGCGGCGCTGACATACGCGGGCTATTCGATCGGCCAATGGGTCGACGAGGACGGCGACGGCAAGTACGACGTGCTCGAGGTCGAGACGCGTTTCCTCAAGAACCCGCGCGGTTACGATATCTCCGGTATCCCGTTCCACAGCGACAATCAGACTGTCATCAAGGAGCGAATCTATCTCGACAAGGCCGACCGCAACACCCTTTATGACCAGATCACCGTGATCGATCATGCAATGACGCGGCCTTACTCCAAGACCCAGAGAGCGACCCGCAATCCCAATCCTCATCCGGTCTGGTTTTCCGATGTTTGCTCGGAAAACAATACCCATGTCCGCATCGAGAATGAAAACTATTTTCGCAGCGCCGACGGCAAGCTGATGCCATCCAAGAAAAATCAGGCACCGCCGGATTTGAGTTATTTCAAAAAAACGCATTAGTGCGCGCCCCGATGACATGGACCGGTACTCTGCGCCAATTCTCCGGCGTCATTCCCGCGAAGCTTGTCCCTGCGAAGGGCGGGGAGCGGGAATCCAGTATCCCACGGCATCACCGGGATTACTGGGTCGCCCGGTCAGGGCTTCGACAAGTGCTCAGCCGGGCGATGACACATGAGGGTTGGCAATGCCCCGAACCGGTTCCGTTTCACCGGAACCCGCTTTAGTGGAGACCGTGGTCGCAGGATTTCCGAGCGAAACGAGAGCGAAGTTTCGAGGGAGGTGTAAGTGAGCCGCAATAACACCTGCCTGACGGCGTCGCGCCAAAAGCGACTGTGCTGCATGGAAAGGCTTCACTCACATTCGCCATTGACATAACGTGCCGTCGCGCCCCCAATTGAATGCTCAGATTGAACGCTGGTTGCCGGTGACTCAGGAGCTTGTGCCACCGCATCGCCCAAGGAGGTATGCCGATGTTTCGAGTGCTGCCCACATTGCGGAATGGTTGTGTGGTCGCCTGGCTCACCACAATTATCTTGCCGGTGCTCACCGTAGTGAATGTGGGTTCGTTGACGGCGCGCGGAGAGGATCGCGTGCCTGGGCTGACTGGTACCGATCGGCCCGACGAAGTCGTGCAGGCCCGACAGTTGCTCATGGACGGCATCGAAACCGAGATGGGGGTGATCGAGCTTGGGCTGGAGGGCAAGGCGCCGGACCTCGGCGATCTGAAAGCGCGCGCCGACCGCATCAGCACTCTGCTCACTGCTTTCCCGCATCTGTTTCCGCCGCAAACGAAACCCGGCGTATCGGATGACGGCTCGCCGGGCATCACGACCGCCACGCTTGCGATCTGGCAGAATTTCGATGCCTTCTACGACATCGCCAAGGGGGCGGCCACCGCCGCTTACGACGCGAGCCAGGCCGGCACCGCCGACCAGTTCAGGGAGCACATCAAAACGCTACGCGGCGCCTGCGACGGCTGCCATGCGCAATTCATGCACGTCGACACGCCGGCCCCACCGTAAATACGGGTGGATCATTCTGGAAGCGCGAGCACCTGCAGGGTGAGCAAAGGCACACTCTTCGCTCAGTGCTCGCGCTGTGAGGTCAACCAGCGTGGACACGCCTCGCTTTACCCACCCTGCGAAACTGATCGTACGACGTGCCACGTCAAACGGGTGGCCCGCTTCCTCAAAGTCCATACCGTCGCGTCCGGCACTGAAATGACCGGATCGCCCGCAGGAAGTCGATCTTGCGAAATGCTGGCCAGTTCACCTCGGAGAAGTAGAACTCAGAGGTTGTGCTCTGCCAGAGCAGGAATCCTGAGAGCCGGATCTCTCCGCTGGTGCGTATGATGAGGTCGGGATCGGGCAGATCCGGCGAGTAGATGTGCCGCCCCACCGCGACCGGGGTCACGGCGTCGATCACGTCCTCCAGCTTTTTGCCCTTCGCCAACTGTTCCCGCAGAAATGATTGCACCGCGTCTGTGATCTCCTGGCGCCCCCCATAAGCGGCCGCGATGGTAAGACACAAGCCGTCATAATCCTGCGTCGCGATTTCGGCGGCGCGCACGGCGGCGAGTGTTGGGGGCGGCAACAGATCCAGCCGGCCGATGGCTCTGACGCGGACGCGCTGGCGGTGGATCTGTGGTGCCTTGGCGAGTGCGAGCAACTTGGTTTCGATAGCCGCCAATATGCCGGATACTTCCTGCGGTTTCCGAGCAAGATTGTCGGTTGAAAGTACCCACAAGGTCACGGCCGGAATACCAAGATCGACGCACCAGTTGAGCAGGTCGTCGAGTTTGTTGGCGCCGACGGCATAGACCTCCTCGGGATTCTTCAGTTGGCACTGTCGGCCATGCCGCCGATTGCCGTCCAAAATGACGCCGACATGTCGCGGCACTGCACGCGCTTGGACCTGCTGCATGAGTCGGCGTTCGTAAATTCGATAAAGCGCGGTCAGTACGTGCGACCGCAACGGTTGGTCGTCAGCCATTTTTGACGTCGAACTGTTCTGCCGGATGCCCCGCGGCTACTTACTGTGGTGAGGTAGACTTGCATGCTTGTGCAGCAAATGCCAGCCGACTGTCAGGATGCTCTCCAGGTGAAGATCGACGACATCGCGTAGTTCCACACGGCGCCCACAATCACGCCCAGAACGCCTGCCACCCACCATTTTTGATTGGCGCTGAACAGGTAGGACGCAATGCCGACATTCGCGGTCGCACCGATTCCGCAAATCCCATAGAATGTGAAAAGCCCTCGCAGCAGCCGCCACCCGCGCAATCTTTGATCCCGATAGGTCAGGATGTTATTCAGGAAAAAATTCGACGTCATCGCTGTCAACGTCGCCAACGACTGCGCCACGCCAAATTCCAGCGCCATGAACGTGAGGCCGCTCCATAAAATCGACATGTGGATTGCCAATCCGATAATGCCGATCAACGCGAAGAATATGAAGCGGACGGGAACGATGTGACCGATGAGCTTCTCGGCCAACAGAGCAAAATATTCCCATACGACCAACGTATCAAGCTTACTTTCGCCGTGCCGGCGGCTGCGGAATTCGAATGGCAATTCGCGAAGCCGCAAGGGGCGCGGGGATGACGCCAGCAGATCGAGCAGGATTTTGAATCCCTGTCCGGACAGGCGTCGCACCGCACTTTCGAATGCTTCACGGCGGCACATGAAAAAGCCGCTCAGAGGATCGGAGATATCCTGCTTGCAGATCAAGCGAGCGAGCTTTGTCCCCATCTGGCTGATATGCACTCTGGTGGTTGCCCAGGCGCCCAGGCTGCCACCGGCGGCGTAGCGGCTTCCGATGACAAGATCGACGGGTTCCTTCTGCAGAATTTCGAGCATGTGCGCGAGCAGCGTCTCGTCGTGCTGAAGGTCGGCGTCCATGAAGGCCACATAGGGCGCGGAGCATGCCAGCACGCCCTCGATACAGGCCGTGGATAATCCCCGTCGTCCGATCCGCTGGATGCACCGAACCCGCGCATCAACGCTCGCCAGCGCCCGGATGTGCTTGGCGGTGTGATCGGTTGAATCGTCATCCACGAACATGACCTCCCAGTTCACGTTCGGGAGAGCCGCATCGAGCAAAGCGATGAGAGGCTCGATATTGTCACGCTCGTTAAGCGTTGGCACCACGATCGTCAGGACAGGGGCAAGACTCAACGCCTTCGCAGACAGCACCTGCGCTGAAGAAAACCGTTCCAACTGTCCCCCGTCGGCGTCGCGCATGCTTTCAGCTCGATGAGATCATGTTATCGGTACCGGTCAGCCCGGTGGAGAAAATCCACAACGTAGCGCCGGACTGCGGCATTGTGTGGGGTGAAGCCCGCATTATAGCCGGCGCCGCGGAGGTTCTCGATCGAGGCCTGCGTGAAATACTGATAGCTGTCGCGGATCGAGGCCGGCATGTCGATGTATTCGATGTTGGGGGGGCGGCCGAGCGCCGCGAACATCGCCTCGATCATCTCGCGAAAGCTCTGCGCCTTGCCGGTACCCACATTGAACAGTCCGTTGACCGAAGGTGTGCCAAGGAGCCAGCGTATCACTGCCGTCACATCGTCAACGTAAATGAAATCGCGCCGCTGGTCGCCGTCCGCGATGCCGGCACGGTAAGACTTGAATAGCCGTACCGATGCGCCGGCCTTGGCCCGGTCGAACACCTTGCAAAGCACGCTCATCATCTCGCCCTTGTGGTATTCGTTCGGGCCATACACGTTGAAGAATTTGAGTCCGACCCACTGCGGCGGCAGCGGTCGCTTTTTGGCGGCGCGATCCAGGACCGCGAGATCGAACAAATGTTTGCTCCAGCCGTAGAGGTTCATCGGCCGCAACTTGGCGAGCGCCGGGAGCGTGCCCTCATCGACAAAGCCCGCCTCGCCGTTTCCGTAAGTTGCCGCGGAGGATGCGTAGATGAAAGGCGTGCGCGTGGTCGCGCACCAGTCGAGCAGCCGTAGCGACAGCCGGAAATTGTGTTCGATTACCTCGTCGCCGTCAGTCGCAGTGGTTGATGAGATGGCGCCGAGATGGACCACGGCGTCAAGCTTGCGGCCGTGGAGCCAGCCGGACAGGTCGGCCGGAGGGATGAAGTCGGCGAGCCGGCGTTTCTGCAAATTACGCCATTTGCCGTCCGATCCGAGCGTGTCGTTGACTACGACATCGGTGTGCCCGACCTCGTTAAGGTCGGCGACTACGTTCGACCCGATGAATCCTGCTCCGCCGGTCACCAACAGCATCTCATACGCTCGTTCTCTCGCTGGGGCGTGCTTTCGACAAGATTGAACGTCATATGCGGGCTTGACCCCGCGTATCCGTCTGCCTCGGCAGAAGTGCTTTTCTCGCGATGGATCGCCGGGTCAGACCCGGCGACGACCCCAGTGAGAAATTGCGGGACCACATCGAGGCGGCTGTGTCAATACAATTGAAAAATGCCCCTCTTGCGGCCTTCTTTGCCCCATTACTAAACATCGCACAACGTTAAGGACATGGTGCTAGGGACGGAAATCGGCTAAACCACGGCGCCGGAACACCGCCGGGAGGGCATTTCAGGTTAACGCTAGGGGGCCCATGACTTCATTCGAGATCGTTCTTGACCAATTCCGTCGCAAGCGCGCGCTTGTGGTCGGCGATATCATGCTTGACCGGTTTGTCTATGGTTCCGTTTCGCGCATATCGCCCGAGGCGCCAGCGCCGGTGATCGAGACCGCCGGGCCCCAGGATGTGGTCGGCGGCTCCGGCAATGTGGTGCGCAACATTGTAAGCCTTGGCGCTGCCTGCGAGATCGTCGCCGTCGTCGGCCGCGACGATGCGGCGCGATTGATCCGCAGCCATCTCAAGGGCATTGACGTTTCCACCGACGGATTGATCGAGGTCGAGGGGCGCGTCACCACGGTCAAGACTCGTTTCGTCGCCTACCTGCACAACACGCATCTGCTGAGGGCGGACACCGAGGAAACCACGCCCGTCGATCAAAAGATCGAGAACGCGATTATCGCCGCGGTGCGCACCCGGATCGATGCGGTCGATGTGGTTGTTCTTTCCGACTACGCCAAGGGCGTGCTGACTCCCAAGGTCGTGGCCGGCGTGATCGCGGTGGCGCAACGAGCCTGCAAGCCCGTTATCGTCGATCCGAAGGGGCTTGATTATTTCCGCTATCGCGGCGCCACCGCGCTGACGCCCAATGTCGGCGAACTTGCCCAGGCCTTGGGGCGCCCCGTCAAGAATGACGAAACAGCCGTAAAAGCGGCCGCCAAATCCCTGGCGGAGCGAATCGGCTGCGAGAGCGTGCTGGTGACGCGGGGCGAGCGCGGCGTGCTGATCGTTTCACGCGATGGCGAGGCGGCGGCGTTCGACGCCACTGCCAGGCGCGTCGTCGATGTCTCCGGCGCCGGCGATACAGTGGTAGCGGGTTTTGCCCTCGCGCTGGTCAGCGACGCCGGGGTACACAATGCAGCGCGGCTCGCCAATGTGGCGGCCGGCGTCGCGGTGGCCAAGAAGGGGACGTCGCAGGTCACCGCGAAAGAGTTGCAAGACCTGCTGCTGTCGCGCCCGCACTTTGAATTGCGGGAAAAAATAATGGACATGGAGGCCATAAGAGACCGTGTCGCGACATGGCGCCGGGAAGGGCTGACGGTGGGCTTCACCAATGGCTGCTTTGATCTGCTCCATCCGGGGCATGTCCAGCTGTTGTGCGAGGCGCGCTCCTATTGCGACAGGCTGGTTGTCGGCCTCAACAACGACGCCTCGGTGAAGCGGCTCAAAGGCGCCTCGCGACCGGTCCAGGCCGAGGCAGCGCGGTCGATCGTGCTGGCTGGGCTCGCCTTTGTCGATGCCGTCGTGCTGTTTGCCGGCGACACCCCGCTTGATCTCATCGGTCGCATCAAGCCTGATGTGCTGTTGAAGGGCGCCGACTACCGGATTGATCAGGTCGTCGGGCGCGAGCTTGTCGAGTCATATGGCGGCAGGGTGGTGCTGGTCGAACTGCTCCCGGATTCCTCGACGACGCTGATCATCGATCGGTTGAAGCATGGGGCGGCGAATGCCATGCCAGGTTTCGCCGAGGTGAAGTGATGTTTCAATCCAGCCGGGCGAACGCGACGCTGTTCAGTCTCATGCCTGCCAAGACCGACACGATGTTGAAACCAGAGTCAGGTAATGAAATGGCAGAGCCCTGCGATGATTTGACCGTCCGGATCCGAGCCGACGAGAATACGATCGACCGCGCGCATCCTTCGACTAGCGCTCAGGAGCGCGCTCCTCAGGATGAGGTCAGTGGATTCCGCAGCTTCATTCGCGAACGATGACAGCTGTGACCGTCGGCCACCTGATTCGACAGGATATGGACCATCAGCACGGCGCGTCGTCCGGGCAGAACGGCCTGTGCTGGCTTATGGAACATGCTTGGCCGCTTTGGCTCGAGTACGGCATCGATTGGAGGCGGCGCGCCTTCTATGAGTATCTCGATTCCGCCCGGCTGCAGTGCCAGGCGCCGTTTCGGCGTCTGCGCGTAGCGGCGCGCCAGACCTATGTGTTTGCCAATGCCGCACGCTACGGCGTGCCGCGCGCCGGGGAAGCAGTTGCGCTGGGGCTCGACTTTCTCCGGGGGGCGGCGCGGCTTTCTGATGGGGGATTTGCCTGGCGCTTCGACCTCGATAACCGGCCGATCGATGTCACGCGCGACCTCTACGACCACGCCTTCGTGCTGCTCGCGTTTGCGGCGGCGGCCGAGGTGGTGGGCGCCGATAGTGTGCATGCGGATGCCGTTGCGCTTGTCGAGTATATCGCAACGCAGTTCGTCCATCCGGCCGGCGGCTATCGCGACAGTATTCCGGACACCGCGCCGCGCCGGCAAAATCCTCACATGCACCTCTTCGAGGCGCTGCTGGCGGCAAGCGACGCGTTCCGCGACGGATATTTTTTAAACCGCGCCCGCGATCTTGCTGCTCTTTTCGTCGCCTGTTTCTTTCAGGGTAATGAAGGTGCGTTGCCGGAGTATTTCGATGAGGCGTTCGCGCCGCGCCGGGTAGCCGGTCGTTTTCTGGTCGAGCCCGGACATCATTATGAATGGGTATGGCTGCTCTACTGGTATGAAAAGTCCGCTGCCGCGATGGGTGTGCCGCTCGGTCCGGACTTGACCTCGGCTGCCGATTCCCTGTTTGAGTTCGCCGAGCGGCACGCAGTGAGCACTACCAGCGGTCAGGTGGCAAATGGCCTCTGGTGCGACGGCGCGGTTGCGGATGGCGGCTTTCGGCTATGGCCGCAGACCGAGCGGCTCAAGGCGGTGGCGCGGCGTCGGCCCGATCGTGTTGCACAGGCGCTTGGGGCGGTTGCGAGGCATCTTGAGGACGTACGCCCGGGCCTGTGGATCGAAAGAATGGATGCTGGCGGGCAGCAGATTATGGAAGCCGCGCCTGCTACCAGCCTTTATCATCTGACAGCGGCGTTTACCGACGATGCCGCGTTGGGGCAACGGGCGTCAGATATGATATGAAAGCAGAAGCCCTGCGGAAGCGGCGCTTCAACGGCGTCATGTGAGAACTTGCTATCGGTTTCTGGCTCGGCCTTGGCGAATGGACATCAGATGGAGAACCCAATGGCTTCGAAGCTTGAGCAACTGCGCTGCATGACGGTTGTTGTCGCCGACACGGGCGACATCGAGGCCGTGCGCCGTCTCAAGCCGCAGGACTGCACCACAAACCCGACCCTGCTGCTCAAGGCGGTGGAAAATCCCGCTTATTTGCACCTCGTCGAAGAGGCGGCGGCGTGGGGGCGCGGCAAGGGCGGCGACGCGGATGTGGTCGCGGCGGCGGTGTGCGACCAGCTGGCGGTGTCGTTCGGCACGGAACTCGCCAAAATCGTCCCCGGTCGCGTATCGACCGAGGTCGATGCGGACCTTGCCTTCGACACCAGGGCGACCGTCGACAAGGCCCGCGCCTTCATCGCGGCCTATGAGGACCGCGGCATTGCCCGTGACCGCATCCTGATCAAGGTCGCCTCGACCTTCGAAGGCATCCGGGCCGCGGAAACGCTGCAGCGCGACCGCATCGACTGCAACCTGACCCTGCTATTCTCGCTGGTGCAGGCGGCGGCCTGCGCGGAAGCAGGCGTGTTCCTGATCTCGCCCTTCGTCGGCCGCATTCTCGATTGGCACGTGAAGGCCGGTGGCGGTCCCTACACGGCGGACACCGATCCAGGCGTGGCGTCGGTGCGCAGCATCTACGGCTACTACAAGACCCACGGCTTCGGTACCGCCGTCATGGGCGCCTCGTTCCGCAATGCTGGCCAGATCGAGGCACTGGCGGGCTGCGACCGCCTCACCATCGCGCCAGCGCTGCTTGATGAGCTTGCGGCGGACCCGGGGCACCTTGCACGTCGGCTCGACCCCTCTAGCCCCAGCGAGGCATCCGCACGGCTCATCCTCGACGAGAGGAAATTCCGGTTCCTCGTCAATCAGGACGCCATGGCGACGGAAAAGCTTGCCGAGGGAATTCGGTTGTTCGTGAAGGACTTGTATGCATTGCGGGCGCTGGTGCGGAATATCCTGGCTCGCGCTGATGCCGCATAGCCATCGTACTGCGTGATGTTGCGTCACCAACGCGGTCACCGCCTTCCAGCGAAGATGACGCTGGCGCGTCGCGTCCTTGAGGGACACGGCAATTAGACTGCGGTACAATCGACGCGTCATCCGCCAGGAGATACAATGACTTGCGTCTTGCAATTGCGATGCCGGCCGTTTCCGCCTACATTCGCGATTGGAACGCGATTGGGAGATACTGCGATGTTGTCACGGCGCGCCGTGATGATGGCGGGTGGCAGCTTGGCGCTGGCGGTGGGCCCGGCGCGCGCCACGGCCATCATGACTGACGATGGGCTTTACCGTGAGGATTGGTTTCTTGAGAGTTTTCTAGAGCTTGCGGACGATCGCAAAAGCGTTGCCGCAGCCGGCAAGCAGCTCGCCATCATATGGGAGCAGCCGGGCTGCCCGTATTGTCGGGAGACCCATCTGGTCAATTTCGCCCAGAAGGTCGCTGAAACCTATATCCGAGACCATTTCGAGGTACTTCAGCTCAATCTCCGCGGCTCGCGCATCGTCACGGATTTCGACGGTGAGCGACTGGGTGAAAACCAACTCGCCCACAAGTATGGCGTGCGCGGTACCCCGATCATTCAGTTCTTTTCCGATAAGGACGATCTCGCCCAAAAAGCGCCACTGGAACGCGAGGTCAGCCGCATCCCGGGGTACATGCCTCCGAGGGCATTCCTTTTGATGTTTGCGTTTGTGGCCGAGCGCGCTTATGAGCGAGGATCGCTGCGCGACTACTTGCGTCGGCAAGGTTGATCGGCAGTTACGGGAAAGTAATCGTCGATGAAAATGCTGGTTTGTGTTGTTGGCTTAGCGGCTGCGCTGGCTTCGCCGGCTGCCGGTCAGGCGGTGTCTCCACTTGCTCCATTCAAAGTCGTCGTCGCCGGCGGTGTCGCCACTATCCCAGTGCCGTTGACCAGCAAACCCGGCGATCCGAAGGAGGGCGAGCAGGTGGTGGTCGGGCGCCGCCTCGGTAATTGCCTGTCGTGCCATGAAATCGACGCTCTCCGGCAGGAACCATTCCACGGCGAAATCGGTCCACCGCTTAATGGCGCGGCCGGACGCTGGGACACCGGGACGCTGCGTATGATCGTGGTTAATGCCAAGAAAGTGTTTGGCGACGAGACTGTCATGCCGGCCTTCTATCGGGTCGA
>Ga0126369_10003797_pt1 | contig 10976 bp, 14 predicted proteins | sample PanSoiMetaPlot_1_FD_109646 | JGI IMG/M metagenome (GOLD analysis project Ga0126369, IMG submission 109646) | Tropical forest soil microbial communities from Panama - MetaG Plot_1 | ecosystem: Environmental > Terrestrial > Soil > Tropical forest > Bulk soil | place: Panama | collected 2016-02-17
GAGGGCAACACGCTGGAGTGGGCGACGAGCTCGCCGCCGCCGCCCTACAACTTCGACCGGGTGCCGCCCGTCCGCTCGTTCATGCCGCTGCGCGACCTGCGCGGCGACCGCCAGCCGACCCCGGAACGAGAACCGGTCCCCGCCGAAACCTGAGAGTCCTGCCGTACGTGAGCCACCTCATCCGACCCGGATGAGGTGGGCTGCTGTACGGCAAAGCCGTTTCCAGCGCGCATGTTTGCCACAACCGGCGGCAACGCACACATTCGCAACGTCAGCGGCACACTTGCGGGCGGGCAACCAACCGCAGGCAGTCAAGGCCGCGAAGCGCCGAAGGGAAGCCTTGACGGCCGGTAGGTCAGCGCACCCAGGCTGGCCGCGGGGGGCTCCCCCGAGCCCCCTTCGCCCGAACGAGCCCGGAGCCCGAACGAGCCCGGAGCCCGAACGAGCCCGTCGCCGCGTCAGGTGGAGGCCGGCTCCACGCCGGCCTCGCGCGCCGGCGACCACGCCGCCGACAGCGCCTCCACGGCCATGCCCCGGATCTCTCTGACGACCCGCGAGCGGCGGTAGTACTGGACCGTCACCGTCACCCGGAAGCCGCGGCCGGCACGGCCCATGCGGCTGCGCACCGGGGCGAGCGACCGGGCGCTGCCGGTGACCCAGAACCGACGGCCGTCCTCGCGGCGCACGAGCAGCGGCCACCCGCCCTCCGCGGCGCGCACGATCCGCACCGCCGTTGCCCTGCAGACCTCGGGCGCGGACCGGCGGTCGCGCAGGGCCCGCCGCACCATCGACTGCGAGTACCTCCAGACGGCGACGGCCGCCAAGGCCAGCAGCACCGCGGCGCCGTACGCCCCAAGCTCGACGTCGGTCCGCATCGGCGCCATCGGCTGGGACGGGGCGGCGACCGTCTCCGTGGCCGTCGTGGCGGCGAGGACGACGCACCCGGCGGCCAGGCCGCCGAACAGCACCATCCAGCGCAGGCGCCGCACCAGCAGCCGGCCGAGCTCGACGTCCTCGACGCCCGCCAGGCACAGCCGCATCCGCGCCAGGAGCCACCAGAGGCAGCCGGTCAGCGCGGTGACCAACACCCGCGCTAGGACTCGCCGCCCAGCCGGTCCTCGATCGCCTGCCGAATCCGCTCACCCAGGCGCGGGCTGTCTCGCACCGTCACCGAGCCCATCAGATTGAAGGCGTTGACCCGCACGACCGGCGCGCCCGGCGCCGGCGGCGGCCCCTTCAGCTTCGCCTCCTTGCTGCCCATGATCGCGATCCCCTCGAGCTCGACCTCGACGCCGAACGGCACGATCACGTCGACGCTGCCCATCACCACGTACGCGTTGATCGTCGTCACGGGCGCCGAGATGGCCGCGCCGCGCAGGTCCAGCTTGCAGCTGCCCATGACCGAGACCGCGAGCGTCTCCTCGTCCACGCGCCAGAAGCCCTTGCGCTCGACCGCGCTCATGATCGAGACCGACGCCCGCACAGGCTGGCGAGCCACCCCACCCTGGATCGGATGCGCTGGGCGGCTCGGCGCGATGGCCGGCAGGTCTCGCGTGACCGCCTGGAGCTCGTCGCGCGTCCGAGCGGCGAGCGCCTGCTCGACGCGCACCGAGAACTCGTCGAGCGTGAGCCGGCCCTCGACCGAGGCCTGGCGCAGCACCTCGCTGGTCCGCTCGCGCTCCGCGTCGGAGGCGAGGATCGGCGGCGAAGGCTCGTCCGGCATCCTCACATGCTAGCCTCGCCGTGCGTGAGCTGGTCATGGGATCCGACGGACGCGGTGCTCGCCTGCGCCGGAATGCCCTGACCGGGGTCGTCGTTACCATGGCCAGGGTGATCACCTTTGGCCAGACGGCGCGCTGCGGCGCTGCCGAGGAACTCGCGGTGGCCGTGGCGGCCGGGTTGACCAGCGTCGTGTGCGAGCCGGCCCTGGCCGTCCCCGCCGCCGACCTCGGCCTGGTGCCGCTGCGCGAATCCGCGGCCGAAGCAGGCGGGGTCCCGCATACCGCGTACACGATCCAGCCCGGCGATGAGCGTTCGTGGGCCGCCGTCGACGCCACCGCGGCGCTGGGGCTCCGGGAGGCCGGCCCGCTGGCGGGCTACCCGCTGGTGACGGTGATCGGGGAGGACCCGGCGGCCGTCGGTGCCGCCATCGGCCACCTGCGCGCGCTGCTGCCGGGCACGGCCCGCATCGGCGCCGAGGCGGGAGACGCGGCCGCGGCGGCCGCCCTGATCGAGGCCGGCGCCGACGACCTGGGCCACGGCGGCGGCAGGCCCGCAGCGGCGTCCGTGCGCGCGCGGCGCGACGCCCTGGTCGCGGCCGCGGCCGCCACGGGCGCGCTGCTGGCCGAGCGGCCGGTGCCGGCGCCGGCCGGCGCGCCCGGACTGCCGAGGGCGCTCCGCGACCAGGTGGACGGGCAGGGCCTCCTGCGGCCCCGGACGCACTGGGCGAGCGGCGGCGAGCGCTCGCCCAGCCGCGCCAGCGGGCGCCGGCACTCGGCCGACGAGCTCACCCGCGGCGTGCGGCCGGAGATCGCCCGGGTGCTGGAGCGGGCGGTGGCCGGGGACCGGCCGGACCGCGACGAGCTCGAGCTGCTGTTCCGCGCCCGGGGCGACGAGGTCGACGCGGTGTGCGACGCCGCTGACGACGTCCGGGCGCGGGTCAGCGGCGAGACGGTGACCTACGTCGTCACCCGCAACATCCAGTACACCAACGTCTGCACGTACCGGTGCCGGTTCTGCGCCTTCTCCAAAGGCCCGCTGTCGCTCAACCTGCGCGGCAGGCCGTACCTCATGCCCATCGAGGAGGTCGTCGACCGGGCCCGAGAGGCGTGGGAGCGGGGCGGGACCGAGGTCTGCATGCAGGGCGGCATCCACCCCGACTTCACCGGCCAGTTCTACCTGGACGTGTGCGCGGCCATCAAGGCCGAGCTGCCGGACCTGCACGTCCACGCCTACTCGCCGCTGGAGATCTTCCAGGGCGCGGCCAGCCTCGGTGTGCCCGTCGAGGAGTTCGTGTCCAGGCTCCGCGACGCCGGACTCTCGTCGCTGCCCGGCACCGCCGCCGAGGTGCTCGACGACGACGTGCGACGGATCATCTGCCCCGACAAGGTGACGACGGCCGAGTGGGTGCACGTGCAGGAGGCGGCGGCCGGGGCCGGCCTCCGCTCCAACGCGACGATCATGTTCGGCCATGTCGACGGCCCCGCGCACTGGGCCAACCACCTCGAAGTAGTGCGCCGCCTGCAGCAGCGCAGCGGCCATCTCACCGAGTTCGTGCCGCTGCCCTACGTCCACATGGGCGCGCCGCTCTACCTGCGCGGCGAGGGCCGTCCCGGGCCGACCTGGGACGAGGTCCTGCTGATGCACGCGGTCGCGCGCCTGTCCCTGCAGGGCCTGATCGACAACATCCAGGTCTCGTGGGTCAAGCTGGGGATCGAGGGGGCGAAGGCATGCCTGCGAGCGGGCTGCAACGACCTGGGCGGCACGCTCATGAACGAGTCGATCAGCCGGTCGGCCGGCGCGTCCCACGGCCAGGAGATGCCGCCCGCGGCGATGGAGGAGCTGATCCGCTCGATCGGCCGGACGCCGCTGATGCGGACCACGCTGTACGGCGTCGCGCCCGCGGAGCGCCGGATGGCGGCCCTTGCGGCGGAACCGCTGCGCGAGCGCGAGCCCGGCAGCCTCATCCGCCTGCAGCCGCGCCTCAGTGCTGGCTAGCCGACTCCTCAGACGACCCGTCGTCGATGCGCCGGTTCTCCGCGTCCCCCTTCAGGACCCAGAAACCCAGTCCGGCCACGCCGAGGGTGGCGACCAGGAAAGCGAGGCTCATCCAGCCCCAGGCGGGGATCCACTCCCCGATCAGGTAGCTCACCGGCCAATTATCGGGCTTCCGTCATGGTGAGGTTCGGACGCCGCGGCGGGTGCTCCGTCCCGTACCTTTAGCGCCATCAACCTGATCGACATCGTCATCATCATCGCCGTCCTGATCGGCGTCGCGAACGGCTACCGACGCGGTTTCTGGCTCTCGCTCTTCCAGTATTCGGGCCTGGTGATCGGCGTGGTGGCCGGTGCCGCGCTGGCTCAGCCGATCCTCAACGCGCTGCACCTCGACAGCGGGGGCGTCCGTCCGCTGGCCGCCGTCCTGGTCCTGGTGATCTGCGGCAGCCTTGGCAGCACGCTGGGCTTCTGGATCGGCGAACCGGTCCGGCGAGCGTTCGTGGGGCGCGGACTGGCGCGGCCGCCGGAGAAGCTGGCCGGGGGGCTCTTCTCGCTCTTCACCGTCCTGTCCGTGGCGTGGTTCCTGGGCCTGACGTTCTCGCAGGGCCCGAGCCCGGACCTCGGCCGGCTGATCCAGCGGTCGACGGTCCTCCGCTCCGTGGACGTGCTGTTCCCGCGGCCCCCGGGCTTCATGTCCGGCGTCCGGGGGATTCTCGCCGGCGTGCCCTTCCCGCAGACGTTCGCCGGACTGCCGGTGCTGCCGGAGCCGCTCTCACCGCCGGCGTCGGTCAGCACCACCGGCGTGCAGTCCGCTGCCGAGGTCGTGTACCGGGTCGAGGGCCGCGGCTGCGGCGGCGTGGTCAGCGGCAGCGCCTACCCGGTGGCGAAGGGCTACCTGATCACCAACGCGCACGTCGTCTCCGGCACGTCCAACACCGTGCTGTCGCAGGACGCGACTGGGCGGTCGGGCATCCGGGCGACCGTGGTGCTGTTCGACCCGCAGAAGGACGTCGCGATCCTCTACGCGCCGCAGGTCGACGCGCCCGCGCTTGCACCGGCGTCTGGCAGCCGGGGTACCCAGGGTGCGGTCATCGGGTACCCGGGCGGTGGATCCGAGACCATCGGCGCAGCGGTGATCGAACAGGGAACGCAGGCCGAGGGACGCGACATCTACAACAACACGCTCGTCTACCGGAACATCTGGATCCTGGCCGCCGAGGTGCGGCCCGGGAACTCGGGCGGCCCGCTGGTGGACCTCCAGGGCCACGTGCTGGGCCTGGTCTTCGCGGCGTCGAGCACCGACCCGGAGCAGGCATATGCGCTGACCAGCGACGAGGTACAGCCGGACGTCTCGGCCGGCGTCGGCCGCACGGCACGCGTGGCGACCGAGACGTACCAGTGCGCCGTCTAGACCGCTTGAGCGCGCCGGCTAGAAGCTCGTGGCCTCGTCGATGAGCATCACCGGGATGCCGTCGACGATCGGGTAGCGCAGGCGGTCGGTCTGGCAGACGAGCGCGCTCCCCTCCTCGTCCAGTTCGACCTTCTGCTTGCACTTGGGGCAGGCGAGCACTTCGAGCAGCTCGGGAGAGATCACGTGGGCGATGCTAGCAGCACCGCGGGAGGCACGGCACGCGTGGAGCGCGGTGGTGGTCGCTCCAGAAAGTTCCGCCCCCGCTCGGGGCGGGCGAGGAGGTTTCCCTCCTCGCACCTCCACCGAGCATGGCTGCGGGGGTGAGGTCTGTTTATGGGGCCCGGGAACCCGCCCTTGGAGTTACCCCCAAGTCCCTCTCATCCTCTCTTTAGCCAGGATCCCCGGGCCTACCGGTCGCTTCCGACCGGACGCCTTGTATTTTGAGACAAAGCCAGCCGGATTGCAAGCCCCCGAATGGGCATTAAGCACCGAATCGGCCGTTTCGGCCTTGGTTTTTCCAAATCGTTTGATAAGGCAGCGAATTTCGTGCACGTGCCTGGACTGTGGGGGTAACTGAACGGATCCCTCACTCCCCTGCCACTCGTGCAACCGCTGCCGGACGCAGCTTTCGACCACCATCATGGCCCATCCGACCCGCTTTGCGCTGATATTTCTGATGATTGGGAATGCTCTGCATCGCGCATTACCTTGTCGCGGTGGCCTCCGCGTCCGCGCGCTGCTCGGCGCCGAACCAGCGGAGGAACACGACAACTGCGCCGATGAAATAGCTGCTCTTCCCGAACAGCATCAGCACGGCGCCCGCCACCGTCTGGTCAGTGACCGGATCCAGAGCGGGCACGATGCGCGGGACGTGTCTGTAGAACTCGTAGAACGGCGTGCGCGAGAACTGCAGGGCGAGGGCCACGGCGTCCTGTGGAAAGGTGCCGATGAACAGGTACAGGAGCTTCGCCATCGGCGACAGTCGCCACCTGCAGTGGGCGGCGGTGGCGTCGATCACGGGCCACCAGAACAGCAGGCCGCCGGCGATGAACGACAGGTGCTCGACCACGTGCAGCGACTCCGAGTACAGCGTGGCGTCGTAGAGCGGCGGCACGTGCCACCCGATCATCACCGCGGCGGACAGCACCTGGGCCGGCACCGGCTCCGTGATCGCGCGCACGCCCGGCACACGGACCAGGACGCCCGCCATCTCCCGGTTGAGGCCGAGCAGGAGCAGCGGCGGCGCGACCACCCCGATCAGCACGTGCTGGAACATGTGGACGCTGTCGAGGTAGCTGTCGCTCAGGACGTCGATGGGCGTCTCGAGTGCGAGCCAGATGCACACGATGCCCATGCCGAAATAGAGCGAGTTGATGCGAGGCAGGTCGCGATCGCGCGCCAGCCACGCGTGGCCCAGCCAGAGCGCGAGCAGCCCGGCGTAGACGGTCGGATCGAACGGCCAGGCCATCGTCTGCCAAGGCTACGTCGGACGACTGCGAGCGTGACGCCGCCCCAGGACGCCGCAGCGGCCGGGTCGCGGCTACCGGCCGGCGGGCGTCAGCTCGAACGTCGCGTGCTCTGCCGGCGTGGGCGGGGCACCGTCCTCGGGCAGCCTGACGACCGAGCCGTACTTGCGCGCCACCAGCGGGCTGACCGATCGCGCTTCGCCCGTGTCGAGGTGGCGCGCGTGGACCGCCACGTCGTGCTCGCGAAGATGCAGCACGCCGTCGGGCTGCGCCAGGAGGTTGCGTGGCCAGTCGCGGCCGAGGCCGCCCCCCGAGCGGACGAACAGACGTCCCCCGTCGCCCCACACCCAGAGCACGGTCCGGTGGGGATTGCCGGTCTTCCGGCCGTGCGTGGTGAGCGCGACCTCGCGCTCGCGCGCGGCCGCGTCGAGCACCTCGGCGCTGAACGATCCCATCGTAGGAAGTCGAACCGGGCGGGCAGGCGAGCTATTCGACCACGCTCACTCGATCGGTTCCATCGGCGGGTTGCGACGGAGCTCCTGCAGCTCGTCGAGGTCGATGTGCGTCCGGCGGTCGTAGCCCGGCGTGCGGTACTTCGTCAGGTAGCCGAGCTTGATCCACCGGTACAGGGTCGCGCGGCTCACCCCCTCCTGCTCCGTTGCCTGCTTGATGGTCACGTAGCGCGGCACGCGAGGGCATATTAGACACTTGATTGACCCTCAGAAGACGCTCACGAGAAATCCGATTCACATTCGAGATTTTCGTGAGACAGTCAGCGCACGAAATCGGTCAGCCCACGGGCGCCGTCAGCTCGACCTGGATGTTGTCGGGATCCCGGAACGGCAGCACGTGGATGCCGAAGCCCTCCAGAGTCCTGATCTCGCCGTGCGGCACACCGCGCTCGTCCAGCAGGCGGACCGCCGCGTCCAGGTCCGCCCGGTTGGCGACGCTGAAGCTCAGGTGGTCGAGGCCGACGCGATTCTCGTCGAAGCTGTCGCCGGCAGGCGCGACCGGACGCAGGCCCATCAGCAGGTTCCCGCGCACCATCACCACGCCGCCCCACAGGACCGGGTACACGGCCGCGGCGGTTGGATCGTCCGCCGGCGGCGACTCCACGGCGACCTCGAAGCCGAGCAGGCCCGTATAGAACTCGCGACTGCGCTGCACGTCGGTCACCGTCAGGCGCAGGTGATGGATGCCGCCGATCTCGATCCGATCCGCCACTTCCGACCTCCTTCGTGCGGAGGCGGCGCGCCATGTCGCCGCCGGGTGCGCGCAATCGTCGCACGCGGCGGCGGGCGGCGTCAGCCCCGAGCTCGTCGCCGGACCGCGCCGTGCCCGGGGTCGAACCGGGCGAGCAGCTGGTCGACGATGCCGCTCGCGGTGAGCGCCTCCCCTCCCGGCTCCTCGGGCGCCGGCCGCACGGCCTCCAGCACCTCGCGCGCGACCTTGACGGGTCGCCGCAGCAGCACGGCCAGGTTGAGCGCGTCGCTCGGCCGCGCGTCAACCGTGCGGGTCGCGCCGCCCGATCCGGCAACCACGGCCTCTGCGTAGAACGTGTCTCCCGTGAGCCGGCTGATGCGGACCTCCCGCAGCGTCCCTCCCGCCGCGTCGAGGAGCCGTGCGGCGAACTCGTACGTGAGCGGCCGCACCATCTCGAGGTCCTCCAGGTGCACGGCCAGGAAGTCCGCTTCGTACGGCCCGATCCACAGGTCGAGACGGCGTGACCCATCCAGCTCCTCGAGCACCACGACGTTTCGGTCGTCCCGGCGCAGCACGTCGGCCACCCGCACCTCGAGCAGTTCACTCTCCGTCATCTCCACTTCCTCAGAGAACTCGGCCAGCCGCGCGCGCAGCGACCGGCGCGCCTTGTGCAGCCGGGCCTTGACCGCGCCGACCTCCACGCCCAGCACCGCCGCGACCTCGCGCTGGGACAGGCCGGCCAGGTAGAACAGGGTCACCGCCCGGCGCTGGCCGGCTGGCAGCGCCGCGACCGCCGCCCGCACGCGCGCCACGAGCTCGGCGGCCTCGGCCAGCTCCTGGGGATCGGACCCCGGCTCGGGCACCAGCGGCACCACGGGCCGCAGGCGGCGCAGGTGGCGGCCCACGTTCAGGCCGATGCCCACGAGCCAGGCGCCGAAGCGCTCCGGGTCCCGCAGCCGGCCCAGTCCGAGCAGCGCCTGCAGCACCGCCTCCTGCGCGGCCTCCTCGGCGAGGTCGCCCCCGCCGAGCATGCGCCGGCAGCTCGCCACGAGCATCGGCCGGTGCCGATCGATCAATGTGGCGAACGCCGCGCGGTCCCCGGCTCGCGCCGCGCCCACCAGGCGTGAGTCGTCTGCGCTCATCCTCTGCCCGAATGGTGCCGGCCGAGGCAGTTGGGGTTACCCTGGCCCCAATGGAGGCCAAGTCGTTCGTCATGGATCCGACCGAGGCCAGCCGGATCGCCGAGCTGGACCGCACGCACTGGCTGCACCCGCAGGGCGACCTCGACGCGCCCGCCGGCACGGCCCCGGCGCTGTCGTTCAGCCGTGGCCGCTCGGCGACGCTGTTCGACCTGGAGGGCCGGCCGTTCCTCGACGCCATGGCTGGCCTCTGGAACGTGAACGTCGGCTACGGCCGGAGCGAGCTCGCCGATGCGGCCGCCGACCAGATGCGCGAGCTGCCGTTCTCGTCCGCCTACGGCGCGTTCGGCCACGCCCCGGGCAGCCTGCTGGCGGCGAAGCTCGCCGAGCTCGCGCCGGGCGACCTGTCGGTCACCTACTTCGCGAGCGGTGGCGGCGAGGCGAACGATACCGCGTACAAGATCGCGCGCCTGTATCAGAAGCTCCGGGGCCGGCCCGAGAAGGTGAACGTCGTCGCCCGTCTTCGCGGCTACCACGGCCTGACGTACGGCGCCACGAGCGCGACCGGCCTGCCGATGTTCTGGGAGGGCGTCGGTCCGCTCGCGCCCGGGTTCCTCCACGCCCCCGCGCCCCATCCCTACCGCTACGACGGCGAGGGCTCCGCCGGCGAGGGGTACGCCCGCGCGCTGGAGCGCGTGATCGAGGAGGCGGGGCCGGAGACGGTCGCGGCGGTGGTCGCCGAGCCGGTGCAGGGCGCCGGCGGCGCGATCGTGCCGCCGCCCGACTACTTCCCGCGCGTCCGGGAGATCTGCGACCGCCACGACGTCCTGCTCATCGCGGATGAGGTGATCACCGGCTTCGGCCGCACGGGCCGCTGGTTCGGGATGGAGCACTACGGCGTCGTGCCGGACCTGATGGTGTTCGCCAAGGGCGTGACCAGCGGCTACCTGCCGCTGTCGGGCGTGCTCATGACCCGGGCGGTGCACGACACCCTGCGCGAGCTGCACGGCACCTTCCCGCACGGCTTCACGTACAGCGGCCACGCGACCGCATGCGCCGTGGCGCTGCGCAACCTCCGCATCATCGAGGACGAGGGCCTGGTCGACCGGGCGCGAGCGATGGGCGAGGTGCTGCGGCCGGCGCTCGAGGGCCTGCGCCGCCACGAACTGGTCGGCGACGTCCGCTCGCTCGGCCTCATCGGCGGCGTGGAGCTCGTCCGCGACCGGGGCACACGCGCGTCGTTCGAGCCGGCCGCCGGCGTGGGCCGTCGCGTCATGCTGGCCGCGATGGAGCGGGGTGTCCTGGTGCGCGCGCTCGGTGGCGACGTGGTGGCGCTGTCCCCGCCGCTGGTGATCACCGAGGACGAGCTGATGCGCGTGGTGGACACGCTCGACGAGGCGATCGGCCAGGTCGAGGCGGAGATGGACTCACGGAGCTGAGGTATCACATGGGCGACGAGGAGACGGTCAGCCGGCGCGAGCTGTTCACCGGGTGGGCCCGCGGGCTGCGCGACGGACTGGCCGAGTGGGTGCTGCCGGAACTGGAGCAGCAGGCGGCGCGCCTCCGCGAGGCCTTCGAGGCGCCCGAATTCGGCGGGGGCGCCGGCGTCGAGACGCCGCACCCGTGGCGTGACCTGCTGGAGCCACAGGCCGAAGAAGAGGACTCCTAGCGACCCCCCGGCCGCTGGTGGCCAGTCAGGTCGCGGCGGCGATCATCTCGCTCATCGCGTTCCTCACGCACGCGGAGTGAGTGATGAAGCTCGCCGTCCTGGTCCCGTCGGTCGCCTCGCAGGTCATGATCACGGGCGCCGACCTGCCCGGGAACCCGCCGCAATGGCTGGGCGCCGTCGTCCTGGTCGCGTACGCCCTGGCGGCGGGCGGCGTCGGGACGCTCCTGATGCGGAGCCGGGACGTCGGCTGAGCGCCGGCGTCACTCCTCCAGGACGTAGAGGGTCCGCCGGCGCTGGAACCCCAGGGCCGCGTACAGCCGCTCCGCCGGATTGCCGTCAGTGACAGTGAGGCCGATGCGGGCCTCGCCCGC
>Ga0126369_10003798_pt1 | contig 10976 bp, 9 predicted proteins | sample PanSoiMetaPlot_1_FD_109646 | JGI IMG/M metagenome (GOLD analysis project Ga0126369, IMG submission 109646) | Tropical forest soil microbial communities from Panama - MetaG Plot_1 | ecosystem: Environmental > Terrestrial > Soil > Tropical forest > Bulk soil | place: Panama | collected 2016-02-17
GCGCAGCGCCTCGACGATCACCTTGGCGTTGACGAAGCCCTCGAGGCTGCGGAAGCTGAGCAGCTCCGCCGTGTGCCGGGGGTCGCGCAGCCCCGGAGGCAGTTGCGGATTGTGCTTGTCCATCAGGGTGCGGTACTCCACCACCGCCGGCAGGCTCAGGTCGTCGTAGCTCGGAACCACCTGGGAATTGATCAACCCACGCGTGTAGTCGCGCCCGGTGGCCTTGCCGTGATTCAGGAGCAGGCTCAGCATCGCCTCGGAGCCGACGAACGAGACGTTCGAGATGGGCACGGTCCAGCTCAAGTCGCGCGCCGCGCGGACGAACGCGCCGCAGCCCTGATAGGCCCCGGTGCACAGGACCGCCTCCACGCCGGCCTGGCGGAGCGCCTTGACAGCCGGACTCATGTCGGACGCGAACGTGGCGTGGCGCACGTACGTGGCTTCAGCCGCGATGGTCGTGCCGTGGTGCGCGAGGCCGCGGGCCACACCGTCGGTCCCGCTGCGGCCGTAGGCGTCGATCTGGTAGAAGACGCCGAACCGTCGCGCGCCGGCCTGCCAGAAGCGCTCGACCAGGGCCATCATCTCCTGCCGGTAGGAGGCCCGGATGTTGAAGACCTGGTCGACATACGGCTCCTCGCGCTGCGGCTGGGCGCCGGTGAAGTTTCCGACGAGGATCACCTGGCGATCGGCGTAGCGCTTGATCACGGGCAGCGCCCGGGTGAGCGTCGGCGTGCCAACGTAGTTGGAGAGAAAGAACACCTGCTCCTTCTCGACGAGCTCAATCGTGTTCTTGATGCACGGCGTCGGCTCGTAGCCATCGTCGAGCGCCACCACCGAGATCGTGCGGCCGTGCACGCCGCCGCGCAGGTTGATCTCGGCGTAGTAGGCCTGGGCGCCGCGGTAGAGCTCGGTGCCGAGGCTCGCGGACGGCCCACGGAAGGCGGCGCTCATGCCGATCTTGATGTCCCGGGGGACCGCGCCCAGCGGCGCGGCGCCCCGCGAGTCGATGCCACCTTTGGCCGGCGCCTGGGCCCATGCCGCACGCCGGCCGAGGGCGCTGCCGATGGCGGCCCCGGAAAGGGCTTTCAAAATTGTTCGCCGATGCATCGTCATCCCTCCTTGTCGCGCCCCTCGCGGAGCGCGCGCAGAAGTCTGGCGGGATCGAGCAACGGAATGAGCCGGTCGGCATCGGGCAAGAACCCGAGCGCCCACTCGGCGTGCGGCTCGGGACTCGAGTCGTCGAGGCCCGTGATCCCGCCGAAGGCCTCGAGGCTCACTTCGCCGTCGATGACCAGGGCGACCTCGCATCCCTCCGCTTCGACGATCAGCGTCCAGAGCTTGCGTCCGCTCCGGCGCGCGGCCAGCTTGAGCACGCCGCGCGCGTCGGCGATCGGGACGACGTCGCCGCGCAGGTTCGCCACCCCCACGACGTGCGGGGAGGCCAGCGGGACCGTCGTCCACTCCTGGAAGACGGCCACCTCGCGCACCTGGGTGACGTCGATCGCGAACCCCTCACCGGCCAGCGTGAAGACGCAAGCCCGGATCGCTGCAGAGCTGTCGAGGAGGCTCGTCGTCACTTCAGAAACCTCCGGACCATCGTGACGAGCTGCTCCGGCGTGAATGGCTTCGGTAGATACTCGTCCGCGCCCTGCCGCATGCCCCAGAGGCGATCGCTCTGCTGGTTCTTCGAGCTGACGACGACCACGCGCGTCTCGCGGGTGCGCTCGTCCTTGCGCAGGCTGCGGAGCACCTCGAACCCGTTCCGCCGCGGCATCACGATGTCCAGCAGGACGACGTCGGGGCGCTCCTTGACGATCTTCTCCTCGAGCTGATCACCGTCGAGGTAGGTCAGCACGTCGTGACCCGCCGATCGGAGAATCGTTTCCATCACCTGGAGCTCCGTATATGCGTCGTCCACCACCATCACCTTGGCCATCGAGCACAGGCCTCCCCGCAAGCGGCGTGGGTCTTCACCATATACATGTGTCTCTGTGCAACCCATCTGCCAGGGTCGTGCCGGGTGGGGCATCGCTTTGACGCGAACAAACAGATAGTTACGAGGATTTAGCTCGGCGTCCGGCCGGTCATCGTGACAACCGGTCCGTGCCCGTGGCAAGTCATGGCATCGGCGATGCACCTTAGCCGGGCCGGCATGGACGGGATAATCGTTGGCAATACTTCTTGCTGTTTTCGGAGGGTGCTGGGAGTACTCTTTACCCTCACCAAGGAGAACCCGGCATGAAAGACAGCGAACGCTCCCTCCTCATCGTGGTCCCGAGAACCGGCCAGGACGCGGGTCGGTCGCTGCTTCAGGTCTTCGGGGAAGATCCGGCGGTGCAGGTCATCGTCGACCGCCGGTTCAACGACCGGCGAGTTCGATCCGGCGCCCACGGACCGGATCGCCGGCACGGCGAGCGGCGGAATCGGCTCGACGCGGACTCAGAGCTCCGCGGCGACCGATGGGTCGCGATTCCCCGCGCCACCAGCCAGATCGATTTTCGGGATCTCGACGCGAAGGCGATCCTGTTTCTCTGCTGTAGCCAGCATGCCGTGCCCTGTCAGAAGTGCCAGAACACGTATCGGATCGGCTGGATCTCGCGCTCGGACTCCACGCTGTCTCCGTGCCCCCTGTGCGGCAGCGATCTGACGGCGGTCATTGCGGCCCACGTGCAGACCTGCGTGTACTGGGCGAGTCGTGGCCCGGGCGCGAGGCCGGAGAGCCACGTCGGGGTCGGCGAGTCGTCGGCCGCGGCGGGTTAGCGGGCGGAAGCGCCCGTCTTACGTTCGCGAGAGCCCGGCAAGGAGGCTGTCGGGCTCGTAGACGGCACCGCGCGCGATCACGCGCTCGATCCGCCGGATGTTCCGGATATCAGCGAGCGGATCGGCGGTGAGCACGAGGAGATCGGCGGCGCGGCCGGGCCCGACGGTTCCGAAGAGGTCTTGCTTCCCCAGCCTCTCGGCCGGGCGGCGCGTCGCCGCCACGATCGCCTCCATCGGTGAGAGCCCCGCCCGCACCAGGAGCTCGAGTTCGCGGTGCAGTGAGAAGCCGGAGACGATCGCGACGTTCGGACAGTCGGTCCCGGCGAGCACGATTCCGCCCCCCCGCTGAAATCCGCCGACGAGGGCGAGGATGTTGTCCCACGCGCGGCGCATTCGAGTCTTTGCCGGCTCGGAGGCGCCAGCCGCCGCTCGTCGGCGCTCGGCCCACCGCTCGACGAGCTCCTTCGCCACCGGCGCGGGCAGCAGCGAGATGAGCCGCGTGCGCTCCGGATCGTCCATCGCCGTGTCCCCCACGTCGTCGCCGATGGCGCCCGGGCGCGCGGCGTAGAGGACCAGCGTCGGATCGAGCGCGGTGCCGGCCTCGATCAGGCCGTCGTAGAGTCGGTGTACCGCATCCGATCGCGGATTGAGCGCGTCGAGCCAGCGCCAGAGCCATCCGCCGTACTCGAACGGGTTCAGCTTCGCCGGCTCCGCCAGATGAAATCCCGCCGGGGCCAGCTGCCCGAAGACGTTCATGTGCTCGACCGAGTCGACGCCGGCGAGAGCAGCCTCGACGCCGGACGTCGCGTGCTGGTGCATGAAGACGGGCAGCCCGCGCGCGTGCGCCCGAGCGCACGCGCGGCGGGTTGTGTCGGGACGCACCGTGATGTAGAGCTTGATGCCGTCCACCCCCGCGTCAGCCAGGCCGTCGACCTCGTCCTCCGTACGCTCCGCGGCAAACCGCCGGCAGAAACCGGCGAAGCCCGGATATGGATCACCCTCCTCCAGCATCGGCCCGGTGAAGAGGATCCGGGGACCGGACCGGACTCCCGATTCGATCGCCCGGCGATACGCCATGACGTCGTGGAGCTGGCCGCCTAGATCGAGCACGGTAGTGACCCCGGCGGCGAGGAACAGCTCGGGATGCCACTTGTCCGGGGTGTAGACGTGCACGTGCATGTCGATGAGACCGGGGGTCAGGAACCGATTCCGGGCGTCAATCACTGCTGCGCCTGGCGGGACGGGCGTCAGGCCGCCGGGGCCGACGGTCACGACCCGATCACCGTCGATCACGACGGTTACTGGCTCTCCCGGGTGTCGACCCGTCCCGTCGATCAGGGTGCCGCCGACAATCGCGATCATGGGCTCTGTAATATTTCGAATAGGTAATTGTTTTCAGTATCTTGAATCACGGCTTCGGGCTTTTACCAACAGGGTTATCCACAGCAGTGCATAACCCGGAAGGCCGAGGACAGGCCCGAAACCCCCACCTCAGCGAGCCGAGGCGACCTTACCGACCACCCGAAGGACCGACTGGGAATCGACCGGCTTCCCGGGCGCGATCCGGGGCAGGCGAACCACGAACTCGCTCCCCCGACCGGGCCCTTCGCTGAAGACCTCGACCCGCCCGCCGTGGAGCTCGACCAGCCGGCGCACGAGCGTGAGCCCCACACCGAGCCCGGCCTGCGCGCGATAGAGCCGACGATCGCCCGGGGCGGGCAGGTCGAACACATGCGGGAGCATGCTCGGCGGAATCCCGATTCCCGTGTCGGCGACGCCGACGATCGCCTGTTTCCCTTCCCCGCCGACACGGACGCGAATCGTTCCGCCGGGCGAGGTGTACTTGATCGCGTTGGTTAATAGATTGGCAACGATCTGGTTCAGGCGTGTCGGATCGGCGTTCGCCCAGACCGGCTCGGCGCAAACGTCGATGACGTGGCGCTCGAGGCGTCCTGTGCTCGCCAGGCTGTTCACCGAGCGCTGAACGCTGCTCGCCAGATTCAGGGGCTCGCACGCCAAGACGATGTCGCTACCGGTGACGCGCGAGATGTCGAGCAGATCGTCGACGAGCCGGCCCAGATGGGAGATCTGGTGGCGGATCGCGCCGCGTGCCCGCACTGCCACCTCGTCCGGCTGTCCGATCCGATCGAGCACGCTGACCGCGCTGATGATCGCCGCCAGCGGGTTGCGCAGCTCGTGGCCCAGCATCGCCAGGAACTCGTCCTTCGCCCGGTTGGCGGCCTCGGCCTCCGTTTGCGCGACCTGCGCCCGCATCAGGAGATGCTCGCGCTCGCGCTCCACGCGCCGGCGCTCCTCCACGAGCGCACCGGCCGAGATGACCATGACCGACACCGTGCCCAGGAAGAGCTGGAGCAGCAGGAGCGCTTCGTTCGCGGTGGCGCCGGCGAACGGTCCGAAGCCGCGCAGGGTCTCCCAGATCGCGATGCCGGACAGGACCGTCACCAGCATCGCCGCTTCGAGCTGGCGGAAGCGCACCGCGGCCCACACGAGCGGCGGCGTGCACAGGAACGTGAGCGGCAGGGTCATGAGGCCGAAGCGCGTGAGGCCCTCGCCGAACACGGTCAGGCCGATCAACGTCGTGGTGAGCCACAGCGCGGCGGCTTCGAGCACGCGTCCACGCGACGGGCCCCGCCGCCAGTCGCGGAGCCAGAGAACCACGAGCGGGGCGAAGATCAGCGCCCCGCTCGCGTCGCCCAGCCACCACGTGAGGAAGATCTCGTCGGCGTCGTCCCACGCCACATACCTGCCGAGAGCCAGGCTCCCGACGCCGATCGTGGCGCTGACGATCGTGCTCAGCAGCGCCGCGAAGCCGGCGAACTTGAACACGTCCTGGCTGTGGTTGAACGCCCGCGCGCCGTTGGCGTACCGGTTGACGAGACAGGCGCCGAGCAGCCCCTCCAGCGTGTTGCCGGTCGCGATCCCAAACGACGTTGCCACGGAGCCCATCGTGGTGGCGTTCACGACAAACGCGCCCGCGAAGATCGCGGGCCACACACGGTAGCCGAGCGTCAGGAGCGCGCCAAGCGCGATGCCGGTCGGAGGCCAGACCGCCGACGCGCTCGCGTGAACGAACGCCAGCGACAGGCCGAGCTTGCCAGCAACGACGTACAGGCCGAAGAGCGCGGCCAGGATCAGCGGATATCGTCGATCGACGAGCATAGAAGACGCTGCGTGCCCTCGTCGCGGCTGGGTCTGTTCAGGAGACTCCCGACCCCGTGAGCATCAGGGCGCTACTCTGGCCCCGCTTCGCAATGAACGCAAGCCAAATCCTGCGGGCGTCGGCGTCGGCGGTCCCGGCGGAGCCGCCCCTTGACGACGCCGGCACGCCGGACCACTCTTGCCCGCATGAAGGCGAGCCGCGATCGCATTCTCACGAGCCACGCCGGAAGTTTGCCGCGCCCCGACGAGCTGATCGAAGCCTATCGAGCGCGCGAGGCGGAAGGCGCCGGCGACGACGCAGGCTTCCCAGCGCGGCTTCGCGCGGCGGTGGCCGACGTCGTGCGCCGCCAGACGGATCTTGGCATCAGCATCCCCGGGGACGGCGAGTTCGGCAAATCGATGGGGCATCGGGTGAACTATCGCGCGTGGTGGAGCTATTCGTTTCAGCGTCTGGGCGGGCTCGAGCTGGGCACCACCGGCCTCTACGACATGCCGGCGCGCCGCTCGCGGCCCGGTGAGGTCGTGCTCTCGAGCTTCGCCGACCGCCGTGATCGTCTGAGGTTCGCGGCTGCCTATGCGGACGCCGACTCGGGTATCACCACCGGACCGCGCCCCGCGCGATGGCCGGTGTGTGTCGGCCCCCTGACTTACACCGGCCACGGCGCGATCCGGTGCGACATCGCCAACTTCAAGGCGGCGCTCGCCACCGCGGGCGCCGAGGAAGGCTTCATGACCTCCATCGCGCCGGGCAGCGCCTCGCGGATCGCCAACCGCTATTACCCGACCGAGGAGGAATTCCTCTTCGCCTGCGCCGATGCCATGCGAGAGGAGTATCGGGCCATCATCGACGCCGGGCTCGTCCTGCAGCTCGACGATCCGGCTATCGCCGAAAATTGGGACATGGTCAATCCCGAGCCGAGCGTCGCCGACTACCGGAAGTTCTCGATGGTGCGTGTGGAGGCGCTCAACCACGCGATCCGCGGACTGCCGGAGGACCGGATCAGGTTCCACCTCTGCTGGGGCAGCTGGCACGGTCCGCACACGACCGACATTCCCATGCGCGACATCGTCGAGGTCATGCTGGCCGTGAAGTGCCGCGCGTACTCGTTCGAAGCCGGCAACGTCCGTCACGAGCACGAATGGAAGGTGTGGCGCGACGTCAAGCTACCCGACGGAAAGCTGATCCTGCCGGGCGTCGTCAGCCACGCCACCAACGTGGTCGAGCATCCGGAGCTCGTGGCCGAGCGCATCGTGCGGTTTGCCGACCAGGTGGGCCGGGAGCGCGTGATCGCCTCCACCGACTGCGGCCTCGGGGGCCGCGTGCATCCTCAGATCGCGTGGGCAAAGCTGGAAGCGCTCGCGCAGGGCGCCGAACTGGCGACGCAGCGGCTCTAGCCGGGCCTGGGCAGCACTGGATAGGTTCAGACACTTGTGAGACACCGCTGAGGTAGAAGGGGCTCCGACAGGAGGCCTGGCGGCGCTCAATCGCCAAGTCCGCGCCTGGGAGCGCGTCTACAACACCGTGCGCCCCCATCAGTCACTCGGCCAACAAACGCCCTTGCAGTTCCTCCACGCCCACGGCATCCTCGCCGCCGCCGGCGCCCGCCGTCTCATATGTCCTGAACCAGTACAGGCACTTGACGCTGCCGTCTCCTCAGGAGCACACTTCGTCCCGAAGGAACAGTGATGGTCGGCAAGAAGCTTCCGGCGGTCGTCGCCACCAGCGCGCTCCTCGTGGGCGTCCTGCTCGCGCCGAGCGTCGCCCAGGCCCAGCGCGGAGGCGGCGGCGGGGCGATGGGTCGGGGTGGTGGTGGCGGCGGTGGAAACGGCGCGACGATGGGGCGGGGCACCGCCAACGGCCGCCCGGCGATGGTCCAGCAGTCGCCCGGTCGTCAGTGGTCGGGGAATCAGTGGTCCGGCCAACAGTGGTCCCACAACCACTTTGTCGGCCGTCCGTTCTTCAAGCCGTTCGTCAGGCCCTTCTTTCCGTTCGCGGTCGCGCCGGCCGTCGTCTACACGGCGCCGTATTACTACCCGCCGTACTACGACTACCCGCCGCCCGGCTATTACGATCCGCCACAGACGTACTACAGTCCGCCTGCGTCGACGTACTACGCCCCTGCGCCCACGACGTATTACAGCCCACCGCCGCCCAGCGGGACGGTCTCGGTCGCGCCGGCGCCCTCCGACAACGTCATCCAGTACCCGCATGGCCGCTACGAGCTTCGCGGCGACGGAGTGTCGACACCGTACCGGTGGGTGTGGATCCCGAATCCGCCGCCGCCACCTCCGGCCGCGCCAGCGCCGCCCGGCGATCCGTCGTCAGTCGCGCCGGCGCCGGGAGACTCGTCGTTCGGGGCTCCTCCTCCGGTAGCGCCGCGCCAGAGCCAGCTCTATCGCTGGACCGACACGACGGGCGTCGTGCACTGGACGGATCGGATCGACATGGTTCCCGAGAAGTACCGCGCGGGAGCCCGACAGTACCCGCCCTCGTGAGCTGAGGGCCGGCCGGGCCGGCCCGTCCTTAGTGCTTCAGGAACTCCTGCACCATGCGCGCGACCGTCGTCGGTTGCTCGAGCTGCGGCGCGTGGCCGACGTCCTCCACGATCTGCACGCGGGCGGCCCGCAGGCGCCCGGCGAACTCCTCGGCGTAGACCGGCGGGACCAGACGGTCTTCCCGGCCCCAGACGAGCAGCGTGGGCGCCCCGACGCGGTGGATGCGCTTCTTCAACCCCTTGTCGGGAATGGGCCAGATGAATTTCCCGGTCGTGCCCATGGCCCAGATCATCCGGACCCGAGCGGCCGCCGCCTCGGCCTCGTGTCCGTCGGCGCGCGGAAACATTTGGCGCGCCGCATCGCACTCGGGATCGCGAAAGATGTGGCGGCGAAGCTCGCCGGGCTCCAGCATCATCCAGTTCACGATGCGATCGGGATCCCGCCAGAAGCCGAGCGGCGCGATCAGGGCCTGGCGCCGCGTGCGATCCGGATAGGCCGCCGCCAGCTCGCAGGCCACCATGCCGCCGAACGAGTGGCCGACCAGGACGGCGCTCGTGATGCCGAGCGCGGACATCAGCTCGTCGTAGCAGAGCACGAGGTCCCAGAGTCCGTCGAGATGATAGACGTCGTCCTGAGCATCGGGCGTCGTGCCCGGGTGCTCCGGCGCGTAGACCGTGAAGTGCTGCGCGAGCTCGTCGAGGAACGGGTCCCACGTGAGGCCCCAGGGGCCGTGGAAGAAGACCAGCGACGGTCCGCGGCCCTTCGAGAGGACCCGGATGCGGACCCGCTCTTGCCAGACCGCGACGCTGCGCTCCTGAACCTCGCTCGCACTCGTGGCGCCGACCGTGGCGCTCATGCTCCGCCGGCCGCCACGGCCATCGACGGCTGAGCGCGCTGCCGCAAGCGCTCCGGCCACCAGTGATTCACCCAACCCTCGTCGTCCCAGACGGGACGCAGACCCGGCAGCACCTCGCGCCCGAAGACGTCGATGTTCTCGAGGGCGAGCTCGTGCGGCATCGACCCGATCTGCAGAAGCACCATCAAATTGCCGACGTGCAGCCCCTGGATCACTTCCTCTTTCAGCCGGTCGCGCACGGTCGCGGGGCTGCCCGCGATGACGTAGCCCTTGTCCACGAAATCGCGGTAGCGAAGATTCTTGGGATTCTCGGCCCGTCGCACGGGATTGGACATGGTGGCGACGAGGCTCCGGTAATCCTGGTTGCCTGGCGGCGAGAACCACATGCCGGGCACGTGCAGGCACTTGTGATAGAAGTACTCCACGTGCCGCGCGAACTTCTCCTCCGCGCGCGCGTCGTTCTCGGCCACGACGACCAGCTGTAGGAAGCCGGCGCGGTACGGATTGAGGTCGCGGCCTTTCTCGGCGACCACGCGCCAGTAGGCGTCCATCATCGTCTTGGCCGACCGGCCGCCCGAGTAGCTCAGGAAGCAGTAGCAAACGTCGTGCTCGACTGCGAAATCGAAGGTGCTGACGCTGCCGGAGCCCGGCACCCAGACCGGAGGGTGCGGCTCCTGGATGGGCCGCGGCCAGAGATTCACGGTGGCCAGCTGGAAGTACCGCCCGTTCCACGAGAACACCTCGCGCGCCTGCCATGCCTTCAGGGTGAGCGCGAAGGCCTCGCGATACCGCTCGCGGTGCTCCATGGGCGTGATGCCGTAGCAAAGGTTCACATCCATCGGGCTCCCGAGCGGCAGACCCGCCACGAGCCGCCCGCCGCTGATGCAGTCGAGCATGGCGTACTCCTCGGCGACGCGCAGCGGGGGATTGGATGTCGGCAGGGTCGCGCCCATCTGGACGATCGCGACGTCGGTATCGTTGGTCGCGCGGGCCAGCACGCTGCCCATGAGATTCGGGCTCGGCATGAACCCGTACGCGTTCTGATGATGCTCGTTGGTGCACACGCCGTCGAAGCCGCACTTCGCGGCGTACGTGAGCTCGTCGAGCGTCCAGTTGTAGTACTGGCCGACGCGGCGGGCGTCGGCCAGCTCCCACCAGGGCGGCGTCACCCAGACGGACTCGTAGCGCTTCTCGAAGTCCGCCGGTAGCTCGCGATACGGCATCAGGTGAAAGGCGCTGATCTTCATGGATCCCTCGTGGAACGGTGCGGGTCAGTCCTTCTCGTATCGGGGCGGGCGGACGAAGCCGCCAAATTCGCGCGCGACGAGGCCCGCGAACCGGATCGGCGTGCGGTCCTCGAGGTACGGTCCGATAGCCTGCAGGCCTATCGGCAGCCCGCCGCGCGTGCGGCCGGCCGGGAACGCGGTTGCCGGCTGGCCCGACAGCGTCGCCACCGACGCACAGAACAAGCCGATCTCTTCCAGCACGGACGCGCCGTTGACGGTGAGCGTCCTGCGGATCGATTCGGGCGTGTTGGGCCAAGGCTTGTTCCAGTGTGGGTAGGCCGGCACGATGAACGCCGGCGCCAGCAGCACGTCCCACTCGCGGAAGAACTGGCGCCATGACGCGCGCACCTGCTCGCGCTGGGCGTGCCAGACGATGTAGTCCGGCGGCCCGCTCTCGA
>Ga0126369_10003799_pt1 | contig 10975 bp, 9 predicted proteins | sample PanSoiMetaPlot_1_FD_109646 | JGI IMG/M metagenome (GOLD analysis project Ga0126369, IMG submission 109646) | Tropical forest soil microbial communities from Panama - MetaG Plot_1 | ecosystem: Environmental > Terrestrial > Soil > Tropical forest > Bulk soil | place: Panama | collected 2016-02-17
AGTGAGGGTTAAGCCCGGTCACCGAAGCGGCCATCGTATCATCATAGGTGCCGGGGTTTCCGCGAACGCCGTTGTAGACGCCGAACCGGAATCCGAGCTTCTTGTCGAGCAACCAGCCGCGCGTTTCAGCGCCCAGCTCGCGCAGCCCGTTCGCCGCCTGGTTGGGCGCGGTTGCTCCGGGGAACCGAATCGTGTTCGAGTGGATGTCGAGCGTCACGAAGCTCGTCGTGCTCTGAACCTGATGGTGCGACAGCGGCAGCAGCAACTCGCCCGCCTCAATGAAGACGCCAGGGGTAGGCTCGAAGATCGCTTGCGCGTCCTGCACGACTACGTGCGTCTGACCAGCGGCCGGAGCGAGACCCTGTGGGTCGCCCGCGGTGCCGAATCTGCCGAAGTTCGGGGAGTCGAACTGAACGAAGAAGTGGAGCTGCTTGGTGATGTCGCCGGCGATCTGCGGGCGGAGTCGGCGCAAGAACACTTGCGTATTCCAGCCCATTGCGTCGCCTGATTGATTCTCGGTGGAGAGGGCCCACACTTGAATCTGCAGGTTGATACTCAAACTGGCTTCTTCCATACCGGGAATGCCGGGTGCGATCGCGACCTTCACCGCTCCAGCCGTTGAAGCACACAGCAGGACAACCAAAACCATCAACTTTTTGAAACGCGCCATGAACCCTCCTGGAAAAGAGTCAGTCAGCCGCGTCGACATCGCGTATTTCACGATCGATGAAGGTGACGTTTTTGTGACAAAAGAAAGGCAGTCAACGGCAGTGAACGGTCGATCTGATGGACGCTGACGAGGGAAGAGTTCACTGAGTTGTCAAACTTGCTGCGCTGACGGGTTGCTGGGCGAGTGCTTTCTCTGCTTTACGACTGGACGTGCAGGGCGCCCGGACGTGCTGTGGCGGCGCAGACGGCACCGAAGGGCCGTGATCTGTTGCAGTCTAGAAGAACAGCTGAGCTGCCAGCGTGACGATCTTCTGGTTCTGGTTCCCCGGACTCGGCGTGCCGTTTGGCGCAGTCAGCAGCCCGCGGCGCATGTGTTGGAATTCCAACTTCAAATTGGCGGCGGTCTTGTTGATCCACCAGTTGAGTCCCGCCGTCCAGATGCGAACATCGTCTGCTGCAACGCCCTCGTTTGAAGTGCCGGCGAAGTACTCGTATGAGACGACCGGCTGCCATTGCCCGAAGCGGTACCCCAGATCGGAGAAAAAACCGTTTCCCGTGCTCGGGTGGTTATCGCCAAAGCTGTAGTTGTAGAAGTCGAACTCGAAGTTGAGCGCCTGATTACCGGGAAAAGGAAACTCGGCGAATAAGTCGGCCGCCGTTCCTCGGTAGTCGGAGACGCCGCCCGGATTGGGATGAGCGGCGGTGTTGCGTACCGACTTCGGCTGATAGTTCAGGCCGAAGCCGATACTCAGAATCGGCTTATCCGAAAAATAGATGCCCTGGTACAAAAAGCCGCGCTCCTCGCTTTCGAGGAAGTTGTAGTGGAGATAACCGGCGAAACGGGGTATTCCGTCTGGATTGAGCGGGAGGAAATTGGGATCCGGCGACCCGCGAACGCCGTTGTAAAGGCCAATGCGGAAACCGACCTTCTTGTCGAGAAACCATCCGTGAGCCTCTACTCCCGGCTCGCGAAACACAGTGTTGGTGTTGCCGGTGCCTGTCTGCTGAAATCGAAGAGTGGCGTCGTGAATTTCGATCGTCTTGAAGCTCAAGGTGCTTTGGTGGATGTGGTGGGAAAGGGGCTGAATCAAAAAACCACCGGAGATGAAAATGCCCGGCGTCGGCTCGTAGACCATCCGAAGGTCCTGAAGAATCACTGGTCCTGGCAAGCCGACCACCGTGCCGCTGGTCCCACTCCGGCCAGTGTTCGGGGCGTCGATGTTGAAGTAAAAATGGATCTGCTTGGTAAAGTCGCCGCTGATTATCAACCGCGCCCTCCGAACGAAGATCCGGTCGTCCCAGGCCGTCGGTCCAGTGCAAGTCAAGCCAACGCACTGGGGCGGGCCGCCACTTTCAGTGGCCTGGTCCCACGCTTGCATTTGGACGTTGATGGTTAGCGACGCATCCTTGAATTCGGGAGGCAGCGGAATCTTCATCGCTCCGGCTGCAGTAGAGAAAAACACGACAGCAAGACCTGACAGAATCCAGCTGCGTTTCACGAATCCCTCCTGCGCGAGGTTTTGACCGGAGGGCTGATATTGGGCATTTCCCGACAGATTCAAAGGGTAAAAGAGCGATAATTGTTCTCTTTCACGAATGTGTAGCAGTTCTGACAGGGCGCTACGAGACTGTTGCAGCAGACGCGCACCCGACGAAGACAACGATCGCCGCGATGTCTCAAATCTCGCTGGCGTGCAGCGACAACGCCAGCCCGACGCCGATCCAATTACTATTGGAACGTTACCGAATCGGGCGAAAATGCCGCGGACGGATCGCGAGCCGCGCGCAGTTGAGCTCGGCTTGATGGGGCGAAGGCCAGATAAGCGAGGTTCTGTCGCCCCTGCCCTTTTCAGCGGCGCGAACCCATCCGTCAGCCCAGCAGAACGCGGCGCGCGCCATGTGGCCTGGTTCAGTTGCAGCTATAACTAGCCGCCGCGGTGATCGAGCCTGAGCCGTTGTACGTGGCCTTCTGCGGGTATGGGCACACCGGCATCGTGACGCTGCCGTCCGCCGAGCTCAGGACGATCGACGCCGGTGCATTGTTGTTTTCGAGCCAGTCCACCAGGACGCCGAAGAGCTGGTTCGTCGCCGGCAGCGGGACGTTGTTGCTGTTCAAGATGGGCCCGGCAGACCCGTTCACCGAACCGATGCCCGCGCAATGCCCCATGCCGGGAACCAGGAATAGGCGATTGAACTTGTTGACTTCGGTATCGCCTCCCACGGAGGCCGAAACCCGGCTGAAGTAGTTTATCGAGCCCTGAGGCATGATCAGCACGTCGTTCAGGCCGTGGTAGCTGATGATCTTGGCCCCGCTGCTGCGCGCCATCGACAGATCGGGGTTGTCGGTGTTGATGTTCCCGAAAGACGACTGCAGCGAGACGCCCTGGTTGAAGGCGGAGGCGAGCATCGAATAGCTGAGCTGCCTCCATTTGTTCATCCCGTTCCCGGTGGCGTTCACAAAGGACGGCGTCGCGTATGTCGGATCTTGCAGCTCGAGCGCTACCATGTCCGTCGCGATCGAGAAGGGATTGGAGCCCGCCAAACCGGCTACGCTGCTGCCGCGCGTGAGTCCCCACCACAACTGATTGCTCGAAGGTGCCACGCCGCTCGAGTTGTCGATTGCCGGGTCGGGATAGGTGCCGTCCGCCGTCTGGCCATACCAGATTTTGTTCATCGCCTTCGCTTCGGCACAATTCACGCAAGACGTGCTCGCGCTCGCGCCGCCGACACAGCCGTTGCCTGCCACCACGCTGGTGCACAGCACTGCCGCGTCCTGCGTCGGGTCGTAGCGGCACACTCGCGTGTCGAGGATGAAGCCCAAGTGCTGATTATTGACCCGGTCGCAGGCGCTCACGGCGGCGCCGCCCATGAAATCGAGCTTGGCGCCGGCGATCGGCCCGGGCGGAGTCAGATCCCGCTGCAGGACAATCTGCGGATACAGCTCGTTGGTGATGAACTTCGTCCAGTTGAAAGCCGGCGCCCCGACGAGGTACGCGTTGTAGTCCGTCGGGTGATTCTGCGCGATCTTGTAGCCCTGGCGACCGCCGGTAGAGCAGCCGTTCCAGTAGGCGTATTTCGCCGTCTTGTCGTAGTAGCCCTGGACGAGCGCCTTTGTCTTGAGGGCGAGCTCGTGCAGGCTGCGCTCCGCGAAGTCCGTCCACAGCGTCGCGTCAATGCTGCCATCGTGCTTCATGGCGAATGAGCCGCCGTGCATCGTGTCGCTGTGTCCGGTGTCGGTCGTTCCGACGGCGTAACCGCCAACCGCCGCGGTCGCGGCAGCGGCGTTGCTGCCGATGAGGGTGGTGTTCGCTTGATTGCCGCCCGCCCACCCGCCGCCGCCGAGGTTCTGGATGCGGTTGTTCCACGCGCTCGGCGTCGGCAGCCATACCTCAATCCCGATGCCCGGAGAAGTCGAAGGGTCCGTCGTCGACACATCCTGGAATCCAGGTCCAACGACCATCTTGACCAGGCACAAGTCCGCGGCCGCGGTCGGCGGCGTGCCCATCGTGCCGGACAATGCCAACGGGTCGCCCTGCTTGAATGCTTGCACCAGCACTACGCTGGTGTTGGCGTCCGGCTTGAACGCCGTCTTCATAGTGTCGTCGCAGGTCAGGTGCGTCCCGCCGCTGCAGCCGTAGCCGGCGACGATCCCCAGAGCGCCGATGGCGGTCCACACGCCGAACGCCCTCGGATGGCTAGTACCGACTTCCGCCCCTGCCTCAGAACCACTTCTCCAACTCGAGCTGCTCCTCATGGCTCTGACTCCTTTGAGAGATGAACTATAGTTCATACTCGTACCGAGTACGCGATCGCGATGCCGCGGGCCCGGCTGCCTTTCAAGCCCTAAAGAGCGAGATGCATTATATTGCACAGTCCAACGACGCGAATCCCCCGCGCAGCAAACGTGAGATTTCTTGATTGCCCGACCCGCGGGGTATTAGAAGGCGCGGGCAAGGAGGAGCGAGATGGCCACCACCCCTTGCAGGTTCGGAAGCCGTCGTGACTTCTTGAAGGCAGCTGGTTGCCTGACCACGGGCGCATTGTTTCACCACCGGCTCGCCTGGGCTCAGGGCAGCAAGCTCAAGATTGGCCTGATGCTGCCCTACACCGGAACGTATGCCGCCCTCGGCAATGCAATCACCAACGGTTTCAAGCTCGCCGTGGCCGAGCGCGGCGGCAAGCTCGGAGGCCGGGAGCTGGAGTACTTCACCGTCGACGACGAATCGGATCCTTCGAAGGCGCCTGAAAACACCAACAAGCTTGTCCAACGCGACAAGGTGGACGTGCTCGTTGGGACCGTGCACAGCGGGGTGGCGCTGGGAATGGTGAAGATCGCGCGGGAGACGGGCACCTTACTGATCATCCCCAATGCCGGCGCCGCCGCGGCTACCGGCGAGCTGTGCGCGCCCAACATCTTCCGCACCTCGTTCACGAATTGGCAGACCGGTTACCCAATGGGGAAGGTCGTCGCCGATCGGGGGCTGAAGAACATCGTCACCATCACCTGGAAGTATGCGGCCGGCGAGGAGTCGGTCGGGGGGTTTTCGGAAGGATTGTCGAAAGCGGGCGGCAAGGTGGTGAAGGAGCTCTGGGTGCCCTTCCCGCAGGTCGAGTTCCAGGCGCTCCTGACCCAAATCGGCTCGCTCAAACCAGACGCTGTCTACACGTTTTTCGCCGGCGCAGGCGCGGTGAAGTTTGTCAAAGACTACGCGGCGGCAGGTTTGAAGGGAAAGATTCCCCTCTTTGGATCCGGCTTTCTCACCGACGGCGTGCTCGAGGCGCAGGGCGAGGCGGCTCATGGCTTGGAGACGACGCTGCACTACGGCGACGGAATCGAGACGCCTCGAAACAAGAGTTTCCGTGAAGCGTACTCGAAGGCATACAAGGGCGAACCAGACGTCTACGCCGTTCAAGGATATGACACGGGATTGCTACTGGCAGCGGGTCTAGAGGCGGTCCGCGGCGACGTTAACAAAAAGAGCGAGTTGGTTGCCGCCTTGGAAAAGGCTCACATCGACAGCCCGCGAGGTGCCTGGACCTTGTCCAAAGCGCACAATCCGATTCAAGACATCTACCTGCGCAAAGTCGTTGGCACCCAGAACAAAGTGTCCGGCGTGGCGCACAAGGCGCTCGAGGACCCGGCGCGCGGCTGCAGTATGAAGAAGACGTGAACGGTGTATCGCAGCTGATCCGCCCTGGCAGGTAGATTCTAAGGCAGTCGACGCAGACAGCGCACGGGGCGCGCTGATCAAGGGCCCGGGATGGAATTTTTCATTCAGCTGCTCAACGGCATTCAATACGGGCTGCTGTTGTTTTTGCTCGCCAGTGGGCTCACGCTGATCTTCGGCATCATGGGCGTTCTCAACTTGGCCCACGGCAGCTTCTATATGGTGGGCGCGTATCTGGCGTATTGGCTTGCGCGCCAGACCGGCAACATGTGGCTCGCGATTCCGCTCGAGCTGGCGATCGTCTTCATCATCGGGCTCATCCTCGAGTCGACGCTGTACGCCCGCCTTTACCACCGAGATCACTTGCATCAAGTGCTGCTGTCGTTTGGTTTGATTCTGATTTTTGAAGAGCTGCGAAGTATTTTCTTCGGTGACGACGTGCACGGCGTTCCTGTCCCGGAGAGCCTCAAGCACTCGATTCCGCTCACCAGCACTCTGAGCTATCCCGTCTACCGATTGTTCATCTCCGCGACCTGCCTGGCCGTGGCCGGAGCGATGTACCTGGTGATTCAAAAAACCAAGATCGGCATGACGATTCGCGCCGGCAGCACGAATCGGGAAATGGTTCAGTCGCTCGGCATCAACATCAAGCTCGTCTACCGCTGGGTCTTTGCCTTCGGGGTGACGCTCGCCGCCTTTGCGGGGATGATCGCCGCTCCGGTTTCTTCGGTGTATCCAGGAATGGGAAGTCAGATTCTGATCATCTGCTTCGTCGTCGTGGTCATCGGAGGTATCGGCTCGATCAAAGGCGCGATGGTCGCGGCGCTGATGATCGGAATTGTCGACACGCTCGGCCAGGTGCTGTTGCCCGAATTCTCCGGCGTCGCGGTCTACCTTTTGATGGCCGCCGTTCTCCTCTGGCGCCCCCAGGGGCTGTTCAAGGTCGCGTGAGGACTACCCGAGCGATGCTGGTGCTGGGGGCGATGTGCATTGCCCTGGTACCGTTGACCGGTGCGACCTTCTACATTCAGCTGGTGAGCAAGATCATGATCCTCGCGATCTTTGCGATGAGCCTGGATCTTCTGGTCGGCTGCGTCGGGTTGGTGAGCTTAGGACACGCGGCATTTTTCGGCGTTGCTGGATATCTCATTGCCTTTCTTTCCCCGAAGTATCAGGCGGCGAGCTTTTGGCTGACCCTACCGGCGGTGTTGATGATTTCAGCCGCTCTCGCCTGTCTCATCGGCCTGCTCGTGCTTCGCACCTCCGGGATTTACTTCATCATGGTCACGCTTGCCTTTGGCCAGATGCTCTACTACCTGTTCCACGACACCAAGCTCGGCGGCGGGTCGGATGGCATTTATCTGTACGTCAAGCCTGAGCTAAGCATCGCCGGAAGCAAAGTCGTTGACCTCGAGAAACCGCTGCAGTTCTTCTACTTTGTCTTCGCGATCCTGCTCGGGGTTTATTTTCTTTTGAGACGTATCCTGGTTTCACCCTTCGGGCACGCGCTCGCCGGCTTGCGAGTCAACGAGCAGCGAATGCGCTCGCTCGGATTTCCGCCGTTCCCCTATAAGCTCGGAGCTTTTGTCCTGGCGGGGATGCTGGCCGGACTGGCCGGCTATCTGTCGGCTTGCCAATTTGGATTCGTCAACCCGGAGATCCTCTCCTGGCACTATTCGGCGACGGTGTTGATGATGCTGATACTCGGGGGAGCCGGACGGTTGTACGGGGCCATTCTCGGCGCGTTCGCGTACGTGCTGCTTCAGGAGCTATTGGCGAGCCAGGCGCTGCTCGGCTCCCTTGCAAAACATTGGCAACTGGGAATGGGAGTGTCAGTCGTGTTGATCGTTCTTTTGCTCCCCAGCGGTTTGGCCAGCCTTTTTGATCACTTCGGCCGACCGCGGCTGGCTCAAAGTGGCGGATGATCGTGCGAGGCCTGAGCGCGCGTGGGCTTACCAAGGTGTTTGGCGGCCTTACCGCCGTCAACAATGTCTCGCTCGACCTGAGCAGCGGCACGGTGCACGCGGTGATTGGCCCCAACGGAGCTGGGAAGACGACCTTAATCAACATGCTGTCCGGAGATCTCGCGCCCACCGCGGGAAGCATTCAGTTCGACGGGCGGGACATCGTCGGATACTCCTCGGATCAGCGCTCGCGAATGGGCCTCGGACGCACCTATCAGAAGACAAACATTTTTGGCTCGTTCACCGCGTTGGAGAATTGTCGGCTGGCGGCACAATCCAGAGAGCGGCACGCGCTAAGCATGTGGCGCAGCACCAGAGCCTATCCGTCCCTCGAGCGCGAAGCAGAAAGGGCCCTGGCTGCGGTCGGCCTCGAGCAGAGGGCCATGGCAATTGCGGGCACGCTGAGTCACGGCGAACAGCGTCAGCTGGACATCGCGATGTCGCTGGCGACTCGTCCGCAGGTGCTGCTGCTCGATGAACCGCTTTCCGGGATGGGCGCAGACGAGTCGGCGAGCATGGTCGGACTGTTGCGAGGATTGGCGAAAGACCATGCCGTGTTGCTGGTGGAGCATGACATGGACGCCGTCTTCGCACTGGCGGAAGTGCTCACCGTGATGGTCAACGGCTGTGTGCTGGCGTCGGGGACGCGCGACCAAATTCGCGCCAGCGACGAGGTTCAACGCGCCTACCTCGGAAGCGCGGAGGCGCGCGGTGGCTGAATTGCCCATCTTGGAGGCGATCGATCTCCACGCATTTTACGGCTCCAGCCACATCCTTCACGGAATCGGCTTTGCCGTTGGCCGGGGCGAAACGATCGGCTTGATGGGGCGAAACGGCATGGGAAAGACCACCTTGATTCGCACCCTGGTCGGGCACCACCGGCCGCGGCGAGGAAGAGTGATGGTGGACGGCGTTGAAATGACCCTGGCCGCGCCCCATCTGATTGCCCGGCGGGGCATCGCTTATGTGCCCGAAGGACGCGGCATCTTTCCCAACCTCTCCGTATGGGAGAACCTGGTGATGGCGGCCCGGGCGAGGCTGGAGGCCGCCTCTCCGTGGACGTACGAGCGCGTTTTGGCAACTTTTCCCCAGCTGAAAGAGCGGCTCAATCACGGCGGTCAGCAGCTGTCCGGCGGCGAGCAACAGATGTTGACCATCGCGCGGGCATTGATGACCAATCCCCGGCTCCTCATCCTCGACGAGGCGACCGAGGGACTGGCGCCGCTGATCGCTCAAACGATTTGGAGAATCGTGCGCGAGATTCGCGACAGCGGGATCGCCACCGTCATTGTCGACAAGAACTTCGCTGCGGTCACCGCGATCACCAGCCGAAACGTGATTCTCGTCAAAGGCCAGTGCGTTCTCGAGGGAACGAGCGAAGAGCTGCGAAGCCATCCGGACCTTTTGCAGCGATACCTGGGTATCTGAACATTTCCCTTGCCAGCCGAGGATTCGAGAGATCGGATCGCAGCTGCCGAAGCTGTATCGTCAGAGCCAGTTCTTTTGAAACTAATGTCAGAGGAGCTGGTCACTCCTGAGATCGGTGACGAACATCCTGCCCGGCGCGTGCGTGATGCAGAAAGGACTCTTGCTGGCAAGCGCGACAGATTGCGGCGTGACGCCGCACGCCCAGAACACCGGAATCTCCCCGGGCTCGAACGGCACCGGGTCACCGTAATCCGGTTGCTGTAGATCCCGGATGCCGAGCTGTTCCGGCGCTCCCACCTGCACCGGTGCACCGTGCGCCCGCGCAAAGCGCGCCGTGACCTCGATTGCTTTCGGGACCAGCGACGCAGGTATCGGACGCATGCTCACCACCAGCGGCCCGTGAAAGCGCCCGGCGCTTTGGCACTCCACCTTGGTGCGATACATCGAAACGGTGCGTCCCAGCTCGATATGTCGCAGCGGGACTCCTGCGCGAAGCAGCGCTTCCTCGAACGAAAAACTGCAACCGATCAAGAAACTCACCAGATCCTCGCGCCAAAAGGCGTGAATGTCGTCGGTTTCTCGCGCGAGCTTGCCGTCGCGGTACACGCGGTAGCTCGGTAAGTCGGAGCGAATATCGGAGCCAGGCGCGCACTGCGGCGAAGGGACACCTGCCGCCAGCACTTCAATCAGCGGGCAGGGCTTGGGATTGCGCTGACAGAAAACCAGAAAGTCGAAGGCAGCCTCTTGCGGGACGATCATCAGATTTGCCTGCACATTCCCGAACGCGTGGCCCGAGGTGTGGCCCCTGAAAGTTCCCTGGCGGCAGCGCGCCCGCAGCTCCCTTGCGCTCAGAGGGGGATCGGCTGCAACGGCGGGGCGAGCGCTCATCGCGCTAGATCCCGAGATAGGCCTTTTGGAGGCTGGCATTGCCGAGCAATTCGCGCCCGGGCCCTTCGAGCACGATGCGCCCGGTCTGGATCACATAAGCGCGGTGGGAAATGGCGAGCGCGCGATGCACGCTCTGCTCTACCAAAAGAACCGTGACACCGGAGGCGTTGATCGCCTGGATGGTGTGAATGATTTTGGTCACCAACTTGGGCGCCAGCCCCCAGGATGGCTCATCGAGCATCAGCAGCTTGGGCTTGGCCGTCAGTCCGCGCCCGATCGCCAGCATTTGTTGTTCGCCTCCGCTCAAGGTCCCCGCCATTTGCGATCGCCGCTCCTTTAACACCGGGAAGAGCGTGAATACCAGGGTGAGAGCCCGTTCGATTTCCTCTAAATCGCGACGCGCGTAGGCCCCCAAGCGCAAATTCTTTTCCACGCTGAGCTTGGGAAAAAGGCGGCGGCCCTCGGGGACCAAAGTAAGCCCGATGGCGGCACGAAGGTGCGCTGGCTCGCGAGTGATGTCGCGGGAATCGAACACGATTCGTCCAGAGGACGGGGCGGTCAGCCCCGCGATCGCGCGCAAGATCGACGACTTGCCGCTGCCGTTGCTGCCCAGCAGTGCGACGATCTCGCCGGCCCTCACCGAAAAGCTGACCCGCTGAACCGCTGGCACCTCATTGTAGCGAACGGCGAGCTGTTCAACCTCGAGGATCATGACTCTCCGAGGTAGGCGGCGATCACCGCAGGGTCATTGCGCACCTGCGTCGGAGTGCCGTGGGCGATCTTTCGGCCGTAGTCCAGCACCAGGATCTGATCGGCGATCGGCATGATCCCCTCCATCACATGCTCGACGACCAAGCA
>Ga0126369_10003800_pt1 | contig 10975 bp, 10 predicted proteins | sample PanSoiMetaPlot_1_FD_109646 | JGI IMG/M metagenome (GOLD analysis project Ga0126369, IMG submission 109646) | Tropical forest soil microbial communities from Panama - MetaG Plot_1 | ecosystem: Environmental > Terrestrial > Soil > Tropical forest > Bulk soil | place: Panama | collected 2016-02-17
TAGTCCCGCCGCGCCCAGAAGCGCATCGCACAGCGCATGCGCAAGTACATCGCCATCCGAGTGCCCCACCGGGCCTTTGTCAAAAGGCAATTCGATCCCGCCAACGATAAGTGGTCTCCCGTATTCCAGCCTGTGTAGATCGTAGCCGATACCGGTTCGTGTGCTTGAAGAATTGACGAGCGTCGCACGAAACCTGCTTCGCTGCATCTGACGCATAAGAAAAAGGCAAAACCCAACCAAAAGAATGAGCGGCAGGCCATTCAGCAGAAGCAGCGCCCATTCCGGGTTGTGCACTTCTCTGACCTTGACGTCGACGCCTTTCTCGCGCAGGTGCTCGATGACGGCAGAGGCCATTTCCTTGGAAAGAGTCATGTGGAATAAGCGGGCAGCTGGGCGAAGGTACTCTCCGGTGACGTCGTAGCTGTTCTGCGACGGATACATCGTCACATCCTTGACGTCACCTGCGTCGACTCTTGCCATGAATTCGCTATAGCTGGTTTCCGTCGCACGCGAACTTTGCCCATTGGATGAGACCAGCTTCCACAACATGACCCCGAGCAAAATGATCGACATCCAAAAGAGAATGGTTTTGGTCGTGGAACTGGAATTCATGCTCAAACCTTTTTCGTCTCGCGGTCGAGGTAGAAGCGGGCGAGTTCCATGTCGGCGGGCTTGGTGATTTTCAGGTTACGCTCGGAGCCGAGAACGACGTGCACGTCGTGGCCCAGACGCTCGACGAGCCCTGCTTCGTCCGAAGCGCTCACACCATCGGCCTGGGCGCGGGCAAACGCTTCTTTCAGGAGCTTTGTCGCGAAAACTTGCGGCGTCTGCGCTAGCACAAGGCGCTCGCGCGGAATCGTGCCAGTGATGAGCGCCACGTCTTCCGGCAAGCTGGCCCGCTTCACTTCTTTCACGGTATCCATCGCGGGGATCCCCAGAATCGCGGCCTGGCGGCGGCGCGCTTCCTCGATGACGCGGGTAATCTGCTCGACGGTGACGAACGGGCGCACGGCATCGTGCACCAGGACGATGTCCGTGTCGCTGGGGATTTCGCGCAAAGCGGCGGCAACAGACTCCTGCCGGGAATCTCCCCCTTTCACCACGCGCACCGGCTGTTTGAATTTCTCCTTGGCGATGCGCTCTTCGAGGCGCTGCACTTCGTCGCCGCGCGTGGCCACGATGAGGTCGGTGACCAGCGGGCATGAGGCGATGCGCCGCAAGCTCAAAATCACGATGGGCGTGCCGTTCAACTCGAGGAACTGCTTGGGCGTGTCGGCGCCCATGCGCGTTCCCATGCCGGCAGCCGGCAATATGGCAGCGATTCGACTCATATCGGGAGCGCCATCCGCCTACGTGCCCCAGAGGCGGAAGCGTAAGAGATTGAGTTTACCTCAAGCGGGGGTGGGGGGCGAATTCTCGAGGGTCGGTGGGGAGTTTGATCATTGGTCGTAAAATTAGAGCGTGGCAAAGTCTTTACGGCTCCACACTCGACCGTTGTCCGCACCAGCTAGAATTTTGCTCTTTCTTCCTCGACGTCTTTTGGCCGATTCTCTGGCTAATCGGAATCATTCTAGATCCTGCGGTGAAGATAGACCGCTCAGGACTCGATAAAGATTGGCGTCATTGGGGAAGGTTGCTAGACCCTCGCTTTCAAGTCTTGGAGCAGGCATTTGATGCCGAGCATTTTGCTGAGACGAAGGATGCGCTTTTGTCTCGGAAGACGGGCGGCGCAAGAAGGCCTGTGCCTGCTCAGTGGACGTAGACGCGCTCGACGCGCTGGCTGACCGCGCAGAGCAGGTCAGACGTGACAGTGCCAATGCTGCGCGCGACGCGGTTCGCCAGAATCACGCTGCCACTCGCGTCCGTCCCGTAGAGCGTGGCCACATCGCCGACTTCCACGCCTTCGATGTCGGTCACATCGATCATGGTCACGTCCATCGAGATGATGCCCACGATGGGCGCGAGCTTGCCGTGCACGAGCACGCTGCCGCGATTGCCGAGCGAGCGGTGGATGCCGTCGCCATAGCCGGCGGCCAGCACGCCGATGAGCGAAGGCCGCTTGGGCACGAACGTGGCGTCGTAGCCGACTCCTGCGCCGGGCGGAACGCGCCGCAAATGAATAATCTTCGTGCGCAGGCTCATCACCGGCTTCAGCGGCAAGAGCTTCTCCGCCTCTTCGCGCTTTTCCGCGGGATCGTAGCCGGGGTGGTAGCCGTAGAGAATTGCGCCCGGGCGCACCATGTCCGCCCAAGTTTCCGGCCGCGAGACGATGGCCGCGCTGTTGGCGAGGTGCACGAGCCCGGGGTCGATACCGAAGGCGCGCAAGCGGTCGAGGGCGGCGTAGAAGCATTCTTCTTGCTCCTGCGTTTGCCTGCCGACGGCGTCGTCCGTGAAGACTCCTGAAGACGCGAAGTGCGAGAAGATGCCGGTGAGCTGGAGGTGCTTGCACTTGCCGAGCTGGCGCGCAAAACATTCGATGTCCGTCAGTGCCAGGCCGAGGCGGTTCATGCCGGTGTCGATTTTCAAATGGAATGTCGCGGGCTTGCGGCCGCCGCGGCGCGCCGCGGCTCGTTCGAGCAGCGGCAACTGATCGCAGCGATGGACCGCAGGAGTGAGGTCGTATTTCAGCAAGCGCGCTTCTTCGCCGGGGACGAACCCCGTCAACACCAGAATCGGTTTGTACACGCCGTTTTCCCGCACGGCGATGCCTTCGTCCGTGCAGGTCACGCCGAACCAGTCCGAGCCGGCTTTTTCGAGCGCTTTGGCGACTTGCGGGCCGCCGTGGCCGTAAGCATTGCCCTTCACAATGGACAGGATTTTGCGTGGAGTCTTGCGCTTTTCGCTCGCGGGATTGACGAACTTTTTGATGGCTTCGAGGTTGTACGCCAGCGCGCCGAGCGATACTTCCGCCCAGACCGGCCGCCTGGCTTCGCTGTAGGCGTTGTTCGTCGCCACCTTCCGCGCTTCGCTGCGGGGACTTTTCTGTTTACTTGGCATGTGCCTTCCGAAAAACTCAATTTTACGACAAGGGACTCGCGCGGGCAGACGGCCACTTTGCTACTCGCACGCAAGAGACAACACCCCCGAAAGTGCACACCAAGGGCCGAAGGCTGGGACGGCCCGAACGCCTGTGCGCATCGATGAGAGTACGCCTAAGTCATGATTCTTCATGAGATTACAGGCTTATTCGTTTGGCCTGCGAAAGGTTTCGGGATAATGTCCAATTTCGTACCGCGTGGCTGGGCGCCCACACCGTGGCTAGCTTACCGCAGACCGCGCAAAAGTTACATTTCTTCGGGGGCGAACGACGAAAAGGCGTCCGGCGCGGCTTCCTCGAAGCGCGTGAAGCGGCTGCGGAACACAAATTTCACCATGTCGGTGGGGCCGTTGCGCTGCTTGGCGATGCGGAGTTCGGTTTCTTCGCGTTCCTCGGGAGTGGCACCCGCTTTAAAAAAGTGCGGGCGGTAGATGAACATCACCACGTCGGCATCCTGCTCGATGGCGCCCGACTCGCGCAAATCGGAGAGCTGCGGTCCTCGCTCGTCGCGCTCGGGAGCGCGCGTGAGCTGGCTCAGCACCAGCACGGGAATCCCCAGCTCCTTCGCCAGGCCTTTCAAGCCGCGCGAAATGCTCGCCACTTCTTCCTGCCGATTTCCAAACCGCCCGCGCGCGGTGATGAGCTGGAGGTAGTCGACAATCAGCATGGACATGCCTTTGTCGCGCTTCAGCCTGCGCGCCTTGGCGCCAATTTCGAGCACGCTGATCGAGCCGGAATCGTCAATCCACAGCGGCGCGGATGAAATCGTTCCCAGAGCTTCGGTCATACGCCGCCAGTCTTCACGGTTCAGATGCCCGGTGCGGAATTTGTGCGCGTCAATCTGCGCCACCGAAGCCACTAGGCGCTGCAGCAGCGATTCCTTGGACATTTCCAGGCTGAACATGGCCACTGGATGGCCGCCGCGAACGGCGATGTTTTCCATCAGGTTCAGCGCCAGCGCGGTTTTTCCCTGCGAAGGCCGTGCAGCCAAAATCAGCAACTCCGAAGGCTGCAAGCCGGAAGTGAGCTTGTCCAGCTCCGTGTAGCCGGTAGGAACGCCAGTGACGCTCTTGCCTTCCTTAAAGATTCTCTCGAGGCGCTCGAAATTGTCGCGAACGATGTCCTTGACCGGGATCAGCCCAACGCGTATGCGATCTTCGGCTATCGCAAAAATCGAAGACTCCGCACCGTCGAGAATCGCGTCCGCGCCGTCCTCTCCTTCAAACGCACGCTGCTGGATGTCATGCGTCGTGCGAATCAGGTTGCGCAGAATGGCTTTTTCTTTGACGATGCGCGCGTAGTGCTCGATGTTCGAGACGCGCGGCATGCCATCGGCCAACGAAGCGAGATACGGCGCGCCGCCGGAGGCTTCCAGCTCGCCTTTGCGATGCAGTTCGTCGGTCAGGGTCACCAGGTCGATGGCCTGCTGGCCTTCGCCGAGCTGGATCATGTGCGAGAAAACGCGGCGGTGCTGATCGAGGAAAAAGTCCTCGGGCCGCAGCGTTTCGATGGCGGCGTTCAGCGCGTGATTGTCGAGAAGAATCGCACCGAGCACAGAGCGCTCCGCATCGAGGTTATTCGGCAGCGGCTTTTCGAGAGTAGTGTCGGTCGCCATTGGTCTTTAGCAAGCTACGCCGATTTATGTTCGCTTTCTATTCGCCCTATAGTAAGACACCCGCACTCTGGAGTGCAAGCCTATTTTCACAGGGCACTTTGACAATCTTTCAGGTGGCGAGAATTACGCTTGCCGGCTGACAGGCAGGCTGGGCTCGGCCAAATCCTGTTTGACTGTACTGAATCGTTGGCGCATTGTGCGCGTGGTTGCTGCGCTCGTCAATCCAAGTTTTTGTGTATCGCTGTGCAAGACTCTGGAAATGTTGAAAAAAATTTCGGTCGCGCCTTTTGCCAAGAAAAAGGGCGCAGTTTTGAATGTATTCTAAGTACTGCGCCCTGTTCAAAACATTTCTTGTCCGCGAACTTCCAATTACGATTCTTTTTCGACGGTGACGTTGATTTGCGCGGTGACGTCGCGAAATACTTTGATGGTCACTTGCTGTTCGCCGATGATTTTGATGGGCTCGGCAAGCTGCACCTGGCGCTTGTCGATTTTGAATCCTTGCGCAGCAAGCCCTTCGGCAACGTCCGCGGTGGTCACGGAGCCAAACATTTGATCGTTCTCGCCGGTCTTGCGCGTGAACTTGAGCGCGACGACATTCAGCAGCTCCGCTTGCTTGTGCGCGGCTTCGAGTTCCGTGGCGGTCTTTTTGGCGAGCGAGGCACGAATGCGCTCGATGGCTTTCAAGTTGCCCGTGGTTGCCTCCACGGCGAGCTTGCGCGGCAGCAGATAATTGCGAGCGTAGCCCGGCTTGACGGTCACCACGTCGCCGCGATGCCCCAACTTGTCGATGTCTTCTTGAAGAATGATTTGCATCTTATCTCTCTAGCTCCTGAATCTGTGTGTTGCGACAGAAAAGTCTGCTCTTCCTCTGGAAATTGAGAAACAGATTCCTCGCTGCGCGGATGACAAATTAAGACCAACCCATCAAGCCTTGGGCGCTTCGGCCGCAGGCGCTGGATGCGATGCGGCCTGCGGATGCGCGCCATGCGCGCCCGGAACCACCGCGCGCGGCGCCTGCGTGCCCGCAGCACTGCCCGAAAACGGCAGCAACGCGATGTTGCGCGCGCGCTTAATGGCCACGCCCAACCCGCGCTGGTGCCGTGCGCATACGCCGGTCATGCGGCGCGGCAAAATCTTGCCGCGCTCCTGCACGAACTGCGAAAGAATGTCCGCACGCTTATAGTCGATGAAGTCCATCTTCTCGACGCAAAACTTGCAGACTTTCTTTTTGCGGAAATACTGCCGCTTGCCGCGGGGACGTCCACCGGACCCGCCAGGACCTCCCGGACCACCCCCAGGAGCGCCTTCGCGACGCCCTCCGCCTGGACCGCCTTCCCGGCGTCCACCGCCTGGACCGCCTTCGTGCCGCGGAGCTCCGCCGCCACCCGGCGCTGGTGCTTGCTTTTGGTCTTCTGACATACCTACCACCCTTCTGAGTTCTAAGTCGTAAGTTCTACGTTATAAGTCCTGAAACTCTTCGTCCGGAGCGACCTACGTCGCCGACGCAAACCATGGCGACGTAAAGCCTGCCTGCGGCAGGCAGGTCGCTTTTACAAACTAGCTTGTCGCCGCGGCCTGCTCTTGAGCAGGCGCGGGCGAAGCAGCACGGCGCGGTCGGCGTGCAGCGCGCTTTTCGCGCTTGAGCGAAAGCTTCTTCTGGCGCTTCAAATCTTCGTCGAGACGCACGGTCTGGTACTTGATCACGGCATCCTGCACGCGGAGGCGGCGCTCTAACTCGGCAATCAGTTCGCCGTGCGTGGTGCGAATCTCTTGGTGCACGTAGATGCCTTCGCGATGCTTGTGGACGCGATAGGCCAGCTTGCGCGTACCCCACTGCTCGGTTTTTTCAATCTTGCCGCCCTTTTCCTGGCATGTATGCTCGACTACGCCAAGGATCTTCTTGATCTCCTCTTCCGGCGTTGCCGGCCGGACGATGAAAATCAAGTCGTAATAACGCTCTTCCATGATGACCTCTTTTCCTCTCTCAACCGTTTTGCGGCCGCCGATTGCGCGCCCGACAAATTCTTAGGCTTCAGGAGCGCCCACCTAAAGGTGGCCGCTACGCCAGTGGCTCTTCCGGCTCCGTGGGCTTGCGGCGGTTGTATTTCGTCATGGCCGCATCCAAGCCCTGCGTCAGAATCATTTCTGCGGCGTCGCCGGCTTCGGCTACCATCTCTGACGCCGTTTCCAGCTCTGCTTTTTTCATCGGCCGCAGCACGTACTCTCTGCGGCTGCTCAGCGGATGTTCGGGGCCACAGCCAAGCCGCAGCCTCGCGAACTTCTGCGTGCCCACGGCGCTGATGACCGACCTGGCGCCGTTGTGACTTCCCGCGCTGCCGTCCGGATGAATGCGAATCGTGCCCAGAGGCAATTGCACTTCATCCCACATCACCAGCAGCGCGTCCGCATCCAATTCGTGCTTCGCGAGCAGCTCTCTTACCGACATGCCGCTCAGATTCATGTACGTTTGCGGCTTGGCAAGGAGCACGTCTTCTCCTGCGATCTTGCCGCGGCCTACCAGCGCCTTGCCTTCCGGCCGCTCGACGCGAATCCCATTGCGATTCGCCAGTTCGTCCACGACCATGAATCCCAGGTTATGCGGCGTCCACTGGTACTCCGGATCGGGATTCCCAAGTCCGACAATGAGCCGCATTCGTCCTTTCGCTCCGCTTCAGCCTGGAAGAAATCTCAACCGAACCAAAAGGTGCAGGCTGCTTATCCGTTGAGATCCGCTTCGCCTGCTTGCCGCAATCGTTACTTCTTTTCCTTCTTCTCGGGCTTTTCGGTTTTCTCGGCCTTGGCTTCCACTTCCTCCGCGCCTTCTTCGCCTTCGACTTCTTTCTTGCCCTTCTTGATGACTTCAGGCTCGGCCGGAGCTGCGCCTTCCGCTGCCGCTGCCTCCGCGGGCTTCTCTTCCTCAACCTTCAGGGCAACGACGTGCGCAATGACGCGTTCTGGCTCGGTGAGCAGTTTTATCTTGGATGCATCAATCGGCAGGTCGCCCACACGCAACTGTTTGCCAAGCATCAGCTCACTGACGTCCATGCGGTATTCCGTGGGTATGTCGCTGGGCAAGCATTCGATTTCCACTTCGCGCGTGACGACCTCGAACACGCCGCCCTGGACTTTTACACCCGCAGGCTCGCCGAAAGTGTGGACCGGCACTTTGACTTTCATGCGGACGTCCATCGCCACGCGCATGAGGTCTACGTGCAGTAGCGTTCCCGTGGTCGGATCGACCAGCCAATCCTTCACGATGGCAGGCTCCGACTTGCCGCCCACACTCACTTGAAAGAGCGTGTTATGCCCGGTGGGGGACCGCAGGATGGCGCTTACCTGCTTGGTGTCCACCGCCAAGGTAATCGGGCCGGTCTTCCCGCCGTACAAAACGGCCGGAACTTTGCCGGTCTGACGAAGCCGCCGGGCTTCGTTCTTGCCCCGAGTGGCGCGGGGGGCGCTTTCCACTACGATTTGATCTGCCTTCTGTGCCATGGCCTTCTTCCCTTCGCTAAAACTAAACCTCTGAAACCTTGGATGCTGGCAGCATGCTGCGCCCCAGGACTCGAAATCAAATGAACAGTTCGCTGATCGAGGTTTCCTCGTGAATCGAGCGAATGCCGCGGGCCAACAAATCCGCCACACTCAACACTTTGATCTTGCCCATCTTTTTCCCTGCTTCGGTCAAGGGAACGGAATCGGTTGCAACGACCTCCGTAATCTTCGACTTCTGCAATCTCTCGACGGCGGGACCGGAAAGCACGGCGTGCGTGCAGGCCGCGTACACTTGAGTGGCTCCTTCGCGCAGTAGCGCGTCGGCGGTTTTCACCAGCGTTCCCGCGGTATCAATGATGTCATCCACTACGAGCGCGCTGCGGCCACGCACGTCGCCGATCAGGTTCATCACTTCGCTCACGTCCACGTCCACGCGCCGTTTGTCCACAATCGCCAGCGGCGCGTCCAGCTTCTTGGCAAAGAACCGCGCGCGCTCCACGCCGCCCGCATCCGGTGAAACGACCGTCAAATTCGGCAGTTTCAGGTGCCGGAAGTATTCGACCAGCACCGGGGAGCCGTACAAATGATCCACCGGCACGTCGAAATAGCCCTGAATCTGGGGCGCGTGTAAATCCAGTGTCAGTGCCCGGCTCGCGCCAGCCGTTTCCAGCAAATCGGCCACGAGCTTCGCGGAGATCGGGACGCGTGGCTTGTCCTTGCGGTCCTGCCGCGCGTAGCAGTAATACGGCAGCACCGCAGTGATGCGCCACGCCGACGCGCGCTTGAATGCGTCAATCATCAGCAACAGCTCGAGCAGGTGGTTGTCCACCGGGTGATGGCATGGCTGCACAACGAAAACGTCTGCGCCGCGGACGTTTTCCAGAATCTGGAAATAAATTTCGCCATCACTAAACCGGCCTAACAAGGCCTTGCCCAACGGCACATCCAAGTGCTTGCAGATGCTCTCCGCGAGCGCCGGATTCGCTGTCCCCGAGAAAATCTTAAATCGGTCGTCATTCACAGCGCGGGTTCTCCTGCACGGCTGAGTCCTTGCAGCTTCCCCTGTCTGCCAGCCGAGACGCGCAGACTAAACCATCGCAAGCGAAAAAGCGATCGCGGAATACCTTAACTTCTGACTGTCGACAGATTACTTGTTTGGAGACGCTGAAGGCCGATTCCACTTCGCACACACGCGATTTTACGCAGCGATGTGCATTCGACGAGCGTACCTGTCGCGCGAGAGCGTCTCGCAAACGAAGGTCAGATCGTGCGGAAACCCAACAGCGGCTCGGCGCGCCATCGCTGGGCTCGGGAAAAGACCAAACACCGCCGAACCGCTACCCGCCAGCGAGGCTTCTGTCGCTCCTTTTTGGAGCAAAACCCGCTTGATTTGACCAAGCCGGGGATGCCGCCGGAACACCGGAGTCTCAAAATCGTTGGAAAGGCCGATGCCCTGCGCGCCTGCCGCAGCAGGCAAGCTCCAGGATAGAGCACAGAACTGTAAGAGTTTAGGGTCTACGGGCGATTTTGTCAAACCGATGGGTTTGGCGTTTACCCAGCGAAAGGCGTCCGGCGTGGGCACGCGGATCTCGTTTGAAACGACCACGAGAAGGTGCATTTTCGGAATGTCCGGGAGGGGGTAAATCTCATCGCCACGGTTCACGCCGAGTGCTCGCCCACCGAAAAGGAAATAAGGCACATCCGCGCCAAGCGTGGCGGCAATTTCGAGCATTTGAACCGTAGCTAACTTCTTTTTTGTCAATTGGAGGTAGCCCAGCATCGCGGCGACGGCATCGCTGGAGCCTCCGCCGAGCCCGCCGCCAGCAGGGATTCTTTTCTTGAGCTGGATTTCCACGCCGCCGCTGATTTTGAGCTTGCGCTTTACAGCATCCACGGCGCGGTACACCAGATTCCCATGGATGGGCTCGGAAGCCAGCGCGGTGTTTCCCAGGATTGACAATGAGATGCCCGGCTGCTTCGAGGGCCGCAACCGGATATCGTCGTGCAAGGAAAGAGTCTGAAAGATCGTGCGCAGCTCGTGGTATCCATCCGCGCGCTTGCCCAAGATGTCGAGGTGCAGATTGATTTTCGCGAAGGCGGGGATGCGAACTTCGGTCATTCGTAAAATTAAGGCTTGTCGTCCACGGCCGTGGACTTCTGCGCCACGCGATGTTTCGATTGGGAAAGCTTCTTTTCGAGTTCCGCCACTTTGTCGGACTCGACGTCGGCCGGGAGTGAACGGCGCCACTCCACTAGCGACTTCTCCCATTCCGCGGCAGCCAAATCCTGGCGGCCGCGCTTTGCGTAAACATCACCCAGGTGCGAATGAATCGTGGGGTCGCGGCCTTCGCGCGAGAGCGCTTTGCGGAGCATGGCTTCCGCGTCGGCGGTGCGGTTTTCCTTGAAATAAATCCAGCCGAGGCTGTCGAGGTATCCGCCGTTGTAGGGTTCTTCCTTGAGCGCACGCTCGACCAGTGATTGCGCTTCGTCCAGGCGGATTCCCAGGTCCCCTAGCATGTAGCCATAGTAATTCAGCACCGGAGCGTTCTTGGGATTTACAGCCAGGACTTTTTTGAACTGCTCTTCGGCCTTGTCGTAAAGCTTTTGCCGCTCGTAAATGGCTCCCAGTAGGAACCACACCATTTCGTTGTCGCGAGGCTGGCCGGGAAGGACTTCGGCGGCGCGGGCAGATTCCTCGGCCTCTTTGTAGCGGCGGCCGCGTTCGTAAACTTGCGCGATGTTGAGGTAAGTGTCGCGGTCGGAGGTGTCTCCATGTAACTGCGCGCGCATGATTTTTACGGCGTCGTCGATTTGAGAGTTTTCGCCGA
>Ga0126369_10003802_pt1 | contig 10971 bp, 8 predicted proteins | sample PanSoiMetaPlot_1_FD_109646 | JGI IMG/M metagenome (GOLD analysis project Ga0126369, IMG submission 109646) | Tropical forest soil microbial communities from Panama - MetaG Plot_1 | ecosystem: Environmental > Terrestrial > Soil > Tropical forest > Bulk soil | place: Panama | collected 2016-02-17
CGGAGTTGGATTTGAGGCACACCTGCGCGTTCGGCGCGGCAGGAACGTTTTTAGCATCAGCCGAAGGCCCCGCATCAACGGGGCGCGTGAATCCTGCATCATCCACGCGAATGTTCATCGGCACGATGGGGCAAAGCTCCGGCTTAATCATGAAGGCGATGGTCATAGGATCGAACAACGTAGGGGTTTCCTGCCCCCATTCGTGATAAAGCAAGGTAAGTGCGTCGGTAATCGGCGTCCCTTGCCGAAACAGAGAATTGCGGCTCGCCGCATCCATTTTCAGTTGCGTGGAATCAAGCGGCATCACAAATAGCGGGACTCCCACGGCAAATAGTTTCTGCGCCCCGGGAATGTCGTTCTTAATATTCCACTCCGGCTCGGGACCGCGCGGAGTTCCGGAACTGACGTCACCATACCCGCGGTAAATCGAACCGCCCATCAGCACAACGCGCTTCAGTTTGCGAAACGTCTCGGCATCCTTGTCGATGGCAGCGCCAACGTTCACCAGCGGCCCGATGGCCACAAGCGTGATTTCGCCCGGGTTCTTTCGAATCTGATCCAGCAAAAACGTGACCGCGTCGGGATGCGACGCCTTGGCAAAGTGCCCGCCCTCGGCGTACTTGAGCTGCGTGAAGCTCGTTTTTGGAGGCGTGGCTACGCCCGCGGCAACCGGGATATCCGAGCGTCCGACTTCTCCGAGCAGGCGGTCGAGAAGCTGGGCGCGTTTCTCTGTATCGCCAAACGTCGTAGTAATGCCGAGAATCCTCAGCTCGGGACTTCGCAGCGCCAGCGCAACCGCGAAAGCATCGTCAATGTCATCGCCGATGTCGGTATCCATGATGACTTTTTCAGGGGGCGTAGTTTGAGGCGATGCCGGCTGCCTAGGACTCTGGGCGAAACAACGCGGAGGCGAATCCATCCCCGTGAACATCAGCGCAAAAATGACAGTCGCCAAGCCTTTGCCCATCGTTGCCCCGTGACTGCTGCTTCGCGAAGGGGAGTGAAAATTATGATGTGATGAGAATCTTGGTGCGGTAGAGAGGACTCGAACCTCCACGGTATTGCTACCGCCAGCCCCTCAAGCTGGTGCGTCTGCCAGTTCCGCCACTACCGCACTTGGGTGATAAGCCATTCTAACCGTGGAACCTGAACCTCGCAACCGCTAGGCTCTCGCTAAGGCTTTTTCGTCGGCGCTGGAGCCGGCTGCGAACTTGCCGGCGGCTGCGCGGCGGGCGGCTGTGACACCGGCTGAGACTTCGCAGGGACCGATGACCCCGGTTGCTGCCCGGCCGGAGTTTGGGAAGCTGGCGGATTACTCGACGGCGGCGGCGTGGCCGGAGGCTGCGTGGCGGGCTGCTGCCCGGCTGGCAGTGAGTCGTGCGTATTAGGCGGGATGACCGGAGTCGTAGCCGGAGTCGGCTTGGACGCGGGCTTGGAAACGTTTTGGAGCACCGAGCCGCTCTCCTTAACGCGCTCATCGGTGCGCAGGGTCATGGCAAAGGCGCAAAGCATGAACATCACCGCGCACCAGGTGGTGGCTTTGGACAAAACGTTCGCCGCGCCTCGCGGACCGAAGGCCGTTTGGCTGCCTGCGCCTCCGAAGGCGCCCGCAAGATCAGCGGCCTTGCCGCTTTGCAGGAGCACCACGATCACCAAAACAAGGCAATTCATAATAAAAAAAGGCTTTAGAATCCACGTGCTTCCCCACGAGAGGCGAAAACCCAAGCCAATAATTCCGGCGCCGATCGCAAGAGCTATGGCCCACTTCATCCAACTTGGCATTTCTATCTCCTAATTCCCGGCAAAATCCGTCTCCATAGATTTTCTTAGATTGCCCAGCCTGGCGCAAGTCTATTTCCGCCTGTATTTTTGCGGCTTTGGGCGCCTCTCGCTAAAAAGCTTTCCGGCTCTTTGGAACTACGGAAAATTAACAATGGAAGCAAAGGATTTCGGATCCAAGCTCGCTCCGCCAACCAGCGCACCATCCAGTTCTTCCTGCGCCATCAACCCCTTGATGTTGTCGGGTTTGACGCTGCCGCCGTAAAGAATCCGCAAAGCGGACGCAAGATGGACCGAAAACCTTTCCCCCGCGCAACGGCGAAGCAAGCTATGGGCATCGGCGGCAATTTCCGGCGTCGCCGTCTTGCCCGTGCCAATCGCCCAAACGGGTTCGTACGCAATCAAGATCCGTGAGAATTCTTCGGCGTTCAGCGCGCCCGGCCCGCCACTGAACTGCCGGCGAAGGACTTCTTCGGTAAGCCCAGCGTCGCGCTCTTCGCCGGTTTCCCCGAGGCAGACGATGGGAATCAGATCTGCTTCCAAAGCCATCAAAGTCTTTTTGGCCACATTGTCGTCGCTCTCGCGAAAGAGCTGGCGGCGCTCCGAGTGCCCGATGATGACGTAGCGGCACCCGCCCTCCGCCAGCATGGGGGCCGAGACTTCGCCGGTGAAGGCGCCTTCTTTGCTCCAGGAAACATTCTGCCCCGAGATGGCGATATTGGTGTTCTTCGCGGCTTCGACCGCAGTCGAAATGGCTGTAAATGGCGGGCCAATAACGATGTCGCAGTGTTTGGAATTTGCGACCAGCGGCGCAAAGGCAGAGAAGAATGCCCGAGTCTCCGCAAGAGTCTTGTACATTTTCCAGTTCCCAGCAATCACGCGTCGCCGCATGAACACCTCCAAACCCAACGGAAGGACAGAAGAAAAACATAACCCAGCGGCGCGGAAAACGCAGAGGGCTCGTGGAGAAAAATCGCGTTCATTTATTTGTTGGTGAGGGCTTCGACGCCGGGAAGCTTGCGCCCGCCGAGAAATTCGAGCGAGGCCCCGCCCCCGGTCGAAATGTGCGAGATTTTATCGGATACACCGGACTGCTGGGCGGCGGCCACGGAATCTCCGCCCCCGATGATCGAAGTTGCCCCGTGAGTCGTGGCTTCGGCGACAGCTTTGGCGATTGCCAGAGTGCCCTTTGCAAATGCGGGCATCTCAAAAACGCCCATCGGGCCGTTCCAAACGATGGTCTTCGCGCCGGCGATTTTTTGCTTGTAAGTTTCGATGGTCTTTGGGCCGATGTCCAATCCCATCCAACCGTCCGGAGTGTCGTGCACGGAAACCGTCTTCGTGGCGGTGTCGGCCTTGAATTCTGCGCCGACGACGTGATCTACGGGCAGAAGCAGGGCGAACTTCTTTTGCTGTGCTTGTTCGCGAAGCCGCTTTGCAAGATCAAGCTTGTCGTCCTCCACAAGCGATTTGCCGATCGGGTGGCCATCCGCTTTGAGAAACGTATACGCCATGCCACCTCCGATGAGCATGGCATCCGCAATTTTCATCAGATTTTCGACGACTTCAATTTTGTCGCTGACTTTCGCGCCGCCCAGAATCGCCACGAAAGGATGAGCCGGATTCGTGACCGCTTTTCCTAGATAGGCCAGCTCTTTTTCCATGAGCAGGCCCGCGGCAGCTTGTTGAACAAAGCGCGTGATACCTACAACGGAAGCGTGCGCGCGGTGTGCGGAGCCAAACGCATCGCAAATAAAAATCCCGTCGCAAAGAGCGGCAAGTTGTTTCGAAAAAGTCTCGTCGTTTTTTTCTTCTTCAGGATGGAAGCGGACGTTTTCCAGAACCAGGACTTCGCCGTCGCGCAACGCTTTACTTTGCTGCTCCGCGCCCGGGCCGACGCAATCGAGCGCGAACGCCACCGGCTTTCCCAGCAGCTCTTCCAGCTTCTTGGCGGCCGGACGCAAAGAATATTTCGGATCCGGTCCGCCCTTGGGGCGGCCGAGATGCGAAGCAAGCACAAGGCGACCCCCCTTCTGGATTGCAAGGCGCAACGTCGGAAGCGTCTCGCGGATGCGCGTGTCGTCCCGGACCACGCCGTCCTTGAGAGGAACGTTGAAATCCACGCGGATGAAAACGCGTTTGCCTTTCAGGTCGAGGTCGTTGATCGTGAGCTTGGACATGAGTTCGTGACTCGTGATTCGTGCCAGAAGAACGGGCAGGCCAAGGCCCGCCCCGACGATTAGAACTTGGACGCTAGGAGTTTAATCAGGTCACGGCAGCGGCAGGAGTAGCCCCATTCGTTGTCGTACCAGGCCAAAACTTTCACGCAGCGGTCGCCGACCACCTTGGTGTATTCCGCGTCCACGATGGACGAATTCGAGTTTCCTTTGAAGTCGGCGGAAACCAGCTCCTCTTCTGTATAGGCGAGAACCCCTTTCATCGGGCCATTCGCGGCGGCTTTCAGCGCGGCGTTGACGGATTCTTTGGTCGCTGGCTTGTCGACGAACACCGTGAGGTCCACGACGCTGACATTGGGCGTGGGGACGCGCATGGCGTAGCCGTCGAGCTTGCCCTTCAATTCGGGAATGACCAGGTGTAACGCTTTTGCGGCGCCCGTGGAACTCGGAATCATGTTGATTGCGGCGGCGCGCGCGCGCCGAAGATCTTTGTGAGGCAAATCGAGCAGGCGCTGATCGTTGGTGTAGGAATGGATGGTGGTCATGGTGCCGCTGTTAATGCCGAAAGCGTCTTGAATGACTTTGGCGACCGGCGCAAGGCAGTTCGTGGTGCAGGAGGCGTTAGAGATCACATGATGCTTCGCCGGGTCGTAGGTTTTGTCGTTCACGCCAAGCACGAAAGTGGCGTCGGGACCGTCCGCGGGAGCCGAGATAATGACTTTCTTCACCGGAGCGCGAAGGTGCTTCTTCGCGTCGGGCCCCTTGGTGAAGAGGCCGGTGGATTCGACGACGATTTCCGCGCCAACGGAAGCCCAGTCGAGTTCAGCCGGATCTTTCGTGCGGAATACTTTGAAGCTCTTGCCCTCGACCGAGATGCTATCTTCGGTGTGGGTCACTTTGTGGGGCAGATTGCCCAGCACGGAGTCGTACTTCAGCAGATGCGCGAGCGTTTTTGCGTCCGTGACATCGTTGACGGCGACGAACTGGATCTCCTTATCGTCGATTGCCGTGCGCATGATGTTGCGTCCGATGCGGCCGAAGCCGTTGATGCCGACCTTAATGGGCATTACCTTCCTCCGAAGATGAATAGTTGACCGCAGCGCGGTAACTTTGGGTTTGCAGCGGCGATGGTGCGGGACGCAGCCGCGAGCGGAACCTAAAATCGTAGGGGCTGCCGGAAGAAAAGTCAACGCGCTCTGCCCCCGTTTCGTCGGCGAACTCCTCACTTGTTCTAAGGCCAATACCACGAGACCGGACAAAACGTCACGTGCTGAAGACTCACCACTACAGCTCAAGGCTATAATTGGCGCGCGATGAGAGACTGGTCACCGGCGTCGGCGGTGCGCTGGCTGTTTGCCTCAAAATCGGGCAAACCTGAAGGTCTGCTTCCCCGCTGGATTTTTCTACGGGCGCTGGGCCTGATTTATTACTCCGCGTTTTTCTCCCTAGCTTTTCAAATCAAAGGGTTGATCGGACCGCAAGGGATTTTGCCCGCAAGTGACTATTTACGGGCCGTGTGGGAGCAGTTTGGCCGCGTAAGCTATTGGTACGCGCCTACCTTGCTGTGGTTTTCGAGCGGACGGCACGCGCTCACGGGGCTTTGCTGGGTGGGGATGATTGCTTCGGTGCTGCTGGTTTTGAATTTGTGGCCTCGGGGGATGCTGGGGATTTGCTTGGTGTGCTTTGTTTCGTTCATCGGAGCGGCGCAGGATTTTTCGGCGTATCAATCGGATGGCATGCTCCTGGAGGCGGGATTCATTTCGCTGTTTTTTGCGCCGCGGGGATGGCGGCCAGCATGGGGCGAGGCGAGTCCGCCGTCGCGAATGAGCTGGTTTTTGCTGGTGTGGGAATGCTTCCGCATCTATTTCGAGTCGGGCGTGGCAAAAGTCCTGGGAGGGGACCCGGAGTGGAGAAATTTCACAGCGCTCGACGATTACTACCAGAACGGCCCGCTGCCAACATGGATCGGGTGGTACATGCAGCATTGGCCGCACTGGTTTCATTGGGCGACGGCGTTTGGAACGCTAGCGCTCGAACTTGTGCTGGTATGGATGATGTTCCTGCCGCGGCGGTTCCGCATCGGGTGCTTTTGCATCGTAACTCCATGGCAGATCGGGATCATTCTTTCGGCGAATTACACCTTTCTGAATTACTTGGTGCTGGTGCTGGGATTCTTGCTGCTGGATGACAGGATCCTCGAACGCTTTCTGCCAGGGCCATGGAAGAGCAAGTTCGGCGCTACCCGGGAGGCGAGACCCGCAGGAGAAGCAGGCTTGGAAAAACACTCGTCAAGCACTCCAGTACCACTTAAGAGTGACCCGCCGGAGGAGTTGGGACGCGCCCTTCGTTCCTCAGGGCCAGCTGAAGCGCGCCCCTACGGCGCGATCCTGCACAAGCAGTGGGCTGCCGTGAAACTCGCGGTGACCGCGGTGATGCTGGCGTGGATTTTTTACGCCACGACCGCGCAAATGATTTGGATGGTGAAACCGGTGGGGCTGCCGACGACGCCGGTGTCCGCACTGGAACCGTTTCGCATCGCGAACCGTTATGGGTTATTCGCCCTCATGACGCGCGGCCGTTATGAGATTGAGTTTCAGGGATCGGATGATGGACAGAATTGGCAGGTATATCCGTTCCGATTCAAACCGCAAGATCCGGCGAAGCCCCCCGGGATTTATGCGCCGTATCAGCCGCGGTTTGACTGGAATCTGTGGTTTGCTTCGTTGAGTACGTGGCGGGAAGAGCCGATTGTCCCGCGAACCGAACAGGCGTTGCTGCGCGGCTCACCTGATGCGCTGCAGTTGTTCCAGGCCAACCCGTTTCCGAAGCAGCCACCAAAGATGATAAGGGCAATACTTTGGCAATACTGGTTCACAACACCGGAAGAGAAGCGCGCGACAGGGATGTGGTGGCGGCGGGAACAATTAGGTCTTTATGCGCCGACGCTCGAGCGAGAGAGCGACGGAAGAATTGAGGTTCTCGAATGGCCACAGCTGACCGAGCCGCACGAGTAAAGATCGCGTCTAGATTCATCGCGAATCAAAAAATGAGGACATTGTTGGGGTCGGACTCTGTTTCGCCGCGACTTTGCATGTCTTCAAGACAGAGCTCTATGGATTCGCGGATATTTGCGAGCGCTTCTTCGACAGTTTTACCCGACGAATAACAGCCTGGGAGAGACGGGCAGCGCACAACCTACCCGCCGTAAGCTCCAAGAACACTTAACGTCAAGGGCATTTCCTGCGGTTATCGTGGTATCAAAGGGTTCGAGTAAGCGTCCGTTGCTTATTTCGGAAACTGCTCGATTCGGGTGACGTGGTCGCCCTGGAAGCGGACAAACACGGTCTTGGACGGCGGCTGGCCGTAGATCCAATCCTCGATTTCGTTGCCATCCGAATCGCGCTCGCGGACTTTGTGGTCGGGCTTGCCGATGGCGGCAACAAGCTCTTCGCGGTCCATGCCAACAACGGGGCGGCGTTCCTGAATGGCTTTCTTCATCTCCGGCGGTAGAGTGTCAATCCACTGGACGGAGGCGGAGCGCTCCTTCTGAAAATTGAGGAAGGGCGAGAGAACCTGCTTCAATTCGTCAGGGCTCAAGTCCGGAACGAACTTGCTCCACTCCAGAAAAATGGTGCTGCCCATGCCGGGCTGCAAGCCTGGAGGGCCAGTTTCTTGCGAGGGCTGCATAGTGGGAATGGGGCCACCCATGCTGATCTGCAGGTGATCGCGCCAGTGATGCTTGCCGCGGCCTCCGCCATTCACGTCAACAATAATCTGCTTGCCGCGAAACGTGAGTCCCGTAATCTGGACGTTATCGCCGGTGTTGACCGCGGCGCCATGCGTGGCGACGGCGCGGTCCAGAAGCTCGGGGTTGAGCGGCTTGCCCACAATAAGGTTGAAGCCTTCTTTCCCGGCGGGCAAAGCCTTGATGGCCTTGGCGAATTCACCGGAGACAAAGCGAATTAGTGTGAGCTTGGAGGTCTCCGAAAGCGGCTGGTTGGGCGGGCCGGCGGGCTTGGGCTGCGCCTGGGCATTATCGGAAGGTTCTCCCGCAACCGGGAAAATGGGGATTTCTTCAACGGACGGAAAGCTGAGCGCAGGCCTTTCGGGCGCACGAAGGCTGTTCACGCGGGGAACATCCGCGTCCGCTAAAAGCAAGAACGCCAGAGGAATGGCCAACCAGTTCGACATATCCAGGGCGGGCGCCAGCCTAGGAACCCGCATACCCTATTCTATGATGCAAGGATGCGGCTGAACAGTGGCCAAGACGGAGGGAGGGGCGAGCCGCTTAACTGGACCTCCGAGGGGCAGTCCTATGCGAGGGGACGGGAAAGCCCTTGAGGGTTTTCATACCTACCGCGCAAGGTCCTTGTTCTGGCGGCTACCGGAAGATGACGCTAACGCCCTGGCGGTCTATCGTCGCGCGCAAAACCTCGCCGCCTGAATCAACTATGGCTTTTTCGACGCGATCCCGGGCCTCGGGTTCGATGAGGAGAACCACGCAGCCACCGCCGCCAGCGCCACAGACCTTACCCGCTAGAGCGCCGTTGCGGCGCGCATTTTCAATGACGCGGTCAATGGTTTTCGTCGAGATGGTAGGAAGGTTGCGCTTGCGGAAGGACCATTCCTCGCGCATCAAGCGGCCGGCTTCCTTCCAATCGGGCTTCTCCAGCGCGACACGCATGTGCTGGGCAACCTCGGAGATACGCTCGAGGCTTTGCTGCACGGAACGCTTGCCGCCGATTTGCGCCTTGAAGACTTCCCAGTTGTTGATGCCATGCTGGCGCGGCTTGCCGGTGTAGCAGACCACCACTCGGCGCTCGAGTTCATCGAGATTAACGCGCAACTCGACGCGATGTTCGCCACCGGGAGGCAGTTCGATGGCAGCAGCACCGCCAAAAGCGGGCGGATAGTGATCCTGAGTGCCGGTGGGGACGTTAATGACGATAGCCTCTGCGTCGCGGCTGATATGGATCCAATCCTCTTTGCTCTTCCCTGCTCCCGTGTAGCGGTCGAGCGCAGCACAAATGGCCACAGCCATAGCGCTGGAACCCCCGATGCCTGCCCCGGCGGGGGCTTCCGAATCGGTCATCAGCGTGAAGCCGCCATGAGGGCGAAAGAATTTGGTGATCTCGGCGAGAAGCGGCAGGCGGTAGCGCTTGGTCTTCATGAGCGCAGCGAAGGAAGCAAAGCTTTCCTCCCGCTGGATATCGCGCGACGTGAGGCGGATGGATTCGCCGCTGTTGGTCTCGATGCGGCAGGAAGCGTAAAGGGAAATGGCGGCGTTGAGAGTGACCGAGCCAGGATGAAAAAGATAAAGGGGCCAGATGTCGAGGGTGCTACCGGCAAAGTCCACCCGGGTTGGCGCCTTGGATTCGATGATCATCGATGAGCGGCCCTAACTTTTGGATTTTTCGGACGAGGTAGTTTGACGGAAGCAAAGGGCAAGCTCAAGAAGGGAAACCGGGAGTGTCAGCAGAAAGGCAATGGTTGGCGCAGAAGGCCAAGACGGAAACCGATGAACGAGCTAGCTTCCGGCCGAAGCGGCGCGATTGCGAGCGATGAGCTGCGGGCCGTCGGACTTTTTTACCGCCAGGGCGGGGTTCGGCTCGAAACAGCGGCGGCAGCGGGCTTCATAAGCACCCATCGCTCCCACAACGATGAGCTCTTCGCTTTCGACAAGGCGCTGCGTGTGGACAGCGGGATTGCCGCAGCGAACGCAGATGGCCAGGAGCTTGGTGATTTCTTCGGCGATCGCCAGAAGGCGCGGCATCGGCTCGAAGGGGCGGCCACGATAGTCGGTGTCGAGGCCCGCGACTATGACGCGCTTGCCGAGATTGGCAAGTTTGGTGCACACGTCCACGACTTCGTCTCCAAGAAACTGCGCTTCGTCAATGCCGACAACTTCCGTGCGCGGAGACAATTTCTCCATGATTTCGGCGGCTTTGCTGATGTTGTCCGAGGAAATGCCCAGGCCGGAGTGCGAAACGATTTCGTTGGCGGCGTAGCGCTCGTCAATGGCGGGCTTGAAGATTTGCACGCGCTGGCGCGCAATCTCTGCGCGGCGAAGGCGGCGGATCAGCTCCTCGCTTTTGCCGGAAAACATGGGGCCTACGATGACTTCGATCCAGCCCATATTGCCTTTGACGATGTCCACGGTCGCTCCTGTGAAGAATCTTTAGTTCTTGGTTCTAATCCGTTGCCCGTATTCAATCCCTGGTCTTCAATCACCAGCCAAGAACCGACTTCCGGTCGTCATTGATTTGATGCTTAAGCAAAGGAATCTGATCGGACCATGCCGACGCGCGCTCATGAAGCTGACGCCGAGGCGCCGACGGCCGCGGCGCGGTACATCTTCGCATTATAGAATGGAGCGAAAGCCGCGATCACGGCGACGCGGAAGGCTTCCTGCCGGCTGATCAGATCGCCCGAAAGAACGCCCCAGGCGCCGCGCCCATCGCGAATACCCTCGATTCCGGCGAAGCGGTCGATGGCCACGGCGAGCTCGGTGCCATTTTCAAGAACTTCGCGAATAAGCGACTCCGGCAACTCAATGCCGCCCGATCGGCCGTAGTGGCCGTGCGTGCCGTCGGAGACGTAAGCCCAGCTTTCAAGGAAGACACGGCGGCGACCATTGCGCGGGGAATCGGAATGCCGGCGCTTTGGTGAAGGCGAAGAGGTTTCGTGAACCACGTCTAGGCCGCCCTCGAGGCCGACAAAGTAATGCCATTGCAAGCTGTTCTTTGTCGCGATTTGCGCGAGCGTTTCGGCGCGCTGACGGGCGCCGCGCATAAGCTCTTCCTGAGAGGAAGGTGTATGGCTGACACCGCTGTCCACTTCCATGCCCACCAATTCAAATTCGGAACCGGGAGGAAAGGCGGGAGAGAAAACTTCCAAGGCTTGCTTGACGGCGCTGAGCTTCGGGCCGCGCTTGCTGCCAATCGCGATGACGATTTTGGGCATCCTTTGCCTGGGCGGTCGCATGATTGTAACGGCAGTCTATGCAAATTTTCAC
>Ga0126369_10003803_pt1 | contig 10971 bp, 9 predicted proteins | sample PanSoiMetaPlot_1_FD_109646 | JGI IMG/M metagenome (GOLD analysis project Ga0126369, IMG submission 109646) | Tropical forest soil microbial communities from Panama - MetaG Plot_1 | ecosystem: Environmental > Terrestrial > Soil > Tropical forest > Bulk soil | place: Panama | collected 2016-02-17
GCGGACCGTCATAGGCCTTGCCGAAATCGGCGAGCGGCAGGACGAGGCTGATCGGCTGGCCGGTCGAGTTGATCGCCTGAATGGCGAGTCCCTGCCCTTTCTTCATCTTGGCGATCAAGTCGGCTGAGGCGTCATAATCGGCCATGCAGCCATTGGTGAAACAAATCACGTATGGCGCAGTCATCGGCTGGTTCTGGTCGACGATCACGCGCGTGCCATGGACGAGCTGCATGCCGAGCGGCAGCGTGACGCGCAGAAGCTTTTTCGGTTCGCCCTCGGGCTCGATCAGGACGGCGGCGACGACCGGCATACCGGACTCGATGCGCGCGTCCTTGCCGGTAAAGCAAACCTGCTTGGCGTTGGGCTCGTTGTTCTGGCCCTTGAGGCAGAACTTGGTCCAGGGCGAATAGATCAGCTGCACCTGTTGCTGCTGATCGCCTTGCCCGGGCGCTTGCTGTTGCGCTTCCGGTGCCGGTGCGGCTGGAGCCGGAGCGGCGGGTTTCGCTGGCGCCGCCGGCTTTTTCGCAGGCGCGGCCGGCTTTGCCGCCGGGGCGGGCGCGGCGGGCTGCTGGGCGAATGCCGAACCGGCGGTCAGCGCGACCGCGGCGGCAAACACGCTGATGAATTTGGCGATGGCAGCGAGCGTGCGGCTCGCCGGCAGCGCCGTCGCCGACGCGTTCGAATTACTCATGCGATGCAGTCCTTCTTTGCTGCTGCCGCCTGCAAATCGTTCAAAGCGAAGCCGATTTGCCTGGTCAGACTGGCGTGTCGATCGAGTGTCGCGGCCAAAGCCCATCCGTTTTCCGCGCCGCGCGGGCCCCCAAGTGACGGTCTCGGCGCAGATTACGGCAACACCGTGGCCCGGCCCAATACCGCAATTGCTCCCGCAAGATCAAAGGGCGGGAACCGGCAGCGGCACGAATTTCACGGCCTCTCCGAGGCTCCGCGAGGGCCGATACGGCGCGGAGCAAGCGGCCAAAGCCCGCGCGGCCGGCCAGCGCCGGCATGGCGTGATACAGTCGCGCGCAGTGAATCGCATTTTTTCGAACGCTTTCCGCACTGTCCCATGCTTGCGCCCGGCGGCAGCCGTTTTTCTGGCCGCGCTCTGCGCGCTGCCGATTGCGCTCGCTTTCGCACCGACAGCGACTGCGCTCGCGGCGCCCGCGATCGCCATGCATGGCGCGCCGGCACTGCCGCAGGATTTCACAGCCGCTCCTTACGTCAATCCCGACGCGCCTAAAGGCGACCGGATGATCGAAGGCGTGCTTGGCACGTTCGACAGCCTCAATCCGCTCATCGTCCAGGGACTCGCCGTGCAGACGATCCGCGGTTACGTCATCGAAAGCCTGATGGCGCGCGGCTACGACGAGCCGTTCACGCTCTACGGCTTGCTGGCGCAAAGCGTCGAGACCGACGACGCACGCACCTTCGTGACCTTCACGCTCAATCCAGCGGCGCATTTTTCCGACGGCGCGCCCGTCACCGCCGACGATGTCGTGTTCTCGTGGCAGCTTTTGCGCGATCACGGCCGGCCGAACCATCGCACTTACTACGCCAAGGTGGAAAAGGCCGAGATCCTCGGTCCACGCACGGTGCGGTTCGCTTTCCCCAAAGCCAATGACCGCGAACTGCCGCTGATCCTTGGCCTGATGCCGGTTCTGCCCAAGCACGCCGTCGATGTTGCCACGTTCGAGAATTCCACATTGGCCAAACCGGTCGGCAGCGGGCCCTACATCGTCAGCGCGGTCGATACCGGCAAGAGCGTCACTTTCAAGCGCGATCCGAACTATTGGGGCCGCGATCTGCCGATCAATCGCGGCTTGTGGAATTTCGACGAGCTGCGCTTTGATTTCTATCGCGACGAGAATGCCTATTTCGAAGCCTTCAAGGCCGGACTTTACGACGTGCGCAGCGAGAGCGATCCGTCGCGCTGGCAGACTAATTACGATTTTCCCGCCGTTCGTGACGGCCGCGTGGTTAAGGAGACCTTCATCAACGGCCTGCCGAAATTCAGCTCGGACTATGTCTTCAATACCCGCCGCGCGGTTTTTGCCGATATCAGGGTGCGGCAGGCGATTACGCTTTTGTTTGACTTCGAATGGATCAATCGCGACTTTTTCTTCAATCTCTATCGCCGTAGCGCAAGCTTCTTCGACGATTCTGAATTGTCCGCCTATCGCCGGCCGGCGGATGCGCGTGAACGGGCGCTGCTTGCGCCTTATCCCGACGCCGTGCGCGCCGACGTGCTTGACGGCACCTGGTCGCCGCCGGTGAGCGACGGCTCCGGCCGCGACCGCACCAAGCTGCGCCAGGCGCTGGCGCTCTTCGCCGACGCTGGCTATGAGCTCAAAGGCACGGTGCTGCGCAATCGCGCGACCGGCAAGCCGCTCGCGTTCGAAATCATGGTGACCAATCGCGACGACGAACGCCTCGCGCTCGCCTTCGTCGGCAGCCTGGCGCGCGCCGGCATTGCTGCGCAGGTGCGCCTCGTCGACGCCGTGCAGTATCAGCAGCGGCTCTCGACCTTCGATTTCGACATGATCGAATACCGCTGGGAGCAATCGCTCTCCCCCGGCAACGAGCAGACCTTCTATTGGGGTTCGTCGGCGGCAGATCAGGACGGCTCGCGCAACTATATGGGGGTCAAAAGCCCGGCGGTGGACGCAATGATCGCAGCGCTCCTTAGCGCCCGCGAGCGCTCCGACTTTGTCGCCGCGGTGCGCGCGCTCGATCGCGTGCTCATTTCCGGCTCCTATGTCGCGCCGCTGTTCTATCTGCCCGAACAATGGGTGGCGCGCCGCGCTGCGATCCGCCATCCGGCGAAGACCTCCCTGTTCGGCTTCCTGCCCGACAGCTGGTGGCGCGATCCCGGACAGGCGCGGTAGTGAGGCTTTGATTTTCTCCCCTGGCTGCCGTGCGGGGAGAGGAAAATTGACGCGCCGTTAACAGCGCTTTGGCAGGATCGGCGGTAGTTTTTGCAACTGTCCGCGCTCGAGCCCCATCCACATTCCGAGCCCAGCCGCGAACCGAACCGACATGCCGCTGCAAGGTCCCTTCGCCGTCATCGCCGACCAGCCGGCCCGCGACGTCGTCGAAGCTTTGCGCGCGGCGGGCGCCTATCCGATCATCGAGGCGCGCTGGGCCGACGCGGTGGCGGTATTGCAGACGCGCCCGCCGCATGCCGTCATCCTTGCCGAAGGCTGCGGCGATCGCGCCCGCGCCGCGGTCCTGGAGAAAGCGCTCGACGTCCAGGCCGAACAAGAGGCCGGCCTGTTCACGCCCGTCATCGCGCGGGTCCGCGACGATGGCGTTTCGCATTTTACCGATGCGCTCGCCATCGCTGCTAAGGCGCCGGCCGAGCGTCTGATCGGCCGCGTCAACGCCGCGCTGCGGGTGCGCAACTTGCATGCCACCGTGCTCCGCCGCATGCGCACGCTCGCCGCGCGTAGCAAGCAATTGCCGGACCTGCCGGACGCCGACCCGCTCGACGAAGCGAGCGTGGTGGTCGCCGGCCGCGGGCCGTCCTATCCGAGCCTGTGCACCGCCGTCGGCGCTCATGTCGGCGTCATGGGTGCGCTCACCATCGAGAGCGCGGCGCGCGCGCTTCGAGCCCACGAGATCGACGGCATGATCATCGGCGACGGCTTTGGCGCGCGCGTCGTCGAAACGTTGTTGACCGTGCTCGCCGAAGAGCGGCGTTTTCACGATCTCCCCGTCGCCGTCGCCGGCAATCACGGCGCGGCGATCGAGAGCTTCGCTGCGGCACTGCCCAATCTCGAACGCGTCGGCGGCGGCGGCCCTGAGCGCGCGATCGGTTATCTGTTGCCCTACATTCGCCTCCACAGCTTTGCCCGCCGGCTTAAGCGCATGCTCGCTTCGCTCGATGCCCCGGGGCGCGCTCGATCCCGATACCGGGCTTCTCGCCAATGCCGCGTTCTGGCGCGATCTCAACCGCGCCGTCGACAATGCCGACAAGCGCGGTGCCGCGCTCTCGATCGCCCGCTTCTCGCTGCCGGCCGCCGACCGCCGCAGCAGCCTCGCGGCGGCGCGCTTGGTCGGCCGCCTGATGCGCCAGGTCGATTTCGCCTGCCAAGAGGCCGACAAATCGATCTTCACCGTGTTCACCGAGACCGACCTCAGCGCGGCGCATGTGGTGACGCGGCGGATCGCAAGCGTCCTCAAGAAGCTCATGCTCGCCGCCAATGCAAGAGACGTCAGCAGTGGCGTCAGCATCGAGCCGACGGTGACGCTTGCGACCTTAAAACCGAGCGACACCACTGACTCGCTGGTCGCCCGCGTGGTCGAAGAGCCGCCCCAGCCGGCGTGATTTTCCGCGCGTTGTGCGTCGACCCACCCCGCAGGGGAATAAGTTCAATCCTTCTCGCGGCAGGCGCCTGGCGTTGCACGCATCGCCTCCCGATATACGCTACGCTAAGAATAACCCGAGCGAGGACCCTCATCATGCCCGCATCGAACGAGCCCGCGCGCGTGCATATCGACGTCGTCTCCGACGTGGTCTGTCCGTGGTGCTATATTGGCAAGCACCGGCTCGAGCGCGCGCTTACGCTCATGCCGGACACCGCGGCCGAGGTCGAGTACCGGCCCTATTTCCTCAATCCGTGGATCCCGCGCGAGGGCATCGACCGCAAGACCTATCTTGAGACCAAATTCGGTTCCGTTGCGCGCTACGATGCGATCGCCGAGCGCGTCGGGGCGGTCGCCGCGGCCGAAGGCCTGACTTACGCGCCCAAGAAGATGACTCGGCAACCGAATACCATCGATTGTCATCGCCTGATCCTGTGGGCGCGCAACGGCGCCGACCCGGCGCGCGTCAAACAGAGACTCATGGACCTCTACTTCGCCGAGGGCGCCGACCTGTCCGACCGCGAAGTTCTGGTGCAGGCCGCCAAGGATTGCGATATGGACGGCGATCTGGTGCGGCGCTTGCTCGCCGCCGAGGACGACGTCGCGCGCGTGACGAGCGAGGCCGACGCCGCCAAGGACGCCGGCATCGACGGCGTGCCGACGTTCATTTTCGATTCCTCTCTTCTTCTCACCGGCGCGCAGCCGCCTGAACAGCTCGCCAACGCGATCACGCACGCCGCAAGCTCGCGATCGCGTCAGACGGCATAACTGTCAAGTCGGCGTTACAAGTCGGCGCTCATGGGGCGGCCGACCCTGGTGTTGTGTCAGTAGTGGTAGTGCCGATGCACCCAGTGCCGGCGAATGTACGGTCCGCCACCGTAAGCATAGAACCGGCGGCCGTAATACGGATTGGCATAGCCATAACCACTGTAGCCATAACCATCGCCGTAATAGGCCGGAGCATAGCCGTAGCCGCTGTAGCTGTAGCCGCTGTGGCCGTACGACGGATAGCCGTAGCCATAGCCATAGGACGGATAGCCGTAGCCGTAGGAATAGGACGGATAGCCATAGCCATAGCCGCCGTAATACGAATTGGCCGCAGCGCCGGCGGCTAGCCCAGCGCCCACACCGCCCCAACCGCCACCGCCCCAGCCACGACCCCACCTTTACCGTCGCACCGCGCGGTTCCCCTCAGGGGGCCATTTGCCGGAGGGCCGCTTATGTACGCTCTCCCGTCTTTCGCCGTAGGCGAAACGGTTTGGCTTGAGAAAAAAGCCGAGCAGCAGAGCGCCGTTCGGCGCGACTGCTTCGTGCTGATTGACGGCGGGGCGCCAGACGAATTGGCCCGGACCGCATTTGCCCTCGTGGTCCTCGAGCGAGCCCCCGATCACATAGGTCTGTTCCAGCGCGGTGTGCTCATGCAGCGGCACGACGGCGCCGGGATCGAGCTTGAACAAAGCGGTCGTGATGCCGCTGTCGTCCGTATAGAGCACCTTGATCTTGATGCCCGGAAACTTGGTTGCTTCCCAGGGCATGTTGGGCACGTCCAGATAATGCGCGGCGCGCTCCGGCGGATTTTCCGGTTTGATATCGGAATGCACGAGCTTGCGGGCTTGATTGGACATCGATGAACTCCTTTGGCGGGCGCCTGATCGACTCTTGGCTGGCACTTTTGGCGTGCTCAACTTAGGTTGAGAGCGCAAGCATACTGCACGTGGCAGGTCACTGATAGTGCAGCGTCATTGCGAGCGAAGCGTGGATTGCTTCGTCGCTCCGCTCCTCGCAATGACAAAAACACTGCGTCGTGCCGGCGCAGGGCAATAAACAAAGTCGCGTGCTAGCCTGGATCAAGTTCGTGGTTGTTTGGCGGAGCACCTGGCGATGGCGACGACCGACAAAGTTTTCGCTGGATCGATTCCTGAAATCTACGAGCGCTTCCTCGTTCCCTTGATTTTTGAGCCCTATGCGCGTGATCTCGCCGACCGCGTCGCCGCGGCCGCGCCGTACGATGTGCTTGAGACCGCGGCGGGCACAGGCGTGCTCACGCGTGCGCTTGCAGCGCGGCTGCCTGCTGCCGCGCGTATCGTGGCGACAGATCTCAATCAGCCGATGCTCGACCAGGCGGCGAAGCGGCAGGCTGGCGACCGCAATATAGAATACCGGCAGGCCGATGCGCTGACGCTCCCGTTTCCTGCTGCAAGCTTTGATGTCGTTGTGTGCCAATTCGGCACGATGTTCTTTCCCGACAAGGTCGCGGCATACAAGCAAGCGCGGCGAGTCCTGCGACCCAATGGCCATTTGATTTTCAATGTCTGGGACAAAATCTCGGACAATGAATTCGCCGATGTGGTCACGCAGGCGCTTGCCGAAATCTTTCCGCACGATCCGCCGCGCTTTCTGGCGCGCACGCCGCACGGCTATCATGATGGCGAGCAAATCAGGCGCGAGCTGACAGCCGCGGGATTTTCAAACATTTCAGTCGCCGGCGTGGAGGAGACAAGCAAGGCTCCGTCGCCGTGCGACTCGGCCACCGGTTTTTGCCAGGGCACGCCACTGCGGAGCGAAATCGAGGCGCGCGATCCGGCCAGACTCGAACACGCGACCGCACACGCCGCCGCGGTCTTGGCGCGGCGCTTCGGCAACGGCCCGATCGAAGGGCGGATGCGGGCGTTGGTGGTTTCCGCTTGAAGTTGTCGGTACGTTGGTGAGATGAATGTCGCTTCGCCACGCTCGCAATGACGCGTTGCGCTGCCTCTTCGCGCGCTCCCTAAATCGCGACCGGCGAGCGTGAAATCTGCGCCGCGCCCTCGCGGCGCAGCCTCCGTCGGTGCACTGCCCAAAAATGTAATGAGGACGCCGGCTGCGAATCAGGCATGCTCAGCGCAATGGCGATCTGCTGTCGCCGGCGTGAAAGGCGATGGGCTGGTCGCCGCAACCAAACCAGAGAGAGGTTTGATCATGTGCGACTTCAGCCTTCAGCACGCCAAATCGCGTCCCGCAGTCGTCGCCGACAAATTGGTAAGCCACAATTTCGGCCGCGGCACGGTCGGATTCAAAGCCGCCGACGATCCGATCGGCGACGCAACGGCGATTTGCATCCTGCCCGGCACCGAGCTTGCCTTCGATAGGCCGCTCAAGCTGCGCTGGTCGGCCGACGATGGAAAGAGCCTCGAAGCCTTCACCACCGCGATCTTCCGGCAACGCGATCAGGACAAGCCGAGCGTCCATCACGACGTGCTGGAAATGCCGGACGGCCAGCAGATCCTTCTCACTCATCTGGAGGAAGGCCAGACCGCAACCGTACTGCAACTTCCGGCGGCGCCGCGGACGGAAGCGGAAGCCGAGGCGCAGAAGCGGGCCGCATTCGCCGGGTGACGGCAGCACATTTCCCTCTCCCGCTACGGGGAGAGGTTGGGGCAAGGGGGTTGGCGTGAGGGGTTCGGAGAAATACCGGGCCCCTCACCCGGCTTATTTGCTTCCGCGGCACTCTCGCGCGACTTCTTCTTCTAGCGTGCGGGGCTAAGGTTGGGATGAGGGGGCGCTTCCGTCGAGCGCAGACTAACGGCCGAGCCCCCTCTTCCGGATTGCTAACACAATCCGACCTCTCCCTGTGCAGCGGGGAAAGGAAAGAAATCGAGGGCTGCGTCGGTCAGCTGCTGACGCCGGCAACGGCGCGCATGACGGTCGGCGAACCGATGTTAAAGCCTTCGACCATCCATGCGTCTCCCTGCTTCACGAGGCGGAGCCGCAGATCGACCTCGCCTCTTTCTAGACGGGCTCGGGCGACGTATTGAGCCGATATCGATGTTTGTGCGTTGACGACAGACATCAAAGCTTGCCCTTCGCTGCCGCGATACTCGACCAGGCCGCCCAAAGCGCCGCGCATGGCGACAAATAACGTCCGGATATCTTGGCGCTTTACCGTCGCTTTGAAATGTGGGCTGGCTCGCTTCCACAGTTCGTCCGTGTCCCAGTCGGAGGTTACCGCAATAACCGTGTCGCCGACGAAAGCCTTGCTGGCCGTATCCAAGGCAGCTCCGCTGCGTGCCAGCACAAAAAAACCAATCGCGTGTCAGCGACGATGGCAATGGCAGAGGCTACGCCCAGACCAAAAAAGAATTTCCGCACGAGATTTTCCCTGCAATTCAGGAATGGCTCGCGTAGTTTTTACGTGGATTCCATTTAAGCGCGCCTCAAACCAATAGATAGAATTGTCGGTAACTCGCGTCGGCGACGGATGAGAAAGTCACGCCAATTAGGCTACGACGCCTTGGCGGAGGTCACGACGCGCGGCGTCTCAATCGGTGTTGGGCCCACAGGCCTGTGAAAATCAACACGATGCCGATCGCGATCCAGAACCTGGAATAGAGCTCGATCTCAGCGCGGTCGGACAATTGGCTGCCAAAAACGGCTTCCCACTGGTCCCAGTGGAAAAAAATACGAAGCGCATTCAGGCCTTGGAGCAAGCAAAAGGTCGCCGTCAGGTAAAGCAGAAGCACCAGGATCCAGCCGAGAACGCGAAATTTTCTGGCCGATTCCGGAAGCCCGGCAGCGTGAAACGGGCTCGATGGATCGCGCACCAGGGTCGCCGGCAAGAGGCCAATGCGGGCGCGCGCCGTGATGATCGCGGCCGCGATAAGCGTTATCGCGCCGATAAAGGCCACAATGCAAAGTGCGGTCAACGCATTCATGCGTCGGTTCTTGGCGACAGTGCATCGTCCGAGATGGGCGGTGCGACGCGATCAAATTGCGCGAAGAGTGAATATATTTCAAGGCGGCGCTGCGATGGCATCGCCCCCCGCAACAGTGCTTTATCAGTACCAATAATTTAGCCCGATGCGAGCGACATGGAATTGGTCGTGAAAACCTGCGTTGAACGATGAGGGCCCCGCTGGAGGTATTGCGGTGAGAGCGGTAATCCGCACCGCTTGGCTGCCCAAATCGCCAAATTGATATTCGATCTTCGCACTCCAATGCTGGTCAAGCCGCCATTCCGCTCCGCGCCCTGCGGTCCAGCCTGTCCTGGTTGCGGACGAACTTCCCGCAAAGCACGTCACGCCAGTCGTGCACAAGAATGAGCCGCCCGTGGGACCGCCGCTGGCGCCAAAGCTGGTAACCTGAACGCCGTTGACGGTGCCCAGGTAGTTCGCCGAATTCGCCACCTGGCGTAAGCAAAGCCACCGCTACCGAACAGCAACAAATTTGGCGTTGCAAGAAAGCCTGCGCGGGCGCGAACGGTGCCATACCAGTCCGTGCGTTGCGTTGCCGCGGTCGTTTGCGTAATTCCGCCGAAAAAAACGGAACTGCCGCTCACTTGGTCACTCAGATCCGAAAGACTGAAGTCGGTCTCCAGTCCAAACAACCAATTCGAGCCGGCCTGCCAGTTGTATCCGCCTCGAGCCCGCCAACCGGACCGGTTCGCGAGATTCGAAAGCCATTTGGCACTGGCTGCTCGCCGCCCAACAAGCCGCCGTTTAATAGCAATGCAACGATACGATCGTTGGGTGAGTAATTGACCGCTTGCGCGCCGCTCCAGCCGGTACCGAATTCGAGACCCAAATAGAAACCTGTCCAGCCAGGGACCGGCGTTGCTGCCGCCGCCAAGCTGGGCGCTCCAATGAGCGCGACGAGACCGGCGACCGCGGTTGCAACTTTCCCCCTCACTGTCCCTCTCAAAGAATGGTCTGCAATGAAATGACGAACCAACGGCTCATAACATCGGTGTGCGGCGTGAGCTGTATTGCTGACGCCACACAACACAGAAAACGGGACGAGAAAAAATAAACGTTGAGGTGATGCTCGATCACAATGAAGGCTCGAACAACTATGAAACGCAACACGGGGCTTTGTTTTATGCGGCAGGAAAAATTACGCACACCATTTTCGCTGGCGTGGAGTCACGCCGCCTTCGCACGCTCGGCGATGGAAACGACTGAGCGTAAAATGTCCGTCGCGCCTTTGAGGCGCTCGGGCGGCGCGTCCCATTCGTCGAAAAACACGACCTTCATGTCCGGGCGCACGCGCGCGCCGGCCGGATGCTTGGCGATATAGGCAATCAGCCCGTCCGGATTGTTGAAAACATTGTCGCGGAACGCGAGCACGGCGCCCTTGGGGCCGACCTCGATGCGCTCGACATTGGCGCGCCGGCACAAAGATTTGATCGCCACCACCTGGAGCAGATATTCGACCTCGTCCGGCAACGGGCCGAAGCGGTCGACGAGCTCGGCGGCAAACGCCTCGATGGCGCGATCGTCCTCGATCTCGGACAGCCGGCGGTACAAAGCAAGCCGCACCGGCAGATCGGTGACGTAATCTTCGGGGATGAGCACGGGCGTGCCGATGGTGATCTGCGGCGACCAGCGGTCCGGCGCCGGCGCGGTGATGCCGGCCTTCATCGACATCACCGCCTCTTCGAGCATTTGCTGATAAAGCTCGTAGCCGACCTCCTTGATGTGCCCCGACTGTTCGTCGCCGAGAAGATTGCCGGCGCCGCGAATGTCGAGATCGTGCGAAGCGAGCTGGAAGCCGGCGCCGAGCGTGTCAAGCGATTGCAGCACTTTGAGCCGGCGCTCGGCCTGCGCCGTGATTCTCCGCGCCGCTGGAAGC
>Ga0126369_10003806_pt1 | contig 10965 bp, 24 predicted proteins | sample PanSoiMetaPlot_1_FD_109646 | JGI IMG/M metagenome (GOLD analysis project Ga0126369, IMG submission 109646) | Tropical forest soil microbial communities from Panama - MetaG Plot_1 | ecosystem: Environmental > Terrestrial > Soil > Tropical forest > Bulk soil | place: Panama | collected 2016-02-17
GTCGACCGGCCGCCCTTCGCCTTTGATGCTCTCTATATAAGACTCATCCGTGTTAAAGCCCTTCGCTTCGGCGTCGCGCAGATATTCGGCTTCCGAATATTGCATCACGTGGACCACGCGTTCGCTCCGGTTAAAATCAAAAGTCGCGTAGGGCGGCACGATCACGAAATACGGATGCACGCTCGCATAAGCGATCCGCTCGGCTTGACTGTCCCAATACGTCTTAATCACGCCCATCCCGTTCTGCAAACAACTGTCCACTGCGCAAATGACCTGGTCACTGAAGTTGGAAGTCTCGCGCACCTTGTAATCAAACCATTGGCTACAAGCGTCAGTGTACGAATCGCCCTGGTCATCAAGGCTGTAGAAACTAGCCAGCAGTTCAGGCCCGAAAATCCACACTATATAATAGGCTTTGAGCTTGTTGATGATCGTGTCGGCGATCGGCACGTGCATGTTGGCCGCCCCGGGCCACGGGCGGTTGACCCGCCCCATGCCCAGATTGCGCATCTTCTGCCAGATGATCTGGCGATGTTCCCATTTCAGACGGTCACGAAGATCGTTATTGATGTCGCCGTAAAGCTCGTGATTGTCTTCACTCATCATCCCGTCTCCGCGTCACCGCCCCGGAAAAATCGGCCTAATACGATGCTCGTCGATAGCACTTTGCGCGCTTTGCCTATCAATGTAGGGACCATAAAGCCAATTCATGTCTACATTGAGTACGTACCAGCAATCATTTTTATATATTACTTTAAGCATTACGCTCTCTTGTCTCGACATTGAAGCCATCATCCCGTCACCGCGTCACCGCCCCGGATCGTCAGATAATTGCGCGGCACCGGTATCGACGTGATCCGGCATTTGTACCCCAGATTAGGCAATTCCTGGTACGGCGTGACCACGATAGGACCACTTGCCCCAGTCGCGCCTGCAGACGGCGTGATCGTTAACGGTGTCGCCGCGCTGATCCCGGTCGTGCTGACCAAGCTCAGGTTCACCCAGCCGCCTTGGCCGGTGTGCATCACGGGCGCAAACGTGCGAATCGTGGTCGCAATAGCCATTTTATGGCCCCTCCTTCACTACCGGTTTCACCACCTGGTTACTGGCAATGAACCAGAGCAACTCGTTGATCTTGTACAGGCTGTCCGGCATCCCGTCGCGCCGATCCGCGCGCAGCGTGTCGTCCAGCACCGGCGGAGCCAAATTGTCTTGTGGCGTTACGAAGTTCATGGGTATGCGCTAGTTGAAATCGTCACAATGGTCGAGGCTGTGTCAGCCATAAACGTAAAGGGTTGGTTGCGATAGACATGGGTCCGCGTCAAACTTTCCCCAGTCTTTATCCCGTAACACGCCGTGCCCGCCACACTCGCAGTCGTTGCCGGATCGAAACTGATCCAAACCACGCCAGGACCGTTGTTCTTGATCAGCACCTGGTTCTCCGTGTCGCCCGAAATATTGATCGTGTTGAGGTCGCTCAAGGCGGCCGTCACCGTCAGATGGACCCGGCAAGTAAGGTTCTGCGGCATAAGCTTATTGCGCCAGTGATTGCGGCCAAACCGCCCGCGGCTGAAAGACAATATAAATCAACGCCGGCGAGTTCGGGTTCGCCGTCGATGCGCACTGCGCCACAATCGAGTTGGGCGCCACACCCCAGGCATATGTCGCCGCGCTCAAGTCTCCGCTGCGCGTTGCCAATAACGTCGTACAAAGCGCGTCAATCGTCGTGCTAGCCGGTATCGCTGTGCCCGCTGCTGGTTGTGCCATAAAAAGTCTCCGCTCTCACTCTAGAGTTAAACCGGTTGCGCAATTACGCTGATGTAACCGGAAGTTATTTCCACTTTGTCCCCGGGCGCGCTAACTGCCGCCCGCACCAAATGCCCTGCTTCCAAGATCCCCTGGTAAGCACTGTTGCCGGTCCCAGCGACAAAATTGGCCTCACCGCGCTCCAGCAAGCCGCCGCTTGCGCCCTTGTCCAGTTGCACTATCAATGCACGCTCAATCGCCACTTCGTGTTTGCACTTGGCATGCACATCGACACTGACCAGTGAGCGGTGCGTCATCGCAACTCCCCCATCAGCGTCCGAAAATAGGGTCGTGTTCCCGTAAGTGCCCGGAGCATTGAGTTCCAACTGATGCGCGAGGTTATCGCCCGGATAAGAGTTTTCAGTGAAATACGCGTACCAAATGCCGTTCGCACTGACCAAGGGAGCGTCCATAAAAAAGCTAGGGTTTGATCGAACTCGGTGCCGGAGCGCCCGCCTCAAACCGACAGTACATCCGGCTTCCATTTACCGCAGTCGGCGTGGTCCCGGCCGGGAACGTGCCAATAATTGCTGTCGGTGTAGCCCAAGCATACGTTGCCGCGCCCAGATCGCCGCTCCGAGTCGCAAACATGGTCGTAAAAAGAGCGTCTATCGTGGTCGTCCCAGCCACCGCGGTGCCTGGTGCCGGAGCAGCAAGCGGCGTCACTTCTTCTTCGCTTTGCGTTTGAGTTTCAACAGGAGGAGGTTCTTCAGTTCCGTTCATCGCGTGTTAGGATATGGTTGCCGGGTAGAAAGCCCGTGATTCGAAATTGATGTACATCGCGCTCGAGCTCGCGTTCTGGGTCGTGGCAGCAGTGAAATTGGCGATGATCTGATTCGGACCCGACCACTGGAAAGTCGGCGTCCCGTGCTGAGCGCTCTGATTCGGAAAAGCAGTGTTAAATAGAGTCGCTAACGTCGTCGTCCCTGCAATCGAAGTGCCGCTAGAGGGTTTAACCAGAGGCGTTACTTCGCTTTGCTGCCCAGTTTGCCCGACAGGTTCGTCGCTCATGATTTTGCTCGCACGGAGTGTTGGCCAGTAATAATGTCAAGAAGTTTCTTCTCTTGCAAGACGTAAAACCAGCTAAAGGCAAGACAAATGAACATCGAAGAACTCAAGGCTGACCTTTGCGACACCATCGATGCAGCCTATCTCTTGGCCAAAAATGAAGGGCACATCGAAATCGTGCAACCTTTTGCGCTCGAAATTGATTCGGAAGGCAACGCCGTTTATCTGCCGCTGCGAAGGCGAAAATATGAACGCCTCGCACCATGAGTCCAGGCGAAATTGCCTATCGCGCGTACTGCGAGTGCCTCAATCATTTGCAGCACCCGAGCTGGGATGACTTGACGGCCGATGAGAAAATCGCCTGGCAATACGTTGCCGAATCACTCAAGCGCGAAACATGAGTCACTGGCATAAATGTCGCGTGGCCACTTGCATCCGCCCGGCGCGTTACCGCGGATTATGCGACGCGCACTGGAGCCGATTGAAAAAAATAGGCAGACTCAATGAAGAGGTTCCGATCGGGCCGCCTCCCAGAAAGAAAAAAGCACTGTTGCGCTGAAGGTCAATCTCCGCTCCAAGCTCCCATCGAACATATCTGGGAACATGAAATCAAGCCACGTCTTTCGAGCCCTCGAAACACGGACCCAATCCCCAGCCAGACAGAAACTGCACTAAAACCAGCCGAATCTGCGCCGAATCCGGCACCTGCCATTTCTCAAAATGGGCAGTCTCAACCACACGCCGAACCTCCGCACCGGCTGCACTGTTGCGCTGAAGGTCAATCTCCGCTCCAAGCTCCCATCGATTCCAATTCGCTCTGATAGGCGTCTCCTCGACGAATCGCTTCTCTGTCTAAACCTTCATATGCGGTATCTAGCCGTTCCCACGGATCTTTGACCCGCTGCGCATACGCCGCAAAATTCTGAACCCCGTGCGCAAACGCACCGCACACCGCATCAGCCCGGTCCGGGCTTTTGACTCCGCGCGCCGCCATGTCGTCCTTCTTCTCGATCCCCAGCCGGCCGCGCGCGTCAATGGTCGTCTTGCGACTCGTTAACTGACTGACCAGCGTCGGATCGTTGAACAAAACCAACTCGCGTTTCACAATCCGCTGACTGAACGCGTGCCAGATCTCCGCTCCGCGGCTGATAAAGCGATCCTCATCAGTCGCTTTGGCTCCGAACGAAAACCGATTAATCGGCCAGCCCGCATCCCGCATCATGTCGCACATCGGCAGACCCAGGCCTCCGGCATCACCCCATATCTGCTCGGATCGCAATCCATGCCGGCGGAACTCGAGAATAAAACGGCCCACGATTGCAATGGCATCCGTGTCGTGCCAGCCAACCAGAGACATGAGTTTGTTTCCTGAACGAATCGCAAGAACATTTTCGTCCCGTCCTTGAGCGAAATCACAAAAAGCAGCGTACTCATGGCGACTGATCTTGGCGTGCGGCGGGTTGTTGATCGAATCCATCAGACTTTGGAAGGGCACGATGAAACTTTCCCCTTCCGCCAGGTCCATGAACTCGCCATAAATCGAGGAGCGAACCAGCGGATGGCTCTCGCCGTAAGTGGCGATCATATCCTCGATCTTGGCCTTTGGAATATGGGGACATTGTGAAAGTGAAACTTCGAAACACAAATGTTGCGCACGGTTACTGGCAAAGCAGTCAAAGAAAGTTCCTGATCGTAACCCGGGCGAGGAAATCACGAGCAGCACGGCGTAACCGCATCTGTCCACAGCTTCAAAAATTGAATTGGGCACACTCTTGGCTTCGTCGACGATCAATAGTAGTGGTGCGCCCTTAGCCCCGTGATGGCCTTCCATGCGGCTCGGTTCATCCGTTGTGAAACTGATCAGCGTACCGCCCTGCGGCGTGCGGATCTCGCGACTTAAGAACTCCCAATGCACCAAGTGCGGATGCCGATAGCTTTGCAACGCGCGCATGAGCTGGCTGTCGAGCTGGCGCGCGTCAGCCGATGTCAGAACAACTTTGGCTTTCGGGAACTTGTCGAGCCAGCGCAGGATAACGGTCGGAATGACGATGGAACTTTTGCCGCTGCCATTGGGCGTGCGCACGGCAATACGGACCCGCTCTAAGTTAGAGCCAAAATCAACCGCCTCAGCGATCTCCTGCTGCCAAGCGTAGAGATCCTGGTTAAGGACTTTTTTGGCGAAGAGCTTTGGACTATCATGCAAACCGCGGGCCAGTTTCATACTCGAATGAATGGCGACTGACTATGAAAAATGCGAACAGCGACCCACTGTAGCAATCCCTCCAGCAATAGCGCGTCATAGAGTGCCAGTTTTGAAACCCTCGTAGAGAACTCTGCGTGTTTCATGAGTGCTTGGTAATCCATGACGCAGTCATATCGCCGTTGCCGTTGCTTGGCAAGGCCGGTCGGTACTGAGCAAACATCTTTTTCACATTTTCTCGCACAGGACTTGCTTCGGCCTCGATCTCTTTAAACTCGGCGCGGGTGATGTTTATCTGCAAATTGTTCTGGGTAAAGCTGTTATGCTGGAAACTGAGCTGGATCTCAGGCTTAGCGAACTGGCTGGGATACCGGCGCTCGAGCATCCAACAGACGCCGGCGGGCAAATACTGACCCTCCCAGAATTTGCGTCGATGCGGTTCCTCGTATTCGAGGGCAGATTTTTTGATGCGTGGATATAAATCTCCGGAGCGTGCGCGCGCGATGGTTCGTTTCTCGATGCCGACCATACAAGCGATCTGATCATCGGTGTAAGCGAGCCAGATGAGTTCAGCGATGCGATCTTGTTTAGCCGGAGTCAGCGCTGGAGGACGACCTTTTGGCATAACGCAGGGCGATTTTTTGGTTCCATGGAGGAGTTTTTACGTTTTAATGGTCCTCAGTCCAGAATTAAGCTTAATCTTGGACTGGAATTTTGGACTTGGACCGCCAGTCCTTGAGTCCAAGAATCCACACACACACGAAGTGTGTGGATTTTTGGACTGGACTGTGGCGGTCGTTTGGATGGACTGGCAATTTAATTTTGGACGCAGCATTTACCGGTGATTTTGGAGACGAACATTTTACGTTTATCGAGCAGTTCTTTCTGGAGGTTGAAAAAGGTTGAGCGACCGCAGCCTGAATGTTGTTCAAAAGCTTTTTTGAGTTCGACACTGTTAAACTCGTCGTCATGTTCGCACAGGAAAGTGAGCAGAGCGCTTGCGCTGAATTGTTTAGGTGCTCCCGGAACTTTTTTCAAAGCTTCCGGGACAAGCGCTTTATCGTGGCAGAGCAGCGGATGGCGCCAGGTGACGACGAAGGGGTTGATGGGGACAAAGTCGCGGGTGACGGTATCGATGGTAAAGGAGCCTTCCTCCTCGTGCTTGGTTAAAAGCAGGAGACTGTCCGGATGACGGTTGATAGCGGCCCCGCCGCTGATGCGATCTAAGGGGTCTTTGGCGGCCTGATTGCCTTTGGTGTAATGAGCGGCGACGACGACACTGGTCTCGGTGGAACGTGAGATATCCTCGAAAAGGTTCAGGATGGGGATGAGTTCGCCGCTAATGCGCTCATCGGCTTCGCCCAACAATTTGTAGAAGGGATCTAAAAAGATAACCGATATGGCTTTAGCGCCGATGGTCTCGATTGTCTGTTCTTTGAAAGCGTTCAGGTCGCGGCTGACGTTGTAATCGCGCAAGTTCCAGACGAAGAGATTGGCAGGGGCTTTCTGAATTCCTTTGGCCAGGCGGATAGCTCTGAAGCGTTCGCGGGCGTAATAGGGTTTGAGCTCGAAATTAACGTAGAGCACCGCGTTCATGAAACACTTGAACATCCACCACGGGACGCCGGCGGCGATGGAGAGCGCCAGATCGCACATGGCCCAGGTTTTGTAGGTTTTGGAGCCGCCGCCCACGACCATGCGACTGGAGGAATCGAGCAAGGATTGGACGATCGCCCTAGGTTTTTCGACCGGATGAGACTCGAACTCCTCGTAACTGACCGGATCAGGCAGACGAGCGGGAGCCCCTTCTCTGGCTTTTTTGTAAGCTTCCTCGTCCCATTTGAATCCGTCGCGGGGGAAGTCCATGCTACTTTGCCTCGGGACGTATGTGGATACGCAGGACTTTTCTGCCTTCGGCGTCGACTGTCCAATGGGCGATTGAGCGGAAAGAGCGTTTGCCGATCCGGCACTTGCCGAAGAAAGCCGGGTGTTGATTTTTACCGGTGCAATACAGATCGAGCTCGACGGGTTCGTAACCGTCGTTGAACCTCAACCGATCGACTTCCTCGGTAAGGATCTTGTGCCAGAACTCGTACTCAGCCTGCCAGTGGGCTTCCACGGTGGCGTTCTGTTCCGGGGTTAATCGCTTGCGCAACTCCTCCAGGGCAATTCTTTGCGCGCGTTTGAGGCGCTCTTCGTGCGCCCATTGGGCTTCTTTGGCTTGAAAAGCCGGCTCGATTTGGTCCGAGCATTCCCAGTGATAGGCTCCGGAGTTGGCATCTGGCGCGTCTGTGGGGGGCATAGGGCTCGCTTTCTGCGCTCCCGAACCCCACTACCGCGCACTCCGCGGAAAGATGTCTCTACGGGCAGTGTAGCGACATGGAAGCGTTTTGCAGTAATGGGGTTCGGAAACACCGGTCCTTTCCGCGGCGATGGTCCAAAGGAATGCACCCTAGGATATTACCCGATGAGAATCAATAATGAAAAAAAGGAGGCCCGAACCCTTGGCTTTTCTGATTCAAAGACCTCCCGACATTAAGTGCCCCACAGCATTGGTGTCTGCTCTGGAATATAGCTCACTATGCCGCTTTTCGCAGTTCGGCGATTTTCAGAGTCTTCTTGCACTTTATTTGCCCCACTCCTTACCCCAACCTTGATTTCGATCTTGTCATCCACTCTCTTGCCGCCTTTCGAGCTTGGAAACCGTCGCAGTTCAGTAGCCAGACCGGATCGAAGTTAACCGGCCACGCAAACCAGCCGTTTTGTACTCCGTTCGGATGCCCTTCGATCCCAAGTAAACAAAAGTTCCCAAAATTCTCCGGGCTAAACAGATCGAACAAATCGGTCTTGTTACCCGGATAGCGGCAACAGGAATGGGCGTCTCCCGGCACGTTGCCGCGATGAATGCATTGGTAGCAATCGGGATCATTCACTTTCGAGCCGCCTTTGGCAATTTGACCGGTTGTCCAGCCCTCAAGCGCCAATGAAGCCTACCATGACAGCTATGGCACAGCCACCGGACTTGGAGGGGCTTAGTATAATCATCATGATGGCAAATGATGTTCCTGGTCCAGCCACAACGCTCGCATGGAAGTCGAACCGGCACTCGACCAGCAGGCCTGAAATGTCGGCGAACCTGATAATGAGCCTGTTGCTGTATGTTCACTCAAGCCGCCTTTCGCAGTTTGTCGACCAGGGCTTTGATGTCCTCGCACGAATAACAATAAAATCCGAAGCGCTCCAAAGCCGCCAGCGCTTCGGCTGCTTGGCCGCACAAACTTTGCAAGAGGTGCTTTTCAAGCAGTAAGCATTGCGCCTCGGCTTTAAGTGCCTCGATCTGCGCCCTTAAATCGTATTCTTCAGGACTTAAGGTATTCATTTATCTGCCCAGCCTTTCACAATTTTGATTGCCTCATCGGCGCTTAAGACCACATGCGCCTCTATTTTTTGCGCGGCGAGCTGGTTGCCGAACTCGACTTGTTCTTTACTTAATCGCACCGGCAACTGCTTGAACTCGAACCACGCGCTCCAGCCGTCTTTGCCCACCCAGAAGTCGTATACCCCAACCGTGGCAGTGGTGCGCCGGTGAGTCGAGTGCCAGCAATACGGCAACCGATGGGAGAGAAGCCAGTTGGCGAAGATCCCTTGCTCGTCGCGTTCCAGGCGCGGCCGGCGCCCGAGGATGGTTGCCCGGGGCGACGGGGGTGTTTCAGCTCCCTCGATCATGGCCTTTTGTCGTTCGGAAAGATCTTCTATCCGGATGCCCATAAGCTCCTTATTGCCACTTGGCGCGTTGCGAATCGTAAATGCCCTGCAAACGTTTCCAGCGACGCAGCTCTTTGCGTTCCTCGGCCAACTCACGAATCATGCGCGCAACCTCTAAAGTGCCCCAAAGCAAGACGCCGGACCAAAAACTCAAAATTAAAACAACCATTGTCGTCAAATCCATAATAGAAAAAAGGCTGTGCTATGCTTTGCCTTGCCGTGCTTGACAAGGCTGCACTGGGCTTTGCTCTGCTCGGCTGAGCTCGCGCTTGGCTCAACTGCGCTCACGGACGAGCTCGGTGCTCATTGGGCGGTCGCCTCCTCGGCCGGGATCTTCTTAACGCGCTTTTTGCCGCGACGTTCGAACTGCGAGAGCCATTCGAATACCCGATCGCGGTCGAACCAAATAACTCGTTTCACCTGGATGCATGGCAAGCCTTCATCGATAAGGTCAAACAGTGTACGTTCCGAGACGCCCAGTTCCTCCATCATTGGCTTGAACCGCACTATTCTTTCTAACATGCCTCTTTTTTTAATATGGCCAATTAAGCGAAGCAACATAAAACTGTACCGCGACACTTATTTCCCGTTGTTCGCATCCAAAAAGGTTGAGCTAAAATCTTTTCTGCGTTTTAATGATGGTAAATTCTGTTTTTCAATAATCAGTCCCTGTAAAATTTCATTGATCCGTTCCTTGGCTTCTTTACTTCTCAACTTCAGGGTCTTTGCCAACGCCTTTTCCAAATCCCCAAGCCGGTAATTCGCAGCACCTTTGATCTGGTCGACATCTAAATATTCTCCTAATCTGCTGCGCGCTATATCCCAGTCCGTGACCTCACGCTTTATTGCGCCCGGAACCATCGCGTAATTCGGTATCGAAAAATTCGGGTCATGCAAAAGCTTATCTGAATAAAACGTCTCAACTTCATCACATAGCCGTCGAAGCATTTCTACTTCATCCAATAGTTTGCTGGCGCGCTGTGGTTCCGATGGTAACTGCGTTATTTGCAATTTGGTCATAGGCGCAACCGTGGCGTCGCGATGCGCTTGACAAATTAACTGTGCAGGACAATAGCGGCATTGCTCCACTCCCGGGGTAAAGGCGGCATGTTCATCATTGATCCGAGCAAGCGTCTCGACCACCTCGTCGTAAGCGTGCGCAATCGCTTTGATGTCGTAATGCGCCTCAGTCACCCCATAGGGACCGCTGACGATCTGGACGATCCAGTTGTTGATGTGCTTATACTCCAGCGCGGCCAGAACAACCGCGAACTTGAGTTGGGCGTTGATCTCGGCCGGGTCCGGTTCGCGGAACCCGAACTTGTAATCCTGAATAAGTCCAGTGTTCTTAGAGACTACTAGCCGATCGATCCGGCAACTAGCCCGCTCTTTGCCGCCGATTGTTAGCCAGAAGCGTTTCTCCCAGATTTCGCGAATCGGTTCCTCGCCGAAAATGCGCGCCACTTGATCGTTGGAACGTTCCTTCATGAAGGCGACAGCAGTCTGCTCAGTGGGTTCCAACTCGACCACCGCCTCCGGCACCATGGCAGCGTGGCAGCGTTCGCCGCTTGCCGCTTCAGCGCTCGATTTATGCGCCACCTGATCCAGACGCTCGGCCTCGAGCGAGAGTTGGTAAGATCCATTGCAGCGCTCGTAGCGGTGCCAATTGGACCCGCTCGGTAAACCTTTGCGTTCGTCGTTATCTTGCATCAAAAAATTCTGCATCCAGCATTTCCGAATTAAGTGCTGTCAGATCCCGCACTAGAGCGCAATGAGTTGCGAACAGTTTGGCGCGCAGCTCAAGAGTCTGGTCTTTGCTATTGATGACTATGTGACCGGCCAGCCAGTACGAGATCAATTCCGCCAAAGCCCCGCTTTGAATAACGGGATCTTTGCCTACAAGCAGAGGTCTGATCTGCTCAACCAATTGCATTATTTCAGAACGGCAGGTCATCGGGCTCCTCTGTTGCCTGGGCTTTTGCCTGCTGGAGTTTGCTCGGCAGATGCTCGCTCAACGGCACTTCCAATTCTTTGGGCCTATAATAATAGGCGACCCGATTAACTTCCTTCCCGGCCATCGACCCCATCCCGGCTATCTCAATCTTTAACCGGCACTTGCCACGGGCCCCGGGGAGTTTGCGCCAGTCCGGCCCGTCGCCCTTGTTCCGCGGCGACCGGTTGACGCA
>Ga0126369_10003808_pt1 | contig 10962 bp, 10 predicted proteins | sample PanSoiMetaPlot_1_FD_109646 | JGI IMG/M metagenome (GOLD analysis project Ga0126369, IMG submission 109646) | Tropical forest soil microbial communities from Panama - MetaG Plot_1 | ecosystem: Environmental > Terrestrial > Soil > Tropical forest > Bulk soil | place: Panama | collected 2016-02-17
CGCAGTGCGTCACCATGGGCGTGGCGGATGCCGGCACCGTTATGGGCCAAAAATTTCTTAAGGGCGAGAAGCTGCCGGTAGTGGTCTTCGCCAAAGCGGACGGCACGGTAATTAACAAACTCGAGAACATCAACGGATTTATGAAGGTCGACCGCGTCGAAAAACTGGTCGAAACCGAAATGAAGCAGCGCGAAGATTCCGTTAAGGAACGCATGAAGGACGCCAGGGAGAAAATCAAGTCCGGCGATAAAGAGGCGGCCATTCCGATTCTGCGTTCCGTAATGGAAGAGAAGTGCCTTTTCCCGGGAAAAGCCAAAGACGCTGCCAAGGAGCTTAAGAAGCTGGGGCTGAACGATATCGCAACAGTCTTCGACGCTCCGGTTTTTGACCCCGCAAAGAGTGCCAAGATTGAATCCGTCATGAAGCGCGGCCTGCATGCCGAGATGGATGAAAAGTATGAACAGGCTGAGCGCCTTTATTCAGAAGCACGCCACCTTGATCCCGCGGATCCGGCGCCTTTACGCTATCTTGGCGAGCTCTACCGCCATCATCTTGGCGATTGGGACAAAGCGCGCGAAACCTTCAACGAAATCCTGGCAAGGCCTGCCGATCCCTTGTCGCGCGCGGTTGCGCTGCATGGACTCGGTAAAATGACGATTCACGACGGGGATTTCCTCAAAGGCCTGCACTTGATGGAAGATTCCGTCCGCGAATATCCGCTCGCGCTGGCTTACCGCAATCTTGCGGTCTACTGGAATTCCGAAGGCGACGCGACAAAAGCCGATTATTATACGCGCGAGGCCTTGAAACTAGATCCCGCCGATCCCTTCAATCTCGTGTTCGCAGCCGCCTTCCTCGCCGGCAACGGTCACGGCGATGAAGCTCTGAAAATCGCACTGGAAAACGAGGCGTTGCTCCCTGCTTCTTACAATTTGGCGGCCATTTACGCGCAGCTTGGCCAAAAACAAAAGGCGCTCGATTTGCTCAAGCGCCATTTCTTCCAGTACGAACGCTATGCCTCGGTGCGCGCCAAGGAGATGATGGAAGCCCGTGTTGATACGGTCTTCGCTTCGCTGCGCGAGGATCCAACGTTCCTTGCACTCACGAGCGCGGCCGACGGTAAGCTGCTGGTGCCGCAAAACCAGAAGATGGGCGCCACTCCGGCTGGCACGACGTAGTCCGTATAAGACAACTTTCGTACGCTCCAACTTGGCAGGCGGATACAATAAGCGTCGCGGGCCCCCCGCGCGTTGTCAATTCAGAACGCCATCGAAAACAACCATCACACGCGTCCTCGGTTTTCCCTTATAACTGAGACCTGACGATTCGACGACTGTGAGAAATTGGACCCGTGACCCCTGACAACAAGAAACGACTCCGCGTTGGCATTCTCTTTGGCGGCCGCTCCGGCGAACATGAGGTTTCTCTGGCCTCCGCTGCTTCGGTGATTCGTGGCCTCGATGCGGACAAATACGAAGCCGTTCCCATCGGCATTACGAAAGAAGGCCATTGGCTGGTCGGTGGGGCCGCTCAAAAAATGCTCCCCGAAGTCCTGAAGGGCGGGCAGCGCGTGATGATGACCGCAGACCCCACCGACGCCGCGCTCATTCCGCTCGATCGCAGCGGCGGCGGCCAGCGGATTGATGTCGTATTCCCTGTCATGCATGGCACTTACGGTGAAGACGGCACGATTCAAGGACTTCTCGATCTTGCTGGGTTGCCGTTTGTGGGGGCCGGTGTACTTGGTTCGGCCATCGGCATGGACAAAGATGTCGCCAAGCGCCTCTTGCAAGTCGCCAAAATCCCTGTAGTACCCTGGGTCGCTGTCCAGCGCGCGGACTGGGAGCGGGATCCCAAAGAAACTCAGGTCACCCTCGAAAAGAAGTTTAACTACCCCATGTTCGTCAAACCCGCCACGCTCGGTTCCTCGGTGGGGATGACCAAAGTCCATTCGCGCCCCGAACTCGCGCCGGCTTTGAACCTCGCTGCGGAATTCGCAATGAAAATTTTGGTCGAAAAATGCATCGTGGGGCGCGAAATTGAAGTTTCCGTTCTTGGTAACCACGATCCCAAGGCTTCGATTCCTGGAGAAATCGTCCCGCACCGCGAATTCTACGATTACACGGCTAAGTATCTTGAAGAAGGCTCGCAAATCCTGATCCCCGCGAAGCTCAAACCCGCCCAGGTGAAAACGATTCAGAAGTACGCCGTGCAAGCGTTTCGTGCCCTGGAACTGAGTGGTATGGCTCGCGTGGATTTCTTCGTCGAAAAGAAAGCCGGCAAAATCTATCTCAACGAAGTGAACACCATTCCTGGCTTCACCTCCATCAGCATGTATCCCAAAATGTGGGAGGCCAGCGGCATTCCGTTTCGCCAACTGATTGATAAGCTCATCGAACTCGCGCTGGAAATGCATCGCGAAAAAGCCCGAACCAAATACGAGATCGAGCTCCCCGAGGGTGCCGCCGGCGCCCTTGAAGCCTAGGCGGCAAATCTGTAACTCAACGCGAATCGCGTATCATGGGCAGCATACCTTGGCGAAACTAATCCGCCGCCAGTTTCGTATCTTTATCCAACAGCAGTCCAGAGTGGAGAGCAATGTCTGAGCTCACGGATGCCTCTCGGCTAGCTACTGCAATTCCGCAGCGCCGTTCGCGCCTGGCAACGGCACTCTGGTGCTTCATGTTGTTGTCTTGCGTGGCCATCGCGGTGTACTCGACCACCTATTTTCTGGGTACGCCTGGCGACAAACACTTCTCGCGGTATATTCTCCCGCTTCGCCTCCATATTGCCGGAGGCATGGGCGCACTTCTGGCGGGGCCTTGGCAGCTCTCCAAAACGCTGCGGGCACGCGCGCTCAACCTGCACCGCTGGCTGGGTCGCTTTTACTTACTGGAAGTGGCGCTCGGCTCCATTGCGGGCTTCGCCATGGCCACCGTTTCCGAAGAAGGCCTGCCGACACACCTGGGCTTCGGCGCACTGGCGGTCTTATGGTTTTTCACCGGCCTCGAAGCCTACCGCATGGTGCGGGCGGGCAACACCATCGCACATCGCCAATGGATGATCCGCAATTTCGCCTTGACCCTCGCTGCTGTTACACTCCGCAACTGGATGCCCCTCATGCTGTTTGTCCTGCACTGGCCTTTCCGGCCGACTTACATCACTGTGTCCTGGCTGTGCTGGGTTCCGAACCTGCTTGTCGCGGAATGGTTCATCCGCCGGCAACGTCGTTTGTCGAACGCGTCGTAAATCGCAAACCCGCGTATCCGGGCCGCCGGCCATTTACTCCGGTTGCGAATTTTTGTAAGGTTTTAGTGTTGCTCAAATATGCAGGGATTCCTGAACGATACAAAATTCGATTCTTATGCTCGCGGGGCAGGAGAAAACTGAATGACACTGCTGGATCCACCTCCCGTCAAACCTGAAAAATCGCGAGCCATGGCGTTTACCGTTGCCGCTGTGACCGTAGCGGTGATTGTCGTACTCTGGTTTGGCTTCCGGTATTACCCCGAAAAGAGAGCGGCCGAACGTTTTTTTTCGGCCTTGGCCGCAGGAAATACGGACCTTGCTTACCAACTCTGGAAACCTACTCCTAGCTATTCAATGAAGGATTTTCTCGCCGACTGGGGTCCCGAAGGGTATTACGGCCCTGTGAAGAGTTACGAAATCCTGAAAACTTGCGCGCCTCACGCCTCCAACACCGTGGACGTGAACGTTGCGGTTAGTCCGTTTTCTCCGATGCCGCAACCCGGCGACGAAGAGAAAAGCCGCAAAACCAAGGTCGTGAGCGTCTGGGTGGTCACCTCCGACAAGTCTCTCAGCTTTCCACCCGGGCCCGCTTCGTGTCACTTGCTGTAGGCGGGAGAGACATTTGTTCAGTTGTTTGGTTGGCCTTCGATTCAGGGGATCGTTGACGCAATTGCGCTTAACGAACGGATTTCGTCCAGCGCGTGCTCCAATTCCTTAGGTGAGACACTCGCCGTACCTAGCTTGCCTACGACGACGCCTGCAGCAATGTTGGCGAGTATGGCTGCGTCCACAATGGACGCTCCTGCCGCCGCTGCCAGCGCAAGCACGCTAAGAACCGTGTCGCCCGCTCCGGTCACGTCAAAGACCTGCCGGCCCGTTGCACCGCGCTCAATTCCCGCTTGCCCGACACGAGCATAGGTCACTTCAAAACTTGTCGCGGGAATGTGCACGTGGCCTGTGGACGACTCCTCAAAAATGCTCATTCCTTTTTCACCGCGCGTAATCACCACGGCTGCGCAACCAAAGGTCGCCAGTAGCGCGCGCCCTGCTTCCTCGAACGATTTTTCGTCGGCAAGCGACTGATTTACCAACAAACCGGCTTCCTTCGCATTGCAGGTGACTGCTCGGGCGCCTCGGTAGGCATACAACCGCCGGGTCTTCAGGCCCACGAAGACCGGAACCTTCAACTGGTGCGCCGCACTCAGAACGCGATTCGCAAAATCATCGGTAATGAGCCCTTTGTCGTAGTCAGAAAGCACCAGCGCGTCGAGCTGTTTCAGCGCCCCAATCACGAGTCGCAGAAGCTTCTCTTGCGTCACGGCGGACAGCGGCTCCCGGCGCTCGCGGTCCACGCGCACGACTTGCTGGTGCCGCGCGATGATGCGCGTCTTCACGGTGGTGATGCGTTTCGCTTCCGGAATGACCCCCTTGCCGCCGACCTTGGCTTCGCGCAAGGACTGCTCGATCGCGCGGCCTGCCTCGTCGCTCCCGAGGACGCCAAATGCCTCCACTCGTGCCCCAAGCGCGGCAATGTTGGCCGCCACGTTCCCCGCGCCTCCCAGGCATTCGTTCTGCTCAACAAAATCCACCACCGGCACGGCCGCTTCCGGGGACAAGCGCGAGGCCGTACCCCAAAGATAGCGGTCCAGCATCATATCCCCAAGAACACCAAGGCGTTTGCCGCGCAACCGCGGGAGCAGCCGTTTCAACCGGCCTAGGGAATGGATGAGAGGAGTGGTCATGCGAGCTGGGTGGACTCTTGCTAGCTACTTGGGTTGTCCTCCAGAATGGTCGCTTCTTCGGGCAGCATCACGGGAATTTCGTCGCGAATCGGATAAACGCGCCGGCAAGAGACGCATTTCAGCCCGGATTCACCGGGTAGAAGCTCCACACGCGTTTTACATACTGGGCAGACCAGAATGTCGAGAGCGTACTTGGGAATTGTCAAGAAACCTCCGCGGGCCAGCCAGCCAACGCAGCAAGTAGGCACTTTACCAAACGCGTTCCATGCTCAGCAACTCGCACGCAGACAAGTCAGGCTCTGAACCCTGCTCATGTTCCGCGCAAACAACTTCGCGTCTCCTTTTGTACAAGAGAGCACGACAGCACTAAAACTGGCCCTGGGGCCAGTAGTTTTTCGCAGTGTGCGGGTCCTACACTGGCAGCGAGTTAGTTCGAATCCCCTCCCTACGGGAGAACGACTGTGTACTGCGATCGCTGTGGACTGAATTTCCTGCCCAAACAGTCCGTGTGCACTCGCTGCAAGAAAGTGCCCACGCGGTACTGGTTTCAATTCATGAGCTTGGTCACCATTCTGGTGGCCGTCCTCTGCAACACCGTGCTCGGATTATTCCTGCTGCCCCGGCTCGCTAACGCGCACCACGGAAGGTTTCTATTCCGAGGTTGGTCCTGGTTCAACCAGCAGGCTGCATTTTATGGCTGGGTGCCCCTGGCGCTAGGCCTGCTTGCGTGGGACTACTTCGTATGGAAAGAAGCGCGGCCCAAGCTGAAAGGGTGGCTCACCCGGAAACTGCTGACGTTCTCGCTCGCCGCCGGTGTGGCCCCCATGATCCCCTGGTGGATCCCGGCGGGGCAACCTCCTGGCCAGTTTCTCTCGATGATTAGCAGGTATCAGGGCTTGCCGATATTACTGGCGTGGAGTGTGGTCCTGGTCGTGACTGTCGTTTTGTGCATTGACCCGGAATCCCGCGACTATCTGCTCGGCCATGGGCGAACCCTGAGCATTGTCAGCACCGGGATGCTCGTCTTGGTCCTCGCTATGACCCTGATTGGCTGGTCGCTCACCTACTGAGCGACAAAAACAAACCCAAATTCTTGCTGGCCGTGCGGACAGGATACTCGCAAACAACACACTTCTGTGGGAACTATTGCTGCGCAAGCGGTGCCGCGTTCCAATGGAAGAAATGGAGTAACCATGAAAATCCAAAAGACCCAGTTCCTTTTCGCTGCTTTGGCGCTATGCCTTTTTGCGAAGGCTTCTTTCGCGCAGGATCGCCTCTTCAACTGGCTGCCCGCCAACGATGAGACCGTGCGTCTGGATCCCGCGAACTATCACACCGGGCGGACCTACCACCCGAACGCGGTCGGTCAAAACAACCACGTGGACATCAAGGCGCAAAAGCCGGTCACCATCTTTATGACGCCCGAATCGGCTTGGAATGCGGCGCTGCAGCATCCCGAAGCGATCGCGAGCCTGCCTCAGGTGTGCCTGCGCGAGCATGTCGTGGATACGACGTATGTTTGTGAACTCCCGGTCGAGCCCATGACGCTCATCATCCGCGATGAACGTTACAGTCCGGGGGCTCCCGTGTTTGCCGGACTAGGAGTGGTTTTGAACACCATGGAAGGGACACAAGACAATACGGTTCGGGCCGTCGGGTCGGGAATTGCCGCGGTGTTGAATACCGCGCGTCAGGCTTCGTCGCCGCGCCAGTTCAAGGACCCCAACGACGTCCATATTCAGTATTACCGCTGGGATTGCGTTGAGAATTGCATACAGCCCGAGTTTCGCTGGATGGAGCAGGTCAAAGAGAAATACCAGCTGACTTCCTTCTTGAAGGTCTATGGCGGCTTCCAGCCGGATCACGATGGCGAGCCGGTCAGCATCAAGATCAAGTCCCCGGTTCCCATGGTTGTGGCCGTGGTTCCGTCGCAAATTGCGGACCAGTTCCACTCACAGCCGGGCGCGCTCGAGACCGCGCTGCAAAAAAACGCCTGCCAGCAACGCGGCGTGCAGTCCTTGGAGTTCCAGTGCACCTTCAATCTCGCGGACGGCCCGCAGTCTTTGGTTGTCGCGCCTGAGGCTGGCGAAAAAGTGCCGCACAAAAAAGCGGAAGTCCTGATGCTTGCCTGGCGTTGTGTCGAGAATTGCCAGTTGCTGCAAACCGCTAACAAGCAATAGAAATCCTAGCGCCTGCCCTTGACACGGAAACGTGGAGTTTTCAGGGTAGAGCCTTTTCATATTCGATCAAAGGCATCCCAAAGAAGTCCGAGATTCTTCCGGACCTGTGATATCCGTGCTTTTCGTAAAAATGCATCGCGCGTTCGAGCGGCTCGGTCGTATCCAATGTAATGCGAGCGCACCCGCGCAATTGCAGCTCTCGCTCCGCCTGCCTCAATAGTTGAGCGGCCACACCGTTGCCGCGCATCGACGGCAACACGGCCATGCCTCGAAGATGCCCTTCCCCTGAACACAGAACATTGCACGCGATTGTGCCTACCACTTGGCTACCTGGATTGACGGCCACATAAACGCTCATATTTTCCATCCGTTCTCGCAGCGTCTCCCCTCTCAGCACAGTGTCAAGAAACGCTTCCGGAGTGTACCAGCCCCGGAATTCCTCGAAGGCTTCGCAAAGGCATGCCAGAATCCCTGGAGCATCTTCGTCCTTGGCCTTGCGTAAACAAATTCCTGCGATTTGAGTCTGCAAGCTCGCCTCGCTTTCGGTTGGCAGACAAACTACGAAACCAAGTCCCCTTCCCCAAGCTCCATTTTGGTTTTGATTTACAAAACTAGGCTACGTTTGAGTGACAAGAGCTTCCCTTTTGACGGGAACAAATTACCTATGACTGGGCAGCAAGTCCCAGATTCCGGCGTCCTCCGTGCCGAGAACCCAAGAAGCAAAACCGCGGAGCCCGCGGTCTTTCACAAGTGTGTATCGCTCTTTGAAAGTGCGGGCGTCGGTATAAAAAACCCACTCACGCTCATCATCTCTGTAAAAGTAGAGCCAAGCGGTCCGGTCCACCGGATCCCATTCCAAATGTCCGCTGTAAGCTTTGGCCAAGTCCAGGGCGTCGCTCGTCGAAATGTAGTCCGCCGTAGGGTTGGCCTTGTCTCCGCTCTTGTCCGGCGGCTTGATCGGCGTCCCCGTAAACCAGTGATAGCCATACAAAGGAATTCCGAGCGCCAACTTCTGCAGCGGCACTACTTTCAGCGCGTAATCCAGATTGGCGACAGTCCAGTTCCACCCCGCAACTGGGCCGGGGACGGTCCACGTCGTGTGCTGATCGTAAGTCATCAGACAAAGAAAATCCACCGCCTGTGAGATGGCCTTAAGGTCGTATGCGCCGCGCCAGTTTTCGTAGATCCACTTCGAGAATCCTGTCTCGCCCGGATGCCCGGGCGCGTTGGGAATCGTCGCAATGGAAAGTTGTAGCCCCTCTTTGTGAAAAGCCGCCGCCGTTTCCTGGACGAAGCCCGAAAGCGCATCGCGATCGGTCCAATTCACGTTTTCCATGTCCAATTGAAATCCGACGTAGCCGTTCTCCTTGCTCGCCAGTACCAGCGTAGCGATGGCTTGTTGCTTCGCAACGCCATTCACGAAAAACCTATGCACCTCCTCCTGCGCGAAACCGCCGTTAACCACCAGCGGCATCACCGGAACATGGTGTTGCCGCGCCGTTTCCAGTACCTGCGGATTCGGCCCGCCGGAAACCAGGCCGCTCGAATCCACCGAGTACCAGTTGGGAGAAAGGATATCCACCTTGTCGGCATGCGCCAGAAACGAACGCACGGATAGCGGCTCTCGCGTCATGTAAAAAATGGATTTTGGCTGTTGGGCGTGAACAGGCGTAGCGGCAAATAAAAGTGTCAGGACCGTCAAGAAATGTGTTTGTAGATGTTTCATGCGCGCAGTCTAGCCGCTCCAAGCCGCCGAGCGCAATAAGTTGCGGAGCCCTCGAGCCTCATCCAGATAAAGGTCGCCAGAGATGCCCAGTCGCGCGATAATACCGCTGGCGCCGAGGGGATGAGGAGAACTTCATGAGCAAAGAGACACCAGAAGCACAAAGCAAGAAGCCTAAACCAGATCAGCCAAGGAACGACGGAAGCGATGAAAAGACGGAGCTCACGCGGCGAAGATTCTTGACCGACGTTGCAGCCGGCGGCGCGGCAGCGGCTCTGGTCCCAAGACACGTTCTGGGCCGTGGCTTTACGCCGCCGAGCGATATGTTGAACATTGCCGGCGTCGGCATAGGCGGCATGGGTCGTCAGAACCTCATCAACCTGTCCAGCCAGAACATTGTCGCCCTGTGCGATGTGGACTGGGGCTATGCGGACAAAGGTTTCGAGCGCCTCGACACGGACATCCAAAGATTGCGCGACCGCATAGCGAATCCCACCGCTCCGCCCGCTGCCGGCCAATCGCAAGCGCCGTTCGATCCCGTGAGAGCCAAAGCGCGCTTGGACAACATGATCCGGCTGAAAAACGACCACGTCCCGAAAGCCAAGCGCTACAAAGACTATCGCGAGATGCTCGATAAGCAGAAAGACATCGATGCCGTCCTGGTCGCCACCGCCGACCACATGCACGCTCCAATTGCTCTCGCCGCTATGGAACTTCACAAGCACGTCTACGTGCAAAAGCCGCTTACCTGGTCCGTCGAAGAAGCTCGAAGAATGGCGCGCGCCGCGAAAGAAACAAAAGTGGCAACACAGATGGGGAATCAGGGCCATTCCCTCGACGATGCGCGCACTGCCGTCGAATACATCTGGGCTGGCGCCATCGGTGAAGTTCGCGAAATCCACATCTGGACCAACCGCCCTCTTGGCTACTGGCCGCAAGGCATCCCCCGCCCCGAAGCTCTGAAAGAGCCCGCCGACAAACTTGGCTGGAACGGTAAAAGTGTAAATCTGCGGCTGGCCGCTGCAATGTCCGGCAGCTATCCTGTTCCAGACACACTGGCCTGGAATCTCTTCCTCGGCGCGGCCGCCCCGAATATCGACTATCACCCCATCTATCATCCGTTCAACTGGCGCGGCTGGGTGGACTGGGGCGTTGGCGCCATCGGCGACATGGGTGCTCACTTGATGGACCACTCCATGTGGGCGCTGAATTTGGGAATGCCCGCGAGCGTCGAGACGATCTCAACGCCCTTCAACGGTGCAACGTATCCGCATGCCACGATGACATTCTACGAATTCCCTGCGCGTGGACCGCTGCCACCCGTAAGGCTCACGTGGTACGACGGCGGCTTGAAGCCCAACAAACCCGAAGAGTTGGGCGACGAAGAGCTAAGCCAGGAAGGCGGCGGGTTGCTCATCGGCAGCAAGGGCAAGCTGCTACACGAAACCTACGGCGCGCATCCGCGACTTTTGCCCAAATCGCTCCACGATTCGTACGGCAAGCCGCCGCAGAAACTTCCGCGCATCCCCGGCGAAGCTCACGAAATGAATTGGGTGGACGCTTGCAAGGGCAAGACGGAAGCTTCCTGCCCGTTCGAATACGCCGCGCGCCTCACCGAAGTGATGCTGCTCGGCGTCGTCGCGCTAAAAGCGGGAAAAAAGATCTATTACGACGGCCCCAACATGCGCGTGACCAATCTGCCTCAGGCTAACGACTACCTGCGACGCGAGTACCGCCAAGGCTGGTCCGTCTGAATATCAACGGTCGCGCCTCATCTCAATGGCGCACGGACCAGGCCATTCCGTCCGGGCCGGCGCCGGTGGGAATTCGCGCGCTGACTTCGAGGGTTTTTAGATCGAGAACCGCAACGTTCTTTTCGCCGGCCACGGCAATGAATGCATGTGCGCCGTCGGGAGAAATCAAGACACCTTCCGGCTGACGTCCGATATTGATTCTTTTCAGCTCTTTTCGCGAGGCGGCATCCAACACCACGAGCGCGTTATTTCCCGGATCGGAGACAAGCACAAGTTTCCCATCCATGCTGAACTTGAGCCGGTTGGAATGATTC
>Ga0126369_10003811_pt1 | contig 10954 bp, 7 predicted proteins | sample PanSoiMetaPlot_1_FD_109646 | JGI IMG/M metagenome (GOLD analysis project Ga0126369, IMG submission 109646) | Tropical forest soil microbial communities from Panama - MetaG Plot_1 | ecosystem: Environmental > Terrestrial > Soil > Tropical forest > Bulk soil | place: Panama | collected 2016-02-17
ATCATCGGTCCCCATGTGCCGCCGGCCTGCGTCGCCACGAATGCGCGAATCCGAGGGAAGGTGCCGCTAGAAACGGCCTGCGCGATGCGCGTGGCGGAGAAGCCGCCGATGGAACACCAGCCCGGTTGCCGGCATGACACGGACGTGATGATGGGAACGACGCCAATTTTCGGGCGTGCTAGACCCGGCATCGTGTGCGGCGTGCCCCACCGGCCGTTCACCTGCCCGACCACGAAGGGGACCGCGGCGATATCGAAGAACGGGCAGACCTCGTACTCCCCCTGGCATACGTCGCTGGTGAACCCGTAGTAGCCCGCCAGGACGCAGTGGCCAGGTGCCGCGCACGACAAGCTCGTGACTGTCGCGCCGTCATAACGAGCGTCAGTCACATTCCGCTCGGCGGCCAGCGGCAGCGCCTCGGCTTGTCCCCACGTGCCGTCGTGCTCGGTGACGACGAACGGCAACGACAGGGCGTCCGGAACGTCATCAAGGCTTCCGGTCGCCACGCAGTTCCCCGGTGCCGGGCACGATAGCTGGCTAATTTCCGTGTCGCCGGCCCCGGCACTGCCCAGCGTGGATGAGAGGGTGATCGGATGCGCGGCGCCCCATGCGCCGTCACGGGATGTCACGACGAACGGCCGGTAGGAATCCAGGGCCCGGTCCACGTAGTACCCGGCCAGCGTGCAACCTCCGGAACTGTCGCAGGAGATCGTCGCCGGTAGCGCAGGCGTAAAAGTGTAAAACGTCTGGACGAACCCCCGGCCCGAGTACAGCGCCGCGAGGCCAGGCACCGGCTGCGCCCTGCCCCAGACCCCGTCGTGTGCACTGGCCACGAACAGAGTGCCGGGCGTATTCAGCGGGAGCCGCGCAGATCGCCAGTATCGGCCCGCGATGGCGCACCAGCCAGCCTGGCCGCACGCCAGGAGACTGATCTCGCTAAGCCCGCCACCGCTGAGCGCCGCGAGGCCGGGAACCGGCTGCCACCTGGCCCATGCACCGGCAACTTCGCGCGCCACGACTGCCGCGTGCTGCCCCAAGCCGGTCATAGCCGCGACGCACCGGCCAGCTCCAGCGCACGCCAACTGGATTGGCGTCCCGACGGATGGGGGCGAGGGGACGAAGGCATTGCCGGGGATGGGCACCGGCCTGTTCCAGGCGCCTCGGTGTTCCGTGACGACCGCCGTGCCGCCCTGGACCGTGGCGACAGCGCAGGCACCCAGGGCTCCGCACCAGAGCGGTGGATGCTCCCAGAACGAATCGTCCGGTGACTGGAGGCCGCCAAGCGTTCCAGCCGTCATGTGCGCGCGGCCCCAGTTGCCCGCTGCCCCGCCAGCAGGGCCGGCAGTGCAGGCGGCAAGCAAGAGCAAGGCCCCAAGGGCCGAAATAGCAGCGCAGGTAGGGCCTGCCGATGCCACCCTCCGGGTCATTCCGCCACGTTACGTCAGTGCGAGCGGAACCGCGTTGGCGCTAATGACCTGGGAGTAAAAGTGCGCGCTCGACTTTGGTATCCGTCGTTGCGTGCCGAAGTCGACGAACACGATCCCGAACCGCTTCTGGTAGCCCCAGCCCCACTCGAAGTTGTCGAGCAGCGACCACACGAAGTAGCCGGCCAGGTTGGCCCCGTCCTTGACCGCCCTGGCGGCGGCGGCTAGGTGCTGGTGGAGGTACCGCACCCGCTCGACGTCGTTGACGACGCCTTCCGGGTTCACGTAGTCCTCGGCGGCGCGACCGTTCTCGGTGACATACAGCGGCAGGCCCGGAGCGTTCCTGGAGAGTCGCATCAGCAGGTCGTAGAGCCCGTCCGGGTCCACGAGCCATCCCATCGCGGTCCGCTCCAGCCAGTCGGGGCGGTACTCCACCACTCCGGGCAGGCCGATGCTGACCGCGCTCTCATGCCGCCTCAGGTCATCGGGGTTGCCGCCGCGAAGATACTGGCAGGCGTAGTAATTGACCCCGAGGAAGTCGATCGGCGCTCTGATAGTGGTCATGTCGCCGGCCATTACCAGGGAGTCGGGCGGAAGAACCTCGGCGGTGGCGTGCGCGGGATATCTGCCCTTGAGCAATGGCTCGAGGTACAGGCCGTTCAGATTCGCGTCGCTGATCAGCCGAGCGTTCTCGAGAACGTCGGCCGGACCATCGCCGAGCACCTTGACCGGATGCATGTCGAGCGTGATTCCGACCGGCGTGCCGCCCGGGACGTGCTGGCGCAGCGCGGCCGTGGCCAGCCCATGGGCCAGCAGCAGGTGATGGGTGGCTGCCGCTGCTGCCCCGGCGTCGCGAAGTCCGGGCGCATGGAGGCCGTCGCGGTACCCGTGGCTGGCCACGACCTGAGGCTCGTTGAGGGTGATCCAGCGGGACACCCGGTCGCCCAGGACCTGCGCGACCCCCGCGACGTAATCGGCGAAGCGCTCCGCCGTGTCACGGACCGCCCAGCCTCCTTCATCCTGTAGCTCCTGGGGCAGGTCCCAGTGATAGAGCGTCGGGACGGCGGCGATGCCGCGGTCTGTCAGCCTGTCCAGCAGCGCTCGGTAGTAGTCAAGGCCCTTCTGGTTCATAGCGCCTCGCCCGCCTGGCTGGACTCGCGGCCACGAGATCGAGAACCGGTAGGCGTTCAGCCCGAGCGCGCTCATCAGCTCGACGTCCTCGGGGTACCGGTGATAGGCATCACAGGCGATGTCGCCGGTGTCGCCTCCGCGCACGTTGCCCGGGATGCGGCTGAAGGTGTCCCAGATGGACGGGCCCCTGCCGTCAGCCGTGGCACCGCCCTCGACCTGATACGCGGCCGTCGCGGCTCCCCAGGTAAACCCAGGCGGGAAGGCCATGGAGCCGTTGGGAGCGGACCCGGTGTCGTTGGCCACCGCGTTAACCACGGCGAACGCGTCGGCCCTCGCTGGCGCCTTGTCGTCCTGGGTGGGAACGGCAGCGCTCCCTGTGGGCTCCGGCATTGTCATCGACCCCTCCCTGGCCCGGCTCGGATGTTCTCGAACCGAACTGAAGACCTTGACGGCACTTGTGCCGAGACTTACAGTAAGCGCTTAGATCGCGATTGTGCAACCGCTTAGACAAGGGTAGTTACGGCCTTGCGGGGCCAGGCCGTAACCGCTTACACGGAGAGGTCGACGACGACCACGACGGTGGCTAGGGCTCGGTTGCGGAGCGACAGCGGAGACGACGATTCGGCCCAGAAATCGCGCCGGAGGGAGGCGACCCGCGATGGGACAGAGCTCGCGCGACCACACCGCTTCAGGCGCGTCCCGCCGCGCGCGCGTCCCGCGCCAGGCAACCGGCCCGCATGACCCCGGCGGCCAGGCGGCCGCCGACGCCGCAAGCGGGCCCAGGCGCGGCCTGGCGAGCGGGGTGACGCTCTACGACGTCGCGTCCCTCGCGGGCGTGTCGACGGCCACCGTCAGCCGGGTCGTGCACGGAATGGACCGGGTCGCCGAATCCACCAGGGCCCGCGTCCTGGCGGTGATCGAGCAGCTCGGCTACGTGCCGGACGGTGCCGCGCAGAGCCTGTCCCGCCGCCGCAAGGACGTGATCGGCCTGGTCGGCGTCGAACGCAGCGACGCGACCAAGCTGCAGTACGACCACGAGGCGATGAGCCTGCTCTTCTACGACGAGGTGCTGCGCGGCGTGGAGGCGAGGCTGCGGCATCAGAACTGGTCGCTGCTGATCACCTACCTGGACGGCGAGTCGGACTTCATGGCCCGGCTGCTCTCCCTGTCCGGCAAGGTCGACGGGCTGTTGATCGGGGAGGGGATCGTGCCCTCGTCGGCCATCGCCCGGCTCGCTGGCCGACTGCCACTTGTGGTCGTCGCGGGAAACCCGCGGGTGCACGTGGCCGACGTGGTCTCAGCGGACAACCGATCGGGGACGGCGGCGCTCGTGGTGCACCTGATCGAGGTGCACGACCGGCGGCGGCTGTACTACGTCGATGGGCCGTCCACGGCTCCCGACGCAGCCGAGCGGCGTCGGGCGTTCGATCAGGTGATACGGAGCCACCCGGGCTGCCAGCTCGCCGGAAGCTCGCAGGGCCAGTTCACCGTGGCCAGCGGCGAGGAAGCAGGACGGCAGCTGCTCGCCGACGACGAACTGCCCGACGCGGTGGTCTGCGCCAACGACCAGATGGCGATCGGCCTGCTACTGGCCTTCGCCAGGGCGAACGTGCAGGTTCCCGAGGACGTGGCCGTCGTGGGCTTCGACGACATCTTCCCCGCCAGCCTGTGCGACCCCCCGCTCACCACGGTCCACCAGCCGATGCGGCTGCTCGGCGAACGTGCGTGCGACCGGCTGCTCGACCGCATCGCCAGCCCGGACCTGCCGCCGCGGGTCGAGTTGCTCCCTACCGAGCTTGTCTTGCGGTCGAGCTGCGGCTGCCCGCCAGGCACCATGATCCGCCAGCCAGCGCGGCGCCAGCGCGGCGGTCGTCGCCTAAGCACTGCGGCAACGACGTAGGAGGCGGCATGTCCTTCTTGCTGCGGCGCATCGGTTTCTACCTGGTGGCTGCCTGGGTCGCGCTGACGGCGAACTTCTTCATTCCGCGGGCGATACCGGGAAATGCAGTCCAGGCCATCATGGCCAAGTTCCCGAATCTCCAGCCGTCCGCCTATCACGCGCTTGAGGCGATGCTTGGCGTGGGTCACCCAGGTTCGCTCTGGCATCAGTACGTGACCTACCTCTATGACGTCTTCCACTTCAACTTCGGCATCGATGTCCTGCAGTACCCGGCCCGGGTCTCCACGCTGCTCGGCGAAACCATCCCGTGGACGATCGCCCTGGTGGGCACGGCGACCGTGATCGCCTTTCTGATCGGCACGGGGCTCGGCATCGCTGCGGGCTGGCGGCACGGAGGCTGGCTCGATCGGGTGCTGCCCGGGCTGATGTTCTTCCAGGCCGTACCGTACTTCTTCCTGGCGCTCGTGCTGATCGAGGTGCTCGCAGAGCGGACGGGCATCTTCCCGATCGGCCAGGGCTATGCCAACGGCCTGGTCCCCGGATGGAACTGGGCGTTTATCGGCAGCGCCGTCTACCACTCGCTCTTGCCGGCGTTCACCATCGTGATCACGTCGGTCGCCGGGTGGATGCTGCAGATGCGGAACGTGATGATCACCACCATCGGCGAGGACTACGTGGTCGCGGCGCAGGCCAAGGGCCTGCCGAACCGCCGGGTCGTGTTCACCTACGCCGCGCGCAACGCGCTGCTGCCCCAGCTGCAGGGATTCGGGCTCGCGCTCGGTTTCGTCATATCCGGGGCGATCATCATGGAGATCGTCTTTTCCTATCCCGGCATCGGCCTTTTGCTGCTCAACGCCGTGTCGGCGAAGGATTACCCGCTGATGCAGGCGATCTTCCTGGTCATCACGTTCGCCGTGCTGCTTGCCAACCTGATCGTCGACCTCGTGCTCGTCGTCGCCGATCCCCGGGTGCGGACTCGGGAGGCAACCTCATGACCGCGGCACCGCTGGTCATCGTCAGGCCACCCGAGCTAGCAGGCAGGCGGCGGCGCCTGGGCGGCTGGCGCCGGCTGCCCACCAAGGCAAAGGCCGGCGCCCTCCTGCTCGGCTTCTTCGTCGCCGCCGGCCTCATCGGACCGATGGTCGCGCCCTATGACCCGTCGTACTCGAATCCGTCACCGAGCTTGTCGCTGAATCCGCCGAGCGCGGCGCACCTGCTTGGCACCACCCAGACCGGCCAGGACGTGCTGTCTCAGCTGCTGGTCGGGATCCGGCTTACCCTCGAACTCGCGGTGCTGGTCGGCGTCGCCGCGACCGCACTTTCGGTCGTCGTCGGGGTGTCCGCAGCCTTCCTCGGCGGGCTCTGGGATGACCTGCTGTCGCTGACAAGCAACGTCTTCCTGGTCATCCCCTCCCTGCCGCTGCTGATCTTGCTGCTTGGCTACCTGCCGCAGCAGGGCCAGACGCCGACCATCCTCGTGCTCAGCCTGCTCGGCTGGCCGTGGGGTGCGCGGGTGATACGCGCCCAGACGCTGGCGATCCGGCGCCGCGACTTCATCGCCGCCGCCCGCGAAACCGGTGAGAAGACCTGGCGGATCATCGCGTTCGAGATCGTGCCCAACGAGGTGAGCCTGATCGCGGCGAGCTTTGTGAACACGGTCCTGTACGCCATCGGCGCCTCGGTGGCGCTGGCCTTCATCGGCCTCGCCGACCTGAGCAGCTGGAGCCTGGGCACCATCCTGTACTGGGCCCAGAGCGCACAGGCGCTCACGCTGGGAGCCTGGTGGTGGTTCGTGCCGCCTGGCCTCGCCGTGGCGCTGATAGGCACCGCGCTCGTGTTGCTGAACACCGGCATCGACGAACTCGGAAACCCGCGCCTGCGCGCGACCGGCACAGGCCGCAGCAATGGCGCACGGTATCGGCCAGCTGACCCCACACCGGTGTACTCGCAGGCGGCGGATGCCCAGCGAACAAGCGCGCTGGCCCGCGCCCTGCACTCGTTCTCCCGCAGCTCCGTGCTGGATCGAGCGCATGGCGCGGCCGCAGGGGACGGCGAGTAGTCATGGCCGTCAATGCAAGTCCTGCCGCGGCCGGCGCAGCGGGCCGCCCGAGCCGACCGCCGGGGCCGGTGCTGGAGATACGCGACTTCTCGGTTGTCTACCGCACCCCCGCCGGTGACCTCAACGCAGTCAGTGAGGTAAACCTCGCGCTGAATCCCGGCGAAGTCGTCGGCCTAGTCGGCGAGAGCGGCTCGGGCAAGTCCACGCTTGCGTACGCCGCCTGCCGTATTGCCCGGCCACCCGCGCTGATCACTGGCGGCAGCGTCCGCTACCTGGGCAGGCGCGCGGCCGCGCCGGTCGACGTCACGCGACTTCGTCCTGGCGACCTGCAGCGGCTCCGGTGGCGCGAGATCGCGATCGTCTTCCAGAGCGCGATGAACGCGCTGAACCCGGTGCTCAGCGTCAAAGACCAGCTGGTCGACGTGATTCGGGCGCACATGCGGGTGACCGGGCAGGAGGCCACCGACAAGGCAGCCTGGCTGATCGACCTAGTCGGGATCTCGCGCTCGCGGCTCCGTAGCTACCCGCACGAGCTGTCTGGCGGCATGCGCCAGCGGGTGATGATCGCGATGGCGCTCGCCGTGGATCCCGAGGTCGTCATCATGGATGAGCCGACGACCGCGCTCGACGTCGTCGTTCAGCGGGACATACTCGCCCGGATCGCGGAGCTGCGCGAAGAGCTCGGCTTCGCGGTTCTCTTCATCACCCACGACCTTTCCCTGCTGCTCGAGCTGTCCGATCGGATCGCGGTGATGTACGGCGGGCGGCTCATGGAGATCGGCTCGGCCACGGAGATCCACAATGGTCCCGCGCATCCCTACACCAAGGGACTGCTCAACTCCTTTCCCTCGCTGCACGGGCCGAGGCGAGAGCTGGCCGGCATCCCTGGCTCACCTCCCGACCTGCGTAACCTTCCGCCCGGCTGCCCGTTCCTACCGCGCTGCGGGTATGGCACGCCGGCCTGCACGGAGATCGACATGAGCCTCGCGCATGTGACCTCGTCCGCTGACCCCGAGCACCAGACGGCGTGCCCGTTCGTCCTGCCCGACACCCCGTTGCCGCAGCCGGACCAGGCCCGCGCCGGCAATCCAGACCTCCAGGTGCAGTCATGAGCGACCGCGACGCCATCGTCCTCCCGCCGCCAGGCGGTGCGCCGTCCGCAGCGGCGGACCGGGGGCCGCTCGCGATGGAGGCGGTGTCGCTGAGCAAGGACTTCAGGCTGGGCCGCGGGCAGACCCTGCACGCAGTGCGCGATGTGTCCTTCAGCCTGTACCGCGGCGCGGTCGTGGCGCTGGTCGGCGAGAGTGGCTCAGGCAAGTCCACGGTGGCCAAGCTGCTCGCGGGCCAGGAGCGGCCATCAAGCGGCGCTATCCGGCTGGACGGCCAGCCCGTCGAGCTGGGCACCAGACGGGCGTTCCGGCTCTACAAGAGCCAGGTGCAGCTCGTCTTTCAGGATCCGTTCGCATCGCTGAACCCGGTGCACACGGTGCGCTATCACCTCGAGCGCCCGGTCCGGCTGCACCGGCAGACGAACTCCAGAGCCGCCGTAGGAAAGGAGGTCACGGCGCTGCTCGAGCAGGTACGCCTGACACCCGCCGAGCAGTTTGTGGGCAAGTACCCGCATGAGCTGTCGGGCGGCCAGCGCCAGCGAGTCTCGTTCGCACGGGCGCTGGCGGCTCGCCCCGACGTGCTGCTCGCCGATGAGCCTGTGTCCATGCTGGATGTCTCGATCAGGCTCGAGATGCTGAGCCTGCTCGATGACCTGCGCACGCGCTTCCAGCTCGCCCTGCTCTACATCACGCACGACATCGCGTCGGCGCGCTATTTCGCCGACGAGATACTCGTCATGTACGCGGGCCAGATCGTCGAACGCGGCCCGGCCGAGCAGCTGACCCAACAGCCAGCGCATCCCTATACCCAGCTGCTTGTCGCCTCGGCCCCTGATCCCGACAACCTGGGCAGCCTGCTGCGCGAAACCGCGCCGCAGCGTCAGAGCCGGGCCGATACCGGCCCGGCGACCGGTGGTTGCCCGTTCAGCCCTCGATGCCCGTTCGCCGACGACCGCTGTCGAACGGAGAACCCGCCATCTCATCCCGTCTCCGCACGGAGGTCAGCCGCGTGCTGGCACCTGGACCTGGCCGCACCCATTGCACTTGACCGAACCCAAGAAAGGCAGGCATAGGACGCACGAAGCCCGCGCTGCACCGCAGCCATTCGGAGTAATCGGCTTATCAAGGAAGCAGGAGGAAGCATGACACCACTGCGCACGCACCGACGGGGCGCGGTCAGCCTCGTGGCGCTTGCCCTCGCGTTCGGGGGCATCGCGGCGTGCTCGTCAAGCTCCAGCACCACCTCGCCCGGGGCTGCCGGAGCCACATTGGTCATGGAGAGCTCGCCGGAGACGGCGATCACTCAGGCGTTCAACCCGTTCGTCGCCACCCAGGCGGCCTACGGAATGGGCGCAACCGGCCTCATCTACGAGCCGCTCATCCAATTCGACCTTGCCGCGCCACCGAAGTACTACCCGTGGCTTGCGACCTCCTACGCGTGGGGCAACGGCGGCAAGTCGATCACCTTCACCATCAGATCCGGCGTTAAGTGGAGCAACGGTAAGCCCTTCACGCCGGCGGATGTCGCCTTCACCTACAACCTGGTGAAAGCGAACGCGTCAATCAACCTGGGCGGCCTGGCGCTCACCTCGGTCACCACGTCAGGTAACCAGGTGACGCTGACCTTCCCGACTGCGCAGTACACGAACCTGCAGCAGATCGCCGGCGTGGCGATCGTGCCCCAGGCGATCTGGAGCAAGGTCGGCAACCCGGCAACCTACACGGACCCGAACCCGGTGGGGACCGGACCCTACGTGCTCAGCAGCTTCACGCCGCAGGGGTTCACGCTGAAGGAGAACATGGGTTACTGGCAGGTGTCCAAGGTGCACGTGCCAAAGGTCTTCTTCCCGGTGTACACGTCCAACACCGGTGCACTGTCCGCCCTGTTCGCCGGGCAGATTGACTGGACCGGTAACTTCATCCCGGGTCTGCAGAAGAACTTCGTCAACACCAACCCCGCTTACCACCACTACTGGGAGGCACCGGGCGGCACCAATAGCCTCATGCCGAACCTGAACAAGTGGCCGACCAACCAGCTCCCGGTCAGGAAGGCGATAAGCCTGGCCATCAACCGCTCGCTGATCGCCGCCGAAGGCGAGGCTGGCCTGGAGAACCCGGTGCTCAGCGCGACCGGCCTGACCCTGCCAACCTTCGCCGCCTGGGGCGGCCCCGTATCCTCGCTGACGAACTCGGCGACCGCGAACCCGAGCGCGGCTAAGGCCGTGCTCAAGGCAGCCGGTTACACGCTGAACAGCAGCGGGTTCTTCCAGAAGAACGGCAAGGTCGTCTCGATTACCATCACCGACCCAGCCGCGTACACCGACTACGCAACCGACGACGCTCTCGTCGCCCAGGAATTGAGGGTGGCGGGCATCGACGCCAAGTTCTCCGGCCAGGCGGTCACCACCTGGAACTCCGACGTCGCCTCGGGGAACTTCCAGCTGACCATGCACTGGTCGAACGGCGGCCTGACCCCATTCAACATGTACAACGGGTGGCTCAATAGCGCTCTCGCCAGCGGTTCGTCCGCTACCGGCGACTACGAGCGGCTCAAGAGCGCCGCGATCAACGCTGACCTCGCCAAGCTCGCTGCGGCGGCGACGGTGCAGCAGCAGACTGCGGCCCTCACGCCGATCGCGCAGTTCGTCGCCTCCTACCTGCCCATCATTCCCACCACAACGGCCTCCGAGTGGTTCGAGTACAACAGCCAGCATTACGTCGGCTGGCCTACGCAACAGAACCCATACGAGACCGGCCAGCCATCAGGGACCAACAACGGCCCAGGCTCCGGCACCGACGAGGTCGTCATCTTGCACTTGACGCCGCGGTAACCCTTCGAGATGCGCAGGCCCGCCCCGTCTGGGACTCGGGGCGGGCCTGCGGCATCGCTCGCGACGTTGCGCGAGTTCCTGCGCGATGAATTGTGTCATCCGCGGCCTCGGCGCACAGCAGCGAGGCGGGCACATGCGCCGAGGCCGCTTGGAAACGGGCAATCAGCCCAGACGTCCGCGCCCCTCTGGCTTTTACCGGATTGGCGTGTCACATACCACCTCAATCCAGACGTGATCATGACGCCAGAACGGGAAAAGAGGCCGTTCGCTCCGACAAGGCAGCGGCGCGCCCTGACGCTCCATCGGGCGGCGCTAGAGTCGATACGTGCCGGATTGTGTCGCGTGGGTCACCGGCGCCAGTCGCGGCATCGGCAGGGGAACCGCCGTAGCATTGGGGCAGGCTGGCTGGGTCGTGTACCTGACGGCCAGGTCATCGCTGGCACGCCGCACCGGACATCTGCCCGGGACGGTCGAGGAGACCGCGGCGGAGGTGACCAAGG
>Ga0126369_10003812_pt1 | contig 10953 bp, 6 predicted proteins | sample PanSoiMetaPlot_1_FD_109646 | JGI IMG/M metagenome (GOLD analysis project Ga0126369, IMG submission 109646) | Tropical forest soil microbial communities from Panama - MetaG Plot_1 | ecosystem: Environmental > Terrestrial > Soil > Tropical forest > Bulk soil | place: Panama | collected 2016-02-17
CCCGGCCAAGGCCACGGATCGCGTTAACAACAAACCGCAACCGAGTACGAAGAGCACCGCCGGTTTCGATAGCTGGAATGGCATGCTGCCTCCTCCCCGATGAAGGGGCGTCAGCACACCCGGTCGCCCCACGACCGGCTCCTGAGAAACCGCGTCGACTCTACCCACCCGTCGATTCGTCAGCAACAGAATAGATCTGCGCGTGCTCGGAAGCGCCGCCGGCGCTTTCACCATCTTCGGCGCGTCACCCTATGAAAAACGGGAGTGGAGGCGGGGGGAATCGAACCAGCTTTGGACCATAGAAAACCTTTTGCAGGATGCGCGGTTGCCCTCTATCGTTCCGAAATTATTGAGTTCGACTCCCGCCCCGTTCCACGCCGTTCCGCCGCGGTTCGCTGAAAACCGCGGCGGCGGGGCACATATGGGGCACAAGAACCCCTGGTCGACGCGATACAGATCACGTCAAAAATTAGTGTCGTCGTCCCCGTTGCGCCTTGGCCGCAGAGAACACGTCGACTAAACAGTGGCGAGCCGGTTTTGGGTGACCGCTGAGGCTGCTGCGTAGCACGGCCGCAGGGCTTTCTCCTGCTTTCTGTCTCGGTGGCCCAGGAACTGTCGTGTTGACGTATTGCTGCTTCATCCGTGATCTCTTAAGCGAGTGTTCCCTGCTGAGCGCGCTGGACAAGTAAGAGGCGGCGCCGATTTGGATCGGGCCCTTCGGCACGCAGGAGCAAGAGCAGGCGTGCACCCATGACTCGTCGAAGATTGGCAGACGCGAGTAGTAGCGCGAGCAGCTCTTGGGCACACTGGCGCATCAAAATGGTCCAGCGTTCGATGGGGAAATTGCTGTCGCGCGGCTGGAGGGAATGACGCAGCCAACGGCCGACGGCCAGCATCAGCAGCGCGGCGTAGATCAAGCACTCAACGACCACTTTGTTGCGGCTTGGCATGTGGTTGATTCGAAGCTGCGACTTGAGCTCTCGAAAGAGCAACTCGATTTCCCAGCGCATCGCGTAGATCGCCGCGACTGCATCTGCGGCTATCGAATCGGAGCTGGTGACGTAGACGCGATGCCTTCTGGCCTCGGCGTGCCAGCGCGCAATCATTCGTAGCGGGATATGCTGCTGCCTAAAGTCGCGCTCTCTGACGTTGCGAAAGACGTGGTCGACGACGACTTCGAACGAGCGACCACCCAGTGCAGCGAGCAGGTCCTGGGTCTTTCTGCCGACCATCGCAGGATCGTTCGCCGCTATGACGGTCCAGTTGGCATTGTCACGAACAGGGCAAACAAAATCACCGCCGGCTTCGACTATGTTGCGAAAAATGTGGCCGTCAAAGTAGGCCAAGTCGAACAGGCATAGACTCCCTTTGCACCAGGGTCCAATGGATAACAGCCGCGAGTCGTGTGTCGCTCCGGGAGCCAGCCGTAGTTCAATCGGTACGCGCTGTGCGCCGCTGGCCACGACATGGAGCTTTACGCTCGCCTTGGTGTGATTGGTCCAGACCGACGGGTAATCCGATTGAAGTGCATCGTCGAGCCGGATGAGCGAGCCGTCGGTGATGAACACGTCCTTGAACGCCGCAAGCGCCTTGCACCATTTTGCCGGCTTCGCTGACAACTCCTGGAAAGCATGCAACACGAGCGAACGCATCAACTCGGCCAACTCGGGCGTGAAGCGTGAATAAAACGCGGACGGGACCAGAGTCGTGCGCGTCGCTGCACCATATGCTCGGCGAAAACCAGCGATGCTGCGCCGAGCGGCTCCAGCGAAACCGAACACCAAGGTGTAAACCAGCGCCACGATGTTGACCTTGCGCCGCCGCTTCAGCACGCCTTGCACCCGCGCCCTTCGACGAATCAGCTGCGGCGAAATCAAACTGGAAATCCTGTCGCGAATAAGGTCTTCTTCGGATTGGGTCACTCGGTCCTCCTGGGGTCTTGAGCAACCGCAGAAGATCACCGGGTGACCTGCTTTTCAAAAAACATCCTCCTGCCTGGGTTAGAGGACTTATTCGAGGTGGTTGTGCTCTGCGCTAACCGAACACGGATGATTGCCGGTTATCTGACCTCTAGCTGTCTGAACCGCTCAACTCTCCTCGACCAGCTGAATAAGTATGGCCTCGCGAGAGGCGCTCGGCCCCATGAACATCGCCCTCGCGGAGTGCCAGCGCACTCGATGAGGCCGCGAAAGTTCGTAAGCGCTTCTGTCTCAAACCAGACTTGCGCTACGTCGGCAGACTTCATCCGTGTCTCCAGTATGTCTCCAAAATCAAGGTCGATTCATGGACCTTCATGAGGATTCATGTAGACAAGCGGACTCGACCTAACTCCCTGTTCGGCAAGGCGAAACAGCAAAAAGGCGTGCGCTGTCGCAGGCTTAACCTAATTGCCGAAATAGGGTTCGATTCCCGCGCTCTACCGCCAACTCTCCTCCCGCGAAAAAACTACTTCTCTCGCTCAGGACTTGGCCGTGCCACGACGAATGGGCTCTTCGAGATCCGTTTCGGACGCGATGTTGGAGCGCTCGAACACCTCGCGCGTTCGATGGCCCGCGCTCGCTTCAGCTCGGCCGGCCGAGAACCTCGCGAACCTTGCGCACCAGCTGTTCCATCGAGAAAGGCTTCGGGAGGTAGGACGCGGATTCGTCGATCGCAATCTCTACTCCGGACGGATTCGAATAGCCGGAGATATAGAGTACCTTCATCTGCGGCACGCACCGCGCGAGCTGGCGGACCAGCTCTTTCCCGTCGAGCTTGGGCATGATCATGTCCGTCACCAGCAAGTCCACCGGACTCGCGTGGTGCTGCACGAGATCCAGGGCCTCGGCCCCGTTTCCGGCGGCGAGCACCGTGTAGCCTCTGCTGGTCAGGAACTTGCCGGCCAGATCTCGAATCCTCTCTTCGTCTTCGACGAGAAGAATAGTCTCGTGACCGACCCCGCTCGGCGAAGGCAGAGCTGCGCGCTCCTCGATGCCGGTGGGATCGACGCTCGCCTCCACTTGCGGCAAGAAGACTTTGAATGTGGTCCCTCGCGCCGGCTCGCTTTCCAGCCCGATCCACCCGCCGCTTTGTTTGACAATTCCATAAGCCGTCGCCAAACCCAGCCCGGTCCCTTGGCCGAGATCCTTGGTGGTGAAGAACGGCTCGAAGATGCGGGCTCGGGTCGCGCGATCCATCCCCGCGCCGGTGTCGGCGACTTCCAACAGGACGTAGCGGCCTGCGGTCAGCTCGGTCCCGCTTCCGAGCGACGATGAATCCTGGGCGATCTCCACGCTCGAGGTGCGGATGGTCAACCGGCCGCCGGAGGGCATCGCATCCCGCGCGTTGAGCGCGAGATTCACTAGAACCTGTTCCATCTGGCTTCGATCGGCTTTCACTCGCCCCAGCTGCGGGTCGGACTCGATCGCCAGCTCGATGTGCTCGCCCACCAGGCGCCGTAACATCTCGGCCATCTCCGTCACCACCGCGTCGAATTGCAACACCTTGGGCTGGAGTACCTGCTTGCGGCTGAAAGCAAGCAACTGCCGGATTAGCGCGCTCGCCCTCTCTGCGGCCTGGTCGATCTGGTCGAGATGATTCTTTTGCGGTTCGCGGAGCCCTGCGTTTCTGCCCAGGACCTCCACCTGGCCCCGGATGACGGTGAGCAAATTATTGAAGTCGTGCGCCACGCCTCCCGCGAGCTGCCCAACGGCTTCCATCTTTTGCGCCTGGCGAAGCTGCTCCTCGAGCCCAGCTCGTTCCGAAACGTCAATGGCCACTGCCATTCGCGCGGGCCGGCCGCGAAAGCGCGTTTCCTTGGTGACGATGTCGGCATCGAACACAGTGCCGTCTTTCTTGCGATGCCGCCAGGTACCCATCGCTCCGATTGGTCGCATCCTCTTACCTCTGAGGGCGGAAAGGGCGGCCGCGCGATATTCCTCGGGGCGGATGTCGAGGACGCTCATCGCGAGGAACTCGCCCCTTGAATATCCATAATGTTTTATCGCCGCCTGGTTGACGGCCAGGAACCGAAATTGCTCGACGTCATACACAAAGATCGGGAGTGGATTGTTTTCAAAGAGCACCAAGAAGCGATCCTCGGACTCGCCCAGTCGGCGCTGCTGAAGCTGGTATTCTTCGTCGAGCTGCAGGATGATCCCCGCAGCCACGGCGAATTGACAAACCAGATCAAGGCAGATGAGAAAAGCTATCGAATGCAGTTGGGGCTTGTGTACAGTCAATACGGATGCTACCGCCAGCAACAACAGGACGATTCCATAGCCGGCGCAGGCAGTGGTCACAACCGAGGCGCTTCGCGAAGCCTTCCGCCGAGCGCGCATCTTGAAAGCGGCTGCGCAATAAAAGAAGGCAAACCCGACCAGCGCTTGCCTTGGCGCAATCCGGACGGCCAGACTGTCTGTGGACAGCCTGGCAAGGAAAAACACCAGCACGCCGATTGTAATTGTCGTCGCGATGACCCAGGATCGCTGTCGGCGCGCTGGGAGGACGCGTTTCCGTAAAGCCTCTGCTCCAAGGACGAGCAGCGCTGGCTGAGAATAGCCGGCAGCCATCGCCACAAAGATGAGAGCTTCTGAAAGCAGAACGTGTTTGGGCAGCTCGGCACCGGGCAATCCGAATACAAGGTACGCTGCGTACGCCGCCCATGCCCATGCCCAGTAGCCGAGGAAGCGCTCTTCGGGAAAGCGGCGCGCGAGCGTCCGACAAAGAAAGGACAGACCGGCTGCCACGATCGCGCGAAGGACGAGGAGCGGCAGAATGAGATCAACGATGCCTTGCATCTAGTTCTTGACGCTGGTCGGGCGGTCCAGTACCTCGCGAACCTTGCGCGCCAGCTGTTCCATCGAGAAGGGTTTCGCCAGATAAGACGCGGTCTCCTCGAGCCCCTGTTCCTGATTCGAGTAGCCTGAAATGTATAGGATCCTCATGCGCGGAGTGGACCGCACGAGCTGTCGGACCAGCTCCCGTCCGTTGAGCTTGGGCATGACCATGTCGGTCACCAGCAAATCCACGGTCTGGGCGTGGTGCTGGGCCAAATCCAAGGCCTCGATTCCATCCCCTGCCGCCAGAACCGTGTACCCGTTGCCGGTGAGGAAACTACCGGCCAGATTTCGAATCCCCTCTTCGTCCTCGACGAGAAGAATGGTTTCACGACCATTGAGGGGAGGCGAAGGCGAGACCATCCGGTCCTGCACCGCAGAGGTCTCGAGGGCTGCGTCCACTCGCGGCAGGAAGACCTTGAAACTCGCGCCCCGCCCCGGCTCGCTCTCGACTCCTATCCATCCCCCGCTCTGTTTCACGATTCCGTATACGGTTGCCAGGCCCAACCCCGTTCCTCGTGCAGGCTCCTTGGTGCTGAAGAATGGCTCGAAGATGCGGGATCGAGTGGCCCGATCCATTCCCGAGCCCGTGTCGCTGACGTGTAACAAAACGTATCGCCCGGATGGAATAGGCGTATCGCCGAAGAGCGGGGGTGGAACCGAACCAACTTCGACGTTCGCGGTGCGGACGCTCAGTCGTCCGCCGCTCGGCATGGCGTCGCGCGCGTTCACCGCAAGGTTCATCAGGACCTGCTCTACCTGGCTCCGATCGGCCATCACCCGGTCGGGCCCCGGATCGGTCCTGATCGCCAGCTCGATGTGCTCGCCCAGCAAGCGCTGTAGCATCGGGGCAATTTCCGATACCACGCTGTCGAGCTGCAACACTTTGGGCTGCAATACCTGCTTCCGGCTAAAGGCGAGCAATTGGCGGGCGAGCGCCGCGGCCTGGTCCGCCGTCTGACTGATTTCGGTGAGGTTTTCTTCTTGCGGGGACGTGAGCTCGGGCCCAGTGCGGAGGGCATCCACGTGGCCTTGAATGAGAGTGAGAAGATTGTTGAAATCGTGCGCCACGCCGCCAGCCAATTGGCCCACCGCCTCCATCTTCTGGGCATGCCGGAGCTGTTCCTCGAGCCGTGCCCGCTGCGAGACATCCACGGCCACTGCCATCCGCGCCGGCTGGCCGCGAAAGCGCGTTTCCTCGGTGATGATGTCGGCGTGCGACAGAGAGCCGTCCTTCTTGCGATGCTGCCAGGTGCCCATTGCTCCGAATGGGCCCCTGAGCTGACCGGCGAGCGCCGAGGATGCCGCCACTCGATCTGGCTCCGCGCTCAGGTCCAGACAGCTCATCGCCAGAAGCTCGTCGCGCGAATAGCCGTACTGACTGATTGACGCCTCGTTCACCGCAAGGAACCGAAGCGTACCCGGGTCGTAAACAAACATCGGAACAGGATTGCTTTCGAAGAGCACCAAGAACCGATCCTCGGACTCGCCTAACCGCCGCTGCTGAAGCTGGTATTCCTCGTCTAGCTGCAGGAGCATCGCCGCTGCGATCACGAATTTGCAGACGAGATCGACGTAGATCAGAAAGAGCATCGGCTGCAAACGCGGCGGCTGCACTGAAACCCAGGTCGCGGCTGCCAAGAGCAAATAGACAACGCCGTAAGCAGCACACGCGGTAGCGATCGCCAAGGCGCTGCGCGATCCTCGGTGTCGAGCCCGGTGCTTGAAAGCAGCCGCGCAATACAGAAAGGTCAGACCCACCACTGCCTGCCTTGCTGCCACCCGGATCGTAAGAGCATCCCTGGATCGGATCGTGAGAAGAAAGCTGGCCGCCGCCAATGCCGCCACCACTGCGATGCTCCAAGCTCCGCGCCGCCGCTCTTCCGCGCCGGCCTCTCGCGCGCTGTTCGCCCCTAAGATCAGAAGTGACGCGTGACCGTAGCCGCTGAGCGCTGCCAGAAAATAGAAGGCTTCAGCGGCAGAAGGGAGCAGGTGCAGCTGGTTGAGCTCCAGCATGATCCCGCCGAAAATCAGATACCCCGCGTACGCCGCCCACGCCCAGGCCCAATAGCGTAAGAAACGTTCTTCCGGAAAGCGGCGCGCCAACGTCCGGCAAAGAAAGACGAGAGCCACCGCCACGATGGCGTGAAGGAAGATCAACGGCCGCAAGATTCCGAAAAGCGCCTGCATCGGCGTCAGTGCCCACTCGAAAGGGCCGCATCGATGAGGGCTACAGGCTCATCGCGAACGCGGAGCGCACCTTAGACGGAAGGCAAGCGAAAAACAACGCCGAGCAAGGCACCGAGATCAACGAGGGCCCGGAGAAAACAGTGAGTTGACGCCCTCATCGGTCCTAAGACGCGAAAGTCAGACGCGGCTTGCCACCAGGGGCCGACCTCCACTACGCAGCAAGTATGACCGCCCCATCGCAAGTGAGCGAGTACGAAGTCACCGCGCGTTCGACCGACGTTTTCGGCCGTGTCTTATGTGGCGTAAGGGGTCACTACTTCATCATCGACGGCCCAGTACAGAACGGCGCCCCGGGTGAGGAGGTGACCCCGGTCGAGGCGTTCTTGTCCGCTGTCGCAGCTTGCGGAGTGGAGCTAATTCACGCGATCGCGCGCAAGCGGGAAGTCCCTCTGCGAACGGTATCGGTGAGCATCCATGGCATATTGGATCGCATCAATCAGGCGCGCACCGACGTGAGGACTCTCAATTCGGTTGCGATTGCCTTCACTTTCGCCGGCGTGGATGACGCTCAGGGCGCGGAGCTCGTCGAAGAATTCAAACGGCTTTGACCACTCTATGGTACGGTCGCGGTCGCGACCCCGAATGTGCAAGTGCGATACACCGTTGCGTAGGTCCGGCCACCGCGGGCGCTTTCCAAAAGACAACCCCTCTGCGTCGACTAGCCAATGCTCGACAGGAAGCTTTGTCCAAAACGTATCCAAAATTGGATCAGTCGGAGCCCGAAGCTGCCTGGAGTCGTGGAGTACAGCCTGACCTACGCGCGGCGGCCCGAGACTCACTAGCGAGCGATGCGACTGGGCGACGTCACTTGGACGCCGCCCATCCCCAGATCCGAAAGCCCGCAGCCTACGGCAGGAACGGCGAATGCTGTCAGCGGGCCGTTGCTTGCTGCGCGATGTCCTGCAGCGTCTTTTGCTGGAACGTCTCGAGGCGCTGCACCACCTCCTGCGCGACGTCCCTGCGGATCACCTCCGGCGAGTACGCCGTGAACATCTGGACCATCCGGTCGTTCACCTCCGGTGGTGCTACCAGCAGTAGGGCGGACGAATCGCGGGGAAAATTCTTCTTGATCTCGTCGGTGCGCGCAAACACCTTCTCCACCGCCTTGCCGACGCCGGCCCCTTGCCCGCGGCCCTCCATCGCCGCAATGTCGGCGTGCAGCGGCCCCGCCAGGCTGCCGACCAAGTAACCGGTCATGGCACCGGCGTCCGCAAACTTGGCCTTGACGTCGCCTTCTTTCAGCTTGGGTGCTTCGTCCGCGTACGTGGCGCGGATCGACATCTTCCCGAGGAGCGGGCGCCTGACCACGCCCACGTCGTACAGCCACGGATTTCGATCTCCCTCGGCATTGACGACTTCCTTCAGCGCGTCGTCTGCGCCATCCGCACTGCTGAACTTCAAGATGCACACTTCCATGATCAACTCCTTTCGCGCACGTTTCTCGGCGACCGGTTCTGCGCGTGAAGATCCGGTCACCGATGCTCGGAGCCGTCCAGCGCTCCCTCCAGTTGAATCTCATAAGTTGGGCGCAAAATCCGCATCCGTTTTTAGGGTCGAAGGGCAAGTGTTGTTTTTCGTGAAGAGGCGCCGAAGCTGCGTGCTGCTGCGCCGCCTACTGGCCTCTAAACGGATCGCGTGGGCGCAAAGTTTGGGTGCCGTGTACCGAGCGTCGGTCTGCTTGAGCGCGCTTTCGGTAAATGCGGATCTCGATCATCGGCAAATGGCGAATTTGAGTGGGGTTTGGCCGTGGCGCGCCTCATAGGGCGGACTTGAGTGTTCCACGCGCTGCCGCTACGTTTCATTTTCGGATGATTCCCGCAGTGCATTTCTGCGCAGGTAGCGGCGACCAGCGAATCGCGTTTGCAACCCACGGCAGCGGGCCCCCGCTCGTATGCGCTGCGTGGTGGGTCAGTCACCTTGAGGAGGACTACGCCGATGCGCGATTTCGGGAGCTCTTCGCCTATCTCGGAGAGCATCGCACCGTCGTCCGATACGATCGCGTGGGAGTCGGGCTCAGTGACCGCGAGCGTAGACACTTCGACCTCATATCGGAGCTGAGAGACCTCGAGGCCGTCGTCGATCATCTCGGGTATCGACGCTTCGCCCTGATGGGGCTTTCCTGCGGCGGACCACCCTCGGTTCTGTATGCGGCAGAGCATTCCGACCGCGTCGAGCGCCTGGTGCTCTATGGCTCTTTCGTCGATGGAGCGCAGCTCGGGACTGCGGAGGTGCAGCGCGCTGTGAGCGCCCTCGTTCGCGCCCATTGGGGGCTGGGCTCGAGGACCATCGCCGACCTGTTTGCCCCTCAGCTCCCTCGCGAGGAGATTCATAGCTGGAGCGGGCGCCAGCGAGCGAGCGCCTCGGCCGAAACCGCAGCCCGGTTGCTTGAGCTGACGTTTGCGATGGATGCGCGATCAGCGGCGCCTCGCGTGAAGGTGCCGACGATCGTTATCCACCGTCGAGGCGATATGACCGTGCCCTTTGAGTGCGGACGCCAGCTAGCCGCGGCGATTCCCGGTGCCACCTTCCTTCCGCTCGAGGGAAATAGCCACGTGCCGTGGGAGGGAGATTACCGGGCGTTTGCTCAAGGGGCACTCGAGTTCCTGGGTGCTCCGATCGAGCGCCCCGCCATTCAGGGCGATGTCGGGCGCATTGAGCTCGAGGGGGCGCTCCGACGCCAAGGGACCGTCTGGGAGGTCACATTCGCGGGGCGAACGGTTCATCTGCAGCACACTAAGGGGCTTGCCGACCTGGCCGTTCTACTCGCGTGTCCTCATCGGATGATCGATGCCCTCGATCTAATTACGGGCGCGGTAGATGGGACGTCGAAGCCGGTGGTGACTTTCCAGCCCGTGCTTGATCCGCGTGCGCGGCGCGAGATCGGAGGGCGGCTCGCCGCTCTAGACAGCGACATCGATGAGGCGGAGGCCTACCATGATCTCGGGCGCCTCGAGGCGCTTCGCCGTGAGCGTGAAGTGCTGGCCCGCGAGTTGCAGACTGCTGCAGCGCGCGGCGGCCACCCGCGCGAAATGCCAAGCACTGACGAGCGCGCTCGCAAGGCGGTCTCGGCGCGCATTCGGGACGCGATGGGCAAGATCGCGCGTGTGCATGCTGAGCTCGGCCGGCATCTGGACGCGTCGATCGAGACCGGCCGGCACTGCCGGTATGCTCCTGAGGCCAAGGTGACCTGGCTGACGTGAAGCCGCTGAATCAGTGCCAGATTCTGTCTGGCATTGCGCGTCCTCTTGGCCGCGCCGAAAGTGACCGACTCACCCGCGCACTTTGTCCAAGTCGTTGCGCTCCGGTTACAAAATGGCAACCGAGGCTTCGGCCTTGTTGGTTGAAGGCAACCTGAGGCGTCTGCCCCTCGAGCGCCTTTAGAGGGAAAAGCAGAGCTTAGGGTTGGCGGCGAGATTGCACCGACTGCTCGGTGCGATTTCCGACCGGCTCCTTGCACTACTGCAGGGAAAGGAGCGCCGAACCAATGGCTTCCAGCGACCGGGGCTCTGTGAAACATGCCCTCCGGAAATTGCTCATCATCAGCGCGCAGCTGGGCGCCCTGATTGGCATCAGCAAGGCCGGATGCCTGGCAACAACGGCGCTGCACATCCCGCTGCCCGGCAACCTCGTCGGCATGCTGCTGCTGTTCGCTCTGCTGCGGTCCGGCCTGATCCCTCAAGCGTGGATCGCGGAGACGTCCTCGATCTTGACGCGCCATCTCGCATTCTTCTTTATCCCGATGGCCGTCGGCCTCATGGGCTATTCACGATTGCTCGCGGATAGCGGCGTCGCCGTGATCGGCACGCTGCTGAGCAGCGCCGCTATTGGAATCTGCGCCAGCGGCTTCCTCGCCCAGGCCCTCGTTCACTGGCGAGAAAACATGAGA
>Ga0126369_10003813_pt1 | contig 10953 bp, 11 predicted proteins | sample PanSoiMetaPlot_1_FD_109646 | JGI IMG/M metagenome (GOLD analysis project Ga0126369, IMG submission 109646) | Tropical forest soil microbial communities from Panama - MetaG Plot_1 | ecosystem: Environmental > Terrestrial > Soil > Tropical forest > Bulk soil | place: Panama | collected 2016-02-17
AATTTGTGCAGCACCGGCCGTGGTCGCTGCCGAACCGGCCGTGGATCATGGCGCAGAACTGGCACGACTTGCTGTTTGCGCATTGGGGAGTGCCGGTAGCGAGGATACGCGATCTCGTGCCACGCGAGCTGGAGGTTGATAGGTTCGACGGTGGCGCGTGGATCGGCGTTGTGCCGTTCACCATGTCCGGCGTTCGACTGCGCGGAACACCGGCGCTGCCGTGGATTTCAGCCTTTCCGGAACTGAACGTGAGGACGTATGTGACCGCGGAAGGAAAGCCGGGAGTTTGGTTTTTTAGCCTGGACGCAGCAAGGCGAGCGGCAGTCGAGGCCGCTCGTCTTGCCTTTCATCTGCCATATTTTTACGCGCGGATGACGGCGCGAAAAACCGGTAAGAACATTGCGTATTCCTCGCTGCGCAAGGACCGGCGCGGAAGCGGAGAACGGCTGGATGCGCAGTATGAGCCTGCTGGCGAATGCTTTCGCGCGAAGCTCGGCACGCTCGAATACTTCTTGACCGAACGATACTGCTTGTACGCACGGAAGCCGAACGGAGCTTTGCTACGCTGCGAGATTCACCATGCGCCTTGGCCGCTGGAATTGGCGCGAGCGGAATTCGCATGTAGTACGCTGATGAAAGGGTTGCGCGTGGAGTTGCGCGGCGCGCCGTTGCTGCATTTCGCGCGATTGCAAGAAGTAATCGTGTGGGCGCCAGAAATTGTGCGGATTTAGCTCCTCGCTACCACTTATGGAAGACAAAAAAGGCGGCTAGGACCAGGCACACTGCCCCGACGCCATAGTTCCACTTGAGCTTTTCGCCCAGGTAAGTGACGGAAAAAACGGCGAACACGCCGAGGGTGATGACTTCCTGAATGGTCTTAAGCTGAGCGGCATGGAATGCGTAGGAGCCGATGCGGTTGGCGGGTACCTGAAAGCAGTATTCGAAGAAGGCGATGCCCCAGCTGGCCAAGACAACTTTCCACAGCGCCTCGCTGCGGTGCTTGAGATGGCCGTACCAGGCGAAGGTCATGAAAATGTTGGAAACGGTGAGCAGAGCGATGGTGCGCAAGGTGAACCTCGAGCTTGAGATGGTTGCCCAAAAATCCCGGGCAGCAGGCACGGACCAAGAACAAAGAGCAGATTTATCGAGCGAAGGCGGCTCGATGGGAAACCGCATCTCGCCCCGATCGGACTAACGACGGTTCAGACTATAACAACAACGCTAGACGTTGAGGGTGAGAGAGACCAGGCCGGCGGGGGTAGAAGGAACGATCGGCGGCATTTTGGAGCGGTCGACTGGGCGGTAGAGCGTGTCGCGTTCTACGGGAACGCGGCCCGCGGCGCGAATGAGGCGTTCCAGTTCGGTGCGCGGCGTGAACTCGGAAGTTTTGGCGCCCGCGTCGTGATAGATCTTTTCTTCGACGACCGTTCCGTCGAGGTCGTTAGCGCCGAAACGGAGAGCGATTTGCGCGATGCTCGGCGTGAGCATGATCCAGTAGGCCTTGATGTGCTCGAAATTGTCGAGCAGCAGGCGCGAGATCGCGATGTTGCGGAGATCGAGATAGCCGGTCGTCTTCGGGATGTGAGAGAGCGGCGTATTGTCGGGATGGAACGCCAGCGGGATAAACGCGACGAACCCCTGGGTTTCGTCCTGTACTTCACGAAGCTTGACGAGGTGATCGACGCGTTCTTCTTCGGTTTCCACGTGGCCGTAAAGCATTGTGGCGTTTGAGGGCAGGCCGATCTGGTGCGCTTTTTTGGCGGTATTGAGCCACACTTGGCCGCTGACTTTGTGATCGCAGATGATGCGGCGCACGCGAGGATGAAAGATTTCGGCGCCTCCGCCGGGGCAGGAGTCGACGCCCGCTTCTTTCATGCGGCGAAGAACTTCTTCGATGGACAGTTTAGAAATGCGAGAAAAGTAATGGACCTCCACCATCGTGAAGGCTTTGAGGTGGACGGCCGGGCAGCGCTGCTTGAGGCCACGGATCATTTCCAGGAAATAGCTGAAAGGAAGATCGGGATGGAGGCCACCGACGATGTGAAATTCAGTGGCGCCTTGCCGGACGCCCTGTTCGGCGCGCTGGTAAATCTCTTCGAGCGCGAAATTGTAAGCGCCCGGCGCATTGGGGTCGCGCCCGAAGGCACAGAGCTTGCAGTGGGCAACGCAAATGTTGGTTGGATTGATGTGCCGGTTGACATTGTAATAGGTGACGTTGCCGTGCTTTTTCTCGCGAATGTGATTGGCGAGCCAGCCTACGGCAAGCAGATCGGGGGAGCGGTAAAGCTGGATACCGTCATTGAAGGAGAGGCGTTCACCAGACAGGACTTTGTCGGCAATGGGCCGGAGGAGTTGATCGGTGAGGATGAGTTCGCTCAAAGTGTCGGTTCTCTGAATAGCCGGGCCCTTCGGGAACTCAGGGCATTCAAGCCCGGCACTATGTTTCCTGAACATTCAGACTTTCCAGAGAGCAGCAGCAGCCCCCCAGCACAAAAGAAACGAAATACTAATATAACCGTTCATCGCGAAAAACGCAGCGTCGAGCTTGCTCAAGTCGTTCTCTTTGACCAGGGAATGCTCATACGCGAGCAGCGCGGCAACAACGAGTATGCCGAGCCAAGCAGGCCACGGGAGTGCGAAGCTTGCGGCGAGCGAAGCGAGTAACGCGACGGCTCCGACGTGCATGCTTCGAGCGATGAGCAGGGCTTTGGCGATGCCGAATCGCTTGGGAATAGAAAAAAGCCCGGCGCAGCGATCGAAGTCCACGTCCTGGCAGGCGTAGAGAACATCGAAGCCGGCAACCCACAGCGTGACGGCCGCGCAGAGAATCAACATGCGCAAGTCGAGATGGCCGGTGACGGCGATCCAAGCCGCGGCGGGAGAGATCCCGAGCGCGAAACCTAGAAATAGGTGCGACCAGTTCGTGAAGCGCTTGGTAAAAGAGTAGAAAAACAGAATGAAGAGCGCGACGGGCGCCAGCCGTAGCGCCAGAGGATTGAGCTGCCACGCGGCGAGCAAGAACGCGGCGATGGCGCAGAGCGTGAAGATCCAGGCGAAGCTGACGGTTAGTGCTCCAGTGGCAAGAGCGCGCTGGGCGGTACGCGGATTTGCTTTGTCGTAGCGCAGGTCAGCGATGCGGTTGATGGTCATAGCCGCACTGCGAGCTGCGACCATGGCGACAATAATCCACAGGAACTGTCGCCAGCTGGGCCATCCGCGTGTGCTGAAGCGCGCGGCCAGGAGCGCACCGGTCAGGGCGAACGGAAGGGCGAACACCGAGTGCTCGAATTTGATCATTTCGAGCACCGTACGCAGACGGCCGCGAGTTGTCGCTCGAGCCGTCATGCTTTTGCTTCTTTTGCGGCGGATGCGGAGCCGGTCCAGCGGAACATTTCCTGCTGCGGCAGACCCATTTGTAGCAGAACCCGGCAGACGTACTGCGTCACGAGGTCATCGATGGTTTTGGGCGCGTGATAGAAAGCGGGAATCGTCGGCATAATAACGGCTCCAGCTTGTTGGGAGCGCAGCATGTTTTCCAGATGGATGCGGCTGAACGGAGTGTCCCGCACGCACAGTATGAGCTTGCGATTTTCCTTGAGCATCACGTCGGCAGCCCGAGTGACGAGGTCATCGCAGGTACCCGTGGCAATTTTTGCCAGGGTCCCCATCGAACAGGGAACCACGGCCATGGCATCAACTGTATAGCTTCCCGAAGCGATCGAAGCACCGACATCTTTGTTGGGAAGCAGCTCAATCTTGGATGACGCGCGGCCGAGCAGGCGTGGGAGGAATTGGTTGGCTGAGCCGGCCGCAATGGCCAACTCTTCTGCGAAAATCCGCTGCCCGGTTTCCGTGATGACCAGATGGATCCTGCCTACGCGCGGATCGGCTTCGAGCAGCGCCAGCATCTTTTGCGCGAGAATCGCCCCGCTTGCGCCGGTCACACCTACGGTGATGGTCTTTGGATTGTCCTCTGCCATCTTTTATCGCGGATAATTCAGTCTCGCAGCGCGTCCGGGGCAAGTCAAGGCGCGGCCGCGGCTTTTGCGGTGATAGAATTTTGCGGCGGCGAAAGCAATGAACCCACGGGAAATTTTGAAAATTTTGCAGGCGGTGGAGGCCGGGAAGATGCCGTCAGAAACGGCGATTGGCCGGCTCAAGCATTTGCCTTTCGAAGACTTGGGCTTTGCCAAAGTGGATCACCACCGTGCGCTGCGCCAGGGGTTTGCAGAAGTAGTGTTCGCGAAAGGCAAGACGCCACAGCAGATTGCAGAGATTGTGCGGGCGATGCTGGCGAAGAAGGCCACGAAGCACAATGTTTTGGTTACGCGGGCCGACACGAAAGTGTTTTCGGCGGTGAAGCGCGCTGCGGGTAAATCTGCTCGTGCCGCAATATTTCATCCGCAATCGGGCGTGATTACGATTGAGCGGAATACCGAAATCGTAGGCAAAGGAACGATTCTGGTAGTTTCGGCCGGAACGAGCGACATTCCGGTCGCCGAAGAAGCGCTGTTGACAGCGCGCATCATGGGCAATCGCGCGGAGCATCTGTATGACGTGGGCGTGGCCGGGATTCACAGATTGCTGGAGAATCGCGCAGCGCTCGATCGAGCGCGAGTCATCATTTGCGTGGCGGGTATGGAGGGAGCGCTGCCGAGCGTGATCGGTGGACTCGTCGCGGCGCCGGTGATTGCCGTGCCGACCAGCGTGGGCTACGGCGCCAGCTTCGCAGGAGTTGCCGCGCTTCTGGGCATGCTCAATTCCTGTGCCTCGAATGTATGCGTCGTTAATATTGATAACGGATTTGGCGCCGCGCGAGTGGCCTCGGCGATCAACCGCCTGTGACCGAACAAGACGCCCAGCTACAACAGCGACTAGATAGTCCGCATTTGGTCTTGGTCGCGCCAGGAGTTCTCTAGAAGAACCTTCATCACGCCGGCTTGTTGGGCATAGCGGATAGCGCTCGGCGCTTCGCTCAGTGGCAGGGCGCAAGTGATGAGTGGACGCGGGTCAACCTGACCCGAGCGGAGCAGCGCGATGGCTTTGCCGAACGGGCCGCAGCGCGAGCCCACTATCGTGAGCTCCTTGACCACGGTTGGCCAGGTTTCAACTGCCGCGGTTCCGTGAAAGGTTGACTTGAGCACAAGAGTGCCGCGCGGCTCGGTCATTTCCTGAGCCAAGGCCAAGCCGCTTGGTGAGCCGGTGGCTTCAATGAGCAGGGAATAACTATCCTTCACCCGTTTAAGGTCGGTTGCATCGCCGGAGACCTTCCTCGTTTCAATTTCGGCAGCCTGAGCCAAGGCCAGTTTCTTCCCGTGCTTGCCATAGAGCACAACACGAGGGAGTTGCAAGCGCAGGACACGCGCAACCAGTTGGGCGAGCTTTCCGTCACCAAGCACGGCGGCTTCGCGGAATTTGTTGAGGTTGACTTGGTCGAGAATCTCACAGGCAGCGGCAAGCGGCTCGACAAAAACGGCCTGATCGTCGGTCACGCTGTCCGGAACAGAGTGAAGATTCTCGAGCGGGAGCGTCAGATAATCCGCGAACGCGCCGTCGTGGTTAACGATGCCGAGGACTTTCCGGCGGGCGCAATGGCGCGTGAGTTCTCGCTGGCAGAATCTGCAAACGGGATCGAAACCGAGTGCACGGCAGGCGATGTTGATCTCGCCTACGACGCGCTTTCTAATCCAGTGTTGCCTCTGGACCGACGAACCGGCGACATCCGTCACTTCACCGACAAATTCATGACCTGGTGTGCCACGGAACGCGTGATACCCCCGGAGTATTTCGAGGTCGGTATTGCAAATGCCGGCGAGACGGACACGAACGAGAGCCCAGCCGGGCCCAAGTTTTGGAATCGGCTTACGAGCTAAACTGAGCCGGCGGTTGCGGACGACGAAGGAGAGCAAGGAAATACCAACTACTTTTCGGACTTTTCCGGAAGGGCCCGGCGCGGCACCGCCGCGACGCGTTCGAGCAGTTCGAATTTGGCCTCAAGACGAATCAAGCGACGGTCAAGTTCGCTGAAACCAGCCGCGAGACCATCCACCTGCTTGGTAAGGCCTTCCATCCGGTCTTCCAGCAGAACGATCTTGCGGATGGCCGCGTAGGCGTCAGTGGCCCAACTCATGGTGGACCTTGCGATACTGCTTCAAAGTACGGTCGACGTTGGCGATCGTTTCGTCGAGCCGCTTGATCATGCGATCGGCTGCTTGATTTGCCGCCTTGGCCAGGGTCGCCAGTTCCTGTTCGGTTTCCACCGGCACAGAAAGATAAAGATCTACGGCGTTGCGCACCTCTTGCGAAAAGGACCTGCCGCGTTGCTTGGCACGGCGGGTGAGCAGGCGTTTTTGCTTGGGGTCGAAATGAATGAGTGCGGCGGCCATGCGCCTCCTATATCACGGTTATATCATAGCACGCCTGTGGGAAACGCCTGGGGACGGTTAGCGCAAAGCCGCTGCCAACGATTCGGCTAACGCTGTCTCCTGTTCAGCAAAGACCGTGCGCAAATCGAGGACGACGCAGTCGTCCTCGATACGTGCGACCACGGAAGTCCCCAGACCAAGGCGCAGTCGCTGCTCGATTTGAACCGCCGAGCGCCGTTCGCTGCGAATGCGAATAACTTTGGAAGGGAGTGATTGTGCCGGAGTCGAGCCGCCGCCGGCCAGTGATTCGCCCCCGGTAATTTCAATGTCCAGTCCGTTCATGGGAAGCGAGCGAGTAAGGTCGCGGATGAAATTGCGGCTACGCTCTTCGATCTCCTGCGGCGTGGCCCGGATCATGGCGATGGCGGGAATTTCGTCGAGTGCGCCGCGCTGATAGGAGCCGAGCGTGACTTCCAGCGCCGCGATGATGAGTTTGTCCACGCGAAGTGCTCGGAACAGCGGGTGCCGGCGAACCCGCTGCACAAATTCCTTTTTGCCCGCGATGATTCCGGCTTGCGGCCCGCCGAGGAGCTTGTCTCCGCTGAATGTCGCAAGTGAAATTCCGGCCTCTATGCTTTGTCGGACGGTGGGTTCGTTGATGCCGTGGCGCGACAGGTTCACCAAACAACCGGAGCCGAGGTCTTCTATAAGCGGCAGGTTGGCGCGCCGGCTGAGTTCGACCAACTCTTCGACCAAAGGCCTGTCTGTGAAGCCTGACATCTGGAAGTTGGAAGGGTGAACTCGCAGCAGAAGCCGCGTCTTCTCGTTGATGGCACTGTCGTAGTCCGCAACCCGGGTGCGATTGGTAGTGCCGACCTCCCGCAAGATCGCCCCGCTTTGTGCCATCACTTCGGGAATGCGAAAGCCGTCGCCAATTTCAATGAGTTCGCCGCGGGAAACAAGCACCTCGCCATTCTTCGCGAGTGCCGCGAGCACCAACAGAATCGCCGCCGCACAATTATTTACAACAATGGCGTCTTCCGCGCCGGTCAGACGCGCCAGCAGTTCCGAAGTGTGGACATCGCGCATACCGCGCTCGCCGGTCTCCAGGTCATATTCAAGATTTGAATAGTGGATCGCCGTCTGGCGAAATTCCTCGAGAACGGCTGGGGTAAGCGGAGCGCGTCCAAGGTTAGTGTGAAGTATCACGCCGGTGGCATTGATTACCGGCTGCAGGGTTCGCGCGAGAATGCGCTCGACCTCACGCGCGATTACGTCTTCCAGGTCTGCGGGGATAACCGGGATGACCGCAATGCCGGAATTACCGGTAATCTCGTCGCGCACGCCGGCCAGGACTTCGCGGGCAACCTCCACCAGAAGTTCGCGGGGGATGCGCGCGGCAAGTTTGGCCAGCCGAGGCTGGTGCAGCAGCTCATCCACCGAGGGAATCTGCCGCAACAAAGCGGCTTTTTCCGCGTCTAGAGTGCGCTTGGCGCGAAGCTCCATCCGGCTATTGGAGCACAGCCGCTACCTAGTCGCAATGCAGGTTTACCACAGCCGGGCGTGCGACCTGTACCTTCGTTCAGGGGATGTCCGGCCCGGTACGGTTCATTATCCGTTGCCTTGTGACTGCAGATTCATTGACGCATCACCTCGCGCCCCATAGGATAGGCGACTAGCGAAAAGCCCCATGGCTACGATCGACGAAGAACTCGGCGCCCTTGAACGCGACATCCGCCAGCTGAAGATCGAATACGATCAATATTTCGGCGGCGGTCGCAAGCGTCCGCCAAACGAGATCGAGTGGCGGATTGACCTGGTCGTCAAAAAATACGGCGAACGGTCGGGCGATATGAAGATCGGCCAGCGGTTCCGCTTCAACAACCTCACTCAGACTTATGCGAAATATAAGGACATTTTCCGCAAGAAGCTGCGGCGGAAGGAAGAGGGCACGGTGCAGCGTCACTTTGGCGCGGCGGCCAAGGCGATTGAAGCGGAGCGTGCAAGGGCCGCTGAAGCAGCCGCGCAATCGCAAACCGCTACGGCGGAGGAAGAGCCTGCGGCGTTTCGCATAACCTGTTCGCAACCCGAACAGGAATCCGAAAAAGTGGACCGCTTGTTCCGGGCCTTTGTCGAAGCCAAAAAGTCTGCAGGAGAGAAGATCGACAAGTTGTCGCACGCCGGTTTCGCGGAATTTGTGCGCAAGAAAACGAAGGATTTGCAGAAACAAAACACCTCCAGCGAGGTGGAGTACGTCGTTGAGACGGTCGACGGCCAGGTCAAGCTCAAGGCGCTCGTAAAGTCCTAACCTTCCTTTCCAGCCGCAATCCATCAATGTTTCCTATTGCGGTACCGGGGTTTCCACAGGACCCGCCTTTTCGATTCGTCCCGTTCCGCTTACACTGAAGTGTTTTTGCAAGGGTGGAGGAAACGATATGGCGGTGGAACGCGCGCTGATCAGCGTCTTCGACAAAGTGGGTGTGCTCGATTTTGCTAGGCGTTTGGCGGCGCTCGAGATCGAAATCCTTTCCACTGGCGGGACGGCAAAGCTGCTGCGCGATGCGGGCGTTGCGGTGAAGGATGTTTCCGAGTTCACGGGTTGGCCCGAGATGCTGGGGGGACGCGTGAAAACCTTGCACCCCAAGGTGCATGGAGGCCTGTTATTTCGCCGCAATCTCGCCGAAGATCAGAGACAAGCCAAAGAACACGGGATTACGCCGATCGACCTGGTCATCGTAAATCTCTATCCATTTGAAGCCACCGCCCAGAAGGCCTCTCTGGGGGCCGAAGAGCTGATCGAAAACATCGATATCGGCGGGCCGACGATGCTGCGTTCGGCCGCTAAGAATTGGGAAAGCGTGACGGTCGTTACCGATCCCGCCGACTATGATGGTGTAGCGTCGGAGCTGGAAGCGAACCGCGAAACTTCGCTGGCGACACGGCTCGAGCTGGCGCGCAAGGTGTTCGCCGCGACATCGCGTTACGACGGAAAGATTGCCACGGAGCTGGAGCGGCTTTCCGCGGAATCAGGCCAAGTGACGCTGCGCGTAACAGCGACGCTGCCGCAGCGCGTCAATATCGCTTTGGAAAAAATCCAGCCGCTGCGCTACGGAGAAAATCCCCATCAAGCAGCGGCGCTTTATGTCCCCTCGGGAAAAGCGCCCAGTGGATTGGCAGCAGCCAGGCAGTTGCAAGGCAAAGAACTTTCCTACAACAATCTCGTGGACTTGGAATCGGCGCGAAGTCTTGCCGCGGAATTCCATAATCCGGCTGCCGTCATCATCAAGCACAACAATCCCTGCGGGACGGGCGAACAGCCCACATTACGCGAAGCCTACTTGAAAGCGCTGGCGTCCGATCCGGTTTCCGCGTTTGGCGGCGTGCTCGCATTCAACCGTGAAGTGGACGCGGCAACAGCGGAAGAGGTGGCGAAGTTGTTCGTCGAGTGCATCGCCGCTCCCGGATTTGCCCCGCGCGCCAAAGAAATCTTGGCGGCCAAAAAGAATTTGCGCCTGCTCGAATTGCCCCTGACAGGACTGGAACCCGAGCGCGAGCTGCAGTTGAAACGTATTCTAGGCGGCATGCTCATCCAGCAGCCCGATCTCGGAGAACTGAACCCGGCGGAGTTGAAAACCGTTACCAAGCGCGCGCCAACCGACGGCGAAATGTCCGCGATGAAATTTGCATGGAAAGTGGCAAAACACGTGAAATCGAACGCCATCGTCTTCGCGAAGGATGGTGCGACGCTGGGTATTGGTGCGGGTCAAATGAGCCGCGTGGATTCCGTGAAAATTGCAATCATGAAGGCGCAATCTTCGCTGCGGGAATCCGTGCTGGCTTCCGACGCGTTCTTCCCGTTCCCTGACGGAGTCGAAGAGGCCGCCAAGGCAGGCGCCGTAGCGGTGATTCAGCCGGGGGGCTCAGTGCGTGACAGTGACGTCATCGCCGCCGCCGACCGTCTTGGCATGGCCATGATTTTCACCGGCATGCGCCATTTCCTTCACTAGGATTCTGTTATCGGATGCGGCCGATTTCCGCGCACTTGGATTTGAGCTCCATCGCGTCAAGCGATGCGTGAGGCAAGCTCAGAAATAGTTCGATTCTTCTTTCTAATATGAAATATGTGTCGCGAAATGCCCGCTCGATCCTTTCGCGACTTCCTTTAACTGCCGCAGGATCAACTACGCCCCAATTCGCCGTGACCGGGCGGCCGGGCCAGACCGGGCAAGACTCGCTCGCGGGCGTTGTCGCATACGGTGAAGACAAAATTCATTAGTGGAGCACCAGTTTTCGTGAACTCATCCCAGCTCTTGCTCCGAAGGCTTGCCGTCGGCAGTTCCGCCGCCGCGAGTTGTTCGAGCGCTCGGTCATTTACTTTGCCGGTCGGGTGACTACCCGCACTGAAACCGCGAAACTGAGGCGCTCCGCGATGATTTAATATGGCTTCGGCAAGGATCGAGCGGGCCGAATTACCGGTCTACCCTGCCCAGCCCGCATTTTTCGCGGGAACGCATGGCCGGTTGGCCGCATCCTATTGAAGTCGTCTTCCACTCTCTGGCTCTGGAAAGCGGCGCATATTTCGTTTTGC
>Ga0126369_10003817_pt1 | contig 10949 bp, 18 predicted proteins | sample PanSoiMetaPlot_1_FD_109646 | JGI IMG/M metagenome (GOLD analysis project Ga0126369, IMG submission 109646) | Tropical forest soil microbial communities from Panama - MetaG Plot_1 | ecosystem: Environmental > Terrestrial > Soil > Tropical forest > Bulk soil | place: Panama | collected 2016-02-17
CACGCACCGTCGGCACGGTGCGCACCGTGACGCCGAATCGCGCCAGCAACTGTTTCGCAGCGGTCGTGCTGATGGCAGGGGGATCCGCTGGATGCTCAGATAGCTGTGCTGGATCGTCGGGTGTTGAGAGGTCGCGATTACTGGCGACCAGATCCAGGGCGCGATGCACCAGATCACCGTCGTCGTGAATCTTGAGCTGCGCGCAGCGGCGTTTCAGCGCCTCCTTGACGTCGGCATCGCTCGAGAACCGTTCGGCGGCGAGCATCTCACGCAGCAACTTCGCCACGAGTCGGGCGGGATCGGTGTCGCGGTGCGGGTGCATTTTTTTTGACCGGAAATTTTCTGCGCGTCTGCGCGCAGGTTCTAATCTCTCAAGTACAGAAACCTTGCGAATGAAATTCGTTGGGATCTGGATCCCTTGTGGGATCTGGATCGCGATCGCGCGCGCGCACGCCCGCGAGTCCGACAAATGTCCGCGCGGACATTTCGCGGACGGCATAACAGGTGCCAGTGGTCATCCATGCCCGTTGGCCCGCGTAAGTGCTTTCCGTTTGCGGTCTTCACGCCGCTTCTGCTTGATGACCGCGGCGCTGAAGTTGAAGTCGGTGTAGTCGTGGATGTGGTAGCCGCGATCGTGTTTGTCAAATAACCCAGCCCGCGCGAGCGCGTCAGCGACGGCGAGCGGGTCAACGACGTACGTGCCGCGGAATCCTTCGATCACCTCGATCGGGATGACGCCATCCGACAGATGGCGGTTACTCCACATCAACGCCATGGCATAGAACCCGATGGCCAGACAGCGTCCGTTTTTGCCGATGGTCCGACCGGCCACGGCAATCTTTTCGTGGTCGAGCAATTCCTCCTGGAGTCGTGCATACATCCGCTGCGTCCTTTCGGTGCGCAGCGCCCGCGCGCGAACGCACCGCGCCCACCCGGGGCGCTGAAGCGTTCTCGATTCAGACAGAATGTCGCGCCATACCCGTCTCGCGTCCGCGTTAGTCGTGACTCACCAGAATGTTCTCGGCCCGCGGGCCCTTGGCGCCCTCGCCGGCCACGAAGGTGACCCGCATCCCGTCACGCAGCGCGTCCCAGTCGTCACTCTTGAACGACTGGTAATAGGCGAAGTAATCCTTCCGGTCCTCGCCGCGGATGAATGCGAACCCTTTGGCCCGATGAATGGCTTTCACACGGCCCTGTTGTCTCAGCGGCCTCATCCGTCCCGTCGCTCCCGAATCCGCGCGCGCAACCAGGCGTCACTGACGACATCGGCCGGCGGATCGCGCGCCAGGACCCGCAACAGCACCGCCAGGGCGACGACCGCGAGGACGATGCTGAGTACCATGATCCCACCCGGGCAACAGAATCGCGCTTATCAGACCCTGATCTGATCCGGATCAAGGGGTCCGGCACCGGTCGCCTCGGTCTGCAACCACGCGGGCGCCGGTGGTTCGATAATCGGCACGGCCGCGAACACCTGCTGCCAATCCACGGCCGCCGCGATCAACGATTCCCGCGAGATCAGCACGTAGGGATCGCAACTGCCATTCACCCCGGACCACGACTGAATATCGACATCGGGCCAAATGGCCCGGAATTGCTGCCGGAAATACCGCCGTAATGCCGCATCCCACCGGTCCGGCAGAAAGACGACATCGATCTGCGGCATCGCCGTTGTCCAGAACGCCGCCTCAAAACCATTCCCATTGCGATAGTCCCGATAGATGTACAGACATGGCACCCCGAGTCGGATGTAATGACAAATCGGATTCGCTTCAAACGCGCCACGCAGCCACCGGCCCGGATTCGTTTTGGCTTCCCACAGCCGGCAATGGTTCTCTTTGACGGCGACCCGATCGGCCCGACCTCGGACGTAAAGTGCCGCCGGATCCCAGCATTGCTGCAGCGCCATGACGACCGGTGCCGCCATGACGGTGTGATAGGTCGCCGATCCGATGATCCAGCCATGCAATTCGGCAAACGCGATGATCTCGCGCTCAAGGGCGAGATGGCGCGGATCATTCGGGTCGGCCATCGCTTGCCTCGAGCGCCTGGCGAATCCGCTGTCGCGCCAGTTGCACGGAATCGTCATCAATGTCGCAGGTGATCCAGCGTCGTTGTGTCTGGGCCGCGGCGACGGCTGTCGTGCCGCCGCCGCAGAAGGGATCGAAGACCAGATCATTCGGCTTGCTCAACACCTCGATGTAATACTGCGCCTCGGTAATCCCTTGCTGCCACGGGTGCCAGTCTTTCTCGCGACGGGTATCGACGAGGTCGTTCACGAACTGCATATCATCGCGGGATCGAAATCGCCCTTTCACGAACCACAGCAGTGGCTTCCAGTGCACGACGATGCCGTACTCGGTCATCCGCGCTTTCGCTTCCTGGCCGGCGTGGACAATCGCGATCGGCCAGAAAAACGTGAGCCCGCCGGCCTGCAGCATGTCGATGACGTCGGGCAGACGATGGTGCGATGTATAGGTGATCAGACTAGCGCCGTCCTTCAGCACCCGTGCGGCGACCGTGCCGAGATCGGTGTAGATATCCAGCGTCGCATCGTGGTAGGGCGGATCTGTGAAGATGAAATCCACGCTCGCCGGCTTGAGCCGTTCAGCGACGGTTTGAAAGGAATCTAAGTAAACGCCGCAGTTCTGATCAGTAACTAGACGACGCGCAACCTCCGCGGCATCCTTGCGCGCAACCGCGTGATCCGCGAAACGCTGTTCCCGCGCGCGTTCGCGATATAACTCCGCGCTAGTAAGTTCCCGATCCGCATCGCTGCATTTTGCTTCCCGTTTACGGACCTCGGTTTCAGGGATCGTAGCCAATACTTGCCATCGATGCGCCACGACTCGCGCGAGATCTATCCGCTCCAACATGGAGCGGATACCGTCCTCGCCTAACTTGCGATTTCTCGCCCGTTCCACCTTAGTCAGAAGTTCACCGCCGCGGCGTTCGGCGAGAATTTTGATCAGCGCGCACTTGTTCTGATCGCGAAGTTTCAACCCGATACTTTTCGCATACTTCCGCAAGGCCTCCGCCTGCGCCGCAATTGTCTTGGCCTCTTCGACAGACGACGTCGTCGCGATGCGCTGTTCAATCTGGGAGAGTTTTGCCAGCGTCTCAGTCATGGGTTTAATCGATCGGCCATGGCCATTTCCGCGCCGAGTCGTGCAGCGTCATGATGATTTCCGCAGAAACGGAAACACCCGCGCCCAGTCGCGGAACACCTGCGGCGAGCGCTCGATGGTCACCGCCGCGTACAGATAGTCATCGGTCACCAGGTGCGTCTGCTCGACGACGTCGTGCATGTGCCGCAGCGGCGCCTCGGCCCAGTGCAGCCGCGGATCGACCAGGAGATCGTCGAGATACTCGAGGAACCCGTACCACGGTTCGTCGCGCAGATCCGGTTGCACGGCATCGGCCGCGTGCCGCCGTTCGCGCCGCTCGTTACTCCACCGCAGGTTCCGCATCGCGCCTCGGCTCGTCGCCGCCCTGCTGAATCAACCCGACGATTCGGTCATATTGCACCATCGGGATGTCGCTCGAGGACTCGTAACCCTGGCGCTTCAGCCAGGTCTTGAGTTCCTCTTTCTTCCAGCCGACCTCGTTGGCAATCGCGAACAAGCGCGCCCGCTGGTTTTGACTGATGGTCGCCGCGGGTTTCTTGACCGGCCGCGCCGGCGCCGGTTCGTCGCCGATCTCTTCCGCCGAGACCTCGCCGAATCCGACCAGATTCGAGACCGCCCGATTGAACGCACGGGTATGCGCGTGCGAGCGGACGTTGTGTTCCGTTGCGCGCAGCTTCCCGCGGGTTTTCTCCGCCGCTGCGCAACTGCCGTCGCCGGTGGTCGACCGCCCGCTCGGCGCCGTCGCTTTGTAGGTGATGGTGTAGAGGTAGTTGTCGGTGCCGTCCTCGAGTTCACCGATCGTCGTGCGTTCGTCGCGCTCGGCGGTGACCGGCTGTACCGTCAGGTTGAACGCCAAGGCGATCGCGCGCCAGTAGCCCTTCTTGCGAAACACCTTGCCGTCGAGCGCCAGCAGTTGATCGGGCATCTGCTGATCGAGCGCGTGCTGCAGCTCGCGGTAGGCCTTGAGGCCGACGATCATCTGCGCGCCGGAATAGACCGGCGCCGGCGAAACCGCGATCGCGATGGCTTCGGTCGGCATTAGGGTGCTGTGCCCGCTACCCAGGCGGTGCCGTTCCAATAGGCCCGGCTCCCGTCCCCGAGGACCACATACTTCCCCGTCGTCCAGGCCGTCGCCGGCGTGGCGGTGATCGCGCCGGCCATCTGGGTGAAGCGTCCCGGCGGCGTCGTGTTCGCGGGGGTCCAGACGCCCGGCGCGCCGGACGTGGCACCGGTGGCTTTGGCACTGGCGAAATAATCCGTGGGCCAGATAAAGCCCGCGCCCCGCAACGTATCGAAAGTAGCCGCATCCGCGGCCGTGTAGGCTTCACCGGGATAGCGCAGCACGGTAGCGCCCGTGTGCGTGTGATAGACGAGTGCGGTCACGTCGAGTGCGGCCATTCGGAGACCTCCTGGAACGGCATTTACCCCACCTTCCGGCCGCGCGCGAGGATGTAGCGATCGAAGGCGGCGCGGTCGACCCGCAACTGGCGGCCGACCCGCGCCCGCGGCAGCTCGGGGTTCCGGGTGACGAACTTGCGGGCGGCCTCGGCGGTCGTGAACTGGCCGTGGTCGGCGAGCTGCTGCATGGTCAGCCAGTCGTGCCCGGCCGGCGTCCCGGTGAACAGGTACTTGAGCGGCCGCGCGGTCATGCGACATACCCCCGGACGAACGAGTCCAGCGGGATCCGGCAGTAGTCGGCCAGTTTCCGCGCCACGGCCGGCCGCGGAATCTTCAGTCCGCGCAGAATCCTTGAGATTTCGCCCTGGGTGACGCCGACCGCGGCGGCGATGTCCATCTGGGGTTCCCCGGTCGCCAGGACGTAGGCGGCCAGGTTCGGGTACCGGCGACGGTGGCTGTAGGGACGTTTCCGCTTCTTGGCCATGACTGAATGCGCATATTGGCATTCCGCAAGCCCATTGTCAATTTATGCCTTTTAGGTATAAAGTTGCGGCCGCAACCATAATGGACATCGACCGCGTCCCCGACGCGCCCGTGATGCCTGCGCCCGCCTCGCCGCCGCGACCACCCGCCGTGATCACCGAACGTGTGCGCGAGCGGATCCGCAGCTGGATCGCGACGACCGGCGTCCGCCAGGTCGTCCTGGCCGAGCAGATCGACAAGAATCAGGCGTGGTTAAGCCGCTATCTCGCCGGCGAGGTCGACGCCGATCTGGTGACGCTCGAACGACTCGCCGCGGCCTTCGGTCATACGATGCTCGCCCTGCTCGACGTCCCGGCCGAGCCCACCGAGGCGTATGTCATCGATATGTTCCGCGCCGTCGCGCCCGCTGTGCGTCGGGACATCGTACGGATTCTGGAACATCTGAGCCATCGCGCCGGTACACCCCGACGACGACGTCCCAAATAAGACGGCGCACGTCGGCCTGCAGCCGCGCCGGCAGGTGATAAAACGCCGTCCAGAGATGCCAGTCGGATTCCGGCGCAATGGACTTGAGTGAGTGAGGAAGATCAGAAGGCGTCATAAGCGGAGTCCTAGCCGACCGACGCAAGAAACCGAAAATGCGCCACGTTACGCCATCTTTTCAGGAATGACAACTCCGAAACGCGCTGTTAGGGAATTAGAACGAAATCGTGGTGATGCCTGCGGGCCGGCACCAGATTTATGCGAATACACATATGTCGAAGGACAACAGGCGGTGGCTATGCTGTTCGTGATCTGGTCGATTGAACACGACGCGTGGTGGCGCCCGCACCGCTGGGGCTATACCACCGAGCTGTCCGAGGCCGGCCTCTACAGTGCGGTCGAGAGCGCCGCGATCGTGGCGCAGGCGAACCAGGTGGCGTTCCACGAGTGCCGCATCCCGGCGGTGAGTCTCGGCCTGACGATGGCGATTCGCGCGATCGCCGCCCCGGAATTAGATGAACGGATCTGGACCATCTTGCAGGACTGGAAAACGACCCATGAGTGAACTGCCGACCGGCATCGAGAAAACCTACCGCGGCGAGGACTGGCGCGGGTATCGCGCGTGGATCTGGTGCCCGTGGCCCGGGTATCCGAAGGGTCGCAACCGCGCCAAGCGATTTCCGAAGACCGCCACGCTGGCGACGATGCTGGTCTGGCGCGATCAGGAACTCGCCCGCGCGAAGCAACTCGTCGCGAGCGGCACCCCCGCACCGGTCGCCGCGGCCGAGGGGTTCACCGCGGATGCCGATCGGTATCTTGAGGCGCGCCGCGCGATGGCGCAGTTCAACGAACGCCGACGGCACATGGAGCTCTGGGCGACGCGGTTCGGCGACCGGCCCGCGCTCGGCATCAAGAGCTTCGAGATTGCGGCGCAGCGCGACGCCTGGATCACGGTCGGCCCCAAGTGGGTGTTCGTGAACAAACAGCGCGTCCTCAAACCGCTGCCGCTGTCGGCGTCCGAGGTCTGTCTGCGGTTGCGTGCGCTTGAGAACTTCTACACCGTGATGTATCCGCGCGAGCCGAACCCGGTCCGCGAGGTCGCCGAACCGGTGGACCTGCGCCCGTCGATTGCGCGCGGCCAGACGTTTGCCATCGCGCGCGAGATTCTTTCGTTCATGCCGAACATCACCGCCGCGATCAAGGGTGGCAGTCCGGAGGAAGGATCCTTGTCACGGGTCCGCTTCGAGGCGATGTTCCTGACCGGCCTGACGCACAAACAGATTGGCGCACTGCAGCCGACCGACGTCAACTGGGATGCCCCATCGGTCGTCGCGCCGCTGCGCGCGAAAGGCCGCATGTCACGCCGGTCCCGGCCGCGCGCGCCGAAACCGCGACCGCTGATGCCGGCGGCCGTGCCCGTCCTGCGCGAGCTGTTCCGACTCGAGGCGAACAAACCATTTTCCCGATCGTCGCTCTACCGAACCATCAAGCGCGCAATCCGCGCGGCGAATGTGACGCGCGCTGCCGACGGCCGCGACCCGATCGATCCGACGCTCCGACCCTATGACTTGACCCGTCACACCATCGGGACCGAGGTCTATCGCGCCTCCCAGGATCGCTCGATGGTGCAGACGTTCTTGGGCCACTCCGACATCAAGATGTCTGCGGTGTATGCCGAGGCCGCAATTCGGGATCACGTCACCGAGGTCGCCCTGGCGGTCAATGCCCGCGCGGTTCCCTCACCCCCCGCCCCGCCCTTTCACCCCCCACGACCACGACTGGTCAAGAAAGGATTGCGATCATGATGAGTCATCAGCCCCGCGTGAAAATTATCGGCCGCGATCATCCGCATCGTGGTGAATACGGCCGTTTCACCGGCGAGGTGATCCGTCTCGTCACTGGACAACAGATGGCCTTGGTAACGTTGGAGCACTGCAAACATGGCACAGATGGATGCTACGTGAGCGCAAACGACATTCGGCAGGTGGATGATGATGATCAATATGTGAGCGTGTGATGAGTTTCCACGTGCCCGAATCCGCCCGTCTCCGGACACATCCACTCTTGGCCTCGACCGCAGCCGATGGCAACAATGGCGCGTTCTTTGTGGATTCCTGCGAGCCCGGTTGGCAGCTCGCCATCATCGCCAGCGATGGCGAGTGCTGGGAACACGTCAGCGTGCATTGCTTCAAGCCTACTGGACAGATGCGAACGCCGACATGGCGCGAGATGTGTTTCGTCAAAGATCTGTGCTGGGACGCTGAGGACGAGATCGTGCAGTTTCATCCACGACGCTCAGAGTACGTGAATTTGCACCCACATACCTTGCATCTCTGGCGGCCCATCGGGATCACTATTCCATCACCCCCTGCGAATCTGGTGGGCCCTGGGAGGGGGTGAGGTGGGGCAATCCGCTGGCACGAACGCAAAGCCCATCGGTTTCTCACCCCGGGGTGAGAACGGCGGCGTTTTCGCCCCCCTGTTGTCCGGACAGCGCGGACATGAATCGCAAAAATCCTTAAAAAATTGATGCGCCCGGTCGGAATCGAACCGACGGCCACCCGCTTAGGAGGCGGGTTCGATTTCTGGTTTTTCCTAACGAAAGTGCCAGGAGGTGAGATGAGGGGGTGAGATTTCGCCCCGACTTGGCTGGTCCCGTTGTGCCCTAATGATTATCATGATAATGTCGATAGTAGATTTATGACACGCATTTGGGAGCACACCATGCCGGGCACGTCCTACATCCTGCGCGACATCCCGCCGGAGCTGTGGAAGGCCGTCAAGATCAAGGCTGTGCACGAAGGCCGACCGATTCGCGAGCTGGTGCTTGAGTTGCTCGAGCGCGCCGTCGCGCCGACGAAGAAGGGATCGAAATGACCACGACGCAACGCTGGGACGAGCACGGTGGCCGGAGTTGGCGGGACGCGCTTGTCGGGAGCAGTCCAGAGGCACTGGATCATCTGATCTGGCGCCTAGAATTTCTTGAGCGCGAAGTGGCGCGCTTGCGAGAGGAAGTCGCCCGTCTCCGGAATCGTCTTCCACCAACTAACGCACGGAGTATCTCGCGATGACCGACCCATTTGACGACGCGATGGAACGGATGCACAACGCGATGCGATCCGCCCATGATGCCTTTCTCGATGCCGACGCCGCATTGACGCTCGCGCTGCAAGCCGAACGCGAGGCGAGCCGCGAAAAGGGATCGCTACGCGAGACACTCGGACGCCTTGAATCCCTCATCCTCGAGCAAGTCGCCACCATTGCCGAATTGAAGGAAGAGATTCGCACTTTAAAGAACGGAAGAAAAGATTGAGACCGCCGATGAAATCACTGATGCTCGTTATCGTTGCCTGTTCACTCACCGCCTGCAGCAGCGCCTCCTCCCCGCTCGCGCCGGCCACGATTCCCCCTGCGGTCCCACCGCTGACCCTGACCGACCTCCATGCCTATTACGCGCCGCTCGAAGTGTTCCCCGGCAGCGATACGCAGATTCACGTCGGCACCTTCCATCGCCGCGATGATGGGAGTTTCGCCGGCGTGAACGATATCGCGTGCACCTTCGCGACCGAGAGCGGGACGTTGACGATGCTCCCGACCGGTGCGGATCGGGAATGGCACGTCGCGCTGCTGTCGATTCCGCGCAACGCCGGCCTCGGCGATCGCACCCTCCACGTGACCGCCCAGTGCGCCGAGCTCGCCGCGACGCTCGCGGTGTACGTCTCGATGGAGGGCAGTCACATGCCGGGACCGACGCCCCCAGGTGCGACCGGTGGCGGCACGGGCACGACCCCGCCGACGACGCCGCCGACGACGCCCGGCACCCGCCCCTGATCCGTCACTTGAGCACGACGTGTCGCAGCAGATCGGTCAACGAGTACTTGGTATTGCTGGCGTGGACGCTGTAGCGCGGAGACAGCCGGCCAGCGATGTCGATCTGGTCGATGCGGACTTCCTGGATCCGGAAGGTGCCCGTGATGTTCTGCGGCGCCGGGAGATTCACGGTGATCAGGGCGCCGCTGCGCGTCAACGGATCCCGCGTGGTGTAGTCGAGCGCGGTCTGGACATCCTGAAACAGCAGCAGCTCGGCATTGCAGCGCGCCAGGCCCTGCGCAACGCTTCGGATCGTGCTGTCATTGACGATGTATTCGTGCACGCCGTCGCCGCCCTCGAGCGCGGCGAGGGTCCGCTGTGCATCCGGCCCATCGCCACCGATCCACAGCGCGATGGACGATCCGATCGGGAGCGCGGTGCTGATGCCGGACACGCCGATGAGCATCGGCACGGTGACCACGGTCGTGCCGCCGGCAATCGCCCCGGTGATAGCGCCCGGCGCCGAGGTCGCGATCGCCGCGCCGGTCGCCGGTGAGGCCGGCGTCCCCGTCACCAGATAGTTGAACGTATTCGACGCGACGGCGGTGACGGTGCGCGTCCCGTTGTACTCCGGCTGGTCGGCCCCGAGCACGATGACGCGCTGGCCCACCGTGAACCCGTGCGCGCTGGCGGTCGTCGCGACCGCCGTTTGCCCGCTGCGGCCCAGGGCGGTGACGGCCAGCAGCGGCGGAATCCCGCTGATCAGATCACCGGCAGTGCCGGCCCCGCCGAGCGTGATCCCGGTGTAGCGGATGACCTGGGCATCGGCCTTGAACCAGCCCGGGACCGGCCAGCCCACGGCCGACGTGACGACGATGGCGGTATCGCCGGCGAGCGCCCCGATCGTCGAGGTCGCCATCGGCGGCCGGCCGAGGGCATCATCGCGCTTGTCGTCCAGAAACGTCGTGTCGGTATTGTTGTCGAGCGTGCCGACATACAGGAAGGTCGCGCCGCCGCCCGCCTTGGTGCGATAGATCACCCGCTGCGTGACGCCGGCGCCGCCGCGCGGCACACCGCTCAGTTGCACGGCGGCCGCACCCGCGGTTGCCGTCAGCGGCGCCAGACGATTGGAGAGTTGCGCGTCCGGCATCGTGTCGGTGTACTGCGTGGTGAGGTTGTCGCCGAGTTCGACCAGCAACCGCAGCTCGGTCCCGTTGCTGACCGTCCGATAGATCCGCCGCGCCAGCGTCCCGGTCGGCCCGATCGGGATCGAGGTCAGGACATGGGCCTCACCGCCCGCGGTACCCGTGGCCGGCGGCGCATCGCCCGTCAAGGACTCATCCGGCGTGTCATCGGCGATCTGCGTCGAGGTCATCTCGCGCAGGTCCGCAATGCGGTAGTAGGTCGCCCCGTTCGCTTTGGTGCGGTAGACGCGCCGCCCCACATAGCCCACCGTCCCCTGGAAGGGCGGGACCGGTAGCTGCACCAGCGCCTGCCGACCGCCGGTCTGGGTCAGCGCCGGCCGCGTGGCACTCACCTCACTGTCGAAGGCGACATCGGTGTAGAGCCAGTTCTGGTTGTGCTGCAGTTCCGCCAGCAGCTGTAAGTCGGTACGGTTCGCCTGGCTGCGATAGATCCGCCGCGCGA